>Ga0316207_10000017_pt1 | contig 384249 bp, 375 predicted proteins | sample 6weekpyrite_MG_FD_204943 | JGI IMG/M metagenome (GOLD analysis project Ga0316207, IMG submission 204943) | Microbial mat bacterial communities from mineral coupon in-situ incubated in ocean water Damariscotta River, Maine, United States -... | ecosystem: Environmental > Aquatic > Marine >...
CACTTAGTGCTATTTTCTTACTTAGACTCATTACTCTTTCCTTACTCTTACTTTTATTTTTGACACGTAAGAAGTATAATTAATATTTATGGCTTGTGTCAATAGATTTTATTTATTTATTTATGTTCTTAGTGGTTTGGTGGTACTATTTAATAGGAGTTATATAGATAATTTGGTACTATTTCGTTAAAGAATGTTTAGAGGAACTTTTATGAAATTAATCGCATACGTTTTTGGTACATTGACACTGATTTTAGCATTGATTTTTGGCTTGCTATTTAGTTCAGTTGGTAACTCCATTGTTGCTTCAAAGATTCAAGATAGTTTGAATGATGAACATATGGGGATTACGCTTGAGAAATTTGTTCTTGATTTTTCTAATTTGCATATTTCACTTAAATTAGGTAAAAATGCGACAGTTAAATTAGATGGAAAAATTAATCCTTTTAAACAGCAAATTATTTCTAATTATGTAGTTGATATTGCTGACATCTCTTTGGTTAATTTGCTCAAAGGAAATAATCTTAGAGGTCCAATGTATGTAGTTGGTGAGATTAAAGGTGATAGTGCGCTATTAGGTGTAACTGCTACAACAAAAAGTTTAGGTGGAAAAGTAGAGGTAGATCTTAAACTTTTTGACTTTAAGCCAGAACGTGTAAATGTGCGTACTGCATCTATTGAACTTCAAAAAGTTCTGTTTTTAATTGGTAAAAAAGCGTATGCTAATGCTCTGATTGATATTAGTGTTGATGCTAATGAGATTAGTCGTGGGGTTAACGCCATTGCTAACATTAAAGTAGATATTTCTAAAGGTGAGGTTAGTTCTAAAATTGTTAATGATGATTTTGGTCTTAATTTTGATAAAGAGGTCGCTTTTAATTCAAATATTACATCAGCTCTTCAAGATGGGGTACTTAGCAGTAAAGTTAATATAGGTGGGGATATTGCAAATATTTACTCAAAGTCCGTAGTTGAGCTTACTAAAAAGATGGCTGTTGATGCTGATTATAGTGTAAGTATTGCTAACCTTAATTCACTCTATTTTCTTACATCAAAAGTTCTAAATGGATCTGTTGTAATTGAGGGCACTGCAAAAGGTGATAAAGAGCGTCTTGTAATCAATGGGAAAAGCGATATTTTTGATAGTCAAAATACCTATTATGTCACTTTAAAAGAGTACCAACCAGATTCCTTGGAGTTTAGTTTTATAGGCATGAAAATTGAGCAAATGCTTCATATGTTAAATCTTCCACTCTACTCAACTGGAAGAGTTGATTTAGATGGTAGTATTAAATCTTTGGCACAAAAACAGAGAAATGGAGAGATAAAAGCTAATATTTATAAAGCTAATTTAAATAAAGTAGTCTTAAATAAAGAGGCAAATTTGAGTATGCGCTCAAACATTGTATATTCTGCTAATGTGAAAACTAAACTATCTGGAAGTAATGCAGATACATCTTTAAATGTTATGAGTGATGTAGCTGATGTTACTGTTAATAAAGCAAACTTTAATTTAGATACCACAAGTTTTACAAGTGACTATTTGCTTAAAGTTGAAAATTTAAAGAAACTATACTTTGTGACAAAAAGAGATTTAAAAGGTAGTCTAAATGTTAATGGCGATGTTCAATTTAAGGATGATTTGATTTTTAATGCACACTCTAAAACACTTGGTGGGGTGCTTGACGCACATTTAGAGAATAATATTTTAAATGCAAATGTAAAAGGAATTGAGTTATTACAACTTTTTGAAATGTTGACATATCCTGAAGTTTTTGACTCTAAGGCTGATGCAAAAGTCATGTTTGATTTAAATGATAGCAGCATGAATGCAAATTTCTTTTTAGAAAATGGTCGTTTTGTACCAAATCAACTCACGACAATTTTGCGTAAAGTAGCAAATATAGATTTAGAAAATGAGTTTTATAAAAATGTTACAGTAGATGCAACAATGGAAAATAAAATTATAAACTCTAAATTAAATATGAAAAGTCAAAATAGTATAGTTACAGTTGATGATTTTGTATTAAATACTATTACAGAAAAAGTTTCTGCTAAAGTTGGAGTTAATTACAAACAAAGAGAAGTTTTTGCCAAAATTGGTGGAACTTTAAATAAGCCAAAAGTAAAACTAGATATGAATAAGCTTATGAAATCAAAAGGTAAAACAGAGGTCAATAAACTAATTGATAAGAAGTTGCCAGATAAGCTAAAAGAGCCTTTAAAACAACTTTTTAAGATGTTTTGATTATAAAGAACTTCTTGCAAATAGATAAGAAGTTCTTTATATCTTTGAACAGTCTACATTAATACTACATTAATCTACGTTAGAATTCATATCAATAATTGTTTGGAGATTAACAATGGTAGACATCCTTTTTTTAGAAGATGATAAACTGTTAGCTCAAAGTCTACTAGATGAGTTAGAAGATAGTGCATATAGTGTTGATTGGGTTCAAGAGAGTGATGATGCTGCTAGAAATTGTTATGAAAAAAATTATAAACTATACCTTTTTGATGTTAATGTACCAGGACTTAATGGGTTCGAACTATTAGATCAACTACGAAAAAGTGGAGACACAACTCCTGCAATTTTTTTAACTTCACAAAATCAGATAGATGATTTAAAAAAAGGCTTTGAAGTTGGTGCAGATGATTACATAAAAAAACCTTTTGATTTGCATGAAATATTAATCAGAATAAAGTCTAAAATGCCTAAAAGTTCTAAAGTACAGCTCTCTTTTGATTTTTCTATTGAGGCACTTACAAGTAAAGTTATATGTAAAGAAGTTGAGAAAAAACTTCCATATAAAGAGTTTTCTCTTTTAGAATATTTGTGTAAAAATCAAGATGTGCTTCTTTCGCCTGATGATATTATTTTTGCATTGTATGAAGATACAACTATCTCTATAGCAACATTTCGTACCTATATTAAAAATTTAAAACGCCACCTTCATGGTTGTATTGAGATTGAAAATATGAAAGGGGTAGGTTATAAATTTAAAGTCTTATGAGATAGGTAGCGTTTATCGCTTCTTTGGGATTTTTGTTAGTGTTTTTATGCTTCTTTTTTTAGCTCTTAGCACTCTTTATTATTATAAAGAGCGCTCACGATTATTTCAAGAAGAGAAAGTTAAAAATAGACTTATATATTCTGAATGTATGCACATGAGTAAAATTATGAAAATAGATCAAAATTGTAAAATGCCAATTATTGGGGATATTAAAGCACTTAAAAATACACAGTTTGAGATAGTAGTTGCTTTTTTTATAGTGCTTTTGGTGATACTTCCTGCTGCGTATTTTCTATCGATAATTTCACTTCGTCCTATGCATGATTCTATTGAAACAATTGATAGTTTTATTAATGGTATTGTCCATGACATTAATACACCTTTGAGTGTTATAAAATTAAATGCACAATCTATTCATGCACATCTTAAAAATGATAAAGAGAGAGAAAAAAGTAATCGAATATTTCAAGGTGTAGAGGATATTGAATCTTTAGAGGAACAACTTCTATTTTCTCTTAAAAGTGATAAGTATGTATTAAAGAAGAGTACATTAGATATATCTGCATTATTAAAAAGTAGGCTTCCATTTTATAATGATGTAAGAGATAGTGTTAGTGTAGAATTAAGTGCTTCTAGTTTAAATATAAAAGCAGATATCTCTATTTTTATTCGTATGATTGATAACATAATTTTAAATGCTATCAAATTTTCACACAGAGATTCTAAGGTGTTGATAAGTATAAAAGATACAATTTTAACTATTGAAGATTTTGGAAATGGTATTAAAAATAAAAAAAAAGTTTTTATGAAATATTATCGTGAAGATGGTGCTAGAAAAGGTCTTGGTTTAGGGCTATATATTGTAAAGTCGGTTGCAGATTTACATAATATTGAGATAGAAGTAGAATCACAAATAGGTGTGGGTAGCCGTTTTATAATTGATTTAAAAAGTATAAAAGTAGATTAGATGAAATATATATTTTTAGTAGGTATTTTTTTACAAGTAACTTTAATAGCATCAGAATTTAGTTTTGATGATTTACGTAAATTTGAGCGTACATTAGCTCTTAAAGAGTTTAAAAAATTATATAAAGAGCGCAAAAATATTCATTATAATATGCGTAATGTATTAAAACATGCCCGATCTAAGAGTTTACATAAAAATAATCTATCCTTTTTTCAAGCTAAAAAGTTTAACTATGAAGAGTTACATCCATTGGAGTTGAGTAATGTCTATTTGAATGGTGAGGTAATTTGTAGTGGAGATTGTCAAGCTTCTTCTGAGATAGATAGTACAGTATTAGATGTTACACCTCCTGTTATTGCTTTAGAATTAGAACAAACTGGGATTGCAGAATCAAATATAGTTCCAACTCCTTTATTTAAAAAAGAAAGTACTCCAATTAGAGGCAGTGTAGTTAGTCCATGGGCAAGACGATGAATATTATAGTTATAATTTTTATTTTTTTCCAGATTAGTTTAAACGCAAATTCTGTAATGGACGAAGTAGATTTTCAATTTACAGGTATTGTTCATAGCGAAGTTGAAAAAATGATGGGAAGAGATAAAGAGAACTCTCTTTCTTATGATACAAACGAATTTACATCACTTTATTCTCAATTGCTTATAAATTATGATTTTAGTGAAAATATATTTGTCTCTTTGGGTGCTAAAGCTAATGGTGTTTTAAGTGAGAACAACTATAAAACAGAATCTTATTTACGCTCAAAACTAACATCAAATGAGATTAATAAAGTGATGGTAAGTGAAGCTTCATTAAATTATGATGATGGTTTTTTTGCTCTTAATGTTGGACGTCAAAATATAGATTATGATTGGTTACTTGGGAGTATTGATGGCGCTTTAGCAATGGTAGGAAATGATGATGATTATAGTTTGCGTCTTTTTTGGTTTGATAGTTATCAGCATCTTCAATATAACTACTTCTCTAAGATTAAAAATATCAATTCAAATAAGGGAATGTATGGTGCAATTGCAAAAGTAGATTTAGGAGATATTGAGTTGTCTTATTTTGATTATTACGTTCAAGATTTACGAAATATAGCTGGTACTCATCTAAATTATATAAATAGTAATTTTGGTCTAAATGTTAGTTATACATCAGCAAAAGCTCTCTCCTTAGCACTATATAATTATGATGAGAGTTTTTTAAATGCTTCGTTTGAGTTTTTAATAGAAGAACACTTTTTTGAGTTAGGAATTTCAAAAACAGGCAAAAATGGGCTTCTTGCAATGATACAGATGGGTAATTTCATGTTTGGTCAGTTCTATCTTAGTAATCAAGTAGATCGTGAAAATGCTCAAGATATTTTTTTAAAATATATCTATGCGAATGAAAAATGGAGATTTGAGTTAATCTCAGGCGCAACAAAATATGATAATAGTTTCATAGAGATTCAAAATAGTATGAAATCTTATGAAGTAGATAGTTATTTAAAGTATAACTACTCTGAGAATGTTTCGTTCGATGTTGGTATTATGTATATGAATGTAGATGAGCGTGACCCTTTGCAAGTAGATCAATCTTTAGTAATGTTTAATATGGTAGTTGATTATGAGAGTTATTAGGAACATATTATATATAAGTGTATTTAGTGTAATGCTTTTTGCCGCACAGCTACTTTTAGATGATGTATTGAAGATGTACCAAAATAATGAGCTTAAGCGTAATTATGAAGCTTTAAAACTTTTAGAAAATGAGGCAAAAAATAATAATACTAATGCGGCATTTTTATTGGCAACCGCTTATAAAAATGGTAAAACTGGTTTTGTAGATATTAATAGAGCAATATATTGGTATAAAGTATCTGCTGAAAGTGGTGATGCTGATTCTATGTTAATGCTTGGTTGGTTATATTATAAGGAGTCGAAAAATTTAAGTGTTAATTTGAAAAAGGCTAGGTATTGGTTTAAAAAAGCTGCATCAAATGGTGTTGATGAAGCTATAGAGATGTTAGAACTACTACATAGGTAAAAACATACTACATTCTTTCTACATGCTAAAATAGTATACTTTTTCTATATTAGGAAAAAGGATATGAAATGCGTATTATAGTGATGTTTATATTGGCTATTAGTTTAACGTTTGCTAATAGAACAATACAGATGAAAGAGGGATGGCAACTTATTGGAGTTCCTACAACTTTAGATGTTAGAAAATCATTTAATAATAAAAGTGTAGATATTGCTTGGGGATTTAATGCTTTGAGTCAGAGTTGGATGGGATACTCTCCTGAAAATAAAATTACTGAAGGACTAGATACCCTTACTACATTAGAATCGTTTCAAGCATTATGGGTACGTTCAAAAGAGAATTGGAAATTTCAGTACACTACAGAGGAGTCTTTAAAAACTCCAAAAAATAGTTCTATTAGACTTGAAAAGGGGTGGAATTTAGTCTCAATTGCACAAGAAATTGTAGTTTCTGATAAATTTTTTGATAAAGACCTTGTTTGGAAATATGGTGATAATCAAAAATGGAGTGTAAATGATAGTAGCTTAGGTTTCCCATCAATTGATGAAATTAAACAAAGCGAGGGACTTTGGGTAAAAAGTGATGAGTCTAAAAGTATAAATATAGATAAGCAGGGTTCAAAATTGAGTACATTTGAATCAAGAGATAATATGCTTAGCTATATTCGAAAAATGATTGAGATGAATAAATATTATTTTGGTAATTATAATATTCTTGGTGGTGTAGCAGACACAGTAGTTGCTCAAACTACAGCTATTCCTGAGGCTACAACTTCATTAGTTAAGACAACAGATGCCACCATTACAAATCTACAAGAAACCGGTGTAGATGAGGGAGACATTCTTAAACATGATGGCACATATATTTTTAGTGTGGATAATACTAATTCAAAAATAGTTGTAACATCATTTGAGAATATTGCTAAAAAAATCTATACTCCAATAGAGAGTATTGATTTTACTAATAAAAATATAGTATCTATGTATCTTCAAGATTCGCGTTTAACCGTTATCTCAAATAGTGTAAATAGGTATATTTATAGTGGCACTCAGTTAGAGACAGAAAGTAAACTCTCTATTCTTCCTATCCAACAAAATGATAATTCATTGAAGGTAGAAATTTTTGATGTAAGTAACATTCATAATATTACTACTATTGCTACGCATACGGTTGATGGGTATTATCAAGATAGTAGGCTTATTAATGGTGAATTGTATTTAATATCTCAGTTTACACCAACAATTGAGTATGAATATAATAAACTTTATGTTCAAACTCCATGCTCTTCATTGGATAGAAATGAAATCTATGCAAGTTGTGAAAGTGTTGAACCTATAGTTTCATTACCTATTGAAGGGAATGCAACAGCTACATTGATTGCAGCAGATGGAGCTGGTACTGTAAAAAGAGATTGTAAATATGGGAAGGATTATAATCTGTGGGTAGAAAATAGCTGTTATCAATATAATTATGATGATAGTGGTGCATGGAAATATGATTATGATAATCCAATTGTTATAGGTGAAAATTTAGTGCCAAAAATCACATCTGAGTCATTAAATTCTAAAATTGAAAATGAGTTAATAAGTCATGATAAATTTTATGCACCCATAAAACTTAATCAAAGGGCAAATATTACGAGTCTTAGCCATTTTTCAACTAAGACAGGAAAATTTAGAGCTAATAGTTCATTTTTAGGAAACACTCATACCTATTATGCTTCACTAACTTCACTATATTTAGTCTCTAGTGAGTATCCACTATATTATGATTATGTTCACTACAAAGATCAACAGACGATTTATAAATTTTCATTTGATAATAACCTCTCTTATATGGGACAAGGTTCTGTAGATGGAAGAATGTTAAATCAATTTAGTATGAGTGAGAAAGATGACTATTTACGTGTTGCGACTACTTCAGGCTGGAGTTGGTCTAATGGTGGGGATACAATGAATACAGTTTATACGCTTAAACAGGTAGATGATACATTAAAAGTTGATGGTAAACTTACAGGTTTAGGTAAGAAAGGTGAAACTATTAAAGCTGTACGTTTTATTGGTAATCGTGGTTTTGTTGTTACATTTAAACAGACAGATCCTCTATATACACTTGATTTGAGTGATTCTAAAGAGCCTAAAGTTGTTGGTGAACTATCTATTCCTGGATTTTCTAATTATCTACATGTAATAGATGAAAATAGGATATTAAGTATTGGTCGCAATGCTGATTCTGATGGTATTTCACGTGAGTTACAGCTTCAACTTTTTGATATTAGTGATTTTTCAAATCCTAAATTAGTAGATAAGATACAAATCGGTGATGTAAATAGTTATTCTGAAGCTGAATATAATTATAAAGCTTTTAGTTATAGAGGTAGTGACTTGATGTTTGGTGTCCCATATAGAAATTACTCTAGAGTAGATAATTTAAGTAGTGAACATTTTGGTATTTATCAAATAAATGGTCTAAATATTGATAGTATTTATACTTTAGATTCTAATAGCTCAAATTGGAGTAATGTTGGGCGTGGATTGATATTTGACTTAAATACTACAACATATGGAGCTCTTTTTAAAGGTTCAAATATTATGAGTGAAAATATAAAATAGATATTTTAAGGTGACAGTTCTTGGAAAGTTTGAGAACCATTTTTGTGTAATGCCCTAATTTTAACTAATAACAGTTATTATTAGGCTCCTTGCAAAACTAGAAGAGCTCTTAGCTTTTAAAGTATAGTTTTGTAAAATGAGTATTAGTAATATTAAATATTTAGTAAATATTAAGCCAAATAGTACTATAATTATGATATTCATTTTCAATATTAGCAGGGAGTAGGTAATGCCATCACTTGATAGTTTAGATAAGGAGCAAGAAGCTGTTGTTTCAAAGATTAATGCAACGACAGAATTGAAAAAACGTCTTTACTCTTTTGGTGTATCAAAAGGTGTTATTTTGAGGGTAAAAGCTTTCTCACCAGCTCGCAAAAGTATGACAATAACCGTGAATAAAACAACTATGGCCTTGCGTTTAGATGAAGCTGCTCAAATTGAGGTGGTATTATGAAATCTATACGCGTAGCATTAGTGGGACAACCTAATGTTGGTAAAAGTATGCTTATTAACTCTATCAGTAATGCAAAACTTAGGGTTGGAAATTTTACAGGCGTAACTGTTGAAAAAAAAGAGGTGATATTTTCTTATGGAGGCTATGAGTTTATAATTATAGATTTACCCGGTACATATGCTCTTAATGATTTTTCACCTGATGAACGTGTTACAAAAGAGTTTTTAGCTAATAATGAGTATGATCTTATTTTGAATGTATTGGATTCTACAAATTTTGAAAGAAATTTTTCATTAACTACAGAACTCTTTGAGCTTCATAAAAAGATGGTTTTAGCACTGAATATGAATGATGAAGCAAAAAATGAGGGCATATTTATTGATGTAAAGCAACTTAGTACTTTGACTGGTGTTCCTAGTAGTAGTGTATCAGCTCTTAAAAAAGATGGATTAGATTTACTTTTAAAAAGCATGGTTTCAACGTACGAAGCAAAAGAACAATTTAGTAAAATTGTTTATAGTGAACCTGTTGAAGAGGAAATTGAGCGTATTAAAAAGGTTTTAATAAATAGGAAATATAGTTGCATTTCACCTAGACAAACAGCTATTAAACTTTTAAAAAATGATAAAGATATTTTTCATAAGTTACATGAAGAGCCACTTTGGTTAGAGTTAGAACCTGTTTTACGAGATGCTTTAGAACATCTATATCTGCACTATCAAAGTAGAGATTTAGGTGATATTTTTGCTGAAGAACATATGGGTTTTGCACGTGGTATTAGTGTTGAAGTTGTAAAAGAGAAAAAAATTGTTGAAAAAAGTATAACTGAAATTATAGATAATGTGCTTATTCATCGTATAGTTGGATTGCCAATTTTCTTTTTATTGATGTGGGGACTTTTTCAGTTAACATTTACAGCTGGTGCGATACCTATGGATATGATAGATGCTTTTTTCGCATATTTAGGTGATGTAATAGGTAAGACTATTGAAAATGATACGATTAGATCTCTTTTTGTAGATGGAATAATAGCTGGAGTTGGTGCTGTTATACTTTTTTTGCCAAATATTGTAATTTTATTTTTAGGAATAGCACTACTTGAGACTACTGGTTATATGGCAAGAGTTGCATTTTTACTTGATGGTTTTTTCCACCGTTTTGGTCTGCATGGTAAATCATTTATTCCATTAATTACAGGTTTTGGATGTTCAGTTCCAGCTTATATGTCAGCTAGAACAATTAAGAGTGAGACTGGAAGATTAATAACTCTGTACGTGATAGGTTTTATGAGTTGCGGTGCAAGATTACCTGTTTATGTGCTTTTTGCTGGAGCATTTTTTGCAGATTCTGCTGCTGGGAATGTACTATTTATAATTTATATAAGTGGTGCGTTAATAGGTTTAGTTGCTGCAAAATTTTTGAGTGTTTTTATTTTTAAAGAAGATAATGAACCATTTGTTATGGAGATGCCAAAGTATAGAATGCCATCATTAAAATTGCTTTGGCATACAGTCTACTTAAAAGCATTAATGTATCTTAGAAAAGCTGGAACTTTTATTTTAGGTGCAGCAGTATTAATTTGGTTTACAAGTAGTTTTCCTAAGTATGATGGTATTGATGGCATGAGTGTGCAAGAGATTGAGTTAGTTCAGTTAGAAAATAGTTATTTAGGACAGATTGGTCATGCAATTCAACCATTCTTTGAACCACTTGGCTTTGATTGGAAAATGACAATTGCACTTCAGACTGGACTTGCTGCAAAGGAGGTAGTTGTATCAACACTTGGAGTATTATACTCTCTTGGAAGTGAAGTAGATGAGAGAAATGAGGGTTTAATTAAGCGTATACAAGAGCAGATTCCTTTTGCCTCAGCAGTCTCTTTTATAGTTTTTATAATGCTTTATTTACCATGTTTAGCAGCATCTATGGTTTTTGCTAGAGAGAGTGGTAGTTTTAAGCATTTAGCTTATCTATTTGTTTTCACAACTACAGTATCATATCTATTTGCATATCTTGCATACATTACCGCACCAATTATATTTTAAGGATTTACATGAATAAAATAGAAGAGCTCATAAAACTAATAGAAAATGATGTTTTACCAGAAATTGAAGATTATGTAGATGATTTATTCGAGCAGATTGCAGACAATAAAGATGCTACAGTTGAAGATAAGGAAGAGCTAAAAGAGATTCAAACTCTAAGAAGTGACTTTAAGGAGATGTTAGAAGATATTCAATCTGGTGATGTGGATGAAGAGGAGGCTATTGAAATAATAGAGGAAATTAATGAGATGCGTAAAGATAAGTAGATTTTATATCTATTTATCATTAGCAATAAACTTCATAGATAAAGAGTTAACACAATGGCGTACATTTTTATCTGTGTAGCCCTCACCTTTAAAAATGTGACCTAAGTGAGCACCACATTTTGCACATAATATCTCTGTTCGTCGCCCATCTGCATCTGTTTCATGTTTTATGGCATCTTTGATTTCATCGTCAAAACTTGGCCATCCACATGATGATTTGAATTTAGAATCAGAGTTGTATAGAGGTGCATTACATCTTTTACAAATATAAGTTCCTTTTTCATAAAAATTGTCATATTTTCCTGTAAATGGACGCTCTGTCCCTTTATTTACAATTACATACTCCTCTTCTGGTGAAAGCTTATTAAACATTGGTTTTTCCTTTAGATTTAAAAAATTATATTCTGCATTTAGAGTAGATATTAATAACAATATTATCACTAATTGCTTTTTAAGCATATTAGACCTTTATAGCGTAAATTTCATTTTCTGTAAATGTTTTTTCATCTTTATTTTGAGACATACCTTTTTTAATATCTATATTTCCGCTAACGCCAGATATTTTTAGTTTAAGGTCAGATTTAGATGTTGCATAGTTTAATGCCTCTTGTTCACTTATAAATCCTTTTTGGTAAAGTTCAAGTAGAGCCTGGTCAAAGCTTTGCATTTTATATATTTCTTTGCCATCTTCAATAGATTCTAAAATCTCATTATCTCTATTATCCATAATCAGTGTTGAAATTCTTGGAGTATTAAGTAAAACTTCAATAGCTGCTATTCGTTTTCCATCAATTGTAGGAATTAAACGTTGAGCAAGAATACCACGTAAAACTGAACTTAAAGTTAATCTAATACGGTTTTGTTCCTCTTTACCAAAGGTTGCAATTATTCTATTAATAGTCTCTTTTGCATCAACAGTGTGTAAAGTTGAGAATACTAAATGCCCAGTTTCTGCTGCGTGAAGGGCTATATTAATAGTCTCAGCATCTCTCATTTCACCAACTAAGATAATATCAGGATCTTCTCTTAATGAAGCTTTTAGTGCATTAGCAAAACTATGTGTATCTTGTCCAATACTTCGCTGGTTTACAATAGATTTGTTATCTTTGTGTACAAACTCAATAGGATCTTCAATAGTTAATATATGACGGCGCGAATTTTTATTTATCTCATTTATCATTGCCGCTAGCGTTGTAGATTTACCACTTCCTGTAACACCAACTACAAGAACCAAGCCTCTATCCATCTCTACAAGCTTTTTAACAGGTGAGGGCATTTTTAGCTCATCCATGCTTATGATATTTATTGGAATCATACGAAATACAGCAGATACACCATCCATTTGAAAAAAAATATTTACACGAAAGCGAACTTTATTATCATATGGGAAGACAAGATCTACCTCTTTTTTCTCTACAAGCTCTGTAAATCTATTGCGAAGAATCTCTTTTGCAAAAACTAAAGCATCTTTTTTAGTCATTATTGCATTATCAATAGGAACTATATCTCCATTAATGCGACATCTAACTTGTGAATTTGCTTTGATGTGAAGATCACTACCATCATGTTTTAGAAGCCAACTAAGATAGCCTCTAACTCTATCTAGTGTTTCAAAGGTTAGCTCACTTACATCAAATTTTTCGGCCATCTTTCTATTTTAGTGCGTCCAAAATTTCTTTAAAAGCATCTTTAAAAGATGAAAGCCCATCATTTAGTAGACTCTCTAAAGCTTCATCAATATCAATTCCTGCAGCTGTTACTCTTGCAAATAGTTTATCAATTTTCTTTTGTTCTAATGGAAGTTTAGATACTGTTGGTATGTCTTTTACATATGCTTCAATTGTCTTAATAGGCGCAGTATTTACACTATTTGGTGCTAGTAACTCTTCAATGTAATAGCTTTGTTTAAGATCATTTCCCTTAACCCCTGTACTTGCAAAAAGAACGCGTAGATTCTTAATTTTACGAGCTTCAATTTGGTTATAAATATTTGCAGCATTATAAATTCCAAGTTTACCAGTTTCTATATTTTTTTCAGCACATTTGCTATCTAGTAATCTATCTAATCTACTTACAAATACGCTCAGTACCGTATCTACAACTTTTTTACTATTTTTTTGAGCGCTTTGAAATGCATCAGCGCATTTTTTTGCCTGAAGGGGTGTAAAAATTAGTGTTGCATTTACAGCGATTCCATCACTAGCTAGTGCTTCCATAGCAGTGTAGCCAGCTTCAGTTGCGGGTACTTTTATCATAACGTTTGGGCGATTTATCTCTTTGTATAGACGTAGTCCCTCTTCAGTTGTAGCTTTAGCATCATCACATAAAAATGGATCTACTTCAATACTAACATAACCATCATTACCCTCATCATACAAAGGGCGTAGTACATCTGCTGCTAATTTAATATCATCTATTGCTAGAGATTCATATTTCTCTTTAGCAGAAAGTGAGCTTAAGCTCTCTAACTGGTTTTTATATGAGTGTGAGTTTAAAATTGCATTTTTGAAAATTGCTGGATTACTTGTTGCACCATTTACTATTTTACTTTTTGTAAGTTCAACCAAACCATTACTAATAAAGTCTCTTTCTATAAAATCTACCCATAATGAAAAGTTGATTGATTTGTCATACATATATTTAATTCCTTGTTATTTTAGCATTTTTATTTGACTAATTCTGCCATTTCTCATATACACATTTACAATGTCACCAGCTCTAAAAGAGTATGGCTGATTATTGTTTATCTCAATAGTTGTTGAAATACTTCTACCATCATTAAATAGTAGATGTATCTCTTGACCTAAGGCTTTATTTAGTTCATTCCCAGCTACTCCGCCAGCTAATGCTCCACCAACCGTAGCAGCAGTATTACCTTTTCCTTTACCTAATTGATGTCCTGCAAGTGCTCCAACAATTGCACCAAGTAGTTTACCAGAGCCACTATCTTGAAGTTCAACAATCCTTGCACTTTTTATGGTTGCTGTGTATATCTGTTCAATTTCTCCTACATTTGCTCTTGAATAAGCACCACTTTGACATCCTGAAAAAACTAATACTGAAACTAATACCATAGAACTTATAAAAATTCTATAGAAACTATTTATGGGAGCTTTATATTGCGTTTTAATATTTTTCATTTTAAATCCTTGTCTCTTTTTTTATTCCATTGCTTATTATATTTAAAAACTCATCTCTTTTTATTTGACGTGCTCCAAGAGATGATAAATGGTCTGTATTCATCTGACAATCTATAATTTCAAATCCATTATCTTTTAAATGTTCCACAAGATGAGCAAGTGCAACTTTAGAAGCATCATTATACAATGAAAACATAGACTCACCATAAAATATACTCCCAATTGCAACACCATAAAGACCACCAACTAACTCACCACCTAAATAGGTCTCTATTGAGTGAGCATGTCCTAAATCATGCAAAACATTATATGCTTCAATCATAGATGAGGTTATCCAGCTACCATTTTGATCATCTCTTTTTACAGTTCCACACTTAGTTATTACTTCATTAAAGGCACTATTCATCTTAACTTCAAAACCACCGTTACGAATACGTTTTGATAGAGATTTTCGAACTATAAATTCATCTAAAAAAAGAACCATTCTAGGATCTGGTGACCACCATAGAATTGGATCATTTTCGTTAAACCAAGGAAAAATACCCATTCTATATGCTAGCATTAACCTACTAGGACTTAAATCTCCACCATATGCAATAGGCATATCACCAGCGCTTTTGCTTGGATCTGGAAACTCTAAGGAGTAGCGTATTTTAGGTATCATAACTTGATTCACTATTTGACATTTAGCACAATATCATCATCTTTAACATCAATACTCACTTCTAAGCTTCCACCAACATGATCAAATAGTACCATTGTACTCAGTGGTGTTTTTATTTTTGTCTGAATTAATCTTTGTAATGGACGCGCGCCCATTTGAATATCAAATCCATCTTTAGCTAATAATGCACATGCTTCATCACTTAAGTAAAGAGTGACTTTTTTAGATTTAAGTTGTATATTTAGCTCATTAATGAACTTTATAACAATTTTTTCAACGATACTAGAGTTTAGTGGTTTAAATGCAATTACAGCATCTAATCTATTTCTAAATTCAGGTGTGAAAAAGTCTTTTAATGCACGATCTAGTTTTGTCTGTTTGTCTTTTTTAAAACCCATAACATTTGGTTCATTTGTTCCAATGTTTGAGGTCATAATTATAATTACATTTTGAAAGTCCGCGCGTCTTCCATTATTGTCTGTAAGTGTTGCACTATCCATTACTTGAAGCATAATGTTTATAAGTTCAGGATGTGCTTTTTCAATTTCATCGAGAAGCAAAACCATATATGGATGTTTACGTACACTTTCACTTAAAAGTCCACCTTGTTCATATCCAACATATCCAGGAGGTGCACCAATTAGTCTGCTAATTGCATGCTTTTCCATATATTCGCTCATATCAAAACGTTCAAAATGTACACCTAAAACATCTGCTAAAGAGCGTGCTAGTTGTGTCTTTCCAACTCCTGTTGGTCCACTAAATAAAAATGAAGCAACAGGACGATTAGCTTCGTTCATACCAGCTCGTGCGCGTACTATTGATTGACTAACTTCATTAACAGCATTATCTTGTCCTACAATACTAAGTTTTAGTTTTTCTGGCAAAGTTTTTAGAAGTTGTGTTTCATTGTTATTTATTTTAGATGATGGAATTCCAGAAGTTCGTTCAATTACGGCTTCAATATCTGAGATACTTACACTCTTTCTTTTTCGCTCATTTAAATGAAATGCCGCACCAGCATCATCAATTACATCAATGGCAACATCAGGTAAAAACCTTTCACTCATAAAGCGTTTTGAAAGCTCAACTGCTGCTTTTAAAGAACGTTCACTATATTTTATACCATGGTGGTTCTCATATTTGTGTTTTAGTCCTTTTAAAATTTCAATACTTTGTAGTTGTGTTGGCTCATCTACATCAATTTTTGCAAAACGTCTACTTAATGCTCTATCTTTTTCTAAAACATTTCTATACTCTGCATAAGTTGTAGCTCCAATACATTTTATAGCTCCAGATGCAAGGGCTGGTTTTAGTTGGTTAGCTGCGTCCATACTTCCGCCACTTGTTGACCCTGCACCCACTATTGTATGAATTTCATCTATGAAAAGCACAGCATTCTTTTTCTCTTGAAGAGCATCAATAATACCCTTTAGACGTTTTTCAAAATCTCCTCTATATTTTGTTCCTGAGAGTAAAGCTCCCATATCAAGTGCAAAAAGTTCAACATCTTCTAAAATTGATGGAACATTTTTTTGAACAATTTGAAGTGCTAATCCTTCTGCAATTGCAGTTTTACCAACACCTGGTTCACCAACTAAGAGAGGGTTATTCTTTTTTCGTCTACACAATGTCCTTACAACATTTTCTAACTCTTTCTCTCTTCCAATTACGGGGTCAATTTGACCATTATGTGCTAAATCTATTAGATTAATTGTATATTGTTCAAGAATAGCAGATTGTGTAGATGAAATCTTTTCTCTATTTTTAGGAGATGTCATTGTTGTTAGCTCCTTGTGAGAGTGTGAGATATATTCAAGTACATCAACACGTGAAATCTCTTGAGCATTTAAAAGCATATACGCAAATGCGTGTTGCTCTTCAAAAATTGCAGCTAGTAAATCACCAATTTCTGCCAGACTTTTTTGTGAACTATGTACATGTTGCATCATTTTTTCTAACATTCTTGATAGTGCTACAGTTTCATGTGGATCTTGTTCAACATCTTCAGGTAGCTCTTTACTAGCGGTTAGAAGTTGTGTTGTAGCCTCTTTCTTTAACCAATCTACATCTCCACCACACGCGGTAATTATTGCTTGACCCTCTTGGCTTTGTAAAAGTGATACAAAGAGGTGGTCAATTGTTAAGTACTCGTGACGTTGCTTTTTTGCAAAACGCACTGCACTTGAAAATAGTTCATTTAACTCTGTACTAATCATTACTCACTCTCCTCTATGACAGCTTTAAGTGGATAACCTCGATCACGTGCTTTTTTATGAACTTGAGTAATTTTCGTCTCTGCAACCTCATAACTATAAACTCCGCAAAGTCCTTTACCCTTTTTGTGTACTTCAAGCATTATATCTTCAGACTGTTTATATGTCTTATGAAATATTGTCATTAAGACATCTATAACAAAGTCCATTGTACTGTAATCATCATTTAGTAATAAAACCTTATACTCTTTAGGTGTTGCTAAAAGTTGTTCAACTTCCTCTTCAGTTCTAGTAGACACTATTTTGCAGCACTTAAAAAATCATTAATTAGGTCATTTTCATTTTCTAATCCTATTGATATTCTAACTAATCCATCGGTTATACCTAAAAACTTTTTAGTTTGTGTATTAAAATCACTATAAATTGTAGAAGCCATATGCAAACCAAGAGTCCTAGTATCTCCAATATTTGCAGTTACAGTAATTAGCTTTGAACGCTCTAAAAATGCGTAAGCTCTATCTTTACTCTCAAAGTCTATCGTTATAAGTGGTCCACAACCATGTTCATACTCTTTAATATATCTATCATGATGTTCATGATTTTTAAGTGATGGGTGGCGAACATTTATACCTGCATCATGTAGTGCTTGTACTAGAATTTCTATTGTATTTTTAACACGTTCTGTTCGTAAAGATAGAGTTTGAATACCAATCATTATAAGAAAACTAGAAAATGCATTAGAACTCATTCCAAAGTCACGCATTGCACGTTTTTTGTTAATTGCTATTAATGCGTTTGCACCAGCTTTTTCAACAAATTTATGCAAATCTTTGTATCTATCATTCATTAGTTTTTTGTCATCACCTTTAACTTCTCTAAATACAGCTGCTCCACCAAGAGCCGTGGCATGGCCTGCAATTGTTTTTGTAGTTGAGTAAAGAACAATATCTGCACCAAATTTTATTGGTTGCAAGCTTAGTGGTGTAACTGTGTTATCTATGGCTAGTAAAACACCTTTTTTAGTAGCAATCCTTTCAATTGTTTTAAAGTCAGGAAGACGAAGATTAGGGTTACCTACACTCTCTAAAAAAATCATTTTTGTTTTTGGTGTAATAGCAGCTTCAATCTCTTCTATTTGATCAACATCAAAAAAGTGAGTTGTTATTCCAAAACGATTTAATGATTCACTAAATAGAGCGTATGTACCACCAAAAAGACCACCAATACTAATAATCTCATCACCGCTTGCACATAAACTAAGAGCAACCATCGATATTGCAGCCATTCCTGATGATGTTGTAACACAACCAATACCACCATCCATTTTAGTAAGTATTGATTCTAGGTGGCTACTAGTTGGATTTCCCATGCGAGCATAAACATGTTTTTGTGAGGCACCACTGAAAATTTCTTCAGCAGTAATCGAATTTTCGTAACCAAAAGCTGCAGAATGAGCTATAATTGGGCTTATTGGCCCACTTTTTGAGCCTGTTAGTTGCACTGCTTCTGTAGCAAATGTCTCTAGCTGATTCATTAAACGCCTTTATTTAAAATTTGATAGGATTATAGCAAATTTAAAATGAAATACTCTTCTCTTTTTATCACAGCGACTAATACAAATGTTGGCAAGACATACACCACTCTAAAGTTGATTGATTATTTTCAATCAAAGGGTTTAAAAGTTGGTGTACTCAAACCAATAGAGACAGGTGTAATTGATGTAGCCGAAGATGCTATAAAGCTTTTTAATGCTGCGATTAAAAATCATCCTGCGTTAGAATCTTTAGGAATTGATTACATAGTTCCATATAAATTTACACTCCCTGCCGCACCATTTGTAGCACGAGTGGATGTAAAAATCAGTAAATCATTGATTTTAAAGCATTTCGAAGAGATAGAAAAAATTAGTGATATAGTTTTAGTTGAGGGTGCTGGTGGTTTGATGGTACCAATTGAGAAAGATTTTTATATGATTGATTTGATGGAGTATCTAAAACTTAAAGTTATACTGGTTACATCTAGTAAACTTGGAAGCATTAATGATACCCTACTTAGTATGAATGCCTTAAATGATAGAGATATTGATTTCGATTGGCTTGTAAATATATACGAAGATGCTGAAAGTTTTGAGACTGTAACAGCACCATTTTATGAAAAAACTTTTGGTGGATATTTGACTATTAAATCATATTTGCATAAAAACTAAAGCTAGAATATCATTATTATATCCATCACTATTTTTATATTCTCTATAACTAGATGATGCAACACATCCAATTGTGAAATTTGTATCATTTATTTTTATTATTCCAGATTTACCTTTCCCTTTAGGCGTGTCTAAATACTTTTCACTATATTTACATCTCTCTTTTGTATCTATTTTAGAATTAGTAGTAGATATAATTTTTCCATTTCTATCTGTAAGTACAGCAAAAGATTTAGCTGTATAAATTGATTTTTCATGTTTATCTTTATTAACTATATCTTTTTCATCTAAGTCTATTGCTTTAGGCAAAGAATCATTTAAAATAGCTTTAAATTGTGGTTCTGAATCAAATACAATTCCTATTCCTCCAACTGTTCTTTTACTTTTTGTTTTTTGCGTAATAGAGGCATAGTATGTATATGTTGGTTTATCTTGGTAGAGTTCACTATCTTCAAACTCACTTACAAAGTATTTTTGTGAATCTGTATTTCTAAGTGTTGCTTCAACTGCAGGGTTATGAATTCTCTGTCCAATGAGAATTTGATCTTTTTTATTAGATACTGCAATTATTTTACCTTGTCTATCAAATACAAATAGGTTTGTATAAACCGTATATAGTGAATTTATGTATTGTAAAATTTTTGTAACTCTTTGTTGTTCACTTATTGAGATTTCTTCATTGTCTAAAATAACTCTTAACTCACTATTTAATGCCCACCAACGGCAATCATTAGCACGTTCATAAAGGTTTCTATCCATAATATTAATAGCAAGTGAAGCTAGGAACTCAACATCTCCTAAAGTAGCTTCCGCAATAGTTTTATGAATATCTTCAATTGAGGCATTTACAACTTCACTAATTTCACTACTAATATTTCTAATATTTTCCAAAACAGGGTTTAGTGAGTAAGCTTTTGTTTTAGAAGCAATTAATTCACCATTAATTATAGTATCTACTAAATCCTCTTCAATCTCTTCAGAATTCTCCTTTATTCGTTTGAGTTCTTCTGAAAGCAGACTTGAATTTTCTAAAACATTATTTTCTAGTTTGGTTTTACTGTTTGTAGTTGAATTTAAAGCTTCTTTTAGTGGTACTAATATGTATGCTTGCCAAGGAAACCCAAAGTACCCCTCATAACCTTGTGTTTTTGCACTTGTTGATATATATTGTTTATTATTATATTTAATTATTTTATACTCTTCACCATCTTTTAGGGGTTCAAATCGTTTACCAATAGGTACCAGTTCGGAGTGGTTTGTAGCAATTGTTTGGTTCTTTTCATCAAGAAGAAGCATGATTGGATGGTGATTATTTGTGTCTAATTTATTAAAAATACCTTTCATTTCATCATCAAATTTAAAAACTAATACTAAAATTCCAACAGTAGGACCTGAATCTTCTGGGCCATCAGTTATATTTTGCATGTACAATAGGGAATTTGTTGCATCAGGAACAAGTTCTGTATGACCAAAATATTCTGTATACTCTTCTGGATTATCTATAACTTTTTTTACTATGTCACTAAAATTAGCACCATTTGAGACTTTATTATCTGGATTTAGATGAATTTTTACTCGACCATCCATATCTAATAGTAGTATTTCGCTATACACACTATACTTTTTTACATACTCATTTAGATGTTCATGAATTTGTGTAAACTCATTTTCACTGTTCTCATTTTTTGCCATAAAAGCTGTTAAATCCTCATCTGTTGCCAAAAAACCGACATCAGCAGTTCTTTCAAATAGATTTCTAATTAGTATGTCAATACAAACTTGTGCTTTAGATGAGGCTTCAAGAATTATTTTTTTAACACTCTCAGCAACAATTGTATGAACTAAATTTTGTTGAAGATTAGAAAATTTTTCACTTGTCTCTTCCATAAACTCAAAAAGTGTTTCTGCTGCTTGTAAGTTGCTTATCTTACCAGTTAATGTAGTTTTGTTAAGTTGTCTGTTTAGAGAGAGTAATCTACGTTCATACTCTTGAACTTTTGGCATAACTTCTATCATAGAATAGATATTCTTATCCATTTAAACCCTCTTTAGGTATTACAATGTATTATTAAGTTGACAGTATAAGTTAGTATAAATAAAAACTTGATTAAAGATTAATACAATTCATGTGAAATAAATAAACAGTTTAAGATATTATTATTTATGTCGATTGTAGCATCTTGTTTAATTATATTTAATTATATTTCAGTAGGGGGGAATAGGTATGAAAATAGTAATTAATTTGATAATAGCTATAGTATTAAGTGGCTATGCTTTTGCTAAAAATTCATTAAATGATGCATTTAGTATCTATAATAGTGCAAAGGTTTCTGGTAAAATAAGAGTTGGTATTATAAATCAGAATGAAGATAATGGTTTTGATGGTAGTAATAGTGCTATTGGTGGGTATTTAAAGTTTGAAACAGGTGAAATTAATGGTTTTAGTGGGGCTACAGCGTTTTACCTAACAAATAGAGTGACTCATGATAATGACAATGGTATAGATGGTCTATTTCACCATTCTGAGGATGTCAAGAGCTATTCTGTTTTAGGTGAGGCATATATTAGGGTTCATAGAAACAATACTACTTTAGTAGCTGGACGTCAACAGATTGATACTCCATTTGCTGATAGTGATGATATTCGTATGGTTCCAAATCTTTTTGAAGCTTATGTATTAACAAATAATGATGTCAAAGATACAACTTTTATAGTAGCACACATTAAAAAATGGGCAGGTGTTGATGCTCCTACGCAGAGTAAATTTGAAGATTTATACGCTGATGGACATGGAACTACAATGCTAGCAGTGGTTTATAATGGTATAGAAAATATTGAAATTTCTACTTGGTATTACAATATTGATGAACTAACAGATATTTTTTATGTAGAGGGTATGACTGAGTTTTTTTTGAATGAAAATTTAATGTTATCACTATCTGCTCAATATGCAAATTTTTTTGAAGATGAAACCACTGGTGTTGATGGAAATGTTTATGGAGTTAGTATAGATTTAGGTATAAAGTCTGTTGGCATTAATTTAGTAGCAGCATACAATGGTACTAGTAATAGTGATAGAAAGTCTGTTATCAATGGTTTTGGCGGTGGTCCATATATGACATCAATGGATGAGATGACAATAGATGGACTAAACGATGCAAAAGCATATGTGGTGGGAATTAGTAAAGAGTATGGAAGTTTTACATTTTTTTATGGTTATGGAAATTTTCAAGAGGGTTCTACAATGTCTGAGGTTGATGAATCAGATTTAGTAGCAGAGTATTCTTATAGTGATAATTTAAATTTTATTTTAATGTATACTGATTTAAAATCTAAAAATGCAATAGGCTTCGATGATGACGCAGCATCTTTTGATAGAGTTCAATTTTATACTAATTACAATTTTTAGTAATTAAATTAAAATATATACAACAATATAGGGATAGTTTTATATAAATTAAATAGTTATCTCTTTTGGAGTGTAGAGTGTGAGTACTCTATATTTTCCATCAGAGTGTATAGTACAGCCCCTGCGATAATTGTTATTATTCCTGCTATTGCCATAAATTTTGCTATTTTTTTAGGTTCCATATGCGCTATTGTACCTAATATAAATGTAATTTATCCTGATGACAACTATCATTTAGTTAAATTAAATAATTTGTTTAAGTGTTATAAAATATTTAATAAGTAAATATTTGAATGAAAAAACTAAATATTGGAATAACTATTGCTTGATATTATGTTGTACAAGTGGTCGCTGATTTAATATTGATAGAAGGCTGACTTAGACATGATAACTAGGTTTAGGAGTAAGATCTCCATTATGAGTCTAAGCTTCAATACTCAGCGATTTTTAAAATATACAACTTTTCAAGCATTCATAATATTTCGATAATTATCAAACTTTTTAAGATCTTTTAAAAAATTTGCTAGTATCTTTTTGAGTTACGGTTATCTATACTGTTTTAGTTCTATAGGAAGTCTAATGCTAAAATCTAAATAGCAGAAGACTTTTTCATATTAAATAAAATTACTGCTACAAATGCTAACAAACACCCTATTAGCGTAGATAGTGCCAATGTTTCTGAATAAATTATCCAGCTAGAAACTATTGCACCAACTGGTACTATAAACATAAAAACTCCTGTCCTATGTGCGCCCACTTTACCTGCTGAAATAAAATATAAAGCTGTGCTAAATGAACCAGGAATTACTCCTATAAAGATAATTGTACTCCAAAATACTCCATCATAAGCGTAAAAATTAAATGGATTGTGAGGTAAAGCAAACAGCATATTTATAAAAGCTGTAATACCAAAAACTACAAATGTATAAAACATCAAATGTACTTTTTTTGCTGCCTTTTGAGCAATGACAGTCACAAATGCCCATATAACTGCACACCCTAGAAAATATGAACTCTCAGCGTTAAAAAAACTAAAACCATCATATGGTACACGAAGTAGAATAAGTGCACCTAAGATTCCAATGCTTAGCGCAATAATTTGCCCAGATGTAATCTTTGTTCCTAAAATAAATATAGAAAGAATGTAGGTAATAATAGGAGCAAGAGAGGTAACCATTGTTCCACCGTATCCTGCTTGTCCATGTGAGAGTCCAGCAAAGAAAAAATAGTTAAAGAGCGATGTTAATATACCTGCTACGAGCATATATAAAAACCCTACTATATCAGTTTTAAGTGGTATTTTCATATACCAAATAATTGGTATAATTGCTATAAAAGATATAGCATAGCGCCAAAATGCTGCTACTTGTGCATTTGAATGTTCAGCTGCTACTTTACCAACTGTCCAAGCAATGCCCCAAAAAACCATAGCAATAATCATCCATATAAAATATTTCCTACTATTTTGTGCAGATTCCATAATTTAACAAAAAACCTTACGAAGCAAAATTGCCACCATATGACATCTCTTTTTGAACTACAATACTTTTTTGTTTCTCTTTTCTTTGAGTATCTTTTTCTACAAAAATTTTCTTCCTTGTTATAAGATCCATCTCTGTGTAGTACATAACTGCTGAATATGTTCCAGGCGTTGGTGTAAATATTTGTGCTTGTTCAGGTGTCATTTTAAGTTCTTCTGATGTGAAACGTTTAAGTTCATGCATATCTTTCTCTTCACACCCTGGGTGTGCTGCAATTAAATAGTAAGTTAAGAATTGCTGTTTGCCCTCTTCTTTATTGAGTTTATCATACAGCTTTTTAAAATCAATTAGAGTCTGCTTCCCCGGTTTTCCCATTAAATCAAGCACATGTTGCTGAGTGTGTTCAGGTGCTACTTTCATCTGTCCAGAAATATGGTGTTTAACTAGCTCTTTTAAGTAACTATAACCGTATGGTTTATCTTCAGAGATTAAATCGTACCTAATTCCACTTGCTACAAAAGCTTTTCGTACACCTGGTACTTTACGAATTCTTTTAAGTAAATTAATGTTTCTCTCATGATTTGGTTTCATAGAGCTACATAGATGTTTAGAATCAACACAACGTTGATGATCACAAGTTCCAAGTTTTAACTTTTTATTACACTCATAGCCATACATATTTGCCGTGGGTCCACCAACATCTGAAATAATACCTTTATAATCTTTATAGGTATTAAAGTCATTTGCTTCTTTTAAAATTGATTCTTCACTGCGTGTACGAATTGTACGTCCTTGATGCACGCCAATCGCACAGAAGTTACACTCACCCCAACATCCATGATGCGTCATAATTGAAAATTTTATAGTCTCTAAACACTTAACTTTACCTTCTGATTTATGAAAAGGGTGCAGTTCACGTGTATATGGCATTGAAGACATACTATCCATTTCATCTTCATTTAGATAATCACACGGTGGATTTTGTATGTTGTATCTGTTATCTACTTGTTGACATAGTCCAGTTGCTGAGATTGGATCATTATTATCATAAAAAATATTAAATAAATCTATATATTTTTCTTTATTTTCTAAGCACTGTGCATGACTTGGCAATTGATGGTATTTGGTTACTGGTTCTTTTGCAATGTAGCAAATACCTCTTACTTTTTTATAACTACGTTGCTCTTTAAGTGCCAATGTCAAATCTTTAATTGCCTGCTCACCCATGCCATAAATAAGAATGTCAGCTTTTGAATCAAATAGTATGGGTTTTCTTAGTTTATTACTCCAGTAATCATAGTGCGTAACACGTCGCAGACTAGCTTCAATTCCACCAAGAACAATTGGTGCAGTATTTTTGAAAAATCTACGAATTAAATTTGAGTAAACTAAAACAGCGCGATCTGGACGTTTGTTATTTCTACCACCTGGTGTATAGTCGTCTGAGTTTCTAAATTTTTTAGTTGCGGTGTAATTTGCAACCATTGAATCAATACTTCCACCGCTCACACCCCAATATAATTTAGGTTCACCTAAACGACTAATATCTCTATCGTCATCAATTGAAGGTTGTCCAATAATTCCAACACTATAACCCCACGTCTTGAGCATACGACCAACAACAGCTACACCAATAAAAGGTGAATCAATGTACGCATCTCCTGAAATGAGAATAACATCAAGTTGATTAATACCTCTTTTTTTCATCTCCTGTGAGGTTGTTATTAAAAAGTCCTTTTCAGTGAAACTATTTTTACTTGAATCAACTTTTTGAAAGTTTTTATTGCGTCTATTCAAAGTTAATACTTTTTATTTCTGTTTTCAATAAGATCATTAGATGTTAAATTTTCTATAAGTCTATTAAAGTTTTTAAAAGAGAGAAGCATCAAAGTTTCACTTTTCTCACTCTTAAGCTCTTTTGAAAAACCATTTTTTGAAAAAATTATAAATTTATCTACATTTAATTCAGCTTCTATAGACCTCTTTTTTAATTTAGTAAGTTCAGATTTATTGGCTTTTGATTTTGCAAATTTCCAGCTACCAGCAACTGTTTTACCAGATTTTGTTTTTGCAAAAATATCAATTTCGACACTATTGTCCCAATAAGATCCAATTCTCTCAATTGGATCATCTGCAAAGTTTATTTTTATAAGTTCTAGCACTAATCTTTCATATATATATTTAGAGAACTCTTGTTTTCTATTTTCAAATTGAGCTTTAACTTCTGTATAGTCACCATCTTTTATACCTTTGTAATAAGGAGAGATAGAAGAGAACCAAAAACGCATAAATGGAAGTGTAAAATGAAGTTTATTTGAGATATCTGCATTTTTATCTGTGCGAAGTTGTGGTTTATCCATTTCTAAAAGGTCGTTGTCCATAAGAAAATCTATCGCCTCTTCACCATTTTTACGTGAGACTTTCACTTTTCTAAAAGCGGCATGTTCACGCCTATCTCCAGTAGCTAAAGCACTAAGTAAAGAGTGATAGAGCTTATTACTCTGCGTAATTTTAGTAATGTCACCATGAATATATCTATAATTTTTTAAAATTTTTTCTTCAATCAAATATTCAAGTGACCTAGAAGTATCAACACTCCAACCCATGCCACCAAAAATTGAAAAATATTCAATAGCCTCTTCTATATTTTTAGGATTGTTTTGAAAATAGAAAGAGCGAAATTGTTGGATTGTTGAAAAAAATTTTGACATTCAATTGGCCCTTTTTTCTAAAATATAATCTGCAGGATAACATATCGTTCATTAGATAAAGCATCATTTGAGAAAAGATGGAACACGCTGCTTCATGTAATTAGAAGATCTCTATAATTTTGTTTATAGTATATACGTAGATTTACAAGAGGCTGAACTAGTTTTGTAGATTCTACATTTTAATAATGCTGACAGTGTTTCATTTTTAGGAATGCACAATAAAAATAAGTGATGATAATTATGCTTTTAGGTCATTGAATAAATTTTATACATTTGGTTTTTTATTATTAATAAATATATAATTACTTTAATTAATTAAAAACAAGTATATTATTTTTATAAATTGCTAAGTTTTAGTTTTAAAAGACCAAGTTTTCAGTAATAATATAGATTTATAATAATATACTTCTTACGAATAAATTATTACTATGTGAGTAAAGAAATATTGAAAAACGAAAAAAAACTTAATTTTGAGAAGTTGAAATTTTTATATGTTCATTCAGGTGTAAATGTAGCTTCTGGTATGGCGTTTACCATTATTATTGCATTCGTATTAAATTCTCTTGTTCCACAAGAGCATTTAACATATTGGGTTATTGCAAACTTAACTATCTCATTTATTGGATTTTTATTATTAAATCGTGCTAAACGTCTTAAATATAAAACTAATAATATATTTAAGTGGGTGGTGTATACAAGTTTTTTTGTAAGTGGTCTGTTTTTTGGATACATTGGAATTGTTGCAATGGAATATGGATTATTTGTTCATCAAGCTTTTGTATTATTGATTTTGGGTGGTTTAGTGTCTGTTGCAATTGGATCATATGCTGTTAATTTAAGACTTTTCCTTCTATATTCACTTCCAATGTTGACTCCAATGATTGTAATGCTTTTTGTACAGGGAAATGAGTTGCAATATCTTATGGGTATTGTATCTTTGCTTTTTTATTTGATGATGCTATTTTCTGCAATTAGAGTCAATAAAAGTATTGTTACTGCACTTATGGGACAGTTTGAAAATGAAGATTTAGTTAAGTATTTAAGCGATACGAAAAAGCGTGTTGAATCATTAAATAAAAATTTAAAAATAGAAATTAATGAGCGTATAGAGGCTCAACATGATTTAGAGCTTGTAACTCAGAGGCTTACAGAAGCTCAACGAATCTCATCTATGGGTAACTTTGAATTTAATTTAGATAGTAAGAGATTATGGTTTTCAAAAGAGTTGTATGAATTACATGGTTTAGATAATAGTGTTGATATGAATCTTGATATATTTTTTTCAGTAGTAGATAAAAAGGATGCACAATTATTAAAAAATTTAATTGATGATTGTATTCGTAACAGAGATATATTTAGTATTGATTATAAAATTATTTTAAAAAATGGTGATATACGTAAACTTCATGTTCAAACCAAAATGTTAAAAGATGAAAAAATTGGTTCGTATATTTTGGCTGGTGCGGTACAAGATGTGACTGCTCAAAGAAAAAAAGATGATGAGCTATTTTTAGCTTCAAAAGTTTTTGAAGGTGTACATGACGCTGTAATTGTGACAGATAATGAATTTAATATTTTGACTGTAAATAGTGCATTTAGTGCAATAACAGGTAGAAACAAAGAGGATGTAATTGGTACAAACGATGTCATTCTAGCAGAATATTTAAAAGATGAGAAATTTATGATGGAATTTAATGATTCTATCATTGTTAATGGTTTTTGGAAAGGTGAAATGAGTGGATTTAATAGAAAAGGTGAAAACTTTACTCAGCGCTCAAATGTTAGTGTTGTTAAAAATCCGCAAGGTCAAATTGTACACTATATTGAACTATTTAGTGATATTACAAGAGAGAAAAAAGCTGAAGAGAGATTGCGCTATTTAGTCCATTATGATAGTTTAACAGATTTACCAAATCGTGAGCTTTTAAGTAATAGATTATCTAAAGCTGTACAAAAACAGAAACGTAATGGTAAGTTAATTGCAATACTCCTTTTTGATATAGATAATTTTAAACTTGTAAATGATACCTTAGGTCATATAGCAGGCGATGGCATGTTACGATTAGTTGCTCAAAGATTAAAATCTTTAATAAGAGAGAGTGATACGCTGTCTCGTTTGGGTGGAGATGAGTTTTGTATTCTTTTAGATGATATTGAAAATATTAGTATTATTTCTACTATGGCACAGAAAATTTTATTCTCTTTTAGGGAACCTTTTATTATTGAGGCTCAAGAACTTTTCATTACGGTTAGTATTGGAATTAGTGTTTATCCAGAAAATGCTTTAGATGTCTCAACACTTATTAAACAAGCAGATACTGCAATGTATCGTGCAAAAGATTATGGTAAAAATACATATCAATTTTTTACAGATAAAATGGATGAAGCATCTTATGAGAGGCTTATGATTGAAGGACACTTAAGAAGAGCATTAGAAGAGAAAGAGTTAGAACTATATTACCAACCTAAAGTTGAGTTATGTACAGGTAAAATAGTAGGTGCTGAAGCACTTTTACGCTGGAATCATCCTGAAATGGGAATGATTTCTCCTGCTAGATTTATATCAATTGCCGAAGATACTGGGTTGATAATTCCAATTGGGGCATGGGTTATGGATGAGGCAATCTCTCAGACAAAAATTTGGATTAATAAAGGACATAACAAATTCCATATGGCAATTAATGTATCTGGTAGGCAATTTAAAACTGAAAATATTGTAGAGCTTGTTGATGTTGCTTTGAAAAAATATGATGTCTCTAGTATAAATATTGAAATTGAATTAACAGAGAGTGTTTTGATGGATGAAAAAGAGAAAATCTTAAATACTTTAAGAATTTTAAGAGATGGTGGAGTTTCAATTGCAATAGATGATTTTGGAACTGGTTACTCTTCACTTAGTTATCTTAAAATGTTCCCTTTAACTACTTTGAAAATTGATAAATCATTTATCGACGATTTATCAGATGGTAGTGATGATGCTGAGATTGTTAGTGCTACTATAAAAATGGCAAAAAGTTTAAATATGAAAGTTGTAGCGGAGGGCGTTGAGACAGTTGAGCAACTAAATTTTTTACAAAAAGAGCATTGTGATGTTATACAAGGTTATTATTATAGTCCACCAGTGCCAGTAAGTAAATTTGAGGAGTTACTAAAGCGAGGTATTATAACGCCGTAGATTAGGTATAATTACGCTTTTAGGAGAATATATGAATATTTATGCAACATCACAATCAAATTTTAGCACTAATTTTAAAAAAATACTTAATCGCTCTTCTATGGATATGAGCGAAGTGATGCCAATTGTATCAGGCATTATTTCTCGCATAAGAGAGTCTGGGAATAGTACCTTATTTGATGACATTTCAAAATTTGATGGCTGGAAGCCAACTTCTGCTTCTGATTTAGAAATTAGTGAAAAGTTGATGTCTGATTCTTATGATGCTCTTGAGCCAAAATTGAAAAAAGCACTACATGTTGCTTATGACAGAATTTTTGCTTACCATAAAAAACAGAAACAAAATAGTTGGTTTGATACAGAAAGTAGTGGTACAATTTTAGGGCAAAAGATAATTCCAGTTAATCGCGCAGGGTTATATATTCCTGGTGGAAAAGCTGCTTATCCTAGTTCACTTTTAATGAATGCAATTCCTGCAATTGTTGCAGGTGTTGAAGAGATAATAGTCTGTACTCCAACTCCTGAAAATAATCCTAACTCACTACTTCTTGCAGCTTGTCATTTGTGTGGTATTAAAAAAGTTTATAAGGTTGGTGGGGCAAGTGCAATAGCAGCTATGGCTTATGGAACTCAGAGTATAGATAAAGTTGATGTTATTACAGGCCCTGGAAATATTTTTGTTGCAACTGCTAAAAAAATGGTTTATGGTGATGTAAATATTGATATGATTGCAGGACCTAGTGAAATTGGAATTCTAGCAGATAGTAGTGCAAACCCAAATCATTTAGCGGTAGACCTACTATCTCAAGCTGAACATGATGAGATGGCAAGTTCTATTATGATTACAACATCACAAAAAATTGCAGATGAAACCTCAAAAGAGGTAGATATTTGGCTTAAAAAGTTAAATCGTGAGAAAATTGCAAGGGTATCTATTGAAGAGCGTGGAGCAATTATTGTTGCTCGCGATATGGATGAAGCAATATCTCTTATGAATGAAATTGCACCTGAGCATTTAGAAGTTGTTACTAAAAACCCATTTGATTATCTTGGAGCTATTAAACATGCTGGGGCTATATTTTTAGGTGCAAATACTCCTGAAGCAATAGGTGATTATATAGCTGGACCAAATCATACTTTACCAACAGGATCTACTGCAAAATTTTATTCTCCTCTTAGTGTTGATCATTTTATGAAAAAGTCTTCGATTATTGCATTTTCAAGTGAGGCTATGAATGAACTAGGTGAGCATTGTGCACTGCTCGCAGATGCTGAAGGTTTAGATGCACATGCTGCTTCTGTTAGAGTTAGATTGAAATAACTCTAAAGAGTAGTCAAAGTATTAAGAGACACCTCTTTTTTTATTTTGAAACTATATTTACTACTACAATTTAAGGACTATTACATTAATGGAAGATATGCTTACGTCGTTATCCACATATGGATATATAATTTTATTTCTTTATTCATTTGGAGGAGGGTTTTTAGCATTAAGTGCTGCTAGCGTACTTTCATTTACAGGACAGATGAATTTTGAGATTACTCTATTAGTAGCATTTATCTCTAATGCAATTGGAGATGCAGTTTTATTTATGGTGGCTAGGAATTCAAAAAAAGATGTAATGGCATATCTTAAAAAACATAGGCGAAAACTTGCACTTTCTCATATTCTTATTAGGAAGCATGGCTCAAAAGTTATTGTTCTTCAAAAGTTTATTTATGGGGTAAAAACTTTAGTACCACTTGCAATTGGTCTTACTAATTATAATATGCGTTCGTTTATGATAGTCAATGTTTTTGCGTCAATGCTTTGGGCTTTAGTCGTTGGTTTTATCTCTTTTTATAGTGCAGCTTCGATTATATCTATTTTTGAAAATTTTGAAGAGCATAAGTTTGTTTTTTTTGGAATACTATTATCTATTTTAGCTATAGTTTATTACTATTTTTCAAGAGTGACTAAAAAGAGGAGTTAACCTCTTTTTATGCTGAGTTTTTAGGACGATGGGGGATATACTCGATATATAGTGAGACAGAATCTATAAGCTCTTCAACAAAATCATCTAAAGTACGCATCCAGTCAAAATGTTTTAATTCACCTTCGCTTGGACATATATCATTTTCGACTAAATATCTCTCAAGATGTTTTCTGCCACGTGTTTGTGAGATAGAATACGCATCTGCCATCATATTAGCCATCTGCATAATTTCATCATAAATCATATATGTACAGTCAAGTTCATTATCTGCTAAGACTTTTATAGCTGTATTCTCAAAAGCAGTTAAACGCATTTTATTCCTTTTTTGATAGGTTGACTGAATAAAGCAATAATAATACCACATTTTGGTTTATTAATAATAAAGATTATATTTTGTTTTTATTTTTTTATTTTTAATTAAGACATATTTTATCTTAATTAAAAAATTTAATAAATATTCTTTAAAATTAAGTTATATTAATGCTATAAGTAGATAGTATTTTATTATCTTTTATTATATGGAGGAAGTATGGGACTATCACGTAGAGAGTTTATTAAGTCCGCTGCGGCTGCTAGTGCTGCTGGTGCGATTGGAATGAGTATTCCACGCCAAGCCGAAGCAGCAGTAACTTTAGCTGAGAAAGAGTGGCGCTGGGATAAAGCAGTTTGTCGTTTTTGTGGAACTGGATGTGGGATTATGGTTGCTACAAAAAATGATAAAATTGTTGCAGTAAAAGGAGACCCTAAAGCTCCAGTTAATCGTGGATTAAATTGTATTAAGGGTTATTTTAATGCAAAAATAATGTATGGAGCTGATCGTTTAACTCAACCCCTTCTTCGTGTAGGAACAGATGGTAAATTCTCGAAAGATGGAAAGTTTATTCCGGTTTCATGGGAACGTGCATTTGATGAGATGGAAGAAAAATTTAAAAAATCTTATAATGAATTAGGACCTACTGGTATTGGTATTTTTGCTTCTGGGCAATATACAATTCAAGAGGGTTATGCGATGAGTAAGCTTACAAAGGCTGGATTTAGAAGTAACAATATTGATCCAAATGCTCGTCACTGTATGGCTTCAGCAGTTGCTGGTTTTATTCAAACTTTTGGTATAGATGAGCCATCTGGTTGTTATGATGATATTGAAATTACAGATACAATTGTTACATGGGGTGCTAATATGGCTGAGATGCATCCAATTCTTTGGTCACGTGTAACAGATAGAAAACTTAGTAAGCCTAAAGATGTAAAGGTGATTAACCTTTCTACATATACAAATAGAAATTCAGATTTAGCAGATACTGAGATTATTTTCAAACCAAATACAGATCTTGCTATTTGGAATTTTATTGCTCATGAGATTATTTATAACCATCCAAACTCAATTGATTGGGATTTTGTAAAAAATCATACTGTATTTACAACTGGTTTTGCTGATATAGGTTATGGACTTCGTACGGATATTAATCACAAAAATTATACAGAGAAAGAAAAAGATACAGCAGCAATGCAAGCTAGTAAGAAAATATCTAAAGATGAGGCTGTTGCACTTACTCACTTAGGTTTAAAAGAGGGTGATATAATGCAGATGAAGCACGCTGAAGCTGCAAAAAAGCATTGGCAGATTACTTTTGAAGACTTTAAAAAAGCTCTTGCACCTTATACGCTTGATTATGTTGCTGGTGTATCTAAGGGAAATTCAGATGAATCTATGGATAGCTTCAAAGCAAAATTAAAAGAGTTAGCTGCATATTATGCAGAAGATAAACGTAAAGTTGTAAGTTTTTGGACAATGGGTATGAATCAACATACTCGCGGTACTTGGGTAAATGAACAAGCTTATATGGTTCACTTACTTTTAGGCAAACAAGCAAAACCTGGAGATGGTGCATTTAGTTTAACTGGTCAACCTTCTGCTTGTGGTACAGCTCGTGAAGTTGGAACATTTGCTCATCGTCTTCCTGCTGACTTAGTTGTTGCAAATCCAAAACATAGAAAAATATCAGAGAAAATTTGGAAAATTCCAAATGGCACACTGAATCCTAAAGTTGGAACGCACACTATGGCTATGATGCGGGACATTGAAGATGCAAAAATTAAATTTGCATGGGTACATGTAAGTAATCCGTGGCAAAATACAGCAAATGCAAATCACTGGTTAAAAGCTGCACGTAAAATGGATAACTTTTTAGTTGTGTCTGATGCTTATCCTGGTATTTCGGCAAAAGTTGCAGATTTGATTTTACCAACTGCTATGATATTTGAGAAATGGGGATCTTATGGAAATGCTGAACGTCGTACTCAACATTGGAAACAGCAAGTTACTCCAATAGGTGAAGCGATGCCTGATACTTGGCAATATACTGAGTTTTCGAAACGTTTTAAATTAAAAGATGTTTGGGGCAAACAAAAAATTAATTCAAATCTTACTCTACCTGATGTTTTAGGCGAAGCAAAGAAAATGGGTTATAGTACTGATGACACACTTTTTGATGTTCTTTTTGCAAATAAAGAGGCAAAAAGTTTTAAAGCAGATGATCCAGTTGGTGAAGATTTTGGGAATACTGAAGTGTTTGGAGATAAACGTGGTGTTAAAGGTAGTGATGGTAAAGAGTTTAAAGGTTATGGTTTTTTTATTCAAAAATATCTATGGGAAGAGTATAGAAAGTTTGGTTTAGGACATGGACATGATTTAGCTGATTTTGACACCTATCATAAAGTACGTGGTCTTAGATGGCCAGTTGTTAATGGTAAAGAGACTCAATGGAGATTTAATGCTAAATATGATTCTTATGCAAGAGCTGCAAAAACTGGTGATTTTGCATTCTATGGTACAGCATTAAAAGCTACTCCAAAAGGAACTCTAACAGGTCCAGTTGATCCTAAAACAAAATATGCTTTGAAAAACAGAGCTAAAATATTTTTCCGCCCTTATATGGAACCACCAGAGAGTCCAAGTCGTGAGTATCCATTTTGGTTGTCAACTGGTCGTGTATTAGAACATTGGCATAGTGGAACAATGACTATGCGTGTACCTGAACTATATCGGGCTATGCCTGAAGCACTCTGTTATATGCACCCAGAAGATGCAAAAAACATGGGAGTTAAACAAGGTGAGGAGATGTGGGTTGAGAGTCGTCGCGGAAAGGTAAAAGCACGAGCTGATATACGTGGACGTAATCGTGTTCCTAAAGGTCTTGTTTTTGTTCCTTGGTTTGATGAACGTGTATTTATCAATAAAGTTACACTCGATGCTACTTGTCCAATCTCAAAACAGACAGACTTTAAAAAGTGTGCTGTTAAAGTTTATAAGGCGTAAGAGAAGTGCCAATTAGCCAAAGAAGAAAATTTTTATTAAAAACTGCAAAAGCAGCAGCAGCTGCTACTGTTGGTGGTCTTGTGTGGGGGGTTATAGCTAGTGAATCTAGAGCTTCACCATTAGCATTGCGTCCACCTGGAGCAGTTGATGATTTTCTTCAAACTTGCATTCGCTGTGGCTTGTGTGTAAATAATTGTCCGTATAACACTTTGAGCCTTGCAAAAATTGGTGAAAATGTTTCGTATGGTACGCCATATTTTGTTCCTCGTGAGATTCCATGTTATATGTGTGAAGATATTCCATGCACTGCTAAGTGTCCTAGTGGTGCGTTAGATATGTCAAAAATGTTAAATAAAAAGAGTGAGCCTAACATAAACGAAGCTAAAATGGGTATTGCTGTAGTTGACCATAACAACTGCATAGCTTATTGGGGTATTCAGTGTGATGCTTGTTATAGAGTTTGTCCGTTAATGGATGAGGCAATTACTCAAGAGTACAGAAGAAATGAGCGTACAGGAAAACACGCATTTTTGACACCAATGGTGCATGCTGATTCTTGTACAGGATGTGGAATGTGTGAACATGCATGTATTACATCAAAGGCTTCTATCATTGTATTGCCTCGCGCGATTGGACTTGGTATGGCTGGTACTAACTATATAAAAGGTTGGGAAAGTAGCGATGAGGAGAGACTTAAAGATGTTAGTACAGATACTACAACTAAAACAGATAGAAGCAAGAAAAAAGTTAGGGATTATTTAAATAGTGCGGAGCTTTTTGATGAGTAAAGTACGTTTTTTAATTGCTAGAAGAGTAGTTCAGATTTTAATTTTAGTTCTGTTTATTGGTGCAAATATTTATGGTTGGAATATTTTAGAGGGAGATTTAAGCGCATCTTATCTTTTTGGATTCATTCCATTAGCTGATCCATTTGCATTAACTCAGATGCTTATAGCAGGTGCTACTATTGCATTTGATATAGCACTTGGCGCAGTTATTATTTTTCTATTTTATGCTGTTATAGGCGGTCGTGCTTTTTGTAGCTGGATATGTCCAGTTAATATAATAAGTGATAGTGCAGCGTGGTTACGTAAAGTTTTGGCTATTGATGATGTTGAACATAGAAAATATTTAGGACGAAATACGCGTTATTGGATGATTGGTATTGCATTTTTACTTTCATCTATTATGGGAGTTGCGGCTTTTGAAATGGTTAGCCCAGTATCAATAATTCATCGTGGTTTGATATTTGGTTTCGGTTTTGGTTGGGGAGTTGTATTACTTTTATCTGTTTTTGATCTATTTATAGTTAGGCACGGTTGGTGTTCACATCTTTGTCCACTTGGCGGATTTTATGCTCTAATTGGTTCAAAATCAATTTTTAGAGTCAAATATAATGTCGATAAATGTAGTTCTTGTATGAATTGTGTAAATATCTGTCCAGAGAAGCAAGTTTTAAATATGGTTACAAAAAAGAGTAGCTTTGTAGATAATGGTGAGTGTACATTGTGTGCTAGATGTATAGAGGTGTGCAATGATGATGCACTTAATTTTAGTATAAAAAATTTTATTTCAAAGGAGAAGTAGATGAGAAAATTAATGTTAGTAATTCTTAGCGTGATATTTGCTAGTATGAGTGTAGTGGCTTCTGGGATTAGTGGTGCAGAAATGGGAATAAGAAAAGCTGATGTTTTTACTGAAAAACCAGTAATGACAGGCGGAGTACATTATGGCGATGCACCACAAGGAACAAGTGAAAAGTTTGATCGCTCTTTTGAAAATGCTCCACCATTAATTCCACATGATATTGAAGGCTTATTACCAATTAAAGTTAATGATAATAAGTGTTTAGGTTGTCACCTTCCTAAAAATGCAAAAATGATGGGTCTTGGTGCAACTCCAATTCCAAAGTCGCATTTTACAAATTATCGTCAAGATGATCCAAAACTTAGTAAAAATATTTATAAAGGTCGTTACAATTGTACACAGTGTCATGCTCCACAATCAGATGTTAATGCTTTGATTAGAAATACTTTTGATGGTGGTTTTGCAAATGATATGGAAAGAAAGCGTTCTAATCTTTCTGAAAAAATAAATGAGGGTGTTAAGTAAATTAATGCAAAGACGTGAACTCTTTAGTTTTTTAAATGTAGAGAAAAAAGAGTCTATCATCTTTAGACCACCTTATCTTGGTGGTAATCTAAACAACTGTTTAGACTGTGAAGCACCTTGTGTAAGTGAGTGTGAAGAGAAAATTTTAGAATATAGTGATGCACCGCTAATTAACTTTAATTTAGGTGGTTGTACCTATTGTGAAGCTTGCTTTAATGCTTGTGAAAAAAATGTACTAAATGATTTAGATATTCAGATTAAAGCAGTTGCAAACCTTTCAACAAAAAGTTGTATTGCATGGAATTTGGTTGTATGTAATAGTTGCGCTGATGTATGTGATGTACGTGCTATAGAGTTTTTTGGTATGTTTAGACCAACTGTTAATTTTGAGAGTTGTATAGGGTGTGGAATGTGCCTACACGTTTGCCCATCGAGTGCAATAGAAATGAAAGTAATTTAATGAGAATACTTTTACTTTTTTCTATTTTTACAGTTTCTCTTTTTGCAATTTCAAGTGTCAATAAATTTCGAGCTAGTGCTTTTATTTTAGACATGATTTTAAAAGATAATACTCTTTATGTCTCAACAACAGGTGGAACAGTTGAGAGTTTTGATATATCTAATAAAAAACATAACACTATTGCAAAACTAAAACCACTAATAAATTTTTTTGATGAAGAGTATGGTGCAAAAATTTATAGTATTGATATAAATAAAAATGGTGATTTTCTACTTCTTGCAGAAGCTAGTGGTGGAAATCGTAGAGTTTTAATTTTTAAAGATAATAGCATTGTAAAATTAGCTGGATTAAATAAAAATGCAATATATAAAGAGGCTCGCTTTGTTGATGAACATAGAATCCTATTAGCAACACTCTCAAATGAAATTACTCTTTATGATATTACAAAAGGTAAAATAATTTATACAAAAGCACTATCTAGTTACTCATTTTCAGATTTTTCACTAAATAAAAACTTAGTTGCCATTACTGGTGAATCTGGTGATGTCTATATATTTGATTATGAAAATAAGAAAGTTGTCAAAGTTCTAAGTGGGGCGAATAAAGACAATATATACTCAATTGATTATAAATTAGGTTCTATTTTAACAGCAGGACAAGATAAATATGTTGGAATCTACGACATGAAAAGTGAAAAATTTAAAAGAGTAAAAACAACCTTTTTAGTGTATGCTTGTGCTTTGAGTGTTGATGCAAAATTTTCTGCTTACATAAGTAATGAAGATAGTCAAATTACTGTAATAGATAATGAAAGTTTAGATATTTTAGCTAAATTAGATGGACATAAATCAACAGTAAATAGAATTATTTTTGCATCAAACAATCATCTTTTTAGTTCAGCAGATGATGGTGAAATTTTAGAGTGGAGGTATTGATATGAATGTATCTAGTATTGTAGTTCAGACTAGACCAGAGCATTGTGATGAATTGCGTAAAATATTAGAAGAGGGTGATTTGTGTGAGGTTCATTTTCATGATGAGAAGGGGCGTATAATTGTAACAATTGAGGCTGAGAGTGTTTCTGATGAAATTGCAAATTTAACAAAGATTCAAGCACTACCAAATGTAATAGCAGCAGACATGTCATACAGCTACAGCGAAGATGAGCTAGATAAAGCTAGAGAAGATATTGAATTGAGTGCTGGAAATATAGCTGATGTGCTGCAAGATGATGAGATTGATGCTTCAAATATAGTTTACCGTGGTGATTTGAAGAAAAAAGGTTTTTAGAAAATGAGACTGAGCGAATATCAGTGTAGTGTGCCAAAAAAGATAGTCTCACTGAGAAAAAAATAGACTTATAGATAAAAAACAAAAGCTGAGGGAATTATGCTGTGGGTGATGAGCTAAAAAATGTATCTGAAACAATTGATTTGATGTTCCAAATAGTTTTAAAGGAGATTTATTTTAAGTTAAAATATAATTTTTAGATAGTATTATGGTACTCGCTTAAATTTTGTTATAACAGAAGCTAATTAATTTAAAAATGTTGAGCTATGAAAACTTTATCAGTGCAAATTGAAGATTATTATATGCAAAAGTTTATGAATTTTATAGATAATAGTCATTTATAGCAAATTATAAAAGTCTTGAATTTGACCACTATTTTTATGAATGACAAAAAGAGCTTCATAAAATAAGAGAAGATATAAAAAATGACAATATGGAGATGTTGTCACAAGAGCAATACAATAAAGAGATAAAAGATTTTTTTTCAGAGTTAAAAAAATAAGGTGTAGATAATTCGTACTAGAAAGTACCAAATAAATCTACTTATAGATTAATTATTTAAAAAGTACAGACCCAAGTCTAACCATATTACTACCACACTTAATAGCAAGTTCGAAATCACTACTCATTCCCATAGAACATATTTTTGCTCCATTTGCTTTTAATCTATCAAAAATTTCATAAGTTTTGTCAAAACTTTTTTTAATTTCATCTTTATTTTCTGAGTGAGCGCCTATTGTCATTACGCCTTTTAGTTTGATGTTTGGTAACTCATTTTGAATTTTTTTATAAAGCTCTATTGCATTTTCTGGCTCTATTCCTTGTTTACTCTCTTCGCCTGAGCTATTAATCTGAAGTAGGGCGTTCATTGTTGTATCTTTTGCAACTAGGCGCAGGTTAAGTGCAACTGCGAGCTCGTATGAATCTAGAGATTGAAAAAGTGTAGGACTTGCTTCTATTAGCTGGTTTATTTTGTTTTTTTGTAGTCTTCCTAAAAAGTGCCACTCTAGTGGAAGTGCATTTAACGCATCGCTTTTTACTTTTAAATCTTGTACTTTATTCTCACCATATGCACGTTGTCCAGCTTCATATAGACTTTGAACTTCTGGTACTTCGCTATACTTACTAACGGCTATAAGTTTTACAATGTGATGTTCACTTACCTCTCTTCTTGCATCTTCTATTTTTTGTATGACTTCATCTAGGCGTTTTGTATAGAAATCATTATCCATTTACAATCCTTACAATGTCGTTATATAATCCTAGGCTCATGAGTGATATTAAAAATACCCAGCCTCCAATAGTCAAACGAATTAGCATATTTTCACTAGGCATTCGTTTTGTTATAAACTCATAAATATTAAACATTATGTGACCACCATCAAGTGCGGGAATAGGTAGTAGGTTTAATACTCCAAGGTTAACAGAGATGAGTGCTGTAAAAAATAGAAGGGCAATAAGCCCACTCTCTGCTGCTTGGTGAGTTACTTGGACTATTGATACAACTCCACCTAACTCTTTGGCTGGTACAATACCTTGGATTAATTTTTGCAGACTTTGAACAATTAGAGTTGATGCTTTAATTGTCTGAATATATGCAAAATCTAATGCTTCAATTGGATTGCTATGTACTTCAATAGTATCTCCAAGCGGTGCAATACCAATCATGCGTTTTTTTATTTTTTCATTGAACATATTTTTAGTATCAAGATTTTTAGGAGTTAGAACTATTGGATAGAGAGATTTTTTTCTTTCAATGACAAGGTCTATTGTACCTGTACTTGATTTTATCTCTTTTGCCATATCATCCCATGTTACTATCTGCTTACCACCAATTTCTATGATTTTATCACCCTCTTGAAGTTTAGCAATTTGTGCTGGTGAATTTTCTATAATTTTACCAATTACAGGTGCGAGTGTGCTATGCCCTGCAATCGCAATTGTAAAGTAAAGAATGAATGCAAGTAAAAAGTTTGCAAATGGACCGGCTAAAAGAATTACAATTCTTTGCATAGGAGTTTTTGCATTGTAGCTATCATCGTCTAGGCTTTTTATAGCTGGATTTAGGTCATCTTGACCCTTCATCTTTACATAACCACCAAGTGGAATCATTGAGAGTGAATAGTCAGTGTCACCTCTTTTAATTGTAAATAGACGTTTTCCAAAACCTATGCTAAAAACATCAACTCTTACTCTAAAAAAACGTGCGGCTAAAAAATGTCCTAACTCATGAAAGAATATTAAAAATGAGAGTATTAAAAGTGGCATTAACCAGCTCATACATTTGCCTTTTGCTTGATGGCTTTAATATAAACATCTAAATATTCATAGCCAGAATATAGTGTAAATGCAACTGCTAACCAAAGTAATTCGTCTGCTCCACTCCATTGCATAAGTAAAAATCCAACGGCAATCATCTGTACAACAGTTTTTATCTTACCACTCCAAGATGCAGCTACATTTAATCCCTCAGTAACAATTGCAGTTCTAAGTCCTGTAATGAAAAGTTCTCTTACAATGATGATATATATTGCCCAAACGCTAGCCATGCCAGTAGATGCAAGCCCGATAAATGCAGCGAGCATTAACATTTTATCTGCAAGTGGGTCTAAGATAGCCCCTAGTTTTGTCTTCTTATCTAATTCTCTTGCAATATAACCATCAAAAAAGTCTGTAATACTCGCTAGTACAAATATAAGTGACGCAAGATAGTAGTACCATCCAATGTGGATTCCGTTTTCAATAGATGAAGTCTTTGCTATTAATAGTATATAAAGTAGTAATGGTGCAAGTGCAGTTCTTATAAGTGCTAAAATATTTGGTAAGTTTAGAATCATTTAAAAGATGTACCGCCATCTACAATTATAGTTTGTCCAGTTAACCAGCTAGCTGTGTCGCTACAAAGAAAAGCACAAGCACCAACTAAATCTTGTGCTTCACCCATACGACTAAGAGCTGAACGTTTTACAACTTCAGATTTTACCTCTTCATAATTTGGAAATTTTTTAAGCGCGTCAGTATCAATGGGCCCACCACTTACTGCATTTACTCTAATTCCAAATTCACCAAGTTCAGCAGCTGCATATTTAACCATTGTCTCAACAGCAGCTTTTGAGTTTCCATGACCTGAGTAGTTTGGAGTATATACAAGGTTACCAGTAGAACTAAGAGAAATAATGTTTCCACCACCACTCTTTTGCATACGTTTTGCTGCCTCTTGCGTACCTACTACAAATGCTAGTACAGTTGCTGTATAGATGTTATTAAGACCTTTTGGTTTAAGGCGCATAAATGGTGCAAAACCACCAACCACACTACGTCCAGAGATTATTGCGTTTGAAATAAAGTAATCAATTTTATTAAAATCTTCATCAATTTTTTTAAATAGCTCTTTATACTCATCTGGCTCTAATATATTTAAAGAGTAGCATTTAGCCTTAACGTTATATGTAGATTCTAACTCTTTTACAATATCTTGGGCTATCTCTTTATTTGAGTTGTATGTAAATGCAATGTTCGCACCCTTACTTGCAAAATCAAAAGCAATAGCTTTTCCAATCCCTTTTGTAGCACCACTTATTACTAAAGTTTTGTTCTTCATTTTAGAGTCCTACTACATTGTATTTTGAGATTGTTTTTTCTAGTAAGTCCATTGTACTTTTACTTGGCATTGTAAGTGGTAGTCTGTACTCTAAATTTGGCATTAGTCCAGCGATGTGCATTGCAGCTTTAATGGGAATAGGGTTACTCTCTACAAAAAGAGATCTATTAATTGTATAAAGCTCATCATTTATCTCTTTTGATCTTTTTAAGTCACTATTTAGTGCGCTGTGAACTAGTTCACTTATCATATTTGGAAGTAAGTTTGATGTTACTGAAATGACACCTTGTCCGCCATTTGCAAGTAGAGGGTAATTAATAGAATCATCACCGCTAATTAAGATTAGATCTTTGTTTTCAGCCAAAAGTTCAACTGCACGTTCCATTGAACCAGTTGCCTCTTTTATTGCTGTAATATTTTTTACATCATTAAAAAGTCTTTGTACAGTTGAAGCTTCTATGTCAACAGCAGAACGTCCTGGAACATTGTAAAGCATTACTGGAATTTCAACTGCACCTGCAATTGCTTTATAGTGTTGGTATAATCCCTCTTGAGAGGGTTTATTGTAATATGGTGCAACAGAAAGTATAGCATCTGCTCCATGAGTCTGAGCAAAAAGAGCTAAATCAACAGCTTCAGCAGTTGCATTACTTCCAGCTCCAGCTACTATCTTAGCATTTGTACCACGCGCAGTTGCTACTGCAATTTCTATACAGTATTTATGCTCATCATGAGTTAGTGTTGCACTCTCTCCTGTTGTTCCAACTGGAACTATAAAGTCGATGCCGTTATCTATTTGACGTTTAATTAGTTTCTCATACGTTTGCTCATCTAGTTTTCCATCTTTAAATGGCGTGATTTGTGCAGTCATAGCTCCTATTAGGCTAATCATTATTTATCCTCTTTTTTTAATATGATAGTTGTTGAGTTTTCACTTTTAAAATATTTTTGCGCAATCTCTTTTATCTCTTTAGGCTTTAGTTTTAAAATGTTTTCCTCATAGGTAAGCAATGGTTCTAGTGAACCTCTAGCTAAAAAACTACCATAAAGATCAGCAACAGAACTTGAACTCTCTAAAGAGTAGATAAAGTCAGATGTTGTATTTATTTTAATCTTATCTAGTTCCTCTTTTGAAACTTTTTTAGTTTTGATCTCATGAAGTATTGTCAAAATTTCACGTTCAATTGCTTCAGCTGTGACACCTGTGTTAGCAACCGCTATGAAAAGAAAAAGACCAGGGTCGATATTTTCCATATTGTAAGCATATACTTGATTCGCCATCTGCTTTTCATGAATCAACACTTTATATAATCTACTACTTTTACCACTACTTAAAAGTTCACTAATTGCAGTCAATGCACTTTGATCTTCATGTAAAAAGTCAGGAATATGGTAAGCAATTGCAAGCATTTCTACTTCTGTATCTTTATGTACAATTACTCTTTTAGCACCATTTTGTTTTGGCTCTTTAAAGTGTTTGTTTTCATTATCATTAATTTTTATTTCAATATTCTCTTCTACTTTTTCAAGAGGAATTAAATCTTTAGATTCTATATTAGCCTGTTTTTGAATTACTTGTACATTCTCTTTTTCATCTATAAGGTTCTCTATTTTTCCAAAATGTTGTTCGGCTGAACTGAATACTTCATCAGCACTTACATCACCAGCTACAACTATAATAGCATTGTTTGGTCTATAGTATTTAGAGTGAAATGAACGAATGTCATTTATACTCCAATTTTGAATATCATTCATAAAACCAATTGGAGTCCAGTGGTATGGATGGTAAACGTATGTATTGTTAAAAAGATTAAAATAGAGATAACCCATAGGATTATTATCTGTTCTCCATCTTCTCTCTTCTGCTACAACATTACGCTCTGGCTGAAACTCTTCATCTAAAAGATTAAGGTTTTGCATAAGTTCAGCAAAAAGTGATAGTGATTGATCTAAATTTCTTGTACTTGATTTGATAAAATAGTGAGTATAATCAAATCCAGTTGAGGCATTATTCATACCCCCATAACTTTTTACAATTTCATCAAACTCGCCACTTTTTAAGTTCTTACTAGATTTAAAATTTAAGTGTTCAAGCATGTGAGCAATTCCACTTTTACCCATTACTTCATTGCGACTTCCAACTTTATAAAAGACATCAGTTGTAATTACTTTTGATGAATTTCGCATCTCTATAACAACAATTTGTAACCCATTTTTTAATGTTTTTGATTTGTACGGTGGTAGTGTGCTTGCCATTAATATCCCTATTGTAAATATGAACGTAAGTGTTGATTTAATCATTTAATATCACTTCCGATAATTTCATTAATATTTTTAACCCCATGCTCTTTCATAAGCTCTAATAAACCAAGATTAATATCTCTAATTAGAGTTGGTCCTTTAAAAATAAGTGCACTATAAACTTGAATTAGTGATGCTCCAAGTTTAAGACGAGTCCAAGCCTCATCTGCACTGTCAATTCCACCAACAGAAATAAGTATTGTTTTACCAAAAAGCTCATTAGCAATAGCTTTAAAAATTATTTTGCTTTTTTCTTTAATAACAGCGCCACTTATTCCTCCAATATCGTATGGTTTTTTAACTAAAGAGTAGTCTATGGAGGTATTAGTAGCTATAATTCCATCTGCACCAGCTTGAACACCATTGACTGCAAGCGCTACAGCATCACTTTCAGCCATATCAGGAGCTAGTTTTAATAGAACTGGCTTAGCTGTAAGCTTTTTTGCTTCATCAAATAGAGTACTTATAAACTCCTCATTTTGCAAGTCACGTAAACCTGGTGTATTTGGAGAAGAGATATTTATAACAATATAGTCACCTAACATCTGTAATGTTTTTATTAAGTCTAGGTAGTCATCTAATGCTTTATTATCTGGTGTAATTTTATTTTTACCAATGTTAATGCCAATAGGTGTTACATAGGGAAAAGTCTTTTGTAACTCTTTAGATGCTTCAAGAGAACCAGCGTTATTAAAACCCATAGCGTTTTGCAGACTCTCTTCTTCAATATGACGAAAAAGTCTAGGTTTAAGATTACCATCTTGTGGTTTTGGTGTAACAGTTCCAATCTCAGTGAAACCAAATCCTAACATGCTCATAGATTTTATGAGTGTAGCATTTTTATCAAATCCAGCTGCAAGACCTACAGGATTATAAAAAGTGCTACCAAAAATCTCTTGCTGTAAAGATTTGCCACTTATAAAAAGTTTTTCTGTAATAACATTACTAAGAGGTGTGCACATTTCAGCTAAATTCATTGTATATGTTACTATAGAATGTGCAGTTTCTGGTTCTAGTTTAAATAAAAGAGGTTTTAAAGACGAATAGCTAAACATCAAATACCTTGCAATATTAAAATTTTGATATTTTACTCAAAACTATCTAAAAACGTGCTATAAGGTCAGTTAATAATCTTTTAAGTTACATTCAATTAGCATATTAAAATATAACAGATTAGTAATTATATTGATACAACAACTGGTACTGGCAGTTTTGATTTTGGTGGATATAATGGCGGTGAAATATTTAAAAATGGTTTAAAAACAGCATATATTAAACTAGAAAATGGTGTTTTTCATGTGAAAGGAGTTAATGGCGAATTTGATGAGATTATTAAAATTTAACGATGTTTTTAATATAACAGTTGAAGTAAAGAGTTCTAAATTTATCTCCTATATTATGCCATATGGAAATTTTAAAATTGAGTTAGAGAGATTAAGGGAACAACACCCTAAAGCTCGTCATTTTGTTTATGCTTGGCGAACTTTAAATGAACACTCTCAAGTAGTTGAACAAAGTAGTGATGATGGCGAGCCAAGAGGTACATCTGGTAAGCCAACATTAAATGTCCTTCAAGGAAATGCTCTTATAAATATTGCAATAATTACTGTACGTTATTTTGGAGGTACAAAGCTTGGTACTGGTGGACTTGTACGCGCTTATACTGATGCTACTAATAGTGTGATAAATAGTGTTGAGTTTAAAGACTATATATCTAAAACTTCTATAAATATGAGAGTTGAATATAGTAAATTTGAGAGGTTTAAGTACCTACTTAATTCATATGAAGCAGAGATAAAAACTCAAGAGTTTTTGGTAGCTTTCATTGAAGTTGAGATAGATATTGCTTTAGAATCTAAAGATGAGTTTATTGAACTTGCAAAACCTCTTTTTTATATTTAAAAGAGATATGAGTAATTACAATGACTGTAAATAGTGGAATTAAAAGTCCTATCATTGGTATTTGAGATAGCATAAAGAGTATAAAGTTTGTTGTTAAAATTGTAAAATATTTCTTCTTTTTGAATATTTTATATTCACTAGAACTAAATATATTGCTTCCAACATCAAAAACTAAAAGTGCATGAAAAAGATAGAAAAATAGCGCTTGTAAAGCTAGGGCATTAATCGCTGGGATAAAATATAGTGGAGTAAATAGAACCAGAAGCATTAAAAATATAGCAAATGTTTTTGTAAAAAAGATTAAACTTTGCATAATTGTTATGGATGTATTACATTCTATCTCAGAGTAGTGTCTTTTATGTACTATTGAAACAGCATATGGTGTTAAAAATCCAATTATTACAAGAGCACTTAAAAGTGATAACATGATACTTGCTATTCCACCAAGTGCATATAAAATCATAGATATTAAGTTTGTGAAGACATTGGTAAAAAATGACCCCTCAACAATTGGAACATCAACGAGAATTGCATATAGTCCGAAAAAGAGTCCAGCACTTACAAAAAATGGTAAAATTGCTAATAGTAAAAATTCTTTTGTGAAAAAATCGCTAAATGAGAGTGAAAATATAGATTTTGTGTGCATCTTTTAAACCTTTTTGAAATATTAACATAACATTAACATCGTATTCACAAAGTTCTTATATACTTTTAATTGTAAGTATTTAGACAATATCCCTCCTAGTAAGACAAAGCGGTTTGTTATCCCTTATCCGCTTTGTCCTTTTCGTTTCTCATTGACTTTTAACCTTTAAAAAACTATAATAGAGTTTTGCAAGAAGTCTAATCTTAAATTAGAATTTATTATTTTTATAATCAGGAACATTAACATGAAAAAAGCGGTAGTTTTAGGTGGAGGTTTTGCAGGTGTGGAAGCTGCAATTGATTTGAAACGTGGAGGTTTTGATGTTACGTTAATATCAAATCGTGGTTATTTATATATTTATCCAACTTCTATCTGGATTCCAACACGTGAAACAACTTTTGAAAAAACTTGTATAAATTTGGATGAAATAGCTTTAGCACACGGTTTTGATGTAAGAGTTGATGCTGTTACCAGCATTGAAGCAAAAAATAATATTGTTCACTTAGAATCAGGGCAGATGAGTTATGACTATCTTGTTGTAGCAATTGGTGCGAATAAGATGAAACATGAGGGACTTGAAAATACATTGTCTATTTGTGGTGAGCCAGAAATGTCTATAGCAATTCGTGATAGACTTGATGCTTTGATGGAACAAGGTAGTGGTAAAATTGCTTTTGGTTTTGGTGGTAATCCTAAAGATAAAGCTGGTGTGCGTGGTGGTCCTGGTTTTGAACTTCTTTTTAATGTGCATAATATGTTAAAAAAACGAGGATTGAGAGATAAGTTTGAACTTACATTTTTTGCACCAATGGAAAAACCAGGTGCTAGGATGGGTGAAAAGTCATTAGCTATGATGGATAAGATGTTTTCATCTTTAAAAATAGAGAAACGTTTAGGTAAAAAAATAAAACGTTTTGAGAGCGATAAAGTTGTATTTGAAGATGATACATCATTAGAATCAGACTTTATAATGTTCATTCCAGCGGGTGCAGGGCATGGTGTGTTAAAAGATTCAGATCTTCCACTTAGTGAATCTGGTTTTGTAAAAATAGATGCTACATGTAAAGTTGAAGGTTATGAAAATGTTTATGCAGCAGGTGACGTTGCAAGTATTGATGGGCCTGATTGGAAAGCAAAACAGGGTCATATAGCAGAAGTTATGGCGCATAGTAGTGCATATAACATTATTGCAACAGAAAAGGGCGAGATTGAGCGTCAAAGTTATGCTGAACATCTGAACATTTTATGTGTTATGGATACAGGTGATGGAGCTGCTTTTGTATATAGAGATGATAAAAGAGCATTTATGATTCCTATGCCATTTATTGGTCACTGGTTAAAGAAAGCTTGGGGTGTATATACAAGGTGGACAAAACTAGGTAAGTTTCCAAAACTTCCAGGACTATAAAATTATATAGCTGAAAATGCTACTTTTATTACTATTTTTTTAGTTTTCTCATAGGCTAAAAAAGATTTTTACTCTATGTTAAATAACTGTTTTTAAAGTTTTATTGGAATATAGTAGCTTAATTTAAACTCCTCTTCATCAGATAAAAAGTGGTTTTTATGGTAGATTGCATATGGTGGATTTGTTGTTGTTTCATATCCACTCTCTATGAGCCATTCAAAATATACCCAGTTCATAAATTTTAAAACATCTCCATATTTACCGCTGAAGTCAAATCTTGCATAAACTCCAGCAGGTATTGAAAATATTGGAAAACTTGGATTATTTATATCATCTTTTAAACTTATACAGGCTATATAACTACACTCATTTAATGGTGTTACTGTAGGGTTGTCATGGTATAGGCCAATCTGTTTAAAGTCTGTAATATTATTATAAAGAATCCAAGTCTGCAGTTTTTGCCATGTTGTGCGGATTGACCTATTGTAGCCTTGATGGCGAATATAGTAGGCTTTTATCTCTTTCATTTTAATAATGTTAGGACTAAGTGATGAAAAGTTTGCAGTAGAGTTTTTTGCACTTGATGATTTTTTTAAAATATCAAAAATATAGTTTTTATAACCATCTTTTTTCCAAGAGGTTGGTGTCATAAAAAACTTTTCTTTAAATGACTTTATGAAAGAGGTATGTGAACTATATCCACACATACGTGCTATTTGTGTGATTGTAGAATTTTTATTTGTTAGAAGTAAACTAGATGCTTTTTGAAGTCGAATTGTTTTAATACTTTCATAAATATTTTTTCCAAACTCACTCTTAAATACTCTATGCATATGGAATTTACTAACACTTAAATTATTACTCAACTCATCAAGGTTAATGTCTGTGTCTACATATTTATAGATGTAATACATTATATCATTAGCAATTTTTCTATGATTATTTAGTGTGTCTTTTTTCATATTGATTATATTATAGCAATATATATCAATATTTTGAGCAATAATAGATAATAAATATAGCAATAAAGATAGAGTAATAATAATAGATTTCTATTAAAATAGCGATATTAATAAGGGGTGAATATGAAAAGGTCATTTATTCGAGAGATATTAGAGTCAATTGATTCTGAGACAATCTCTTTTGCAGGTGGTTTACCAGATGAGACACTATTTCCAATTGAAGATTTAAAAAAAGCAAATATGGAGTTTTATGATGAAGCGAAAAATCTTCAATATTCAATTAGTAATGGGATAACTTCTTTAAGAGAGAAGATAGCAAATTTTTATAATGAAGATGGTTTTGATACAGGTGCTAATAATATTTTAATTACTACAGGTAGTCAACAAGCTCTATATATTATTGCAAAATATTTTGAAAACAGTAAAATAGTTATAGAAGAGCCATCATATTTAGGCGCTGTAAATATTTTTAAGATGAATAATCTTAAAATGTATCCTGTAGAGCTGAAGAGTGATGGAATTGATATAGAAAAATTTAAAGATGAGTATAAAAAAACTAAATTAGCTTATCTTATACCAGATTTTCAAAATCCGAAGGCTTCACGATATAGTAATATAAAAAGAGAATATATTGCAAAAATTGTTCTAAATAATGGTGGATATATTATAGAAGATGCACCATATAGTGAACTTTTTTTTGATAAAAAACTAGAAAGTATAAGTTCTATAATTAGTAATAATAGTCTACATTTAGGCTCATTCTCAAAAACACTCTCTCCTAGTTTACGGCTTGGTTGGGTGCGTGCAAATGAGGATATCATTAAGGAATTTGTAAAAATTAAAGAGATTATAGATTTACATAGTTGCTCAATTTCACAATACACGTTAAATAATTACCTAGAAGATGGTTTTAAATATAAAAGTCATCTTCAAACTCTTAGAGATTCATATAAAGCTAAGATGGAAATTTTTGCTTTTATGTTAAAAAAATATCTACCTGAATTTATATTTGCAAAACCTTATGGTGGAATGTTTATTTTTGGATTTATAAATGGTATTGATACATTTGAATTAGTGCAAGAGTGTATAAAGCAAAAGGTTCTTTTTGTACCAGCAAATCAATTTTATTTAGATAAATCAATTAGTAATGAAATTAGGTTTAACTTTACACACTCTAGTGTTGAAGATGTCGAAAAAGGCTTGCAAAAGATAAATATAGTTTTAGCAAAAATGTTGACTACTAATTAAGCCAAAATATTTTGACTTAATTTGGAATCTGCTTAACAGTTATAATACCATTGACTATTACTGCAGCATAATCTAAACCATTAAATGTAAAAATAATTGAACGGTCATTATTTTCATAACTATAATTTGTATTCTTAGATTCTATGGCAGATAGCGGTGTTATTGTCTCATTTTTGATTCTAAATAGAAATATACCATGCAATGTTTTTGATTTATTAGTTAAAATATTATTTGATTCATCTTTTTGTAAGCTTGGTTCATTTGAAGTAAATGGTGTTGTTGTGTTAAGTAATTCTGCTAGTTCAATGCCTGAGTATCCATAAGTTGATTGAGAGATAGGCATTGCAATAGTTTTATCACTTTGACGATATGTAAAAGCTTTGTGGCTATTTAGAGTACTACTTTGTGTAGAACTTTCGCCTATAACTACTTTATCAACTATAGTTGGGTTTGCAAAATCACTTATATTAAAAAGTTGTAGTTGTATACCTTGCGTTCTTCCAAATAGATTTGCATCTCGTCCAATTGAGAGGACTAATTCATCACTAATTTGGTGAAAATAGCTGGAGAAACCAGGAAGCTTAAGTTCACCAACTTTTTTTGGCTCACTTGGATTACTAAGATTAACTGTATAGAGAGGATCTATTCGTCTAAACGTAACTACATATGCTTTATCTGCAAAAAAACGTACACCAGTAATACGCTCACCTGCTTCTCCAAGTCCTTTAAGTGTTCCTAAAATTTTAAGTTCTTCTCCTTTATCTTCAATAGTATAGATACGGTTGTCAGTCTCGCGCGAATTATCGCTTACTGTTGTAGCAACTCTTAAAATATTTTCATATTCACTTAGGCTAAACTGATTTAAAAGAGTTCCACTTACATCAATTTTTCCTCTATACTTTAATGATTCACCAATGGCAATTTTATAAATTGTACTTCTTCTTTCTGCGACTGTTTCAGAGTAATAACGTGGATAGTTATGTGAAGCAAGATATATAGCATTTGCACTTGAATATATTGTATAAGCGCTAGTTGTTAATGAGATACTCTCTTGGTATTGTAAAGTATTTATGTCAAACGTAGATATAGTTGTAATAAAAGGTTCTTGTTCTGCTTTTGGTGGGGCAAAAAAAGTTTGTGCTTTTAGAAGAGATATATTTGTGTCATTGGTTATATCATATAGTGTTGGATTCAAAAATTTATTACCATAAATAAGAGTACTATAATCATAGCAACCTCTATTTTCTCTAGTTGATTTTAGTATTGTGCTAGATGATGAAGAGCTTGAGGCTTGTGTTGAGTATGGTTGTGGTAAAAATGATGGTATAGATGGAGTTGATGGCTTATTAATTTCACAATCTATCTTTTTGTATGTAGTTTCTATGTATGGAGAAAAGCGAGAGATAATATATAGTTTATCACCTACTATTCTACTATTTACAATGTTGCCATCAAAGTCGTAATTTGCTATTTTATTTATGGCATCAATTTTACTAACATCATAAAGTTCAATTTTACTTTTTCCTCTCCATGTAGGGGAGTAATTCCACAAAGATATATAGTCAGTCATTGCTGGATACATAACAATTAAATTATTTCCCTTTATGTACAGTTCACTTGGATAGTTGTCTAATTTTATACTATTTAAAGGTTCTATTAAGTTTTTGCTTAGTCTTTCAAAAGTATTTATTTTAATTGTTTTTTCATTTTTTGAGATATAAAATAGTGTTTTTCCATCATGTTTAATTATGTCTGATTCATCAACGTTTATCTCTTGTAAATTTGTAGATGTTGCAAAACTCGTACTAGTAGAAGAAATAGTTGGAGCAGTCATACTAGCGGGATCGCCAATTATTCCCTCAGTTACAGGAATGCTACCTGTAGTGGAAGTTCCATAGCTATTTCCATAGTAATATAGTAACTGTTTACGTGCAGATACTGTTTCAAGATAGTTGTTAATATCTAAGTCATTATCAAATATGTAAAGTTTTGATGACTCTTTTGCGATATTTATTGTTTTTTTATTTTCACTAAAAATCCAAAATGCCTCACCAGTAGTAATAGCTTTTTTATTTTTATTACTCCATTTTTCATCTTTATATCTCCAAAGAGTATAACCATCAAAAAGTTTTGGATATATACTATATGGAGATGGTAGACCAACTAGATTCCAACCTCTATTAAGATTAATATCTTCAAAGCTATCTTTTACAATGCTAGATGGTGTAATATTTATAGAGGTGTTTTTATCAATATATGCCCAAATACCTTCACTAGATTTTATATTTCCATCTGTATGCCATTTTCCATCATAACGAAATAGATTTGTAATTTGAGGAAACTGTTTGTTAAAATTAGACACATTAGTATCACTTTGTAGAGCCACTACATTCCAACCATTCACAAGATTTAATGTTTGTGCGTTGAGCCAAATAGATATTAAAAAAATTATTAAAATTAACTTCACTATATTTCCTTATTTTGTACAAATTTTGCACTTTTTTAGATTTTGATGATTAACTTAGTCTTGCTAGATGTTTATTAAATTTATATAAAATATTATTTTTTTACACCTTTTAAGAAATCAAGAACAAATTCTAAGATTCTCTTTTTATCTACAACTATCTCAGCAGTTAATGTAAGTCCGGCAAAAAGAGGGTAGTTGTCTCCATTTTTCATTATGGTTGTGTTTTTAAGTTCAACAGTAGATTCATAAATAAACTCTTGCTTTTTTGGATCTTTCTCAGTTGAGTTTGGAGCAACCTGTACTAAAATCCCATCTCCAACACCAAATTGTTGATATGGATAAGCATCATATTTTATTTTAACCTCTTGACCCAATTTAATTTGACCTATGCCTGTATTTGGAATCTCTATTTTTGCAACAAGTGGTCGATTGTCAGGAAGTATAGAGAATACTTTTGTCCCTGGTTTTAGGTAATCTTTTTCATATCGCACTTCGCTAAAGGATATTATCCCATCAACTGGTGCGCGGATCACATCATATTGTGCTTTGTCACTTTTAGGATCAAAGCCTAAATTTTTATCATACTTCAATGTCAACACCTCAATATTTCTTTTAGCATCATTAATCTCATTTTGAATACGTTCAATTTCTACTCTTGAGAGTAAAATTTGAGATTTAATAGAATTTAATTTTTCATCTTGGCGTGCTTTATATGTTTCAATATCAGTTGTAATTTCTTCTATTTTTATCCTAGATTTTTCAAGAGAGTCTTTTTCTCTTAACATATCTATTTTTGATATTAATCCATTTTGAAACATTTTAGAAAATATATTGTACTGTTCCATGATACGTTCAAATGATTTTTTATATGTTTTAAGCATATTGTTTTTTGTAGTTGTCTCTTTTTTTATAACAACTTTTGTACGTTTTAATTCATTAGTATTAAGTGTAAGAATACTATTTTGCTTTATAAGTTCATTACTCTTTAGTGATAGTAACTCTTGAAATTTTGATAGTTGATTAAAAGTATCAGAGTGTATATTTGTATCAAGTTGGAGTAGAATATCATTTTTATTAACGTGCATACCCTCGCGTGCTATAATTTTCTTAACAACTCCCTCTTTTGATGTCATTATATGTTTAACATCACCTTTTGGAACAAGTAGCCCTTTTGCATTTACTGTTATATCTGTTTGACCAAAGTATGCCCATGTAATAGCAAAGACAATTAAACTTAGCATTCCATAAAGAGTAGCAAGAGCAAGAGCAGATGGCATTTTATTCATAAAACTATTTGCTATATCACTTGCAAATATTGGTACTTGATACTGGGTTTTTTGTGAGGATTTATTGAATATATTTTTTTGATTGTTAGTTTCTTTGTTCATTTTAAATCCCTTAAGACATTGACAGCGATTGGCTGTGTAGGTAAAAATATAGACCACGTTTTTTAATTAGCTGATCATGGTTACCCTCTTCAACAACTGCACCTTTATCTAAAACTAAAATTTTATCTGCATTTTTTATGGTGCTTAATCTGTGCGCTATTATAAAGGTTGTACGATTTTTTGTAATTGATGCTAGATTAGTCTGAATTGCTTTTTCACTCTCATTATCAAGAGCACTTGTAGCTTCATCAAATATTAGAATTTTAGGATCTCCTATGAGAGCACGTGCAATTGCTAAACGCTGTTTTTGCCCACCTGATAATCCCATACCACGTTCGCCTACAACAGTGTTATACCCCATTGGCAAATCTTTTATGAAGTCGTGAGCTGCTGCAAGAGTGGCAGCTTCTACTATCTCTCCAAAAGATGCGTCAGGTTTACCTAAAGCAATATTTTCTCTAATTGTTCCATTAAAGAGGTGAGTCTCTTGTAAAACTGTACCAATTTGTGAGCGAAGAGATTGAATACTCATTTGATGAATATTATAACCATCTATTAAAATTTTTCCAGCAGTTGGTGTAAAAAAGCGCATTAGCATATTTATAAGTGTTGTTTTTCCACTTCCACTACGTCCAATAATTGCTATTGTCTGCCCAGGAGAAGCCTCGAATGTTATATTTTTTAATATATATTTCTCAGCCCTAGAGTAGGCAAAATTTACTTTTTCAAACTTAATATGACCGTTTATAGTTGGTAGGTGTTGTAGTGATTCTTCATTTAATTTCTCTTCTGCTTGGAGATCATAGATGTCATTTAATCTATTAACTGACATCAGTGTCTCTTGGATTTCATTCCACATTCCAAGTATTTTATTAATTGGTGCCATAACCATCATAACAATCATATTAAAAGCTATTACTTGACCAATTGTCATTTCACCTTCCATTACTAAATAGGTACCATACCATAGTAAAAGCATAATTGAAAGTGTACGTAGCATTTGAGCTACTGCCCCAGTCATTGAATTAATCATGGCAGCTTTTGATTTTACTTTTAAAGATTCAACATACATATCTTCCCACTTCCAGCGAGAAGTTGTCTCAGATGCAGTAGATTTGATGGTATGAATTCCGGTAATTGATTCAACTAAATAAGCATCAGCTTGAGCTGACTTTGCAAAACTTTTGTTGCTCAATTTTTTTAACATTCCTGTAAAAGAGACTGTTAAAATAGTTGCCATAGAGATAAATCCCATAATCATAAGTGTTAGATTTACGTTAAATGAGAACATAACAGCAATATATACCACAAGCATTATAATATCTACAAAAAGTCCAAGTGATGAACTTGTCAGCATATGTTGAACACGACTACTCTCATTAAAGCGTGCCATTATATCTCCGACTTTTCTTTGGTTAAAAAATCGCATAGGTAGTGATAGAATATGTTTGTAAAAACTTCCAAGCATAGACATCTGCACTTTATTACTTAGGTATGTTATTAAGTATGTTCTAAGTGCAATAGATAGACCCATAAAAATTGTAATTATAAGCATACCAATTACAACAGTATTTAAAAGTGATATATTTTGGTGTACTATTATGTTGTCAATAATTAGACGCGTAAAAATTGGAGTAGCTAGGCCAAAAAGACTGACTATTAAAGATACAATAAAAATCTCTATTGTTAGACGTTTGTGAGGCGTTATGACTGATAGAAATCTATCAAGTGATAGTGATGTCTCTTCTATAGCATTTAAATTAGAGGTGGGTTCCATTATTAAAATAAAACCATTAAAGCTCTTATTGAATATCTCTTTTGAAACTTTTAGAATACCTTTTGCAGGATCTGCAATAACAACACCCTTTTTATCAGCTTCGTATAAAACTACATAATGGTAGTCATTCCACTGAATAATTGCAGGTAGGGTTATAGAAGATAGTTGCTCAAATGAGGCTTGCATAGCCTTTGTATTAAAGCCTATCTTTTCAGCCGCATATGAGATGCTAAGAAGGGTAGCACCATCAGATGTAACATTTGCAATATCTCTAATTTTTGTCATACTAACATGTTTGTCATATTTTTTACAAACCATTGTGATACATGCAGCTGCACAATCACTCTCATTATTTTGCTCAATAAGTGGATAAATGGGCGCGCGTGAACTAAAAAGGCCTTTTTTCTTAGGAACATAAGGCTCAAAATATTCGCCATCTTTAGCTAATAAATCTTCTTCAGCAGGTGTTAATTCATCTACATCAGAGCGTTTTGAACCAAATTCATTACCATTTTGTTTACGCATTTGATACATCTCAATGACGTTATCTATCTTTTGTGCAAGGGCTGGTTGTGCATCAATTAGTTTTTTAAAACTATATTTATCCATTGATACAAGTTTCAAATCTGTTAATGCTTTAATTCCAGCAGCACGTGGTGCATCATTTATAATGGCAAGCTCACCAAAGAATTGTCCCTCATCGAGGGTTAATATAACCTGCTCTTTACCATCACTATTAATAATAACATTAGCACGTCCACCAACAATTACATAAAATTTATCAGCCTCATCATTTTGTTTAAATACCCAATCACCCTGTTTTACAACATTTTCAAATTGAAGAGATTTTATCCAGACTGATGTCTCTTTTGCACTAAGTTCACCAAAAACAGAAAATTTTCGTAAAAATGATTGAACCGCTCGGTTAAAAAGATAATTTTGAATGTAATGGCTAAAGTCACTCTCTTTCTCAATAAGTTCCATAAAGTCAGATTTACTAAGGCGTGCTAGAACTGTTTGAGTATCTGTTTTAATAGAGCTTGAAGCTGGTTCTCCTTTTAATAGAGATCGCTCACCAAAAAAATCACCTTTTCCAAGTTGTGCTATGACAATCTCTTCTTTATCTGCATTAAAATCGAGCACTTTTAATTGACCACTATAGACTAGGAAAAAGTACTCTCCTTCATCACCTTTATTTAAAATAGTCTCTCCCATTTCATGAGAGGTTATGGAAAATTTCTCAGTTATTGCACTTAATGTTTCATCGTTAAGTGTTGCAAAAAGAGTTAAGTTAGATATAATTTTTTTTAGTTCATCATTTTGCATTTTTATCTCCTAAAATATTTATAAATCTTGGAGGTATAATTCCAACTGTTTTATACAAAGAGGCTTCAGCTTTTACAAAAGCTATTTTATTGCCAATTAGGCTTAATTCACTAAGAATTAAAGCATTTTGATTAAATAGGTAATCTCTTATATTTGACATTCCACTTTGAAGTTTTAGCTTTTCAGCCTCTAAAACTTTTTGTTGCTGTTTATATTCAGTAACTGTAAGATGTGCAATTTTTTTTGAGAAATCAAGGCTATTTTTTGCATCAAGTATTTGAGCATGAATATCATTTGTAAGTTGTGCAAGTTGAGTTTTTGTTTTCTGTAGACTTAGAGATGCTTTTTCATGTTCAGCTTTGGCACTATTATTAAATAGTTCATAATTAAAGTTTAGTGCAATTAGCCAGCCTTTGTGTGAAAAAGTATCTAATGCGTTGTACCCATCTTTAATTAGTGTTGGATTATTATTCGTAACCGAGCCACTTAGAGTGAGTGCTGGTTTTAAACGCTCTTTATTATATCTTTTTAAAATGTCATTAATATCTATATTAAGTTTTGCTTTTATATAGTCTTGACGATTACTTAGAGCTTGTTGCATAAGAGAGTCTTCAGTATAATTGTTATCATTAATAGCTACTTTTTGTGTTGGAATTATCTTTTTTGAATACCAGGTTAGTGGAGCGTTCATTGTTCGTAAAAGCTCTATTTTTGAACTATTAAGTTTTTGTTTGGTTACACTTATTTGACGCCTTTTAGATAGAACATCTGCTTCAATTTCGAGTAAATTTATTTTTGCATAAGCACCAAATTTAACCTCTTTACTCTTTTGTTCTAGCAATCTTATTGATAGTTCCAGAGACTCTTTTCTAATTCTCAACTCTTCATATGATTTTAAATATGACCAGTAGACAAGTTGCAAATTGTATACAGTTTGAATTTTTTGCTTTATTAAATCTTGAGTTAAAAATTCATATCTTTTTTTAGCTACGTTTAGATTCGTTAAGTTATATCCTCTGCCTAAACCTCTTAAAATTTCTTGTTCTAATTTTAGACTAGTTGCAGAGTTAAAGCTATCGCTACCTCTATCATATAATGTTTCATTATGAGTATAACTAAGCGTTGCCGTTGTACCTGTATTAAATCTATTTTTAAAATTTGCACTGTAGCTAGATGTCTTCATATCTATTGTAGGTGAACTTTTATCAGATGAACGCAATGTGTTTATATCAACAGTTGGTTCAAATTTTGCATTCTCTTTCTTGATTGAAGTTTTACTAATTTGTGTCTCAATTTTAGCTAGTTTTAGGTTAAAATCGTTATTTAAAGTCTGTCTTAGGGCATCTTCTAATGATAGATGAATATTTGCATAAGATATGGATATAAACAAAGTAAATATAACTAATAATAATTTCACTAAAAGCCTTTTGCAAGCAATTATAGGCTTAAAAGTTTTAAATATATATTAATAAAAAAGGATTTTTTTGCATGAAGAGTTAATTATAACTAACAAAAAGAGACAATATTGGCTTGGAGAAGAGATAGCAAGAGGTACATTTGGTGTTATCCGTGAATGTAGTGATGAAATGGGAAATAGATGTGTTGCAAAGGTTTTATTGAATGATAAACACTCATATAAAATTTTAAAATGGCGTTTTCTTGTGGAAGTAAACAGTATGAAACTACTTAGACATCCAAATATTTTATATCTTTATGATGCTTTTGAGTATAAACGTAATTTCTATATGATTTTAGAGCGTTGTGATATAACTTTGGAAGATTACTTAAACAAGAGAGTAGTTAAAAATAGAGATACCTTTTTGCAAAAATTTGCACCTGCAATTCTAAGAGCGGTTGATTTTATACACTCTCAAAAATATGTTCACAAAGATATACATGCGGGAAATATCTATCTTAGAAATATAGCTCGTGGTATTGAGGCTCAAAATATATGTCTTGGTGATTTAGGAATAGCAACTAGTTTAGTAGATTTTAAAAGAGAAAAATCAATTTTTTTAAAACATTTAAAGCCACCTGAGTTTATAGCACCTTCATATTTTGGTGTTTTAGATGAGAGGAGTGATATTTACCAGTTAGGACTGCTTTTTTTATCTATTGTTAGTACTAATATTAAAAAATATTCTTATCAAGAGATAATAGATGGTCTGCCAAAAGATGATTTGTTACAAATTGAAACAAAATATAGAGAAGAGATAAAAAGTATGTTAACAAGAAATAGCAGAAATAGGGTATTAAGTGTTCTGAAAGTATATAGAAAATTTACTGATTTTAATCATAATAGAATTTAATAAAATTTTTATTGACAATAAATAACTATTAGAGTACGATTTGGTAACTTTTAATTTTAAGGAGTGTGCTGTGATGTATGATGAAACTACAATTGGTGATGAAAATCAATCTTTATATGAGGTATTTGTTAGTGATGAGTTAGGTGCAGATGATGGTGTTCCAAACCCTTTTACTGAACAACCATCAGGACCTGGTGGAGATTTTCCGCCAGAAGATAATCCACCACCTCCTCCTGGTGGCGGAATGTATGATGGACCCGTTGGAGAGTATCATCCAGCTGGTGATGGCGGAATGTATGGTGGACCTGAGGGAGAGTATCATCCATCAGGTGGTGGAGAGGGAGAGCATGGACATCCACCACATGGAGAGGGAGAGCATGGACATCCGCCACATGGAGAGGGAGAGCATGGACATCCGCCACATGGAGAGGGTGAAGCGGAGTTACGTAATGTAATGAAAGATGCTATGGATAGTGGTGCAACACCTGAAGAGGCATTTTCAAGTGTAATGGAAGCTGCGAATAATAATGCTATACAAGAGGGTGTTCCTCAAGAACAAATTGATGCAGTAAATGGTGCAGCGCGTGGTGCTTTTGATGAAGCAATGGCAAACGGTGCAACTGCACAAGAAGCATTTGCAGCGGCTACAGAAGCAGCACGTGAGATAATGCCAGAGCATGAAGGAGATGATGGGAGTATGCCAAATCCATTTGGCGGTGTAGGTGAACCAGGAGATTATCCAATGGGTGATCATATGGATGGTGACACTCCGCCTCCACATCCAGATGGTCCAGTAAATGAATTTATTGCTCCTCTATTTGATGGTTTGAACTTTGATGGTAGTGATAGCACATGGACACTTCCAATTTCAGCAGATGCTGTAAATGTTGAAGATAATAGTTTTGTAATTTCAGCAGAGCATTTAGGCGATTCATCGATGTTACCACCAGAAGCTACAGATAATGGAGATGGAACGTATACAATTAATAGTTGGCCTATAGAAAGTGTTACAGATAATGGAGATGGAACAGTGACTTTAGATGTAGATATAGGAATGCCACCACCAGATGGTGAACATGATCATCCTCATCATGAAGAGTCGATGCCACCACCTCCACCTGATGGTTGGGATGAACCTCGTGGGGATATGCCACCACCGCCACCTCCATCGGGAGAAGATGGTGAAGAAAGAGGAATGTTCGATAAAGTTATGGATGCCGCAAAAGGCTTTAATCCATTTAAATAGCCTATTAGCGACTTTTGTAGTCGCTAATAATACTCTATTCCCCGGTAAAAAAGTTTTTTACTCTGTCAAATACTGACTCAAATTCAGCTTCTTGGGGTTTACTCTCTATTCCAAAACTTGCCTGAAGTTCATGTAAAAGCTCTTTTTGTGCATCATTTAATGATGTTGGATAGGTCAGTTTGATTTGAGCTATAAAGTTACCTTTTCCACGACCATGAACATTTGGAACACCTTCGCCTTTAAATGTATACTGCTGTTTGTCTTTTGTACCAACGTCTAGTTTAAGTTTTTTCTCTTCTCTTAGTGTTGGAATCGTAACGGTTTCACCTAGAATTGCTTGAGTGAAGAAGACGGGGACTTCTAAATAGATGTCATCTTCATGACGACTAAAGTGTTCATCTTCTTCTACATAAAAAGTGATATATAAGTCACCACGTCTACCATTTTCATCTTCATTACCTTTTCCAGTAACTCTAAGACGGTTTTCATTATCAATACCAGCTGGAACATCTACGCTAACTTGTTCTTCTACTTCATTATACCCAGCACCATCACAAACATCACACTTCTCTTTTGTGATTTTACCTTCACCATGACACTGTGGACACGTTTGAGAGAATGTCATAAAACCTTGACGTTGGTAAATCTGACCCTGTCCCTTACAGCTTGGACAAGCTTTGAGATCACCACCTTTAGCACCTGTACTTTTACACTTTTTACATGGTGTTTTATAGTTAAATGTCACATCTTTAGTACATCCAAAAATAGCTTCTGAAAAAGATATTTGCATCTGTACACCAAGATCTAGGGAGTATTTTCTTCTTTGCGCACCTTGTCCTTTACGTTTTCGTCCACCATCATTAAAAGCACCCTCGAACATTGATTCAAACATAGAACCAAGGTCATCGAAACCACCACCAAAGCCACCGCCAAAGCCACCGCCAGCTCCACCTTGCAGACCCTCTTTACCATATCTGTCATAAATGGCACGTTTTTTGTCATCACTAAGTGTCTGGTATGCTTCATTTACAGCTTTAAAATTTGCTTCAGCATCTGCATCACCTGGGTTTCTATCTGGATGGTACTTTTTTGCCATTTTTCTATAGGCTCGTTTAATCGTAGCAGAGTCAGCACCTTTGTCAATTTCAAGTTGTTGATAAAAATCTAAATCTTTCATAATTCTCGCAATATTTATTGGTCTTGTTTTGAGGCGAATTTTAGCATGTTTTTAGTAAACTAACAACCATGAAATATGCCCCTAAACCATTTGAACGTTTAGTTGAAGCTTTACAAGCATTACCTAGTATTGGACGCAAGTCTGCTATGCGCTTAGCCTACCACATTGTAATGGATAAAAACTTTAGCGCATTACAGCTTTCACACGCAATAGAAGATGCAATAGGAAGTGTTAGAAGGTGTAAAAGATGTTCAGCTCTAAGTAGTGATGAATTATGTAGTATATGCAGTGATCCAATGAGAGATGTTACAAAGTTGTGTTTTGTTGAGAGTGCAAAAGATATTTTTATTTTTGAAGAAAATGGACTTTTTGATGGAAACTATTTTGTTCTAGAATCTATTGATAATCTTGATTTTTCTATACTCTTTAATATAGTAGAAGAGGGTGTAGAAGAGGTAATATTTGCACTTACCCCATCAATTGCAAATGACGCAGTAGCTCTTTTTATTGAAGATAAACTTAAAAAGTATGATTTAACATTTAGTAGAATTGCACAAGGTGTACCTACTGGAGTGAGCATTGAAAATGTAGATATGCTCTCACTATCACGCGCACTACATGATAGAGTTAAAATTTAAAATAGCTATTCATGACTACATTTAGAAAGTTTAAATGTAGAATTAATATCACTAGTATTAATATATGAAATATTGTCTTTGTTTAAAAAAGCAATTGAATAGTTGCCATCTAAATTTTTGCATATATTGCTATTATAATTTTTATAATAACTTGAAAAAATAAAAACTTTTTTCAAAATATTATTTTTATAATTATTTGATAGTAAATATGTTACAAAGAGATAAATTATAATTATTAAAAGTCCTATCAAAATAAGACTTAAAAATTTTATAATTACCTTTTCATTACTATATTTAGTAAAAATAAATTTATATGAATATATAAAAAAATTATATTTAACATGATATATGACAACATAAGCCACCAAGTAATTGCGACAAAGGGAAATAATATTTGTTGAGCGAATGGGAATAATGATGGGTTAACATGTGAAAATTCAACAATATAATTATTTACAGAAATATTAGAAATAAAAATTATTATTATTGAAAGTATTGTGTACATTATATAGATTGATTTATTATTAAGACTTTTTATAAATTTTGAATTATTTATAAATAAGATGTAAATGCTTATTGATGCAGATAATAGTACTAAACTTAATATGGTAAGTGAATTTATATGGAAAAATTTAACTAATATTTCTGAAATACCCATTAAGACTATTGGCGTAAATGCAAAAATTGTATTCATGTTAGTTTTAAAATATTTAAGAAAAATCATAATAATTCCTTAATATATAGTTATTAGGTAATTAAAGTTTAAAACTTTCTCTAAAAAGGGTTTCTACTAGTTTAGCATCTATTTTGTTTTTATGAAAATATAGACTAGCTAATACACCTTGTTGTAAAAGCATCTCTTCACCTGAGAGTGTTGGAAGTTCATGTTTATCTGCTAGTTGTAAAAATGCTGTCTTTTTACCATAAATTACATCAGCTGCATATTTTGCATTTTCTAAAATATTATTTAGTAAAGTTTTTGGAGCAGGTAAGTTGCTATCATTTAGTCCAGCACTTGTTGTGTTTACAACTAGGTCATAAGTTTTTGCCTTAAAATCATCGAAAGTGTATTTTTTAACATCCATTTTCGAAAAACCTTCAAGACGTTTAGAAGAGCGGTTAATTATGGTAGTTTTATACCCTTGTTGTGTAAAAATAAGTGCTAATGCGCGCGCAGTCCCACCAGCTCCTAAAATTAGTACACTTTTAGGCTCTCCTAGTCTTTTTAGCGCTCTTAAAAAGCCCTCTGCATCAGTGTTATAGCCAATCATACGACCTTTTTCATTAATTAAAGTGTTAACTGCACCAATCTTTTTTGCGATTCCTCTAACTTCATCACATTGCCTAAAAGCTTCTTCTTTGTGTGGTACTGTTACATTTGCGCCAGAAAGACAAAGTGTGAAGAAGTTTTCTTTTAATTTACTACCATCTTCTAGTAAAATACGTGTATAACAGGACTTGATGCCTAGTTTTTTATACATATTATTATGCATTAAAGGAGAGTGAGAATGTTTAATTGGATTTCCATAAATTGCAAAAAGTTTCATAGATGAAATTTTACCTTATTTTATCTGTAATTTTTACATATTTGAATGCTGATATTCGTACTCAGGTTATTATGGGGACATATGTTACCATCAACGTTAAAAAGTATCATAATAGTGCATTTGAACGTATGAAAGAGGTTGACTTAGCTCTCTCTTCATACAATAAAGATGCAGAGATTTTTAAATTAAACTCTAAAAGAGAGCTTGACTTAACTCCACTTGCAATTAAATCATTAAATTATGCAAAAGAGATTTATACTCTAACAGATGGATATTTTCAAGTAGCAATAGGAAATATTACGAAAGATTTGTATAGGTTTGGTGAAGATGAAAGAGTAGCTACAAAAGATGAACTTAAAAATGCTTCTGTTGGTTGGAATTTAGTACAAATAGATAATAACCATGTGAAATTATTAAATAGTGTAAAACTTGACTTTGGAGGGATTGGAAAAGGAATTGCTGTAGATAGTGCGGCATCTAAATTAGACTATTTAGGAGTTAAAGAGGGTTCAATATCAGCAAGTGGAGATATAAAATGTTTAGGCTTATGTAAAATTGATATTACAAATCCTTTTACAAAAGAGATATTTACAACATTTCAAACACTAAAACCAAATCTTGCCGTCTCTACTAGTGGAAACTACAGGCGTTATGTTAAGAAAAAAGAGAATAATCATCTTATAAATCCAAAGAGTAAAACACCAGAACAGATTTTTGCTAGTGTAACACTTGTAAGTTTTAAAAGTAATGCGTATGTAGATGCACTATCGACTGCAATTGCTGTAATGCCTTTGAAAAAAGCACTCTCATTTTTAAAAGAACACCATGAACTTGGTTATTTACTAATTACAACAGATAATAGTGTCTATTTTGGCAATTTAGATAGCTTTGTGACGCATAATGTCGCTTATGATAAAAAGAATGGCGATAATAAAAAGAGCTTGGAAAATCAAAAAACTTACCCACTTAACTATGGCGAAAATGCTAAGATTAGCTATGAGAAAATATCCACTAGTCATATCAGCCATAAAGCTTATAAGTAGTCCTGTTAAGAGATATGGAATATATTTTTTGTAATTTGTGAAAAGTAGTAGATGAATAACAATGAATATCATGATTGTTATTGCAAATAGATGTGGTGCTGTTGTTTCAAATAGTCCTTCAAAACTTTTTTTTACAATGAAAGATTCTTTATTACCTATGTAATATTGTGCTATATCTACAGGTTCAATACCTATTTTTATGATAAAAAGTGCAATTGATGTTGCTAAAAGTGTAAGTAACATTATTGCAAAAAGAGTAATAAGAGTTTTTTGGTAGTTGTCTATCATGGTTTTTTGATTAACCATGATAGAGATACTAAAAGCATTGAAGCTGCACTAATATGCCATGCTAAAAATGATATTACACTAATTATGACGAAAGCTTCACTAAAAAAAATAGATGCAAAGAATGATGCAAAACTTATAATTGAAAGTAGCATTGTTATTGCCAAGAATGGCGTTTTTAATTTTGTATCTATACGCATAAAAATAGAACCAATTAAAAGAAGCAATAAAATTGCAATGAAGAGGTCAAGGTGTACCATCTCTAAAGCACTTATTGCAGATAGTGGCTCTATAAACTCATCTTCATTTCCTAACCAACTATTCTTTATATCACTTATAGTTGAACCAAATTTTAGTATTTTATTTGTTACATCAAGGGTTAAGAAAAGTAGCATTATGGTACTAAAAGCAATCAATAGATTACGCATGACTCTATTTTTGCGTAAATCTTTACTTACTGTAAACTTCATATTTTATTTTTTTTTATTGCTATTTCTAGTATGGAGAGTGCTATTTTAGTGGAATCTGTAATTGCTCTAGCGCTAAGTGTTGCTCCACTAATTGAACGAATATCTTGTTTTAGTTTTAGATTATTCTTTGTAGTAGAACTACTAAATTGGTTTAACCACCTTTTAGGAGGAAGGTATTCAGGAGGTTCATAAAAAGCTATAATTTCAATAGCTTTTAATTTTCCATTAGTATCTATTAAAAACATGGCTGTTTCATCTTTAGTTCGTACTTTGGATGTATATAAAACTCCATAACCTAACACGTTATTATTCTTTTTTGCTATAAATACTCTAAAAAGGTGATCTTTAATTTTTCGTTTTGCAACTTTTTGTGCTTCTATAATATCTTCTTTGACTAAAAGAATATTTTTTTTAGAGACAACTACATTTTTTCCATAATGTACACGCATAGCTTCATCTGGTCTAATCAAAACTTTTGATAGTAATAGATTAGATGTGATTAAAAGAATCAAAATTAGACGAAACATTGCGTACCTTTTATATTTTATTTTCTAATTTTAGCATTAAAATATGTAACCCATGCTAAGTTCCAAACGGTCATCATCTGTACCTTTATTATCATATAACAGATAATCAGCTTTTAAAATTACGTTTGGATGAGGACGGTAGTTAACTCCAAGTGCTGTAATTTTTGTATCTTTTTCAGAACCTTTTAGTATAGTTTTAGTAGCTGTGTTATATGTTAATGTCTCATCTTCTGCATTGTAGTTTTCATAACGGATGAATGGGGTCCACTTTTCATTAATATTATATGCTGCATTTACATAGTAACCAGTTCCTTCAGAACTTACAGCAGTGTCTGCATGAAATGTTGCTAAGTTTTTTTCACCATCGACTGTAGCATTTGCATAAAGAGCTGTTAGCTCAATTGGACCCTCTTTATAAACAGCGTGTGCTTCCCAAATAGTAGTGCTAACACCATCTAATCCAGCTTGATTTTGCCCTGAATCACCTGTAAAAATAGAGGTTGTGAGATCTAAAGAATCTAGTGCATGATATTCAAGGCGACCAACAAATGCAAAATCTTCAGCTTTAGATTCACGTCCTCCTTGACGGGCACTTCTCCAAGTTTTTTTGCCAGTTCCTTTTGCAGAATTTAAACTAGCAACAATACCTGCTGTATAATCAAAGTCTCCTAATGTACCATAAGTTAAGATACCATTTTCACCCCATGTTGATGGAATTATATATTTTTCTGTCTCTGGACGATTTACAGCATTAAACATTGTAGGTTCATGTTTCATGTTTATATGACCAACTGGAACTAAAATTTGACCCGCTCGTACATTAAATTCTGGTCTAATTAAAAAGTCGATTGAAGCAAATTCAACAATTGCTTCTCCACTTCCTCCCTCAGCCCCACCATGTTCAAACTCAATTTCTGAATTAAAAATAATATTATCTGTAAATTTGTAACCAATATAAAATATAGCTCTATAGTTATCTGCTGTATCATCATTTGTTGTTCTATCAGTATAATTTATGTAATCAACTTTTCCATAACCACCAATTGAGAGTGGAGACTTAGAATAGAATACTTTTGACGCAGCATAACCTAAGCCTGTGTAGCTTTTACTTGCTAGTTCAGGGATAGCGTTAAATGTTTTAAGAGCGCTTACCTCTTCAATAAGTGCATTATTACTGGCTTCATTTTTTGATTCAATATCGTTCATTCTTTTAGTTAATGCTTTTAGTTGAGTTTTAAGTTCACTCATTTCATCTGCTTGTAAAGAGGCACTTAGTGCTGCAATTGCCGTAAGTGAGAGTACTATTTTTTTCATTTCAATTATCCTTTAAGTGTAAATAATAATTGTTATCACAATTATTTTTGGAAATAGTATCAGATACAAGCTTAAATTAAAATAATAATGATAATGTATATCAATAAAGTTTGGTATTTGAGGTTTTAAATGGTTTTTATACTATTTTTCATGTTTCCAAATAGGTAATTTACCGTGTAAATTTACTACATCTCCAAATACTATTAATGCAGGTCTTGGTGCATCTTTTGCAAGAGAACTCAATCCCTTAAGAGTAGTTGTAAAAACTCTCTGATTTGTTCTTGACGCATTTGATATTATAGCAGTTGGTAAATCTTTGTCTACACCTATCTCTAAAGCTTTTGCTACAATTTCATTCGCACGGCTAACAGCCATAAGTACTATAGTTGTATGGTTTTTCATCTTTAAAATTTCTATCCAGTCTAAATTTATTATGTTTTCTTTTAGATGTGCTGTTACAATCGATAAGCTTGCAGAATAGTTACGAGCAGTTGGTGCGATTCCTGCACTAAGTGGTGCAGCAATTGATGATGAAATACCTGGAATTACGTCTACTCTAATGCCATGTTCTAGTAAAAACATTGCCTCTTCTGCACCACGACCAAATATATATGGGTCACCACTTTTTAATCTACCTACAGATAAACTTTTTTTAGAGTACTTTAAAAGTAGTCCGTTTATCTCTTCTTGTTTCATTGAATGATTGTTTTTACTTTTACCAACATATATCTGCTCTGTATTTTTTGGAATAATATTTATAATTTCATCAGAAATTAGATGATCCACAAATAGTACATCAACTTCTTGAATAAGTTTATAAGCTTTAAGTGTAAGTAGTTCAACATCTCCAATACCACAACCTATTAAATATACATGTCCGAAGGAGTTTTTAGTTGTGTTTTTTTTAAGTGAAGAAGTTTTCAAAAAGTAAGCCTATTTTTTGTAGAAATTATACCATTATATGCCTATCTATGCTAGAATTTCGCCCATGAATTACAAACTATATATGGTCTCTTTAGGACCTGGTGATGTTGAATTGCTTACACTTAAAGCTTTGAATGCTTTTAGAGATTGTGAGGCTATTTGTGTTCCTACTAAGAGTAAAGATAACAGTTTTATTAAATCAATTAGTTATAAAATTGTTACAGATGCTCTTACTTTGCTTAGGATAGAAAAAATAGTAATTCCTGTATATTCGCCAATGAGATTTAATGAAGAAGATTGGATAGATGAAGCAAATATAGTGATAGATTCATCAAAAAAACATGGCTCAATATGTTTTGTGACACTAGGTGATGCGGCTATTTACTCTAGTATCTATTATCTTTTAGATATTATAAGAGATAAAAATATTGAGTTATATAATAGTTGTGAGGTAATTGCTGGTGTTACATCTTTTAGTGCAGCTTCTGCAAGAGTTAAAAAACCTTTATGTTTAGGTGATGAAGAGCTTCTGATAAAGCCTATAAATCCAAGAGACAAGGTTGAGACAACTAAAATATTTATGAGACCAAAAATTGGTATGGATACAGAAATATTAGGTGATGGTGATTTTTATACTTTTGAAAATATGTATTTAGAGAACGAAAAAATAACACCATCAAAGATAGAAAAGGTTAAAAAATATATGACACTTTTTCTAAACTTTGCTAGGAGAGGTTAATCATTAGCTCTCCAACCATCTTTCTTCTCTCCATCTAAATCATATTTATTTAGATAACCACGAGGTGTTAAAACTTTTCTGTTTTTAGTAAGTTTTGTACTTGAGTTGCCAATTAAAATAGTTGTAGACATATTTACATCTTCATTCTCAACACCAGCATCAATTAACTCTTTAGCTATAGTAATATTAATATATTGTGAAGTGCGTCCAAGATCTCTTGCAACTACTACGGGTCTATTTGGATTAATATCTCTTAATTTTTCAAGCATCTGATTATATGGTTCTAATCTACTTTTACTCTTTGGATTATAAATTGCTATTACAAAGTCAGCATCAAGTGCTAAAGCTATTCTTTTTTGTATTAAGTCAAAATCAGTTAATCTATCAGAGAGTGAAATAAGACAAAAATCTTGTGAAAGTGGAGCGCCAACCTCAGAAGCTAGTGCTAAAACAGATGAGATTCCAGGAAGAGAGACATAATCTATTTTGTTCCAATAATCATTAACGTCAATCAGTTCAACAACAAGTGAACCCATCGCATAAACATTTGCATCACCATTTGAGATGAGAGCTACATCTTTTCCATTTTTAGCAGCTTCTACGGCGTGCGAAACACGTTCTATCTCTTTAGTCATACCTGATGTAAAAAGCTCTTTATCTCCTATGTACTCTTGTAAATCTTTTGCATATTTTGTGTAACTTACTACTAAATCTGCATTTTCTATTGCGCTAATTGCTTCACCTGTTAAGTATCTTGTACCACCAGCACCAGTTGAGACTAATGTTAATTTTCCCATAGTTGTATATTCCTTTAAAATGAGGCAGCGATTGTAACGCCACCATAGATTCTTTTACTTAAAAATAGTGTTTTTTTAGATGACGCTAAAAGTGAAGCAGGCTCAGCGACACCTTTAATATTAAAAAATTTTGTAGCCTTAGATGGTGAAAACTCTTGCACAAGAGCATTAATTTCATTTTCATTAAAAAATTTTAACTCAATTTTTAACTCTTTTGCATACTTTAAAAGACCATCTTCATCAGCTTTGGCTCTAAAACTAGCCAAAGTTTTTATCTGTTTAATATCTAGCGAGTGTTCAAAACAGAATCTCTCAACTGCTAATTTTATCTCTTTTACTGATGTTCCTCTATTCATGCCAAGACCAAGTGAGATATTTTTAGGATGTATACCTAAAGATTTTGTGTAAAAATGCTGAGGTGTAATGTATACAGTTGGCATATCTTTGTTGAAATTATCTAAATCGTCAGGTTCGCAAAAAATAAAAGAGTCATTTTGGTAGCCCTCAAACTCTTTTAACTCATTAATAATAGCGGGGTAGGTCACTATTTGTACTTTTTGTCTATTTATTACTCTGTTTGCTACTTCTGCTAAAGATTTTAAGTTACTTATATCATAATCCATCTTTTTAGCAAACATATCAAATGCAAGAGTATTAATTTGATCAGATGCTGTTGTAACAAAGTTTACACAACCATCTATTTTACTTGAAATTTCTTGACTCAGTTCATTTGCACCACCAAGATGACCAGATAGAAGAGGTATTATGCTCTTAAGGTCAAGTGTCATTATAATTACAGCTGGATCTGTGGCTTTATCTTTTAAAAATGGAGCAATTTTTCGTACTACTGCACCAGTTGCGATTAAAAATATAATTGCATCAAACTCAGCCCATGCTGCGGGCATTATGTCATCGACTTTATCAAAAATAACAAAACCATCACTCTCTTGGCTTTTATTAAAAACTGTACACTCATGAGTACTCAAATAGGGAAGTAACTTTTTTGCTGATTCTAAACTTGGATTGTTAATTGTAGCTATTGCTATTTTCATCTATTTAATCCTCTCTTTTTTGTACTCTTTTGCATAAAGGTGTGATTCTGCTTGTGCCTCTTGATTTAGATAATCTCCAAAAAGAATAAGTGCAACACCATTTATGTGAGATACTTGAAGTTCTATATTTTCTAGAGTTCCTCTATATATTTTTTCATCACTCCAAGATGCTTTTTCTACTACCCAGCAGGGGGTATCTATGCTATATCCTAGTTTTAATGCTTGATTTTTTAATTTGTTAATAAGTTTTATTGAAAGGTAAAAAGCAAACGAACTATTTTGATTTGAAAGTAGCTGTTTAAGAGATTCTGGATTTGGAGTACGTCCCTCAACACGGCTAATAATCATCGTTTGAGAAACTCCAGGTATTGTATACTCAATACCAACAGATGCAGCAGCCGCAAAGGCTGCTGTTACGCCTGGAATAACCTCATAAGTGATGTTTTGCTCATTTAAATACTCAATCTGTTTTGCAATTGTTGAGTAGATAGATGGGTCTCCAGTATGTAGTCTTACAAAGTTTTTATCATGGTGTTTTTTTATAAAAGAGAAAATATCATCATAATCCATATCTGCTGAGTTTTCAATAATCGTATCAGCTTTGCACCAACTTAGTATCTCTTTAGGTACTAGTGAACCTGTGTATAAGACAACGTTAGCAGATTCTAGTGCATTTTTCCCTTTTACAGTTATCAGCTCAGGGTCACCAGGACCAGCTCCTACAAACTTAACCATTGTTCTCCTTTTTTATAATAATTTGATGCATCACTCTTTCTGGTTCTGGAAGAAGTAGGCTCATTTTGTATGTTGTTAGTGAGATACTTTTAACATCAAAATTAATAGTGGCTTTTTTTAATACAGTTATTGCCGTTGTGAGATGCTCTAATGTTACAAAGTTTGCAACCATAATACCACCATTGTTTAGTCTACTATATAGGTAGTCAAGCTCACTTATAACTTTTGTACCACCACCGCCAATGAAGATTCTATCAGGCTTGCTACTCTCTGTCTTATAGAGTTCACTAGCTTCACCAATTAAAAGTTTTGTATCAAGAACTTTATGTTCTGTTAGATTTCTTAAAATCATATCTGCACGTTTAGGATTTTTTTCAAAAAGAATAGTTTTTACTTTATACCTTTTATATCCATCTATGCTCATAGACCCACTACCAGCTCCAACATCCCACATGAGCTGATTTGCTGATAGCTCTAAATTTTGCAGAGCTAAATGACGTTTGTATGATTTCGTAATCATCCCATTTTCATGTTCAATTGTATCTTCACTAGAGATATTAGGAAGTGGTATAAACTCTCTTTTAATTAGAATAGAATATGGCATTTTTGGTGGATTTTTAAGCATTTCATTAAAGTCGACTTGTCTAAAATTTTCATCACTGTAGCCAAATCTCTCACCAAGAGTGATAGATATATCTTTATCATCAAGAAAGTTACAGATATTTTTTAAAATTTCAGGAGTTTTATCATCACAAATTACAAATGTGTACTCTTTATTTAGGAAACTATCTAAATTAATTTCACTTTTTCCATGTAGTGTTTCAATAGAAGTTTTAACTAGAGATACTCCCTCATGTGCTAAAAAATAGTTTAAAGATGAGGTATTATCAATTATTTTAAAAGCTATATTCTCTTTTTTAAGCACACTTAAAATTAGTATAGCACCTGAGAAAAACATTGGTGAGCCACTTACTACATACAGTATCTCTTTACTTATATTTTGCAAAATTGCCTCTTTAATCTCTTTAAAACCACCTTTAATTACATTTTCTCTTGTACTCTCATAATTTTTATCACAAAATATCAGCTCGTATTTATTTAAGTCAAGCTTTATATTCTCAAATGTATAAGCTCCCATGCCAGAACCGGCGATTGTTACCAAGATAGCCCCCTTTTATAAACCTCATTACTCTCTAAAGTAACTATTTCTAGCTCTTTTATATCTATATCTAACTCTTGAAAATAGTCTATGAATTTCTTACCAGCTTTTTGGTTTATCATATTTATAAATTCTTCTACTTCGTTCTTATTTAAACTTTGTACAATTGCTTTTACAGTTAAAAACTCTTCATCTGCTAAATTTATACCTGTCTCATTGGTTACTAATTCTCTTAGAGCATCAAAATCTATAAAGCCATATTTGTTATGACTGTTTTTAAAGCCTTGTGCAACTTTGGTCATCTTAGCAATACTAGATATAAAAATCAACTTTTTAATTTTTTTTTCCTTTAGGAGTGCAGAGGAATCATAGATAAAATTACCAATTTCAACAACACTCTCCTCACCATATGTCTTTATAGCATAATCGTGTGCGGTATTGCCAAGTGTAAATATAATTTCATCTGATTTTGACGCACTTATAACATCTATCTCAGTCTCTATAGAATCTATATATGCACCAGCAGATATAGGTTTAACTATACCTCTTGTTCCTAAAATTGAGATGCCACCTAGCACACCAACTTTAGAGTTTGCTGTATTTTTTGCTATCTCTTCTCCATTATCAACACTAAAAACTACATGAATGTTATCAGAAAAGTTTTTATTTAAGACATTTAAAGAGATATTTTTCATCATGCTTAGAGGTGTTGGATTTATTGCTGGATAATTTGGCTCAATTTTTAACCCTTTTTTACTCACAACTCCAACACCAGCACCAGCATATATATAAATTTTTCCATTATACACATCTAAAATAGATGGAATTTGCTCCATCTCTTTTAAAACTGGTGGTCTTTCATTAAAAAGTTTAGCATTTATACAACATCCTTTTGTTACGTCAATATCATCGTTATCAACTTTAATTGTAGAAAAATGTCTCTTAGTCTCATGCTTTACTTCAATGTTCGCTATCTGTGATGTTGGTAGAGTAACCTCTATATTTTCAAAGAGTACATCTTTGTACTCTTCATGAAGCACAGCACCTAAAATTGCTGTTGCATGAGTTCCAGTTGAATACCCACTACGAAGTACTTTTGGCATTTATGCTATTTAAAAACTTTCATTGGTATAAATATATCACTCTCTAGCTCATCTACTAAAAGTTTGTTATTACTCAAAAGTTGAAAGATATTTTTCCATTGAGCATCACTAAGTTTATGTATATGTCTTAACCAAAGTGCATTGTTCTGTGAATTTCCATTTGCTTGTGTATTCTCAACAACTTGGCAAACTTGTCTGAATCTACAAGCACCATAACATCCAGTTCTTGAAACTTTAATTCTGTTCTCACCTTTATTTAATCCCTCTTCTTTAATAAGCTCTCTTAAATGTTCAGCACTACTGTTTTTACCAGCTTTACCGCATCTTTCATCATCACAAACTAAGAGTAGTGTTTTGTAGTGCATAATCGGACGGTTAGCGTCATAATCTTTAGGTTTACATGTGTAACCCTCAACTATTTCAGAACCCATCTCATTTAAACGTATTTCTCCCTTTTTTACGGGATTAGAACCATATTGTGAACTGGCATGTGAGTTAGTTAAGCTACTTGCCATTATATTTTCCAAATTCGCTATCATAATCTTTAATGAGTCTATAAGCTGCATGAAGTGCTGCTACAACCATAGTTGAAGCCCCATAACGACCCTTTAAAATAATGCCATCTGCATTAAAATGTTCCATGAATTTTTTGCCATACTCTTTAGATTCTACTACATTTACAAAACCAACAGGGAAAAGAAGTAAGATAACGTTATCGAGATTAATATTGAGTCTAATCAGTGTGTTAATTGCAGCGTATATGAATGTTGGTGCATTACCACAAGCTATAATTAATGGCTCTTCTTTAAACTTTGTGATAGCTAGTTCAACAGCAGCATAGGAGCGTGTCGTATTATTCTCTTTAGCCATATCAAACACTTCTGGCTCATTAACATAGCATATGACTTCATTTTCATATTTGTCTAAGTAGAATTTACTAAGACCTGCTCTTATCATGTTTGTATCTACAATAAGTTTTGCTTTTTTCTCTAATAGCTCTTTTAATTTATACATAGCATTAGGTGTAAAATAGATGTTGTCAATGACTTGATTAAAGCAGGTTGTTGTGTGAATTAGTCTTGCTACTAGAGCCTTTTCTTTAGTATCGAATTTGTGATAACCTTCGTACTCATTTGCTTCAGCTTCAATCATCTCAAATGATTTTTTAGAGATTTCATCGCCGATATTAATAGGTGGTTCTTTTAGTTCAAAATTCATAAAATATTTCCAAAAATTTAGTGTGAGGATTATATCACACCTTGATTATGAAACATAGTTAACTCTTTTAATTACTTAAAAAGCGTATTATTACATTAATAATGCTTTTTTCATACATATTACTTTATAATGGCAAAAAACTTGGATGTAAATGAAACGATATAGACATTACAATAAGCAAACTGCGATAATTCTTTCATGTTTTGGATCAGTAATAGAGCAAGATAAATATTTAGAGTTTGAAGATTACATAAAAAGTGAATTTGAAGATGCAGATGTTTTTACAGCATTTTCATCAAAAATGGTCATTAAAGATTTAGTCAAAAATGGTCATGAGTATAAAAATTTACCACAAGTTATGGCAGATGTTGATATGGCCGGTTATAAGAGATATATAGTTGTCTCTGTAAATATATTTCCAACAGATGAGCATGAAATGCTCATTAGAATGGTTGAAGGGTTTAAAAATTTCTCTTTGGCAAACATAAGATATACAAATGCACTACTACAAAAAACAAAAGAGACATCTTTATATCTGAAAAATTTAGATGATGAGTTACGCGTAAACAGTGAAGAATCTATACACGTTTACATTATTCATGGAGTACCAGTTTTACACCTTGGAGGTCTTGAGTCTGTAAGATATGTATCAGACTTTTTAAATCGTATAAATCCAAATAATATTACCTGTTCTCTTGAGGGTGAGTACCCTTTTTATGCAATGAAAGATGCTATTAAAAGAGAGATATTAACTCTTATAGGAGAGAAAAAAGATATGAAAGTTAAAATTGTTCCGATGCTTTTAGTTAGTGGAAATCATTATGAGAAAGATATGAAAGAGATTAGCGAGCAGATTAATAGTTACTGTAGCGCTTCAATAGTTGAACCATTGGCTGGACAAAAGAAGTTTAATTTATTAGAACAACAAAGTGTAAGAGAAATTTTTAGAGATAATATAGAATTAGAGATTAAAAAGTTAGGTTTGTAAAAGCGCAAATGCGCTTTTGCTCTGTTCATGCGTAAACTTTTCTTTCTATAAGTCTACTGTTTAAAATAGATTGTTTGTAATTCTTCGCAAATGTTAATGTAGCTAAGCTAATTAGTGGTTCAATGACTATTACACTCATGTAAGATATACCAAAACTAGTAACTGCAACTAAGTTCTCAGCTGTAAAACCTTGACCATAAAATGCCCAGAAAGCAACCCATGTAACAATTCCAGCTTGGTATGCAAGTGAAAGTTTTAATACTTGAGAATACTTTAACTCTGTATAGGAAGTATTTTTAGTAATAACGGTTTTTGCTACATATGAGAGTGCTAAAAGTGGAGCTAGTAGTGTTGTTACATTTATTCCATATTGAGCTAAGTCTGTTGGCGCGAAAAAAAGACTTTGAAATAAAAGTCCTAATGCCAAACCAGCACCAGCTGGAGCTAGTCCAAAAATTAAAAATAGAGTAGAACCAAGAATTAGGTGAACTTCAGATACTCCAACTGGAAGATGTGGAAAAATTTCAAAGAATGTAAAAGTTAAAATCATTGAAATTAAAGTTTTCATTGTAAAAGAGAATATACTATTTTCTCTTATATTATCTAATGCTAATTTAGTAAAAATTGCCATTGTTCCTGTTGCTGTAGCATAGGAGAGACCTATTTTGGCAATACCTACAACTCCTGGTTCTATATGCATATTAATCCTTTGTTATTTGAGTTGAAGATTATATCAAAATTTTTTTAAGTCGTAGTTTGTAAAATAATCATTTCTTAGGTCAATAATATTAAAATTTGTTTAAGGTTAATGAAAATATTTAATTTCATAAATTATGAACTAAGTAAATCTTTTAAACTTTGTTGTACAGATTTTCCATTTAAAATCTCATAAACTTCAGCTGCAATTGGTAGATAGATATTTTTTTCATCAGCAATTTTTTTAAGAGCATTTGTAGTTCCTATACCTTCTGCTACTTCATCAAGCTCTTTTAAAATATCTTCAATTGTTCTATCTTTACTTAAACCTAGTCCCACACGGTAGTTTCTTGAAAGTGTTGAATTTGCTGTTAAAAATAGGTCACCAGCGCCACTTAATCCTAAAAATGTATCCATTTTTGCACCATATGAAGCGCCAAAACGTTGCATTTCAATCAAACCTCTTGAGAGTAGGGCAGCACGGGCATTATTACCTAATTCAAGACCATCACAAATACCAGCAGCAATTGCTATAACATTTTTATATGCACCACTAATTTCTGCACCAATTACGTCATTGCTTGTGTATGTTTTTAAAAATGATGGGAAAAGTCCTGCAAATTCATTGCATAGATTTTTATTTATGCCATTAATCACTATAGCACCAGGTAGACTCTTTTTAACCTCTATTGCAAATGATGGACCTGAAAGAAAACAAGTAGATTTTGGAGGTAAAAATTTGGCATAAATTTCATTTAGGAAATGTCCATCTTTAGCATCAATCCCTTTTGCAGCAACTAATATTTTTTGATTGCTGTATGTGAAATTATTTTCAAGCCATGAAGCTATTTGTTGCGCTGGGATTGTAATTATTAAATAGTTAGATTTTAAAGCTTTTTGTAATGTAACAAAATTTTTTATCTCTCTTGGTGTTCTTGAAGATATAGTAACACTGTTTTTTTCAGATAGAGCAAACTGTAGTGCCTGTCCCCATTTTCCCGCGCCTATTACGGAGATGCTCATTTACGCGTCCAGTTTCTGTTTAAGCAGGTCATTTACCATAGCTGGATTTGCACTTCCTTTACTAGCTTTCATAACTTGTCCTACAAAGAAGCCAAATAGTTTATCTTTTCCGCCTCTATACTGTTCTACTTTATCGCTATTATTTGTAATGATTTCGTTAATTATCTTTAAAATTGCACCATCATCATTAACCTGTTTAAGTCCAAGTTTTTCAATTGCATCATCAACACTGCTACTATTTTGCATTAAATAGTCAAGGACATCTTTTGCAGCTTTGCCACTAATGCTTTTATCTTCCATTCTAGAAACTACTGTTGCTAAGGTTTCTGCACTAATTGGAGAGTTTTCAATAGCAATATTTTGTTTATTTAGACGTGCTAAAAGTTCGACTGTAAGAAGTGAAACAGCAGTTTTTGCTGAAATTTTTGCTTCTAACATTTTCTCAAAGTAGTGAGCCATCTCTAAAGAGCTTGTAATTACACCAGCATCATACTCACGCAAATTATATTCATTTACAAAACGTTCACGTTTTTGATCTGGAAGTTCTGGAATGACACTATATTTTTCCATCTGCTCATCTGTAATTACAACCGGTGGCAGGTCTGGCTCTGGGAAGTAGCGGTAATCTGCTGCTTCTTCTTTACCTCTCATACTTCTTGTCTCATTTTTAGCAGAATCATAAAGTCTAGTCTCTTGCCAAACCTCTTTATCATAAAGTCCATCTTCCCATGCTTCACTTTGACGATGTACTTCATACTCTATTGCTTTTTGAATGAACCTAAAACTATTTAAGTTTTTAATTTCAACTCTAGTGTATAGTTTTTCTTCACCAACTGGGCGAATTGAGACATTAGCGTCACATCTAAATGAACCCTCTTGCATGTTTGCGTCACTAATGTCTAAATATCGTACAATTGAATGAAGCTTTTTAAGATACAAAATAGCCTCTTCAGCAGAGCGCATATCTGGTTCACTAACAACTTCAAGAAGTGGAGTTCCAGCGCGGTTTAGATCGACTTTTGAGTAATCTCCCTCATGTATGTTTTTACCAGCATCTGCTTCTAAGTGAGCGCGTGTTATACCAATCTTTTTATGAGTACCATCTTCAAAGTCAAGTTGTAAATGACCATGTTCTACAATAGGAAAATAAAATTGTGAAATTTGGTATGCAGTGGGTGAATCAGGATAGAAGTAGCTTTTTCTATCAAAAATAGATGTCTTATTTACTGTAGCATCTATTGCAGTTCCTAGCATAATTGCTTTATGAACAGCCTCTTTATTAATAACTGGTAATGCTCCTGGTAGAGCTAAACATGTTGGACAAGTGTTTGAGTTTTGACGGTGATTAAAACTTGTAGCACATGAACAGAATAGTTTTGTATTAGTGTTTAGTTGTACGTGTACCTCTAAACCTATAATGATTTCGAATTTCAAGAAGATTCCTTTGGAAGAAAATATCGAATTGAGGCAAAACCATAGGGCTCTACCTTTTCAAGTGCGCTAATTTGAGCATCTGTTATAATGCCTCCTAGCGCAAAAATAGGTGCGCCGATTATATCTATTATTTCTTTTAACTTCTCTAAACCAACTGGTTTGCTTTTCTTAGGTGTAAAAAAAATTGGACTAAAAGTCAATGCATCAGCTCCAAATTTTACAGCCTCTTTTGCTTCTTCAATTGAGTGAGTACTTGCAACTACAAATAAATCATTCTCTTTAGCTCGTTTAATTGTATCAAAATCACTGCTTGCAACATGAAGACCATCGCTTTTGTATTTAAGAGCTAATGTTAAATGAGAATGAACTATTAATTTTGTATCTGAAAATTTTCGTCCAACATCTACAAATGTACGCACTTTTTCATCGTGATTAGTTGAGTGTTTATCTCTAAAACAAGCATACTCTGGTTTATGTTCTAATAGAGCATTTTTTAGTGTTAGTTCAAAATTATGATAGTACTGTGGATCTGTTATTAGGTATTGCTTCATGTATTTCATTTAATAAACGAGTCTGTTCTTGCATCTCTTTAAATTTTTTCATCTGTAAATCCATCATCTCTAATATTAAAATTAAAAATAGAGCTACAAAAATAAAGATAAATGAAGCAGAAACTCCAAGAGCTATACTGTAAGTAGAGAAGATACTAAAGGTTAAATAAACACCTATGATAAGAAAACCCCACGAAACGCCTAACAATAGACTGAGTATAGACTCAAATATTGAACGTTTCATAACGGGTATTTAGTGGTCGTCTATGTGAATTGCGCCAGCTAGATAAACATACGTTAGCATCATAAAGATAAATGCTTGTAACAGAGCCATAAAGCTAAGAAGTGCAAATGCTGGAAGCGGAGCAACATAAGGTGCTAACATTAAAAGAACCATTAAAAAAAGGTCATCACCTTTAATGTTTCCAAAAAGACGAAATGAAAGAGAGATAATTCTTGAAAGGTGTGAAACTATTTCAATTGGAAACATTAGTGGTGCCAACCAGCCAACAGGACCTAAAAAGTGTTTGAAGTATTTAATAACACCATTACGACGGATTCCCTCGAAGTTATAAAATACAAATACTGCAAGTGCTAAAGCTAATGTAAAATTTAAACTACCAGATGGTGATTCAAACCCTGGAATAATTCCAATAACATTCGCAATAACAACAAAAAGCCCAATTGTGGCTACTAAAGGCAGATACTTACGAGCCTCTTTTTCGCCAACAACATCAGTACCCATGTACATAACACCACCTAGGTAGGCTTCAATAACATTTTGAGTACCTTGTGGAACTAAACGTAATGACGATGTAGCTACTTTTGCGATAACTAATACGATAACCATTGTTAGAAACATATGTGACAAGTAGATAAAGGCGTGACTATGTGAGATCAGACCAAGAAACGTGAAAATTTCGCTCATTGCGTGCATCCTCTGCAATAATTTTGCGAAATTGTACTAAAAATCTAATTAAAAGGGGATTAATTGAGAATTTTTTATGTTCTTGCATGAGAAGGTCTACTAAAAATTAAACCAATTTTTAGATAAACCTTTATGTAAAAAGGTATGGTAATAAGCTACGCCATAAAAAATTTTGCACAGTATGAATATTAAATAATCTATATAGTTTATAAATCATATTATATTTTAATAATTTTAGCTCCATATCCACCCATGTTTGGTGGTGCGTCTTCAAATCCAATAACACTTGGATGTGATTTTAAAAATTCTTTGACTGCAAATGCAAGTTTTCCTGTACCAATTCCATGATAGACTAAAATCTCATCACTACCTTGAAGTAGAGCGTCTGATAGGAATCTGTCTAAATTTTCTATGGCCTCTTCAGCTCTTTGTCCATGGAGATCTAGTTTAATCGCTGCTCTTTTTTCTTTAGGTCTTTGGATTGTAACTTTTGGAGCTGGTTTTTTAAGTTTTTTTGAGAGTTTTAACTCTTTTATTGGAACTCTTAGTCTAATTCCATCAATCTCAATTTGTGCCTCTTTAGACTTTAATGATATTACAACTCCTCTATTTTGTCTATATTTTACACTATCTCCAACTTGTAGTTTTTCTGTTATCTCTTTTTCTATCTCTTTTTTAGGAAGTTGCTTATGTGCTTTTGTCATCATTCTATGGGTCTCTTTTAGAGTGTGCTCACGAGCTGCTTTTTTAGCATCAGTTATAGCTCCATAGTAGTTTCCATCGAGTTTGCGTTTTTGTTCTACTAAAGTAGTATAAAGATTTTCTTTTTCCTCTTTTAACTCTCTTTGACTCTCTTTAACATCATTAAGCCTACGTTCTAGTTCTACAGTTTTTGATTTTAAGTTTAGTTCTAGTTCACTACTTCTTTCTATGAGTTCATTTAGTTTTTCTTGATCATCTCCATAAACTTTTTTGGCTTCATTTATGAGATTTTGAGGGATACCATATCTTTGAGCGCTTTCAAATGCGTAGCTTTTACCTATTATCCCTTGCAAAAATTCATATGTAGGACGACGCTCTTTTTCATTGTATAGTGCTGCCATAAGAGCTACTTCATCATGAAATGCCATGAGTGCTGCTAGACGTTTATGGTGAGTTGTGATTATGACTTTACTTTGGCGTTGCATAAGTTGCTCTAGTAAGACTTTAAAAAGTGCAGCAGCTTCATCGCTATCTGTTCCTAGTTCAATCTCATCTACACCAATTAAAATGGAGCGCTCTTTTAGAAGATTACTAAACTCTTGCATACGTCCAGCAAAGGTAGAAATATCATTTTGTACACTTTGAGGGTCATCAATTACAGGCATAATCTTTTTAAATGTACCAATATGAGATTTATATGGATTAATTGGCATTGGAATTAGGTATTTGCCTAAAAAAGTGGCACTTAAAATTGATTTTAAAAGCATAGTTTTTCCACCAGCATTTACACCAGTAATCATTAATATAGATTTACTAAAATCAACTGAAACAGATTTTGCTTTATTTAGAGCAGGATGTTTGAAATCTGATAAAATTATCTTGTCATCATTTTGTGGTTTAATGAAAGATAAATTTTTAGATGAGGCAAAATGAACACGTGCTTGATAGTGATCAAACCTATCGAACTCTCTATTAATGAATTTTAAAAATTGTAAATTTTTTGTATACTCTTTTGAAATATCTTTAGCATGTTCATAAAGAACTGCTTCTATCTCTTGCTCTATTGAACGTTTGGCACGATTTAATTTTTGTGAGCTTTCAGGTACTACATAGAAGTGTCCAGCACTACTACGACCTATGATTGAGCCATCTAAAATATGGTTAAACCCTGGACGCATAAGAAGTGCCTCACTACTTTGTATATAGTGAATTTGAGTATCAATTAAATAACTTTGTAGTTTTTTAGAGAATAGTAGTTTTTTATATAGCCCTCTTACTTCATCTTTGTTGCGTTCTAAATTTATCTGTAAAGTTCTTAGTTGTTCATCTGCTTGGTGGTTAAATTCACCTTTTTCATTAAATAGATTATCAATTTGTCCAAAATAGTCTGGTATTCTAATCTCATTTATCCACTCTAATAGTACATTCTCAAAAGGTAGTGTTTGTAAGTATTTAAAATAGCGCACAATACTTAGAAAAGAAAATATATCTTTTAAACTTAGTACTCCTTGCTTTTTTAGGTGCATTAGAGCAGTGTCTAAATTGTTGATATTTTTAGGTGCATTAAATTCATACTTGTTTAGTTCATCAATAAATTTGAAGTGGCGATTTTGATCACCTTCTATGTAGAGAGGCTTTTCTCTACTGAAAAAATCTGAAAAGGAGCTAATAAAAGCTTTTAAGTCAAGCTTTTGTACTAAGTCATCACTCTTTATTTGCATAGTTTTTCAGCGATTATAAAGCCTTTAAATTTACTCTTTTCTAAGCCTATAAAAGTGTGTGAGACATAATTAAAATTTTCTTTTGTAACGTTTATATCATCACAAATAAGTGTGTTACCCTGCTTAAACCTTAGTAGCAATTCGTATGTCTTTGTACGTTGATCATTATTACTTTTTTCATACCAAATAGCTGCTGCTATTAAGATTGCTACTATAGAGGCAATTACTATTTTATCTCTTTTTTCTAACTCTGTAAAAAGGTTTAAAATTACAAATAGTGTAACAAGTGCTACAACTCCATAGAAAAATGCCATTTTATCTCTCTCCTCTTATTTGATAGGTAATATCACCAGCTCCAAAACCTACAACTAGTCCACTGCTCAGTGATGCAATAGTAGCATCATCACGTAATAGAATAACTTTATTCTCTTTTCTAGTAATTTTATCGGCTAAAATTAGGTTAAAGTGGGCGAACTCTTTTTCAAAATCAATATCAACTGTCTCTTCACCAGCTCGCCAAACTGGTAAAATAACAAGCATTCCTACACCATCAAAACATGTTTTAAACTCAGATAAATTGTCAATTGTTCTACTAAATTTATGTGGTTGCCAAATAGCAATTATCTCATTAAACTCACGTAATTTTTTATATGTCTGAACAGATTTCATGGTTGCGCGAATTTCAGTTGGATGGTGACCATAATCATCAATTACAACTAGTTGTTTTGAATCATTTATTATATCAAAGCGTTTTTTTATGCCTTTATAGTTTTTAAGATTATTTCTAATATCTTCAATATTCATAACATCTATTGAAGCTAAAATCGCAAGTGCCGCATCTACTGCAATGTGCTGACCAAATCCCCAAACATCAAAACGACCAAAATTAAGTAACGAAAAAGATGTGAATGGCTGATTATCAATCAGTTTATACTCAATATCTTTAATATCTCTAGTAGGGTAAAGACGTACGGCGTCACCTTCATACTCACTTAGAAATTTATCTTCTGCACATATAATTCGTTTTTGTCCAAGATCTAAAAATTTTCTATATGCTCCATAAAAACGCTCTAAATTATAGTTATAAAACTCCATATGCTCAGGTTCTGCATTTGTAACAATTGAGCAGTAAGGGTTAGTATTTAAAAAACTTTCATCACTCTCATCTGCTTCAAATAGCATTGTATTTGTTGTTCCATCATAACGAGTATTTGAGCCTAGTGCTTTACTTTGTGCTCCAATAATCGTACTCCCTGACATAATAGAAGCTAAAATTGCAGTAGTTGTACTCTTACCATGTGCACCAGCAACGGCATAAACATTTTTATCTTTTAATATAAATGTTAATGCCTCACTTCTACACATTACCTTTATACCAAGCTCATTTGCACGAATAATTTCAGGATTATCTGGTTTTATAACAGCAGAGTGTATAACCAAATCTTGATCTTTAATTATAAAAGCGTTATGAGGGACATCAACACGAACACCTAAACCTTGCAACTCTTTAGTAATTGCGGTTATGTAAACATCTGATCCACTAACCTCATAACCTTCAGCTAGAAGATGTTTAGCAAGTCCTGAGATTCCTATACCACCTATGCCTATGAAGTGAATTTTCATAAGTTTTATCCCTTATCTTGGTAAAGTTTATATAATTCTTTTAATGTAGTTGCTTTACTATCAACATACTCTTGTACACCATCTTTAAACCTATCCATAAAAATTGCACCTTCATCATTTTGTAAAGCCTCAAGGTCAATAAATCTCTCAACGAAATCTTCAAACTTTATATGTTCTGCTGAAGAAATTGCATGAAGTTGCATACTAAAAACGATTGTAGCATTATTAGTCAATATACTAAGCATCAAAAATAGTTCACTAGCACCTTTGAAGTCACTGTTACTGTAGTGATTTATTGCATATTCATAAAGCGCCCTTAGAGTGTAGAGTTCCTCTTCATCATCAAGATTTAAAGTCTCTTTAGATTCTAGCTTATTAGCAAATAGTTCAAGTGCAATCTCTAAAATATTTTGATATATATTATTTACTCTGCTCTCATCAGATTCTGTACCACTTAAAACATCTAAAACTTCATAAAGGTCTGTTAATTTTTGCGTCTTTAGAGCGTTTTGCTCTAATTCATTTAATTTTTGTGTAAATTGTGGGTCGTTTTTATTCTCAATCATTAAAGTTTTCCATACAAGCTTTTATTCTCATTAACGCATCTTGCGTGTGCGAGGCTGATTCTACTAAGGCTATTCGTACATAACCCTCACCAGCTCCATTCCTGCCTAAGAATGAACCAGGTAGCACTTTCACGTTGTAATCTTTGTATAGTTTTTTAGTAAACTCTTTATCATTTTTTACATTTAACCAGATATAAAAAGTAGCTTTTGGCGGTTTAATCCCTAATATATCATGTGCTAGTTTCATATTGTAAGTATATGTTTTTCTAAAAATATCTACATGATCATCATAACTCCATGCTATTGTTGCTGCTTTTTGCAGTGGAAGTGGTGATGCTGCTCCTACGTAAGTTCTGTACTTTATGTACTCTTTTAAAATTGTTTTATCGCCTGCAATAAATCCACTTCTAACACCTGGTGCACTACTTCTTTTTGAGAGTGAATTTACCACTAAAATATTTTTAAAATTGTTGTTTCCAACAGCACGGGAAGCTTCAAGAAGTGATGGCGGTTTTTCATCAAAATATATTTCGCTATAACACTCATCGCTAAGTAGTACAAAGTCATTTTCAATTGAAGACTTTACCCATTCTGAGAGTTCGCTTAGGCTTAATACGGAGGCAGTTGGATTATTTGGTGTATTGATTATGACTAAATCACACTCCTTTAATCTTTCATCTTTTGGATTTGGTTTAAACTCATTTGCTTCATTTAAATCTAGGAAATGTAATTTAGAATTTGATGCTATTGCAGCACCTTCATAAATTTGATAAAAAGGGTTTGTACATGCAATAGTAGGATTTTTTTTACCATGTAAAAAGAATTGAGGAAAGTTAAATAGAACTTCTCTAGTGCCAAAAGTAGGTATTAACTCTTCTATTTCAAGAATAATATTAAAGCGTCTTTGTACAAAACTAAGTATTGATAGTTTAAGTTCAGGCTCACCTGCTGTTTTTGGATATTTATTCAATAAAGAGCTATTTTTTATTAGCTCATCTTGGATAAAACTTGGTGTTTGAAATTGTGGCTCACCAATGGTAAGGTTAATTAATTTTTTATCTGAAAGTGCTGGTACATTTTCTAAAAGTTGTTGTAATTTTTCAAATGGATATTGTTCAAATTGCATTTAATTTATGCCACCGGTAATTTAAATTTTTGTGTATTTAGTTCACCTTCATCATCAAAAAATAGATAATATAGGTAATCTTTTTTTACTTTATAATCTGTTAGGTATCTGAGTGCTAAGTTCGCTTGAAATGAGGCTATATGCATAACGATAGGTGCGGCTATTCCAGCTGGTGTTTTCTCTGTAATTCTAAATACATCAAATGATGCCTTATCGAAAAAACATACTTGACCATTATACGCCTCTACTGAACCATAAATCCAAGGTGTATTTACAGATTTAGCATAGTTGTCAATTTTTACTCTAGTTGGTAAGTTATCAGTTGCATCTATAATTAGATCTGTTTTTATTTTACGTTTAGTAAATGCATCTAAATCTTCATTATATGATATTGTTTTTACATATGGACATCTAGATTCAACTAAAGAGGCTAGAACTTCACACTTTTGTTTTCCCTCATCACCAGTTTTAAAGGCAATCTGCCTATGAATATTATGTAGGCTTATTTCATCAAAATCAACTAAGTGAAGTTCTCCTATACCACTTGAACCAAGTGCAATAGCTAATGAGCTACCAAGTCCACCACATCCTATAATAACAATTTTTTTTGTTAATAAATTTAATTGTGTCTGTTCGCCCCAAAGTTGCACTTGTCTATGAAAATACTCTAACATTTATGTATCCCTTTTTTGTAGTGAATTAAAGTGCCAATTTTTACGTGCCTCTTTTATACTATCTTTAGATATTTGAGATACCATTAACTCCTCTTTATCTGTTAAAAATGTCTCTATTTCACCTGTAGGAGATGAAAGAAGTGAATCTCCATAGAAATTCCAAGGTCCATCTTTACTTTTATATTCACCAATTCTATTTGCACGTAAGACATAACAGTTATTTGTGAAAGATCTCATTAAGCAAAGATTACGCCACCTTTCGTTTGAACCAAAAGTTGAACTAGTGGGTAATAAAACAACATCTACTCTCTTCTCATTTACCTGCATCCAAAAGCGGTCAAAATGTAGTTCAAAGCCACTTAAAATTGCAAATTTAATACCTTTATATGTAAAACTGTTAATATCTTTAAACTCTTTTATCTCATTATCAAAAAATTTAGCTTCATTCCAGTGTGGATAATCCATTAAAATTTGCTGGTGGTAGTAAAATGCTTTACCACTTGGCATAACTCTTGCAACAGTTTTATAAATTTTTGAGGACTTTACAAGAATTACAGGTGCAATTAACACTATTTTATACTGTTTAGCTAATGATTTAAGCGATGAAATTTGAGCGTTACTTTGCTCTTTTATCATTGATTTACTCATATTCTCTAGCTCTTTAAAAAAGCTGCTCATGACATATTCACCAAGTATTAAAAGCTCAACGCTTTGAGATGAAGCTATTCTTAGATAGTAGTCAAGTTTTGCACTATTTAGTCCAATAGAACCAAGTTGTAAAATGGCAGTTTGTATCATTTTATGACTTTTTAGGAGATTAAAAACAGTATTATAACACTTTTGGTATTTTAGGAGCTTGTTTTGAAAAATGAATTAATGCTTCTGTAGTTTTAATACTTTTATCTTTTTTATCTAGCAAGATTTTTAAAAGATTTGTAGTAGTTTGCGCATCATCTAGTGCTCTGTGGTGTGAAGCTTCTGGATTAAGTTTTAGAGTATCATTTAGGTAGGCAAGCCCATAACGTTTAGATGCAATTGTTCGTTCTGCTAAATCTATAGTACATAACTTTCTATTTCTGATTGGTTCTAACCCTAGTGTATCTAAAGTGTGAGATATAAACCCATAATCAAACTTTACATCGTGTGCTACAAAAAGAGTTTGTCCTAGGAACTCTTTAAATTCAAACATAACAGGTTTAAGTTGAGGAGCATCTTTTAGCATCTCTAATGTTATACCTGTAACGCCAGTTATTGTTTTATTCACTTTATCTGTATAGATTAAAGATGAAAAAGTGTCTATTATTTTACTATTTTGAAATTTTATAGCACCAATTTCAATTATCTGGTTTACACCTAATTTACTTCCGTTTGTTTCAATATCAACAATACAAAATATCTCTTCTTCTATATTTGTAATTGCAGTTTTAAACATAAATCTACCATTATGTTTAATAAGTGGCATACCTTGTGCCATTAAAACTTGCTCAACAAGTGACGTCTCACCATACTCATGTAGCCATGCGTAGTAACTATGAGATTTTAGTCCCTTTGTAGAAAGAATATGTTCTAGTTTTTGAGTTAACTCAACCAAGCTTTTTCGCCTCTATTATAAAATCATTGACCCTTTTTGGTGACTTTTTTCCATCACTTATCTCAGTACCACTACTTACATCAACACCATAAAAGCCAAAATCTTTTAGAGTGTGTAAGTTATTGCTATTTAATCCACCAGCTAATATTATTTTAGAGCAGTCTACATTTTTAAAATAGTTTAAATTGAGACGTTTACCACTTCCACCATAAGCTTCATGATAAACATCAACTAGGCGATACTCATCTGAGTATTTATTAATATCATCTTCATTTTTAGCACGTATAACTTTAATATGAGGAATTTCAAGTTCGTTATATAGTGCATCTGATGCATCAAAATGAATTTGAGCTAATGATATGTTGGTACTTTTGCAAATATTATTTATTGTTTTTGCATCTTCATTTACAAATAGGCCAACACGCTCAATAAATGGAGGTAGTTGTTTAATGATTTGTGTTGCTTTTTCTGGTGTAATATATCTAGGAGATGGTTTATAAAATACAAAACCAAGTGCATCAGCACCAGCTTTAATACTTAAAAGTGCATCTTCTAAATTGGTAATTCCACATATTTTAATTCGCACTATATATATTTATTTTCTACTAAATATGGTTCAGCAGAAATTCCTTTCATTAAATATTTTTTCATAACTGAAGGTTTTTAATTGCCTTCTTATAGTTTTCATGTTTAAAAACATAACTTCCAGCAACAACAATATCAACACCAGCTTTTTTAAGCTCATGTACATTTTTGTCATTTACTCCACCATCAACTTCTATTAAACAGTTTGGATTATTTTTTTCAATTAATTCTTTAAGTCTATATGCTTTAGGAATTACACTTTGAATAAACTTTTGTCCACCAAAACCTGGATTTACACTCATTAGAAGAACCATATCTATATCTTCTAAAATATACTCTATTCCCTCAGGTGGAGTGTGTGGATTTAGTGTGACAGCAGGTCTTATTCCAAGAGAGCGTATTTTTTGAATTAGCCTATGTACATGTTTTTCCTCTTCAATATGAAAAGAGATAAATTCTGGTTGAAGTGGAGCAAATAAATCAACAAAGAATGTATTGTTTTCAACCATTAAGTGAATATCAAGAGGTTTAGTAGCAGCTTTTTTAACAGCATTTACAACTACTGGACCAATAGTTAAATTTGGTACAAAATGACCATCCATGACATCAACATGAACATAATCACATCCAGCATCGCAAATTGCACTTACATCTTGAGCTAGATTGCCAAAATCTGCAGATAATATACTTGGTGCTACTTTCATCTAAGTATTCCTTTTGGTAGATGGTTCTTTAAACATTTTTATTTTTAAACTCATTTGATTATTCCTTTAACGTGTTAAGAAAAATGTAAAGCGTTCACCTTTGAACGTTAAATTAACTTGTACACCTTTTTGTTCTGAAATAGAGTTTATTAAGGTATTGATTTTTTCATAGGTTCTAGGTAGTGTGATATTTATTGCAATTCTTTTTTCAGCTAAGAGTGATTTTAGACGTCCTGCAATAATATTTACAAATTCTGCTAAAGTATCAAGTAGCTCCTCTGTTTTATCGCTCACCTCACCTAAAAGTAGTTCACATGCACGTTTAGCAATTGTACGCGGAAAAATCAGTATCATCATGCCATCAATATCACCGTAGAATCCTATAGAACTTGCAAGTTTATCTTCAGTTGAATCAATAGCAATTTTTTGAACTGCAGCGGACTCTTTTACAGCTTTTGTACTTGTCATCATCTCTAGTGTTGTAACAGTCGCAGAGATAAAATTTGGTAACTCATTTACAATAATTTTCGTTAAAGATTTTTTTGAGTGTTTAATTGAACTCTCATCTCCGCCAAGTTCATCCATAATCTCTTTATTATCTAATAAATCTTCTAATTTTTCAAAAAATATAACACCACCATCTTCTAGTTCCTCTTGGAATGTTCTTGGTGTTTTATCAAATGATAATCCAACAATTGCAATTGTTGCACCAAATTCAGCTCCAGCTGATGCAAGATGTGAGAAAAAATTTACTCCATGAACATTCATAGCAATCACTTTATTCATATCAAATACGAAAAGTGTAAATCCGACACTCAATGAGTTATGGTGGTAAGTCATGTCAAAAATATCATTCATTTTTGCATCTAAAAATCCATCAATGGAGTAAATAATAGCATTTCCAACAACTCTAGTACCAATTTTTTTCCCAAAAAGTCCAAGGTGTGTATTATTTACAATTTCATAAAATGTCTCTTCACTTTGACGTTTTACATTGAACTCTTCTCTTGTTAGTGTTGAAATTGGATTGTAACCATGCTCATGTAGTTCTATTGTTATAGCATTTCTTTGAGATGGATCATCACTGTAGACTAAAATATTTTTTTCCTTGTTATCGCTTGTAGATGGTCCAAAGAGTCCTGCTACTTCAGCAGTTCTAAAAAGACTTATTGAATAATTATCCTTAAAAAACTTCATCATAGTTGTAAATTTAGAGTCATCATAATCACAAAAACCAAGAGAGATAGATGAGTTATCTTTTTTACATTCACCTAACAAGCCAATTAAAATGTCCATTCCATTTTTATTAAAGAAAACAACTTTTTTTAAAGATACTAACAACATATTTATTTTTAGACTAGTTGTTGCTTTAATATCTGCTGGAGCTAAAAAGTTCCTAGCATTTGCACCATCAATAAAACCCTGAGGATAAAATATACCAATACTATTCTTTACTACGGCTCTCATTGCTCAACTCCTATGACGGATGAAAAGTTATCATAAATATCTACTATAAATTCTGGTTGAAACTCTAAAAATGTATTTAATCCAGTACCTGCACAATTTGGACTACTTAGTGCATAGAAAAATAGTAGGTGCATATATTTTCCAAGTTTAAGAGTCTGTGGATCTTGGCTAGGTTTAATACCAGATGCACACTGTAATATTTCTCCAATGTTATCAGGCATTTCCCATTTTTTAGAAATTTGTGTTGCAACATCAAAAAGATCCATATCACTGAGTCGTTTTAAAATTGTATTAAAGTCGATATTTTTTACACTTCTAAGTAGTTCAACATCATCCTTTTTTGAAGCAAATATAGCTTCACAAACTATAATTGATGCTGGAAGTATGGCAATAGAAGATGAAATGTCTTTATCATCAATATTCTCATACGAAAGTATTAAGTTCCAATTAACATTAAGGAGTGCTTGTAAATCTTCAAATACAGTGTTATTAATAGAAAAAAGTTCCCATTTTTTTGGAACGATTAAATGTAAAAAATAGTTGCATAAAATCTGTTTTGCATTTGAAAGACCTAAGATACCAAAAATCTGTTTAAGATCTTTTACTTCATTTGTAAAACCATATATAGGACGATTTACAAGAGTACGCAAATAGTGAGTAAGTGCCTTATCTTCTAGGGCTTTTATAGAAGCTTTAACTAAATCTCCACTATTTAAAAGTTCAATAGTCTCTTGCAATACTTTTGGAGCAGGCGGTATTGTTTCTATATATTTGGATAATTCTTTTGCTGTAACCATCTTTAAGTTTACTCCCGCACCATTAATTTAATTAGATTTTTTGTAAAATGAATACTATCTTTTTTCATATTAAAAGTGATTTAAGCAATAATTTTGATATTTTTTACTATAATCCCGAACTTAAATTTAACTTTACAAAAGGATAATCTGTGTCTAGAAAATGTGCAGTGACCGGAAAAGGTCCAATGAGTGGAAATAATGTTAGCCATGCGAAAAATAGAACTAGAAAGAGATTTTTGCCAAATCTTCGTACTGTTCGTATTACGTTAGAAGATGGTACTACGAAAAAAATTAGAGTAGCAGCTTCAACACTGCGTACAATGAAAAAAAAGTCTTAATAGTTTCCCCTTACGGGGTAACTGGTATCTATTTTGCTGTTTTCAAAAATAGCTCAATTACTTCATTGGAAAGTTAGCCCTAAACCAGACATAGACCCCTCAACAGAGTTATACATTCAGCTAAGAGCGTTTCGGTTACCACTTATACTTACAATTTTAACCATGATGGTTGGTACACTTGGATATGTTGTAATTGATGATTTTCCTTTAATGGATGCAATTTATCAGACTGGTATTACCTTTACCACAGTTGGTTTTGGTGAAATTTCTCCTATTTCAGACGCTGGACGATTTTTTACTATTACTCTTGTAATTGCAGGATTTGCAATTTTCTCTATTGCTATTGGTATTTTAGTAAGTGAGATTAACAATGGAGAACTTATAAAACTTCTTAAGGAGCGTCACATGCTTTATCAGGTTGCAAGACTTAAAAATCATTTTGTTATTTGTTATCAGAATGAACATACAATAGAGGTTACAAAGCAGCTTCAAGAGAACCACATTCCTTTTGTTGTTGTTGATGAAAATGATGAATTAGAAAAAATTGCTAAAAAAAATAATTATTCATATTTTATAGAAGAGGAGCCACACCGTGAAATTGCAATGTTAAAAACACATTTATCAAGTGCAAAGGGTGTAATAGCACTTTCAAAAAATATGGCAGATAATATTGCTTTAATTGCGTCTGTACGTCTATTTGAAAAAGAGCATAATCTTCAAAGACCTCTATTTATTATTGCAAATGGTAAGTCTGATAGTGATGTTGAAAAGTTGAAAAAATTGGGTGCTGATAGTGTAGTTTCATCTACAAAATTATCAGCTCAAAGAATTACAGCAATGGCAGCACGCCCAGATATGGAGAATCTTCTTGAGCAGTTTTTATATAAAACTGATACTCCATTAGATATGGAAGAAATTGTAGTTCCAAAAACGAGTTGGTTAGTTCTTAAGAAACTAAAAGAGGCGCATCTACGTGATATTGCAGATATTAGTATTGTTGGAATTAGATCAAAAGATGGTAGATTTAATCCCATGCCAAAAGGTGATGTTTTAATTACAAGTGGATCAAAACTTTTAACGATTGGAACATCGAAGGGACTTAAAATTATGAAGTCTTTAGTTGAAGTTAAACATAAACCAAAAGAGCTTAAATATGTATAATCTATTTTCAATAAATGGTGGTGTATGCGCGCCTAAAGGTTTTTTTGCAGATGCTGCTAGTGCTGGGTTAAGAGATGATGGTACTGATGATGTTGCTGCAATTTTTAGTGATGAGTTGTGTGATGTGGCTTCTGTCTTTACAACCAATAAGATGGTTGCAGCTCCAATTAAACATTTCTTAAGATATAAAGATTTTCAAACAAACTTTGTTTTGATAAATGCAAAAAATGCCAATGCAATGACAGGTAAGAAAGGTATTGATGATATAGATTTTATTTTAAATTCTATTAAAGAAAAACATCCACAAATAGATAATCCAATTATGAGTTCAACTGGTATTATTGGTGTGCCATTAAATACTAAAGCTATAATTAATGCTGCACGTTCATTAAATCTTTCGAATAAAAATTCATTACATGCAGCTAAAGCTATTATGACTACAGATAGATACTCAAAAGAGATTGCCTTTAAAGTTGAACTAGAAGATGGTAAAAGTTTTAGTATTGGTGCAATGGCAAAAGGTGCAGGGATGATAGATCCATCAATGGCTACTATGCTCTGTTTCATTACAACAGATGCAGATGTAACTTCACAACAGATGCAAAGCCATTTAGACAAAGTCACAAAAACTACATTTAATGCTATTAGTGTAGATGGTGATACATCTACAAATGATACAGTAATACTTTTAAGTAACAAAAAAAGTGGTGCATATGATGGTGAAGCTTTTGAGTTCGCACTTGAACGTGTTATGAAAAATTTGGCGCTTTTAATGGTTAAAGATGGAGAGGGTGCAAAAAAACTTGTAGCATTTAATGTAACAGGTGCGCTAACTGATGAAGAGGCACAGAGTACTGCAAAAGCTTTAAGTGATTCTTTGCTTGTTAAAACTGCAATATTTGGTGAGGATCCAAACTGGGGAAGAGTAGCTTCAACCATTGGTGCTTCTGGTGTTGAGTGCAGTGAAGAGAGTTTGACTATCTCTTTTGAAGATGTCATAGTTTATAAAAAGGGTGAAATTTTATTTGATTTTGAGCAAGAAAATAGAGCTGCAAAAATTATGAAGCGTGATGAGTTTTCAATTAATTGCGATTTAGGTATTGGAAGTGGAAGTTTCACCGCTTATGGATGTGATTTAGGTCATGAATATGTAAGTATAAATGCAGATTATAGGAGTTAATGGTATTGGAATAGTATTATCATGTTTTTTACTATCTTTTTTTCTTTGAATAATATTAACAATTTTTGAGATTATTATATAAGATGTTACATTACCATATTTTACAATTTGCAATCTTTTAAACTGTTTTGCAAATTTTATAATATATTTTGAAGTAAGAAAGGGTTAAAGATGCATGTGCCAGTAAACTTTTTAAAACAAATGAATGATTATTTAAAATCACCATTAAACTATACTGGTGGTAAATATAAATTACTTAATCAAATCACACCAATGTTCCCATCTAATATAGAAACTTTTGTTGATTTATTTGCTGGCGGATGCAATGTAGCTGTTAATGTAAAAGCAAAAAATATAATTGCCAATGATATTAGTCCACATGTTATTGAACTATATAATTATTTTAAATGTACTCCACTTGAAAAAATAGAAAATGAAATTACTGATATTATTAAAAAATATAAGTTAAGTAATAGTTCTTTACATGGTTATGAATATTATAATACAAATTCAAAAGATGGTTTAGCTAATTATAATAGAGAAAATTATACAAAACTCAGAGCTGATTATAATAAAAATCCTAGCCCTATAAAATTTTATACATTATTAATTTATGCTTTTAACAACCAAATAAGATTTAATAAAAAAGGTGAGTTCAACTTACCTGTTAATAAAAGAGATTTTACATTAAATATGAGAAAAAACTTAAAATTATTTGTGCAAAGAATTAAAGATGTAGATATTGACTTTATTTCAAAAGATTTTAATGAGATAAGCATACCAAATAACTCGTTTGTTTATGTAGACCCACCATATTTAGCTACAACTGCTAGTTATAACGAGAATGGTGGATGGAATGATGAAAATGAAATTAGATTATTAAAATATTTAGATGAACTTGATAAAAAAGGCATAAAATTTGCCCTCTCAAATGTTCTACAGAGCAAAGGTGTGAAAAATGATATTTTAATTAAATGGTGTGAAACTAAAAAATATCATGTAAATTATCTAAACTACTCTTATAGTAACTGTTCCTATCAGACTAAAAACAGAGATAAAAGCTCTACGATGGAAGTTTTAATTACTAATTATAATCCTTTTATGAATGGCTTAACATCATCAAAATACCATCTTGAACCCCAATTATTATCTTTGGCTAAAAGCTCATAAAAATTATCTTTTAGTTCATCATATGTTTTATTAGAGTTTAAAATATTCACTAGGTCATCTGTGTCAATAGGTAAAATATTCATTCCTTTTATGTGTGAACTATTATTTTCCCAATATGATACTTGTCTAGTTCTAAAATCATTTAGAACGTTTTTATTTAAGTAAGGGGCGATAAAAATACCATAGCTCTTTTCTCTTTTGTCAATTTCTAAATCTAGCAATATATTACCTAGATGTCTTGATACAGACTCCATCTCTGCTCTTCTTTGATTTGTCTTCTCTGTTAATGTAACTTCGATCATTAAAATATGGTCATCATATTCTATTTCAAAATCAGAACTCCCTCCAACTGCATGAGATTTTGGAAGCATATTAGAGTCTAAAGATAGCCCTGCATTTAAAATAAAGTCTATATTCTTATTATCTATGTAATACCATGAGATTGCAGTTACATACTCAAATATAGTAGGAATAGTTGCCCTGATAGTGACATTTTTTTGAATGATATCATCTTCTCTTGTTTTAAAGTATGGTATAAGCTCCATAATCTTATCTTTTATAAATCTAGTTGTAAGAAGTTTTTCAAGCTTCTCTTTATTTTGATTATATTGGAATAAATTTAAATCACTTGTATTATCTACTCCAAATTCTTTGAACGCAAATTTTACATCACTATCTTCAAATAAATAATTTAAGGACGTATCACTTATATCGATACGTGATACTTCTTCTAAAATACTAGTATAATTTGAACTTTGCAGAAGTACATTAAAAATTTCACTCACCTTAACTTCATCATTTTCAAATGTAAAAATACCAGTTAAATCAAGGTAGTATTTATTTTGGGTATTATAGTCTTTTAGGTTATTGAAGTATCTACTTGCATAGATTAAATCAAAAAAATAGTTTATTAATTCATTTTTTGTTTTACTCCGAACTATTTGAATTATATGTCGATATAAAGATATATAGCTTTTTTTTGTGATACTTAAATTATTTGTTCCCATAATAGTTGGTAAATATAAACTTCTAAAATAGTTTTTCTCTCCATTAATTTCTTTACTAAAGATATTATGAATATCAGATATATCACACACTCTATTTTTTATATTCACTAGTACGTCTAAAATATATGGTAATTGCTGAACAAAGGTATCTCCTTTTGATGTTTTAAAAGCTGATAAGTCAGTAATTTTACCGTTTGTTTTATAATCTTCTAAAAATACCTCTCTTCTTTCTTGTTCTCGTTCACTACTATAGATAAAGCCTTTAAACATCTCAACTAAGTTAATATCATCTTCTTTAAGTAAATCTATAAAGTCATCTATATTTAAATAGTTACTTATTAATGGAAGTAGATAAAACTGTTCTTTTGTCAACTTTCCATTAAGTGATTTAAACACATAAAGATATTTTAAAAACATGTTTTCTATATCGCTAGCTTTTTTATAAGAGAAAAAATATTTTAAAAAAAATAAAGAGATTAAATCAATTTGTAAAAATTCATTTTTTTCTTCAAACTTTTTATTATTTAACAGGTTTAGTAACTCTTTCCCCCTGTCTGTAATTTTAAGATTTTCAAAATCAACCAATCCTAAATCTTTCAAAAAAGCAACTTTAGTTCTTGCATTTTTTGCAATCAGGTTCATTTCTCTTGTATTTAATAGTTCACTTTCTTCTAATATTTTTGCATATCTTAATTGCAATGAGCTGTTTGCAATCCATACGTCATCTTTTGTAGCAGTTGCAAATAATTTGTTTAATAAAATAAGATGAGCTTCGATATTGATTAAAAGTTTTGATTCTTTTGCTGATGTATTTCCAAAATAACTATAAGCCATGTATAACCTTTTTACTATGCAACTATTTATGTACCTTTTAAGTTGCATTTTGCTAATATATTTTATGACTCATGAAATTAAAATAACAATCAGTGATTTATATTTAAAACAATTAGAGAATTATATGTCAATTAATAATATTGCATCCTATAGTAAAAGTGTTGAAAAACTAATACATGAAAACAGTATGAGTTTATATAAAATTCCATATGATAAATTTTATATATTTAATAGAAGGTATATGGGTTCAAAGACAAAGCTTTTATCATTTATAAAAGAATCTATAAATGATGTTATAGGAGATTATTCAAGTTTTGTTGATATATTTTCAGGTACAGGCGTTGTTGGTAATTATTTTAATGGTAAAAATGTAAAAATAGTCTCAAATGACTTACTATATTCAAACTATATATCCAATTATGCTTTTTTATCAAATGAGCCTTTTGATTATAGTAAAATAGATTCATTAATAATAGAATTTAATGATTTAAAAGGTAGAGAAAATTATTTTTCAAGACATTTTGGCAACAAATTTTTCTCTAGTAATATTGCAAAAAAAATAGGTTCAATTAGGCAAAGAATAGAAAAACTATATAAAGAATCTGAAATAAACTTTAGAGAAAGGGCTATACTTATAACATCTCTAATATATGCCTCTGATAAAATAGCTAATACCTGTGGGCATTATGATGCTTACAGAGGAAATTTAGAATTTAAAGACAAGTTAATCATGAAACATTTAGATATTTTTCATGAAAATAATAGTAATAATGAAATATATAATCAAGATAGTAATACACTTTTTGATAAATTAGAATATGAAGTTGATATTGTATATGCCGACCCACCATATAATTCAAGGCAATATTCGTCTTTATATCACCTAGTTGAGAATCTAGCTAGATGGAAGAAGCCAGAAGTAGAAGGTAAGGCTTCAAAAATGAAAAATCGTAAGGAGATTAATTCAAAATATTGTAGCAAAACAGCAATTGAGGCTTTAGATGAATTAATATCTAATGTGAAAGCAAAATATTTTATTTTGTCATATTCAGATATGGGAACAAAAGGAAACGATAGATCTAATGCAAGAATGAGTGATATAGATATAATAAAAATAATGAATAAAAAAGGAAAATTGATAATAAAAGATATGTCTCACCAAGCATTTTCAGCAGGAAAATCAAAGATAGATAACCACAAAGAGAGGTTATTTATTTGTGAATTAAATAATGTTTAAAAATATATAAACCATTTACAGGACAAATTGTTATCTGCTTATTATTAGGATATGATGGTATTATTATGCTTTTTTACTATCTTTTCTTCTTTGTATAACATCAACAATTTTTGAAACCATCATGTCAGAGGTTACATTAAGAGATGTTCTTGACATATCTAAGATTCTATCAACTGCAACAATTAAAGCAATATATTCAACTGGTAGATTTAATTGATTTAATATAATCACCATCATAACTAGTGAAGCACTAGGTAGTGCAGCTACACCAACACTTAGTGCAACAACTGTGATTCCCATTACTAGTTGATCACCAAAACTTAAAATTTCTCCGCTTAAGTTTGCAATATATAATACAGCGATACTTAAATATGCTGCTGTTCCATCCATGGAAACAGTAGCCCCTAAAGGTAATACAAAGCCGGCAGTTTTAGGGCTTATTCCACCTTTAGTCTCTGCAATTTCTATACTAACAGGCAGTGTTGCTGCACTAGAAGCTGTTGAAAATGCCATGAGTGGAACCTCTTTAATTATTTTTAGATATTTATAAGGTTTTACATTTGTAAAAAGAGTCATAAGCACTGGGAGTGTAAAAAGTGCATGTACTAGAAGTACGCCTATAACTAACAGCATATATTTCCATAGTCCAAATATAGCCTCAAAACCTTGAAAAGCTACTACGTAAGATATTAAACTAAATACCCCAAGTGGCGTAAGCTTAATCACCCATTCTGCCATTTTAAGCATGTTATCATTTACGGCACCAAAAAAATTAAGTAGTGTATTTTTATGATGTGCTTGTAGTGAAAATGATGCAAGTGCAAAAAGTATACTAAATACAATTATAGGCATCATAGAGCCTTCGCTCATTGATGAGAAGAGATTTGATGGTATAAAACTAAGTAACATATCTGAAAATGAAAATTGAGCAATAGTATTAGCTTTTTCATATATTAATCCAACACTTTTTGTAACTTCACCAATATTAAAAATATTCATAGCAGTGATAGCAAGTATAACAGAAAGAGTAGTAGTTAAGAGGTAAAGCCCTACAGTTCTTAAACCAATCTGTTTTAAGTGTTCAGCCGAACCAAGACCAGCAATAGCTAAATAGATGCTACTAAAGACTAAAGGTATAACTAACATTTTTAGAAGTGATACAAAAGCTTGTCCTATAACTTGTTGTTGCACGGCAATTTGAGGTAGATATAGACCAAATAGCAGACCAAGTATTATGCCATAAATAACAAAGGCATTAAATGATTTCATTAATTCTTATCAAATTTTTTAGAAAAATTACTTGAAGTGCCTATAAAAATTGAACTTGCGATAACAAGAATAGAAAAAATTCCAATAACTATAAAAATTGTAATCTCAGATGACATTTAGATCCTTTAACCTAATAGACTTTTTGTAAAAGTTTAATATTTGAATTTTATCATAACTTTGGCAAGCTCCATTTATATTTGTAAGATAAAAGGCGTAGAGTTATTGAAAATAGTGCTACAATACCAAGAGTTATTGAATTTAAACTAGATAAAGTATTTAATAGATAAAGTAAAGCACTACTCAATAGTGCAATAGAACCATAAAAGTCACTGATTAAAATTGCTGGTACCTCATTAATCATAATATCACGGATAACTCCACCACCAATAGCAGTTAAAAAGCCTACAATTAAAACACCAAAAAAATTGAAATCTTCTTCTATACCAAGTAGCGCACCTGCTAAACTAAATGCCACAAGTCCGATAGTATCGCTTAAAACAAAAAGTTTTGAGTCTTGAAGTTTCTCTTTTGTTTGTAAGTTTATTAAAATAACAGTGATTAGAGTTATAATAATCGTTAAAGATGGATAGGTATGAGTGAAAACAAATGGTGTACGGTCGATTAAGATGTCACGAACAATACCACCACCTATAGAGGTAAGAAATGAAGCTATTAAAATTCCAAGTAAATCTAAATTATTTTTAAGAGCTACTAAAAATCCACTTATAGAAAAAGCTATAATTCCTATTATATCAGCTACAAAAAATAAATCCATTATTATTTATAACTATTTTTAAACTCAACATATCTAGCAGCAGAAGCATAGAGTTCTTTAATCTCTTCATCATGAAGAGCACGTACAACCTTAGCAGGACTTCCCATTATAAGTGAACGTGGTGGAAATTTTTTATTTTTTGTAATTAACGAACCAGCACCAACTATAGATTCTTTTCCAATAACAGCACCATCTAAAATTGTTGTTGACATTCCAATTAAACAAGCATCTTCTATTGTACAACCATGTAACATAACACGATGACCTACAGTTACATCATTGCCTATAATTGTGGGGTTACCATCACTTCTATCTGCTTTTTTATGGTGCGTTATGTGTACCATACTTAAATCTTGTATATTTGTTCTATCTCCAATTTTTATGTAGTGAACATCTCCTCTAACTACGCAACCAAACCAAATTGAGCAATCTTCGCCAACTGTAACCTCACCAATTAGGTCAGCACTAGGTGCAATCCAACTGTTTTTCCCTAAACTTGGTGAGTACTCTTTATAGTCCATAATCATTTTTTTAAATCTTTTTTCCTCTTTTTTCTGTATGCTAGTGCTAATTTTTCCATGTTCTCTTGAGAGTCATTTGTCTTTTTGTCATTTTTAACTTTTATATAACTTCCATCGTTTTGTAGTTCATGGCTTAGAGTATTATCTTCTAATTGCATATTCATAAATTGTAATATTTTTTCATCTTCTATAGGTGTTAAAAGCTCGACTCGACGAGATAGATTTCTAGTCATCCAATCAGCACTAGAGATGAAAAGTTTAGGTGTTGAATTTTTAAAATAAAATAGCCTTGCATGTTCTAAATATTTTCCAATAATTGAGATAACACGAATATTCTCACTAATACCTTTAATTCCAGGGCGAAGACTACAAATACCTCTAATAATAAGTTCAATTTTAACTCCAGCCATAGAAGCACCATAAAGCGCTCTAATAACATCTTCGTCAATCAAAGCGTTCATCTTAGCGATAATATGACCCTTTTCTTTCATTTGAGTTTCATTTTTTATTAGATTTAAAAGTTTCTGTTTTAATTGAGTAGGTGCCATAAATAGAGTGTCTAGTTTACCTTTTTCAAAGAAGCCAGTTAAGATATGAAAAAATTTCATTATATCATTTGTTACACTCTCTTTTGATGTTAAATAGCTAACATCTGTATATACTTTTGATGTACTAGGATTATAGTTACCGGTTGCAAGATGTGCATAATGTTTTAAACCACCTTTGTGCTTTTTTACGATTAATGTAGCTTTTGCATGGACCTTAAAGCCACTAATTCCATAAATAACATGTGCACCAGCATTCTCTAATGCTTTGGCCCAGATTAGGTTATTTTCTTCATCAAATCTAGCTTTTAATTCAACCATAGCAGTTACCTGTTTACCAGATTCAGCAGCATTTATAAGCGCTTTTACGATTGGTGAATCACTTCCTACACGGTATAGTGTCATACGAATTGAGAGAACATCTGGATCTTCAGATGCACTTTTAATAAACTGAACAATTGGATCAAAACTCTCGTATGGATGAAAAAGTATTAAATCTTTTTTATCTAAAATTGTCAAAATATTTTTATCTAGGTTAAGTGGTGGTAAAATTTGCGGTTGGTATGATGGACGCACTAGATGAGCATAGCGTTTATTTGAAACTATTTGCCAGAGTGAACCTAGATTTAGTGGAGTACTTAAGTAATAGATATTATTTTCATGAACATGTATGTGACGATTTAAAAATTCAATAAGTTCTATTGGTGCTTTTGAATCAACTTCAAGACGTATGATTGTCCCTTTTCTTCTAAGTTTTAATCCCTCTTGTAAAATTTGCATGAAATCATCAGCTTCTTCCTCTTCTATTGAAAAATCAGCATTTCTTGTTACTCTAAAGCTACTATATTCTAAAAGCTCAAATCCCATGAAAAGTTCATGTGCATGTTCAGCAACAATACTCTCTACAGTTACAAAAACACCAGTTTCAATCTCAATAAATCTACTTAGTACTCTTGGAATTCTTACAAGTCCAAAGTGTGTACTTTTTTCATCATTTTTAGATTTTAGTTTTAAAACAAGACCAAAACTAAGGTTATTTAGATGAGGAAATGGATGTGTAGAATCAACAGCAATTGGAACTACAACAGGGTATATGTGGGTTTTAAAGTAGTCTGTAGCTTTCTGTTTTAGATCATTATCTAATTTTTCATAATTTTTAATGTATACCTGTTCATTTTCAAGGTTTGAAATAATGTGATTGAAGGTACTTTCAAGTATTTCTTGTTCATCATGAAGGTAATCACTTATATTCTGTAACTGTTCAAGTGGTGTTAAATGATCAGCTCCTGTCACAATTATTCTAGCAGTAAAAAGTTTTTGTAGTCCTGCTACTCTAATCATATAAAATTCATCTAAGTTTGTGCCATAAATGGCTAAAAATTTTAGACGCTCTAAAAGTGGAAGTGTTGTGTCTTGTGCTTGCTGTAGTACACGACTGTTAAATTTCAACCAAGAGAGTTCTCTATTTATGTATAGTTCTGGATCTTTTAAATTCATCTATCATAACCTTCTAATTTTTTCAATTTCATCACGTAATCTTGCAGCTTCTTCAAAGTCTAGCTTTTTAGCAGCTTCATGCATCTTTTTTGTCATCTCTTTAGTTAGAGATTGCCGTTCAGACTTTGGCATTTTATCCATTTTTGCACGTTTCATTTTTGCATAGAGTTCACCATCATCATCAACTTTTAAATCTTTATCGAGACTTCTTGAAGCTGAAGTTGGTGTAATATTATGCTCTTTGTTATGCTCTTGCTGTTTTTTACGTCTATACGAGCTGACATCAAGCGCACGTTGCATTGACTTTGTGATTTTATCAGCGTAAAGTATAACACGTCCGTTAGCATTTCTAGAAGCCCTACCCATAGTTTGTATCAATGAGGTTTCAGAACGTAAAAATCCCTCTTTATCTGCATCTAAAATTGCAACAAGTCCAACTTCTGGTAGGTCTAGCCCCTCACGAAGTAAATTAATTCCAATTAATACATCAAAATTTCCAAGACGCAATCCACGAATTATCTGATTTCTCTCAATCGCATCAATTTCAGAGTGCAGATATTGTACCTTTATACCTAAGTCACTGTAGTGTGTTGTTAGTGATTCAGACATCTTTTTTGTTAGAGTAGTAATTAAAACACGCTCATTTAGGTCTACTGCTTTTTTAATTTCGTCATGTAAATCTTCAACTTGATTAGCAATAGGACGAATTTGAGGCTCAGGGTCTACTAATCCAGTTGGACGAATAATTAGTTCTGCACTATTTGTTGAGAGTTCAAGTTCTGTAGCTGATGGCGTAGCTGAGACGAAAAGGTAACGATTTGCTTTTTTGATGTATTCATCATATTGTAGTGGACGATTATCTAACGCACTTGGAAGTCTAAAACCATAATCTACTAATACATCCTTACGACTTCTATCACCTGCATACATACCACGAAACTGTGGCAAACTAACATGAGATTCATCTACAATAACAAGATAATCTTTATGTTGTTTTTCCATGTAATCTAGCAAGGTATATGGAGCTTCACCTGGTTTTTTACCGCTTAAATGCCTTGCGTAGTTTTCTACACCCTTACACATACCAGTAGTCTCTAACATCTCTAAATCAAACTCTGTGCGCTGTTTTAATCTTTGGTACTCAACTAAACGATCCTCTTTTGAGTAGTATTGAAGCCTCTCTCCTAGCTCTTTTTCAATAGCTTGTGTTGCTTTTATTAACTTCTCTTTTTGTACAACAAATTGGCTAGCTGCAAAGATTGTAGTTTTGTTAAAGCTTTCTGTTTTTTTGTTGCTTAAAACATCAAAACTATAAATTGATTCAACTTCATCGCCAAAAAATTCAACTCTTATGGCTTCTTCTTCACTATAGGCTGGGTAAATATCTACAACGTCACCATTGACACGAAAGTCACCTCTGTCAAAATAGTTATCATTCCTTTTATATCCCATTTCAACAAGTCGTAAAAGCATTGCACGTTGATTTATATCGCCTCCAACTTCAATAATTTGAACCATAGTTTTATACTCTTCTGGATCACCTAAACCATAGTTTGCTGAAACTGAAGCTACAACTATTACGTCATCATATGTCAAAAGTGAAGCTGTAGAGCTAAGACGCATACGTTCGAGCTCATCATTTATAGAGCTATCTTTTTCAATAAAAAGGTCTTGACGAGGAATGTAGGCCTCAGGTTGGTAGTAGTCATAGTAACTTATAAAATATTCAACATGATTTTTAGGGAAAAAGCTTTTAAATTCACTATAAAGTTGAGCAGCTAGTGTTTTATTATGAGTCATAATGATAGTAGGAAGTTGAGTCTTTTCAATAATTTTTGCCATAGTATATGTTTTACCACTACCAGTAACACCAATTAGAGTTTGGTAGCGATTACCATTGATAACTCCAGATGAGAGTTTTTCAATGGCTTGAGGTTGGTCTCCTGCTGGTGAATATTGAGAAACAACTTCAAATCTAGCCATACAAAGCCTTTTACTAGGAAAATATTGGTAGAATTATACCATTAGAATTAAGGATAAGGAATGTCAGAAAATATGACACTAACACAGACACTAGGAAATAAGATAGATAACATTTTATCTCAAATTAATGAGTCAAAATCAGAAATAGAAAAGCTTCGTACAGAGCTTACAACAGCAAAAGCTGCTTCAGAAGCAAAAGATGCAAGAATTGAGAAGTTAGAAGAGGAGATGTCAATGAAGGATATGGAATTAGAAGACATCATTAAAAAAATAGAGAGTATACTACCTGAATCGGTATAGATAAATGTCTAAAACAAAGAAGGTAACTCTAAAAATTGGTGGAAGTGAATTTAACATAAGTTTAGATGCAGAGTTTGCAGATTCACTTAGTGATGAACTTTCAAAATTTTCTGAAAAAAACAACGATGTTAAAACACTGCTTCACGCATACATTCAAAAGAGCCATGAACATTATATGATGGAGCAAGAGCTCAAAGAGTTAATTAAAAAAATCATATAAGACTTATTACAATTCAGTTAAATATAATATTTTTTAATTTACAATACCCTTTGAAAATTATCAAGTAAGTATAAAAACTTATTATATAAACGCAAAAAAGGGGAAAGTATGCGTAGAAGTGGTTTCACAATGATAGAGTTGATTTTTGTTATTGTTATTTTGGGGATTTTAGCATCGGTTGCAATACCGAAGTTAGCAGCTACTAGAGATGATGCTAGAATTGCAGCAGCAGCTACAGCAATAGGGGTTGCAGTTTCTGAAGTATCAGCTTATTATACTGCAAAAGGCGAGTTTAATACAACATCACCAGTTCAAATGTCTAATTCGTTAGCTGACTCAAGTTATTGGCGTATAAATACGACCGGTACTTCTAGTGTTCCAGGAACTATAACTGCGAACTATATAGTTAATGGTGCTGATTGTATAAGTTTAATAATTGGAGGTGGAGATGTTAATGTTACTAGACTAACTAATAATGATTCTGTTATTTGTGATCAAGTTTCTGATAATGCACCTGATAGAAATACCACTATTGGTGGATCAGGTGTAGTTTACTGATTAATATGAATAAAAAACCTGCATTCACAATGATAGAACTTGTCTTTGTGATTGTAGTACTTGGAATTTTAGCATCTATTGCTGTTCCAAAATTTGCAGCAACTCGTGATGATGCCATAATTTCAAGAGCTAGAGCGCAAGTTTCTGCAATTCGTTCTGCTATTATGACTGAACATCAACGAGGAATTTTACAGGGTCAATCAAGTTGGCCTCCTCTCATTGATGATGCACATGAAGTAGTTGGTGAAGAGTTATTTGATGGGAATAGTTCTAATAAGCTTTTAAACTATCCTATCTATTCAAAAAATTCACAAGGTGGATGGATGAAGTTACGAGATAATGATTATCAGTTTTATGCTACATCAACCAATTTAGTAGATTTTAATTACTCTATTATAGATATGACTTTTGATTGTGATCATACAGATGCAAACTGCAAATTATTGACTGAATAGACTTGTACTACTATGAAGTTGCGCTTAGCAATTACCCATTAGAACCACTTACTTATGAAAGTGAACAAAAACTAAATATCTATATTCAAGTAGAAGTTAAACTACGAAATAGAAAAGAGATAGGTACTATTTTAAAAGAGGTAGAAGAGCCTAGTTTTAAGTGTGTTGAGGTTCAAGAAGTCTTACCATTTACTTTAAATAAAGAGACGGTTTCTATTGCTAACTTTATGGCTCAATACTATTTTTGTTCTATTGGTGAGGCTCTTGCTCAGTTTGTTCCAGCTAGTGTTAATTCTGCAGATGTTACAGTTAATAATCTAAGTACGCAAATTAAGCTCTCAGAAAAACAACAAGAAGCATATGAATTTTGTTCTAAGCGTTCGGTATCGCTAATATTTGGTGACACTGGAAGTGGTAAAACAGAAATTTATATGAAGCTTTTTGAGAAGATGTTAAGTGAGGGTAAGCGTTCAATTTTCCTAGTTCCTGAAATTTCTTTAACCCCGCAGATGCAAAAAAGACTAGAGGCTCATTTTGGTGAGCATGTTGCTCTTTGGCACTCTAAAATTACAAAAAAGAAAAAAGAAAAAATACTAGAGAGAATTAGAAGCGGTGAGATATTTATTGTAGCAGGTCCTCGTTCAGCTCTATTTTTACCAATTGAGAATCTTGGTCTGATTGTTGTAGATGAAGAGCATGACGATAGCTATAAAGCAGGCTCACGTCCGCGTTACCATGCACGAGATATGGCGCTTTTAATTGGCTCAAAGCAAAATGTAAAAGTTGTACTAGGTAGTGCAACACCATCACTTAGTAGTTATGAAAAATTTGATACCTTTCGTCTTCGTGGTGGTTTTTATAGTTCTGCAAGGCAATTTACTTTTCATAACGAAACAGATTCCATAACACCAGCAATAGAAGATACAATTGAAAGAGTAGTTAAAGATAAAAAACAGGCTTTAGTATTTTTACCAACTCGTGCGAACTTTAAGTACTTACATTGTGATGATTGCGGACATACACATAGCTGTGTTTTCTGCTCAGTTGGAATGAGTTTGCATCGCCAAACTAATAGTGTGCGTTGTCACTATTGTGGTTATACTGAATCTATTCCACATATTTGCTCAAAATGTGGTTCTCAAACTTTAAAAACATCACGCCTTGGAACAGCTGAAGTAGTACGATATTTTCAAGAGCAAAAGCCACATATTCGTACTGCTCAATTTGATAAAGATACCATTACTACACAAAAGAAACTAGTAACTTTACTTGATACATTTAATAAAGGTGAAATTGATCTTTTAGTTGGTACTCAGATGCTCTCTAAAGGGCATGATTACCATGATATATCTCTTTCAGTAATTTTAGGAATTGATAATATCTTAGGAATGGCAGATTATCGATCAAGAGAACGCGCTCTGTCACTAGTCGTACAAATTGCAGGAAGAAGTGGGCGAAGTGATGATTCAAATGTAATTGTTCAAACTTCAAATAGTGAATTTTTTGCCGCTTATTTAGATGATTATGAGCTATTTTTAAAAGATGAATTAGAATTTAGAAAAGATTTGTACCCGCCATATAAACATTTTGCTAGAATCCTTTTTGCTCATGCAAAGATTGAAAGTGCAAGAGGTGATATGGAGCAGATGCTTCAGAATTTAGGTAGTTTTAAAGATGTTGAAGTAGTTGGTGCTGGTGTTGCTGCGATTGAGAAAATTGCGAATAAAAGCCGTTTTTATATACTATTACGTGCTGATAAACGAACGAAACTGCTTAGTGCAATTAGTTCAACTAAAACAGCTTTAGCTGAAATAGATATTGATCCCATTGATTTTGTTTAAGGAGTTAAATTACAAATGAATTTATCACAACTTACAGATAAAATATATAATGAAAGTGAAGTATTTGAACATATATTGTCACTAAATGATAAAACAATACTCGAACTAGGGTGTGGTAAAGCTGATTTTACTCGTCTAATAGCTACAAATGGTAGTAATCGTAAAATTACTGCAACTGAAGTTGACAAAAAGCAACATAGTAAAAATGTTTTAATTGATGATCTTTCTAATGTTACTTTTATGATGGCTGGTAGTGAGGATATTCCATTAGATAATGAAATATTTGATATTGTTTTTATGTTTAAATCTTTTCACCATGTGCCAGAAAAAGAGATGAAAAATGCTTTAAATGAGGTAAAAAGAGTTTTAAAGCGTGGTGGTATAGCCTATATATCTGAGCCAATATTTGATGGTGATTTTAATGAAGTATTACGTCTTTTTCATGATGAACAAAAAGTAAGAGATTTAGCATATAGTGCAATTAGTAGTTCTATTAATAATAAAGATTTTATATCTGTAGATGAACTTTTTTTTAATACGTCAATATCTTTTAAAAATTTTGAAGAGTTTGAGCAGAAAGTTATGAATGTGACTCATACTGATCATAAGCTTACTTCTGAACTATATGAAAGTGTAAAAACACAGTTTTTACTCAATTTAGAAGATGATGGTGCGAAGTTTTTAATACCAATTCGTGTTAATTTACTTCAAAAATAATTTTAAAATTTATGTAGTTTTGTTGGTAGTAATAAACATTAACTCTATTGATTTTGTTTAGGGTACAATCACATTTATGAAAGATAGATATAAAACTAAACAGATAAATGTTGGTGGAGTACTTGTTGGTGGGGATGCTCCTATTAGCACTCAGTCTATGACATACTCTAAAACTGCTGATGTAGCTTCTACAGTTGAGCAGATTAATAGACTGCATTTTGCAGGATGCGACATTGTCCGTGTTGCAGTTCCAGATTATGAAGATGCAAATGCTCTAAAGGCTATAAAGAAGCAAATATCTTTGCCACTTGTTGCAGACATTCACTTTAATTATCGCCTTGCTATCATTGCTGCACAAAGTGTTGATTGCATTCGTATTAATCCTGGAAACATTGGTGAAAAAAGTCGCATAAAAGAGATTGTAAAAGCTTGCGTGGATAGAAATATTCCTATTCGAATTGGTGTAAATGCTGGAAGTTTAGAAAAAGAGTTTGAGACTAAATATGGTCAAAGTGCTAAGGGTATGGTTGAATCTGCTCTTTATAATATTAAACTTTTAGAAGATGAGGGCTTTACAGATATTAAAGTATCAATGAAAGCTAGTGATGTAGAACGTACAGTTGATGCTTATAGGTCTCTTCGTCCTTTAGTTGATTACCCTTTTCATTTAGGCGTAACTGAAGCTGGAACACTTCATCATGCTACTATAAAATCGGCAATTGGATTAGGTTCACTGCTTCTTGATGGCATAGGTGATACTATGCGTATTTCAATTACTGGTGAGTTAGAGCGTGAGATTGAAATTGCTCGTGATATTTTAAAAGATAGTGGTCGTTCAAAAGAGGGATTAAACATAATATCATGTCCAACTTGTGGAAGAATTGAAGCAGATTTAGTTAAAGCTGTTGCTGAGGTTGAAGCGCGAACTAAACATATAAAAACTCCACTTAATGTGTCTGTTATGGGATGTGCGGTTAATGCAATTGGTGAGGCTAAACATGCAGATGTGGCAATTGCATATGGTAGTGGTAACGGTCTGATTATGGTCGGTGGTGAAGTAGTTGCTAAGTTAGATGAAGAAAACTTAGTAGATAGATTTGTAGAAGAAGTGGAAAAAGTGGCAAAATGACAGAGCATCAATTATATAATTTAGCGATAGAACGTGCGATTTTGAGTTCAGTTTTTTTTGAACCATCACAGTTTGAAGATATTACAGCGCGTATAAAAGTAGGAGATTTTTACCTAGGTGCGCATCAAGATATTTATGAGACTATGATTGAGTTGCATCAAAAAGAGCAACCAATAGATGAAGAGTTTGTAAAAAACTTGTTGATGAGAAAAAAGCGTTTTGATGAAGCTGCCTTTATTGAGATACTCTCAGCCAATCCAATAAGCAATACTAACGCATACTTGCAAGAGATTAAAGATAAATCATTAAAGCGAAATTTATTAACTCTTACGACAGATATTAAACGTGTAACGGTTGAAGAAGAACTTCCAAGTTCTGATGTTATAGATTTAGTTGAGAGAAGATTATACGAAATTACGCAAGATAATGTTCAAAGTGATTTTAGAGCAGCAGACGAAGTGGCATATTCAACGCTAGATTATATTAATAAAATGAAAGCTCTTGGAAATAAAATTTTAGTTGGAGTTGACACAGGTTTTAAAGATTTAAATAAAATGACAACAGGTTTTGGTGATGGAGATTTAATTATTATTGCTGCTCGTCCTGCAATGGGTAAGACATCATTTGCATTGAATATTGTTTTAAATCTTATTAATCAAAATAAAGGTGTCGCATTTTTTTCACTTGAAATGCCAGCTGAGCAGTTGATGTTAAGACTGCTTAGTATGCACACCTCAATTCCAATGCAAAAACTTAGAATTGGTGATATGGATGATGATGAATGGACGAGGCTTAATGGATCTTTTGATGCTATTTCAAAACAACCTCTTTTCATTGATGATGATAGTACATTAAATATTAATCAGTTACGCTCAAAACTTCGTAAATTAAAAGCTAAACATCCAGAAGTTAGTTTAGCAGTAATTGATTATATGCAGATTATGAGTAGTTCTGGAACTCGTGATCGTCATATTGAAGTTAGTGAAATTAGTCGTGGGATGAAGGTATTAGCTCGTGAACTTAAGATGCCAATAGTTGCACTTTCTCAGCTTAATCGTGGATTGGAGAGTCGTAATGATAAGCGACCTATGCTTAGTGATATCCGTGAATCTGGCTCTATTGAGCAAGATGCGGATATTATTATGTTTGTTTATCGTGATGATGTTTACCTCTATAAAGAGGAGAAAGAGCGTGAGAAAGCTGCTAAAAAAGATGGTAAAGAGTTTAGCTCTAGTTATGTTGAAAAAGAGAATGAAAAGGCTGAGATTATCATTGGAAAACAGCGTAATGGACCAACTGGTCATGTTAATTTAGTATTTCAAAAACGTTTTACTCGTTTTGTAGATGACACACCAGATCAAATTGAAATTGCTTATGAAAATACAGATACCTCTTCTGCGAGCATGAATGTCAGTATGCCAGCTATCTAGGCCATCACTTTTTAATTCTAATAAAGAGCGCCTATTAACTTTAGGTGTTTTCTTTTTTCTATTTCTTTTACATATAACTTGGAATTACCATAAATATTTAGATTTTACTAAGTTTGATGACTATATTTGTGACGCGCAAGTTCAAAATCACTATATTAAAAATGGTCGTTCTATTTTAAAACTGCAAGTTGATAACTTTACATTTTTTACAAAAGCATCTTCAAGTTTGCGACTACTTCAAGGTAAAAGAGTATCAGTTAGAATTTTTAATTCTAATGTTACATTTTTAGATTATTTACGTGGCTTTTATGCACCGTCTCATCTTTTAGGCTTATACTCTAATGAAACTTCCATTAGAAGTGAAATTGCAAATGCTATAGATTCACAGCATAGCAAAAAGCTTTTTAGCTCTTTATATAAGACACTATTTTTAGCACTTCCTGCTTCACCTGAGTTAAGAGAAGTTTTAACCACTTTTTCAATTGCACATTTAGCAGCACTTAGTGGCTTTCACCTTGGCTTACTTGTATTTATGTTACATCTTATCTTTGTTCTTATATATAAATTTTTTCAACAAAGATATTTTCCATGGCGCTCACGAAATAAAGATATTATGTACCTGAGTTTGATTACTCTATCTTTTTATGTAGCATTTACAGATTTTCCACCATCACTTTTGAGAGCATTTACAATGATGTTAGTTGGTTGGTTTATTTACGACAGAGGGTTAGAACTATTTTCGTTTGAAAATTTGATAGTTACAATATTAATTCTGTTTGTGATCTCACCATCTTTAGTTTTTTCAATTGCTTTATGGTTTTCAGTCGCTGGAGTATTCTACATTTTACTATTTTTAAGGCATTTTTCTTATCTTCATAAAGCGTGGCAGTTTTTATTTCTGCATCTTTGGATTTTCATTTTAATGATTCCAGTTGTACATTTCATCTTTGAAGAGTTTACATTTTTACAACTACTCTCTCCATTTTTGAGCATGTTATTTATACTTTTTTATCCGCTAGCCCTGTTTTTTCATTTAGTTGGATATGGTGGTCTATTTGATATGCTATTGAATAATCTATTTTCAATGAGGGCAGAAACATATCTGATCCATACGCCTATTTGGTTTTTAATTTTATTTTTATTTAGTTCTTTTTTAGCGATAAAATATAAATTTATGAATTTTGTAATTTTAGTATTTGCAATATCTATTTTTTATCAAATAGGTTTAATGTAATACTATCTTAAACAAATAGATAAAATTTACAACTGTAGTTAGTATTGGCTTATTGCAACATCCTACTATTTGCTCCTAGGTAAATCAAAATAATCATTTAAATCTTCTTTACTATCCCATAGCTCAATAATCTTTAATTTAAATATTAAATCTTTTCCTGCTTGGAGAATATGCTTCTCGTAGTTATGAGGAATTATCTTTTTATCTTCATATTGAGTAGGAAACCACAAAATAATATTTTCTATAGTTTTATTTCCATCAGATTCGTGATAAACTAAAGTTTGCCACTCGTCTAGCGTTACATTAAAGACTTCTTCATTATCAAGTATATTAATGTGTTTTTCGTCATGCCAGCTCCATTTAGCATTTCTTGCAAGTATCTTATTATTCCAATCTTGTTTGATATTATATTTATTCATATATAGAAAGCTCCAAATTAATTTTTCATGAAATGTGTAATTTTTATTTTATCATCTCCACCTTTTTTGGCACCTATTTTAGTTTGTGTACTAACACCATCAATTGCTTTTGTAACAGGATTATTATTACCAACTCCTGCAGATTTATTCCATTGGTATATTTTTACATTGTCATTAAAGTCATGCCTTGCACTTGCTACATTAGCTGCTTCTGTAAAATTGTGTGTATCAGTATCTACAGGAGTTTTTAAATCATTATCTGATGTAACAAATGTGGAGTCAGAATAAGCTGCTTTTGCTACATCAGCTTGGCTTGCAGTATCAACTACATGTTTATTATGTGTTGCTACACTAACTTCAGAGTTTTTATTTGTACCTCTTATTTTCATGAGTTGAGCAGGTTGTGGAATAATTGATTTAGGAGATTTAACCATTCTTTGAATTGATTTTAATTGGGAGACTCTTGGACTACTATTTGCATCATCTTGTAGTTTTCTTTGTGCTATTGCTTCTGGACGCATGTTTAGTATTTGAGAGCTAGTTGGAATAATTGATTTAGGAGATTTAACCATTCTTTGAATTGATTTTAATTGGGAGACTCTTGGACTACTATTTGCATCATCTTGTAGTTTTCTTTGTGCTATTGCTTCTGGACGCATGTTTAGTATTTGAGAGCTAGGTTGATTGCTTATAGATTTTAATTGGGATGCTGTATCTGCAATAGACTTATTTTTATTTTCTTGTTTTTTCTCAACATAATTATTCACAAGTTTGCCTTTATTATTTTGTAATTACTCACGTAGCAATTCAATGATAAGAATTGTATAATAACGAAACTTAATATTATAATAATATAAATAGTTTAACCTATTTTTTATGTTATTAATTCAAAAACAAAACTCTATATGATTAAAGTACTAATATTTATAGAAAAAAGTCTGGTTTTAACAGTTTAGAGGTATGTAATTATTAGTTAAATGTCTTGTTTGTTTTCTATTAAATAGCTTAGCTTGATCCCATACAGATAAATAATCCAAGACAGATATATCCATAAAAAGAAAAATAGTAAGATACTAAATGAGCCATAGAGTGAGCTATATGTTTTGTTATGAAAAACGTAGTAGACAAATATTGTTTTTGCGATGTACCAAACTGTTGATGTGGCAAATGAGCTAATTAGAGCAGGGGAGTTTTTTGCAAAAACTGAGATTTTAAAAGCTACAAAAAATAGTGCCCATGTTATTAGGTATGGTAAGATATTAATCATATTTACTGCTGAGCCTAAACCACTTTTATTTAGTAGATTATGTATCTCAGCTGAGAGATAGAAAGAGACTACTAGTGCTATTGGAAGTAGTGTTACTAGTGTCCAGTAGGTACTAATAGAATCCCAAAAGCTTCTCTGTTTAGATCTGTATATTTTATTTACAATGAATTCATAATTTTGAAAAAATAGCATTGAGGCTATTAAAACAGAGACGAATCCAACAACACCAAGTTTTCCTGAATTTTGTAAAAACTGGTCAATATATTCAGAGATTGCCGATGTATGAGTTGGCATTAATGAATCGAAAATCATCTCTTTTATCGATATATAGTAGTCCTCAAAACTTGGCATATATGTAAAAATACTAAGGACTATAAGAAGTAGTGGGATGATTGTAAAAATCGTGTAGAAACTTAAACTAGAAGCATAATATGTGATTTCACTATCATAAAGATTCTTTAAAAGACTTCCAAGACTCTTTATGCGGTGTTTCATTTTAGACCCATCTTATGTGGATTTAAAATATTGTTAGGATCAAATGCTTTTTTAATGTCATTAAATAGATTCATCTCTTCTTTCGTAAAAGCCATACTCATATATGGTGCTTTACTTAGTCCAATGCCATGCTCTCCACTAAGTGTTCCGCCTAAATCAATTGTTGCTTGAAAAACCTCTTTAATAGCTTGGTATCCAATCTCAACTTGCGCAGGATCTTTTTTATCTACCATTACATTTGTGTGAACATTTCCATCACCTGTGTGTCCAAAACATGGAATCTTTATACTATATTTGTCTGCAATTTCATAAAACTTTTTAAGTAGTGCAGGTAGAGCGCTTCTTGGAACGGTTACATCTTCATTTATTTTTTTACTTCCATAGATACTAAGACATTGACTAGCGTTACGTCTTGCAAACCAAAGTTCTGCTGCATGTTTATCATCTTTTGCTCTAACAAAATCTGTACATCCATTTTGTTTAAAAGTCTCTTCAATTTTATCAAGCTGATAGTTTAGGTCATCTTCTAAATTTCCATCAACATCTGTAATTAAAATAGCTCCAGCTTCAGTTGGTAACCCTTTATTATATGTCTGTTCAACTGCTTTAATTGTAAGATTGTCTAAAAACTCCATAGCAACTGGTGTTACACCAGCTGCCATAGTTTTATAAACTGCCTCCATTGCTTTTTCGACACTATCAAAAACTCCCATTGCAGTTTTAGTAAGTTTAGGTTTAGAGATAAGTTTTAGAGTAATCTCTGTTAGTACTGCTAAAGTTCCCTCACTTGCAATTAATATCCCCGCAATGTTATAACCAGCTACATCTTTAATGGTACGTTTTCCAGCTTTTATAATATCACCATTTGTTCTAACTGCTCTAAGTGCCATTACATAATCTTTTGTTATACCGTACTTTGCTGCTCTCATTCCACCAGCATTTTCACTGACATTTCCACCAATTGTTGAGTAGTCTTGACTCGCTGGATCTGGTGGATAAAAGAGTCCAACTGCTTCAACAGCTTTTTGTAAATCCATATTTATAACACCAGGTTGGACAACTGCCACCATATTTTCCATGTCAATTTCTAAGATTTTTGTCATATGTTTTTCAAAAGCTAAAACGACACCACCCTCAGATGGTAGAGCACCACCAGTAAAGCCACTACCAGCTCCACGTGAAGTTATGATTATTTTATGTTCATTACAATACTTTAAAATCTTGCTAACATCAGCTTCTGTGCGAGGGAAAACTACAACTTCAGGTTTAAATCGTTCACGTGTCGCATCATATGAGTAAGCTATTAAATGTGCATGATCACTGTAGATATTATCTTCACCTACAATATCTTTTAAGTTTTTTAGATGTTCAGATTTCATTTTAATCAACTTCTAGTAAAGAGCTATAATACTCTGTATAGTTAGCTATTTCGCTACTTCCAAGGTTGAGCCAACCAAGCCAACTTGTGTGAATTTTACCTATTCTATTGTAGAATGGCTTCATCTCTTCATCAGAGATTGAACTGAAATGTTTACTTTCAATGATGTTGAAATTATCACAATCTACTGTATATAGAGTATTTTTAATTTGAAAATATAGAAGTCCAATTGTATTTACTTGACAAAACATGTTAAATGTATCTTTTGTAGGAGTCCCTTTTGCTACTGTTGAGAGGTTAGCTGCAAATAGGTCAGGGTGAACCCATTCTCTATTTTCACTATTTTTTATTTTTTGGAAGTTCTCGCTATTATTAGAGATAATCATGGCTCTATGGTAATCATAACCTAGTATTAGCTTGTCTCCTACTACAGCACTTTTTTCGCCATATGGTAAAGATTTTTGTGCTGTTGGAATGTATGGCTCTAGTGTAAGTTCAAGTTCATTTGATGAATTTTTATTTATTACTGTAGCTTTTGCGATAATTGCACTATGTTCGTTTTTAAAAGTGTGTATAATCACGCCACTCATTCCAATTTTCGCCTCTTTTGATATAGCTTTTGCACTATTTGCATTAATATTATCAATTGTGGTCTGAATATTGCTTATAACTTGAGCAAAAGTTGATGTTCCAAAGATGCTTATGAGTAAAAGGGTTCGTTTTAACACGTTTATTCCTTGTTTGAATATGGCGATGATTATACTATTAAAAGGGTTGAAGTGCGATTAATTTTGGTTGTTTTATTTAGCGTAGTATCTCTATTTGCATCATCATTGCAAACACTGAACTGGAAAAATGGTGAAACATTTCTAACATTTTTAGAATCTAATGATTTAAATTCTTCAATATATTATGAATCTCATAAAGATGAACAACAACTTTCAGAAGAGATAAGAGCAGGTGTTAGATTTCATATCTTAAGAGATGATGATGGAAAAATTGAGCAAGTACTTATCCCTATTGGAGATGAAGTTCAACTCCATATTAAAAAAGAGAAAGATGGTTATTCGCTCTCTACTGTAGGTCTATCGTATCAAGTAAAACAAGAGACTCTATATTTAGAGATTAAAAATTCGATTTATCAAGATATTATTGATGAAACAGATAATATTTCATTAGCTCAGGAATTTATGGGGGCTTTTAAAAATAGTTTGGATTTTAAGAGGAGTTTGCGTAAAGGTGATAGACTTGTAATTATGTATGATCAAAAATATCGTTTAGGTAGGCGCATGAATGATCCTACTATAATTACTGCAATGATTGAAACTTCTAAGAAAAAAAATTATATTTATCGTTATGAAAATGAGAGATATTATGATGCAAATGGTCATGAAGTTGAGGGATTTTTATTAAGAAAACCTGTACGTAATGCTCGTCTTAGTTCAAAGTTTACATATAAGCGTTGGCATCCTATTTTGAAAAAATATCGCGCACATTTAGGAATTGATTATGCGGCACCTCGTGGTACACCTATTATAGCAGCTGCAAGTGGTAGAGTTACGTTTGCAGGTTATACAAGAGGTTATGGAAAGCTTGTAAAAATTAGACATAGTGATGGTTATCTTTCGCTATATGCACATCAGAAAAAATTTCGTCGCGGAATTAAGAGTGGGAAATGGGTTAAAAAAGGTCAAGTAATTGGTTATGTTGGCTCAACTGGTATGAGTACTGGTCCGCATTTACATTTTGGATTGTATAAAAATGGTCGTGCAATAAATCCAGCAAAAGTAATAAAAATAACGACTTCAAAATTAAAAGGTAAGAGTAAACGTCAATTTAATAATATGCGTCTGGCATATAATAAGAAAATTGATTTAGTACTTCTTAAAAAACAGCCACCAATGGTAGCAGAAACATTTAAAAATGTTGATTATCTTCGTAAGGCATTAGATAAGCAAGGTTGATTTATAGATGAAAAAAATAGATGAGATGCTTCGTACTCTTGAGCTTTGGCTTAAAGATTCAGAACAACAATCAATGCACGCTAGTGTTATAGCTAAACTTTTAAAAAAGATAAAAAAACAAGATGATACAAAGTTTTTTGAGTATTTAAAAAAAATTCCAACAGACATTTTAGGTGATGTTCTTCTTGAATTACCTGAAAAAATAAAAGATGAAGCTATTACACATCTTCCAGCAGAAAAGCTGGGATTTGCTGTAGAAGCATTAGAATCAGATGATGCAACTGATCTTATTCAAGATATTGGTGACATTGATGAAGAGAAAAGTGAAAATGTCATTGCAAGTTTGGATGAAGAAGATCAAGATGATATTGAAAAATTACTTCAATACAGTGATAGTCAAGCTGGTGCATATATGCAGACAGAAGTCTTTGATGCAACTTTAGATGAGAATATAGAAAATGCAATTACAAGATTAAAAATATTAAAAAATAGTGATGAACTTGAAAATATTCACAATGTTTTTATAGTTGATGATGAGCATCACTTGATGGGAGCAATTTCACTAGAAGATTTAATTACACTAGATTTTTCTACAACATTTCAGTCAATTTTATCTTCTGGTGATTATCAGACACAAAAGGCTCGTAGTATTGATCCTATAGAGGATGTAGCACATACTTTTGAACAGTTTGATCTAAATGCTATTGCAATTGTTGATTGGGAAAATAAGCTAGTTGGTAGAATTACTGCTGATGATATTATTGATGTTATTGAAGAGTTGGCAACTGATCAGATTTATAGTATGGCAGGAGTCGATGAAGATACTGAGTATGAAGAAAATTTAAAAATGGTTACATATAGACGTGGTAGTTGGTTATTTGTAAACCTTTTAACAGCAATTGCAGCATCTTTCGTAATTTCTATGTTTGATGAAACACTTCAGGCTTTTATCCCTCTTGCAATACTTATGCCAATCGTAGCCTCTATGGGTGGAAACTCCGGGACTCAAACACTTACTGTCATGGTAAGGCAGATGGCCTTAGGTGATATTGATACAGAAAATGCAAAAGATGCTATTACAAAAGAGATTATAGTATCTCTTCTGAATGGAGTTTTATTTGCTTTTATTATGGGGATTGTCGCTTTTGTATGGTTTGATAATATAATGTTAGGTGTTGTTATTGGACTTGCTATGGTCATAAATATGTTGACAGCTGGAATATTTGGTGCTATTGTGCCTCTTTTGTTGAAAAAGTTTGGAATAGACCCTGCAATCGGTTCAACTGTTGTTTTAACAACAGCAACAGATATGATAGGCTTTTTCGCATTTTTAGCTCTATCGCAAGCTATATTGTTATGAGCAGTATTACTGATATATCTTTGAGTGAGTGTGTTGATTCTGAGTTTGTTGAATTAAAACGAATGAATTACAAACAAAATAGTAAAGATAAATTTTGGGATATTGTTAATGTTCATGAGAGTGTATCTATTTTGTTGTACAATATCGACATAGATGCGTTTATTTTAGTTAAGCAGTTTCGTCCACCAGTATATTTAAATAATGGTGATGGTTTCACGTATGAACTTTGTGCTGGAATTGTAGATAAAGATATGAGTTTAGAAAAAATTGCAGCTGAAGAGATTGAAGAGGAGTGTGGTTATAAAGTTGATGTTGATAGACTAGAAAAATTAAATAGTTTCTACTCAGCAGTAGGTTTTGCCGGTGCATTGCAAACTCTTTTTTATGTTAGTGTAAGTGAAAAAGATAAAATTCATAATGGCGGTGGTGTTGATGAGGAGGATATAGAAGTTGTCAATATTCCAATTAAAGATGCACAAGAGTTTTTGAAAAGTAGTTCGTATGCAAAAACTCCTGTATTAATGTATGCTTTCATGTGGTATTTCGCAAAGGTTTCAAGTGATTAAAAACACATCTATTTTACTGTTTATAAGTTTAATATTTAGCGGATGTTTTCATAATGAAAAAGTAGTAGTACTAAAACCTCGTGGGATTGAGTACTGTAATACAAATCACTGTATTGATGATTCGGATTTTCGTTATCATTACAATGATTTTGATAAATATTAACTAATATATTAGTAATAAGTTTTAATTAGCACTAGCTTCTAAAGTTATAGTTCTTCCATCACTAGAGAGTGAGATGGTATTAAAAAGTTTTTCTACACTTCCACCACTAATGGGAGTCCATGTAAAGTTAGTTAAGCTATGTTCCCATAATGTTGTAGTATCTGCATTTTCACCTTTTCTTGTATCTGCAATGAAAACTCTTCCAGAGTTTGTTCTCCAGAAAAACCACTTAATTGTATTAGCTCCTATAAGTTCATTAATGTAGTCTTGTTGCGTTGATGATGTTGTAGTTATTGGATCACCTAAAGTTATAGTTCTTCCATCACTAGAGAGTGAGATGGTATTAAAAAGTTTTTCTACACTTCCACCACTAATAGGAGTCCATGTAAAGTTAGTTAAGCTATGTTCCCATAATGTTGTAGTATCTGCATTTTCACCTTTTCTTGTATCTGCAATGAAAACTCTTCCAGAGTTTGTTCTCCAGAAAAACCATTGAATTGTATTAGAACCTACAAGCTCATTTATGTATGATTGTTGAGTTGGTGTAAAGGTAGTTGTTGTTATTGAAGAGGATGAATTTGTGGGTACTACACTGGTTGAAGTTTGAGGTGTCGCTGTATCAGTTTCGGCAATTGTTATATTTATAGTTTTACCATTGCTTAGAGTTATTGTTGTTTTTTTGCCTATTGAATCTGTTGTTGATACTGATAGGGTATTTGAATCAATAAATGCAGTTTCTGGAAGAAATGTACCTTTTGTAGTGTAACTTGTTAGTACATCTGTTTTTGAACTTGGTACAACGTATAACGCATATGTTTTATTAGCTTGAATTGTTATGTCCGAAGAGTTTGTAGTAATCTTATAAAAATCATATCCTATACTTTTAGTTGTAAAACTCCATTCTGATGTTTGGGTTACACCATCTACACTATATACAGCTTTTGCTGTATATTTACTGTTCCAATCTAGTCTATTAAGTGGGAAAAGTGCAAATTCATGTGTTGTCATTTTGTTATTTGGATCATTATCTTTTTTTAATAATCTTGTATTGGTAATTTCATTTTTGGCGCTGTCAAATAGTTGAAATGAAATAAGTGATACTGTTTTATTAAAGTAGTCATTAAACTTTAAGCTAATAGGGTAACCACTTACACTGTAATCTGGAAGTGGATCTGGTGATTCTTCAAAAAATACAGGTACTACACCAGTTTGATTCGCATATGGCCAAAGTACTTTATCTGGATTTGCAGCTTTATTTGCATTTTGAGCATTCAAATAAACACTCTCTTCTAACTTAAATGTGGTGTCTGAGCATACACCTGTGTAGTAGCGTCCAGAACCACTAAAGCTTGTTCCTGAACATGCGTCATTTAGTTTTTTGTTTCCCATGTTGTAGGTATATGCCCCAGTACTTGAAAGGTTAACTCCAATACCTATTTCATCTATGTCAAAATCTTGAAAACCAAAACGGTGATATATAGCAGAATATAGGCCATCTATAGATTCTTCAATTGAGGTTTGTCCTGTTGATACATTCTCACTAATGCTTGATATATAACCAGCATATGCACTTCTTTCCCATGGTTGAACACCTGTGAAACCAGTTGCATCAGCTGTTTCATAGTGTCCTGAAGTATTATTGCTAATAAGATAGTTGCTATGATTTAATGCAGAAGTATTTAGTATTTCATTTTCTAGTAGTGATGGTTGCCCAGCACCTGTACGTAATTTATTTAGATACGTAAGTGCCTCTTTTGAGTTTACAGAACGTATACTCTTAGGTATTACATGTGTCTCATCTACTGAAAGACGCCATGAATTAACTGTCTCATCAATAGTAGATTGCGCTATAGCAAAAATTGGCAAGATTAAAAAAAGTGAGACTATTTTAGTTTTCATTATATATTTCCTATATTTTAATTTAGAGATGCTTTAAAGCTTCCAGCACAGTTTTGATCAGTAGATATAGTATATTTCCAATTTCCTGTTACTGTATTGTCAAGTTTGTTAATTGTTCCAACTCCAAATGGAACATTATCATTAGTCGATAACAGTATTGTAGCGCTACTTTGGTCAATATCTTGTATATGACCAACACCATTTATAAGAAGTCCATTTTCATTTGCACTAAATGTTATTGAATTATCACTAATTACAATTTCAATAGGAAACTGAGTTTTTGTTGTATCACAAACTAAGTCATCAAAAGTACCGTGATATGTACCTATTCCGCCACTAGAAATAGTAGGGTTTTTATCTATGGGTTGAGAATTAAGATCTTTTAATTTTTGTTCAGCTTTTAATCTATCTGTAAAAATAAATGAGCTAGTTTTATTAAATTCATCAAAGCTAACCTCTAGAAAATCACTGTTAGATTGTTTTATACGTATAGTGAAGCTTTTATCTCTACCAACTATAAAGATTGAACCATCTGGTTGAATGGTATACTTTTCACCTCTTGACGTTGTTTTTGTTTCACTATTTAGATAAAAATTGTTATCTAAATAGTAACCATTTGAATCACTAAATATGAAAAAGAGTCTTCTATTTTCTATTTTTTTTGTAAAAATACTTACATCTGTAAAATCTATTGGTATTGCCTCTTGAATAGCTTTATTTTTACTCTCAGCATATGCTTTAGCTTTTTCAAGACTTAGGTATATACGTGATCTATCTTTATTAAATTCATTCTCAGAGTGTTCTAAAATAAGATAGTCACTATGTGTTTCAATTAATTTTGTAGTAGATGGGCCTATTGGTTCATCTATAAAATCATCTGTTTTTGAAAAATTTTCATTATGATTATTAATCTCTTCTGATGAGGCTATACCATTAGTGATGCTATATTTATCTACACTACTATATTTTGCACCGCTAAGATTAGTTAAAATCATATGTGTATCTGTAAATCGTAACTTTTCAACAATCCATCTAAAATTAAAAGCACTATCTGGCTCATTAATCTCAAAAAGAACCTCATAAAATGTTCTACCACTTAGTAAATCAATACTTAACTCTTTAACACCATCAAATGTCGGAAGTGGTGTACGAATTAAATTTTTATTTTTCAGACGCACTGCATCAAGTGCTAAATTTTTATTTGCATACATGAAAATAGTCTCTTTTGTACTATTCTTTAAATTTTCTATCTCAAGAGTTAAAAAATCTGGTTGAGAGCTTATAATTTTTATAATTTTATTATCAAAATTATTAAATAAATGGATCTTTCCATCTTCTAAAAGATATGTATCTTCACCGCGTTCATCAATATTAGATAAGCCCGTAAAAACTATTTTTTTATCTTCAAATTTTAACTCTTCAGCTCCCCATAGACCGAAAATATCACTTTCATAATCGTTAGTTTCATGGTAAATAGCAAAAAAAGTTTTTCCTATTAATAACTCTTTTGTAAATGAAGTAATTGAGTCTAAATTATCTTTTGGTTGTGCAAAAGTTGTTGTATTAACAGGTGGTTTAAATACGATATTTTTTTTAGAATCAACAATAAAACCATTACTAACATCAATCTGTTTTTTGACATCAGTTATGATTGTAGCTCCGTTTGTAACCACATTTTGATTAATTATTGCCTGTTTATCAGTTGGTAGTTTAGCTATATTATCTTTGATTTGTTGTTTAATGAATGCTTGATCAACAACTAACCCTTGTGCTTGTTGTTTTACGATTCCCTCATAAGATTTTACAGCAGCATCAACAATATTACGGTTAAAATCTGTACCAAATAGATTGTCAAATTCTAGTTTCTTCTGTGCAATTCTATTATCGCTAAATAGATTGTCTGCAAAATCTTTTGCATCTATTGTCTGTCCATCTGCATTAAATGTTTTAACTTGCTCTTGTATTAAAGCTTTAGTTCCCTCAACTCCACCACTTACAGCAATAGTTTTGATTACATCTTGTACACTTTGTACTTCTGTAGCAAAATTTGTTGTTGCTTTAGCAATATTTTGTGCTTTTTCTTCTATTTTTCTAGTTACAATTTCAAGAGATTTTTCCACAGCTTCAATTTGAAGTTGTACATCTCCTGTAGTATCTGTGATAATTTCATTTTCTTTAATTTGAAGAGTTATGTCAGTAGAATTTTGAATAACATTTTTTGCAGCGTCGAGTTTTTCTTGAGGTTTTAAAATTGTTTGAGCAAGTGCAGGTTTTTTTGATATTGCTTCATTGATTTTTGTAACAACAGTTGTAATTAAAGTATCAGTATCAGCTATTAATGTTTCAAAGTCACCAGTGTTAGTTGAACTAGAAATTGAGTTAGCAAGAGCTTTAAATGCTGAATTTGTAACAGAATTAAATGCGTCAGTTTTTGTTTTATCTACAATAGAACTTGCCATCATTTCAGCAGTTTTTTGAATTGCAAGAGATGTTTTAATTATTTTTGCTGCGGCTGCTCTAGTATTTTCATTTTCAGAAGTTCTCAGAAGTATTTGTGGATCACTATTGATGTAAGCTTTACTTATTCCTATTGAATCAGCAACTCTCTCCTCAGCAGCAGCTATTAAGTTAGCAATTGAACTATTAGCACGTGATTTTGAGTTTGTACTTTTGGTATCTAGTACCGTTTCTGTAACAAGTGTAGTAATTGGTGTAATATTTTGATTAACTTTTACTTCCGCACTACAACTATCAGTTGATATGACGCTCTTTAATACACCCTCATAAGATTCTCCTGTAGATTCATCAGTTCCAGAAGTTGAACTAATTACATAACCGCTATCATCAGGATTTAAAATACTGATTGTAAACAGACCATTGTCACTACTTATTTCACTACTATTGTTGTCTGCAATAATTGAGACACTACTTCTAGTTTCTAGTGAAGCAATTTCAAGTCTTGCATCTTTTACATATCCATCACTTATACTCCCTGTAATTGTAAGTGTTGGTATTAGTGTTGTCTCCTTGGAACTATTAATCCAAAAACCACTTCCTTTAGAAATTGTACTAAGTTGTGAGAAGTCACTTGTTGTTGATGTTGGTTCATAAAGTTTCCATGTGCTATTTTCATAAGAAAATACCGCATTTACACTATCTGAAGTAAAAAGTTGAGAACTACATATCTGGTTTGTCGCAGCTACTAATTGCCAACCACTTTTTACATTCAAAGAGCTATTAGTATCTTCTGTACCACTTAAAGTAATAGTTTCACTATCTGTACCATTTACCCAAAAACCTTCACCTACATTTAGGCTTGATAGCTTTTGAAAACTTGAATTAGTAACATTGTATGCTTCCCAATTATTATTTTTATATGCATAAACCTCATGAGTTGAGAACTGACTTAGATCAGTTACAGCAACTCCAGTACCTAATAGTTGCCATCCTTTTGCAATTTGTAATGTTTGAGCATTAATTTGCATTGAAAGCATAATCACAAAAGGTATTATTGAGTGTTTTATTTTCATATTAAAATCTCCCATAAATAAATAATTTCAAGTATAGTTTATTAATTGTAAAGAGTTTCTTATATGATATAATTGCTTTAGATGAGGAGTTAGTTATGAAATCATTTTTAATTATACTTTTAATGCTTATGAATCTTATCGCAAGTGATAACGCTAACTTAACGCAACGACTCAAAAGTGGTGACGCAATTTTAAAAAATACACATAATCGAAAACAGTGTGTGTTGCCAAAAGAGTTTACTAAACTTGAACATCCTCTTAATGAAGGTGCTAAAAATATTTTAAAAGGTAAAAAAAGTATAGAACGTATATTTAGTAAAAACTTGAAAGCTCTCTTACCACTACCAGATGGTGTTAAAGTGCGTCCAAATATATTGAAAAAAAGAATTAATTTAGTCTATAAATTCAAATAGCGCCAGCTTTCTCTTTGTAACTATCTAGTTGATTATTAAGACTCATAAATTCATCTAACTTATCTGAGTTTTGTGACAGCATTTTATTAAACTGTTCTTGCGTACGAATTGGTTTATTATCTGAGGTAAAGGTATCAAGTAGCATATTTGAGTTGCCTGAAATAACTAAGTAACGCCTTTTTTGAAACTCTATTAAAACTACTCTATTATTAGAATCAATTGGTTTTTGAAAAATTATATTCGCTGATTGTGTAGATGAGGTACTAAGTCCTCTACTACCCATTAACCAAGAACCGCTTTTTGTTGAATTAGATACTTTTTTACGAAAGAAATATAGAACAATTACAGCTATTATAAGTATTGCTATAGCTATGTAATAACTAGTAGACAACTCTATAGAAGAGTTTTGCTTTTGCGTTGGTAGCGATTTATTAACTGAAGATATAGATGTTTGTAAGGAGCTTTTTTCTGAGGATATTTTTTTGCTAAGTCTAAGTCTTAATCCATAACCATCTATTGTTTTTGAGGCTTTTAAGTCTGTTTTTGATGGAGTATTTAAGATTATTTCAGCGTGATCTCCGATTGAAGCTATTGTAAGACTGATTAAAAAGGCATTACTTAGACTTTTTGTTATAGGCTCTTCTACAGTTGCTTCATGTAGAGTTAATTTAATATGATTATTTTGTTGACTTTGGTATAAAGTACCTTCATATGGTGTATCAAAAGTAATCATTATATCTATTCTATCTGTTCTTTCATAAATGTTATGACTTAATATCTTAGCAGAAAAAGAGATTGTAGGCAGTAGAATTAAAAGTAGAAATAATCTTTTTATCATTCTACATTTCCCTCTTTTGATAGATAATAAATAACACCATTAGAATCTAATACCTCATTTATACGAATTGCTAGGTTTTTTTCATAAACCATAACCTCGCCCTTACCTAAAATTCTATCATTAACATAAGCTTCAACACTCTCACCAGCTGGTTTGTTTAGGTCTATAACAGAGCCTTTTTGTAGTGCTAAAATTTCTTTAATACTTAGTGAAGTGTGTCCTAGTGTAGCTTCAAACTCAACTTCCATATCAAGAAGACCATCATAGTCCATCCACTCAAGAAGTTTTTTAATATTTTCAGCATCTTCTTTGCTAGCACCCTTTTGAAGGTCAGCTATATCCTCAGCAAGTCCCATTATTCAATTAACCTTTTAATAGCAATGGTTAAACGTTTTTCATTTATACTTAGTGTTGCTGAATCATCATAATTTATATCAAATTTTTTCTCACCAAGTGATAGCGGTGTAGATATAGTAAAACTTGCAAACTCTTGCTGTTCTGCTAGAACTTTTGCGCTACCTATAATGATATTATTGAGCTCTTTATTTAAGTCATCCATAGTTGCGACGTCTGGGTTATCATCAAATAACATAACATCTGAAATAATTCTTAAAAAGTCACTACAGCAGGAGATATAGACTTCATATTTATCTTTTATTGTAGTTGCTGTTATAAGACTTATATATCCATTATCAACTAATTGATCGCAATGTATTGTTGAAAGTCCTAAATCGTTATTTAAAAAATTTTGTGCTGCTTGAATTATAATTTTAATCATATTATTCCTACAAAAGACAAATTATACATTAATTAAGGTTATATACATATAATCGTCAAAAAAAGAGTTTATTTATGGAAATTTATATTTTATTACCTATTGGCGTTTTGACTGGAATAATTTCTGGTTATTTTGGTATGGGTGGTGGTACTATTTTAGTTCCAATCCTACTACTATTTGGTTTTGATATAAAGTCAGCCGTAAGCATTGCAGTTTTACAAATGTTTATGGGTTCTGTTTATGGAACATATTTGAATTATAAAAATACTAATGTTAATTTTAGAGATGTAGGATTTATTGTTCTTGGAGGTTTTGTAGGAGGGCAGGGAAGCGTTTATGTAGTAGCTACATTTTCAGAACTTTTTTTGCAGATAATGCTACTTTCATTAATATTTCTTGGTATGTTTAGAATTGTTAAGAGTGTAGAAAAGTCAGCTATTAGAGTTGAAATTTCACCAATGAAATTATTTATTATTGGAGCATTAATAGGATTATTTGCAATTTCTGTTGGTGTTGGTGGGGCATTACTTTTAATTCCAATACTTGTGGGTTATTTCTCATACTCAACACAAAAAGCAGCAACAGCTGGACTCTTTTTTGTTCTATTTTCTTCATTTTCTGGTGTAATAGGATTAGGTATGGCTGGTGAACTCTTAATTAAAGAGGGACTCATTACTGGTATTGGAGCGCTTTTAGGTGTCTATATTGGCATTAAGGCTACAAGTAAAAGCTCTGCAAAATTACATAAAAAATTATTGATGGGACTTTATACGGTAGTTAGTACAATTGTAATATTTAAAATATTTACAAGTTAGATCTATTTTTTAGTTTTTTGGTATTGTTTTAGGTTTGTACAGAGAACTATTATTTTGATTATGATTAAATTGATAAATCATTTTAGTTATAATTACAGATTCTTAAATTAGGAACTTTTTTTGAAAGACCAAATTAAAATAATCGGCGCACGTGAACATAATTTAAAGAACATCTCTTTAAGTATTCCAAAGAACTCTTTGGTTGTTTTTACTGGACTTAGCGGTAGTGGTAAGTCTACATTAGCATTTGATACTCTTTATGCAGAGGGTCAGAGGCGTTATATTGAATCACTTTCGAGTTATGCAAGGCAGTTTTTAGATCGTATTGGTAAGCCAAATATTGATAAGATTGAAGGATTAACTCCTGCTATTGCTATTGATCAAAAGACAACTTCAAAAAATCCACGCTCTACTGTTGGAACAATTACAGAGATTTATGACTACTTACGTCTACTTTTTGCTCGTATTGGAAAACAGCATTGTCATAAATGTCACAAGCCAATTTCACAAATGAGTGCTTCAGATATTATTGAACAGGTTTTAGAACTACCTGAAAATGCTAAAATTGTAATTTTAGCTCCACTTGTAAAAGAGAAAAAAGGCTCATTTATAGACCTCATAGAATCACTTATTCACAAAGGTTATGTGAGGGCAATGATAGATGGTGTAATGGTTCGTCTTGATGAAGATATAGAACTTTCAAAAACCAAAAAACATACTATTAAAGTTGTAATTGACCGTGTTGTAGTGAAGATAGAGAATAAAGAGAGAATTGCTTCAGATGTTGAGCGTGCATTGAAGCAGAGTTATGGTGAATTAGAAATTGACATTTTAAATAGCGAAGATTTAGGTTGTGCGCATAATATACATTACAGCGAACATTTAGCGTGTCATGATTGTAAGATTAGTTTTGACCCATTAGAACCACTATCTTTCTCTTTTAACTCACCAAAAGGTGCATGCGAAGAGTGTGATGGTTTAGGTATTCGTTATGCACTAGATATTGATAAAATTGTAGATTATGATCATTGTATTGAAAAGGGTGCGATTAAAATTCTTTATGGTTTTAACAAAGGTTACTACTCTTCATTTTTAAAATCATTTTGTGAGGCTGCTGGAATTAGCACTAAGATTCCATATTCAGAATTAGAAGAGCATCAGCAAAAGGCAATTTTACATGGAGGCATTGAAGAGGTTGAGTTTTTGTGGAAAGGTAGACCTATTAAGAAGAAGTGGACTGGTGTTATAAAAATTGCTTACGACATGTTCAAAGATGAAAAAGATTTAGGCGACTATATGAGTGAGAAAGTTTGTAGCAAATGTAATGGAAATAGACTACATCTACAGAGTCAAGCTGTTAGAGTTGCAAATATGGGTTTATCAGATGTTATAAATATGCCAATTGAAAAAAGTCATAATTTTTTTCAAACAGCTGAATATTTTGAATATTTAAGCAAACAACAAAAAATGATTGCAGAGCCAATTTTGAATGAACTAAAGGAGCGTCTATTTTTTCTTTATGATGTAGGACTTGGATATTTAAGTCTCTCACGCGATGCTCGTTCTATTAGTGGTGGTGAAGCTCAGCGCATTAGGATAGCTTCACAAATTGGTAGTGGGCTTACTGGTGTAATGTATGTTTTAGATGAGCCAAGTATTGGACTTCATGAAAGAGATACACTTAAATTAATTCGTACACTTCGTTCTTTGCAAGAGAAGGGAAATAGTGTAATTGTTGTAGAACATGATAAAGAGACTATTGAAAATGCTGATTGGATAGTTGATATTGGACCTGGGGCTGGAAAATTTGGTGGAGATATTGTCTTTAGTGGAACGATGCAAGCTTTGAAAAAAAGTGATACTTTAACAGCTGATTATTTGAGTGGACGTAAAAAAATAGAGTATTACCATAGGCGAAAACAGGAAAAATTTATTGAGATTAAAAATGTTTATATTAATAATATTGAGAAATTAAGTGTAGAGATTCCTCTTTCAAATTTTGTCTGTATTACAGGAGTTAGTGGAAGTGGTAAAAGTTCGTTGATACTTCAAACACTGCTTCCAGTAGCGCGAGAACTATTAAATAATGCACGAAAAGTTAAAAAGGTCTCAGGTGTAGAGATAGATGGTCTTGAACAACTTGATAAAGTAATCTATTTAGATCAAAGTCCAATTGGTAGAACGCCACGCTCAAACCCTGCAACTTATACAGGTGTTATGGATGAGATACGTTTACTTTTTTCAAAAACTAAAGAGGCGCAGATTAGAGGGTTTAACCTTGGACGTTTTAGTTTTAATGTTAAGGGTGGAAGGTGTGAGAAGTGTCAAGGTGAGGGTGAAATAAAGATAGAGATGCACTTTCTACCAGATATTTTAGTAAAATGCGATAGTTGTCATGGAACACGTTATAACACACAAACTTTAGAGATTTTATACAAGGGTAAAACGATAGCTGATGTATTAGCTATGAGTGTTGAAGAGGCATTGGAGTTTTTCAAACCAATTCCAAAAATAAATGCAAAGCTTCAAACACTTTATGATGTTGGTCTTGGATATATTACATTAGGGCAGAATGCTGTAACACTTAGCGGTGGTGAAGCACAAAGAATTAAACTTGCAAAAGAGCTAAGTAGACGTGATACTGGGCGAACACTATATATATTAGATGAACCAACAACGGGTCTTCATTTTGATGATGTAAATAGATTAACAAGGGTTCTTCACCATTTTGTTGAGCTTGGTAACTCTGTACTTGTGATTGAGCATAATTTAGATATGGTAAAAAATGCAGATTATATAATAGATATGGGACCAGATGGTGGAAATAAAGGTGGAGCAATTGTAGATGTTGGCGACCCTGAAAGTTTGGCTAAAAATGCTGAGAAGAGCGGTAGTTATACAGGAATGTTTTTGAAAAAAGAATTAAATATATAGAGGTTAAAATGAGACATTTAAATTATATTTTTATATGGTTGCTACTCTTTAGCACAATGGCAAATTCAGAGACAATGTATACGTTAACTGGTATAAAAAAGGGTTATCCTTTAGTTGAAATATCAGGAAGTAGTGTACCTAAGGAGTATAAAAAAGTTATATATGATGGACTTAAAACAGTATTAGATGATTTAAAAATAGAGACTAAAGGCTATGATCAAAGGGCTTTGGCAGTACTTGTTAATGAAATAATAATTCCTAATGGAGTAGTCATTAATTTGCAAATGCTTGTGGGAGAACAGGTAAGGCGTCTTGATTTTGATAAAAAAACTTTTGCAACTACATACCAAAATGAAGAGCATTTTATTTTACAAAAGGGTGATGATTTAGAAGACAAGTTAGAAGATGCTCTTGATAATCTTTTTGCGAAGTTTTCAGAACAATATAAAGAGGATAATAAGGTAATAGTCAAAGTGAAAATAGATGAGGATAATTTTGCCTCTGAGATGGATTATGAGACTAATTATATAGAGGCTGTAAAAAAAGCTAAAAAGTTACATAAAAACATCATGCTTGTATTGGTTGCAAACTATTGTCCATGGTGTCGTAAATTTGAACAACGTGTACTTATAAAAAAAGATGTTAATGAGATAGTACAGAAAAACTATATTCCCCTTATTATAAACAAAGAGACAAAAGAGTTTCCAAAAAAGTTTGATAAATCATTTACACCAATAGTACACTTAATAGATTACAAAACTGAACAGAGTTATGCAAATGTAGTGGGATATAACAATAGAGATAATTTCGTATATCTATTAAAGAGTGATAAACATAAAAAACAGAAGAATTAGACCATTTAACAAAAATAATATATATAATATTGATATACTGCTATAATTATTTATTGTTTTATTTGGCTTTATCTTAATATAATAAAAATTATGAAGGTTTTTTATGAAAAATATACTAGTCGTAGAAGATTCAAAGTCAGTTCTTGCTACCTTAGTACAAGAGTTTGAAAACTATGATGATATGACACCAATAACAGCTACAACATACGAAGATATGAAGAACATTTTAAGTAGTCATAAAGGTAGTATCGATTTTGCTATATTAGATTTAACACTTCCAGATGCACACGGAGATAAAACTGTCTCTTTAGCACTGCATCATCACATTCCATCTATTGTTTTGACAAGTTCATTAAATACAGAGTTAAGAGATGTTGTGTTTGGAAAGAAGATAGTAGATTATATACTGAAAAATGGAACAAAAAGTTTCTCTTATGCTGTTAAGCGCGTACATGATTATGTAAAAAGTTATGATAGAACTATCTTAGTAGTTGATGATTCTGTACAAGATGTAATGATTATAACAGAGATTTTAAAAGATATTGATGTAAAAGTTTTAGAGGCCTCAGATGGAGTTGAGGCGATGAAAATCATTAATGATAAAAATAATAAAGTCTCAACTGTTATTACAGATTACAAGATGCCAAATATGGATGGCCTAGAGTTGACTATGCAAATTAGAGCTAACCACAATAAAGATGAGTTTTCAATTATAGTAATTAGCTCTAGTGATGATGATGATACTATTGAGAAGTTCGTTAAAGTAGGTGTAAATGATTTTATTTCTAAACCTTTGAATGCAAATAAAATGCTAATTCAGGTACGTTCATCTTTGGAGCTATTAGAACTTTTTAGCTTTACAAGAGATCTTGCTAACAAAGATTTTTTAACAGGTGCATTTAATAGGCGATACTTTTTTGATGCAGGTTCATTAATTTTTAATAAATCAAAAAGAAAAAAAGAAAACTTAGCTGTTGCAATGTTAGATATTGATAAATTTAAGAGAATTAATGACACATATGGTCACCATATAGGTGATGTAGCTATTCAAGAGATGCAACGTATATTAAAAGAGATGCTAAGAGTTGCAGATCTTTTTGCACGTTTTGGTGGGGAAGAGTTTTGTCTATTATTAGATAATATTTCAATTGATGATACAAAAATACTTTTTGAAAAAATACGACTTGCGTTTGAAAAAAACATTATTACTGTTGATGATGTGACTCTTTCGTATACAGTTTCAATTGGTGTTATTTATGGTATGGGTAAAGATGTTTATGAGTTAGTCAATAAATCAGATGAAGCTCTTTATGAAGCTAAGGAAAGTGGTAGAAATAGGGTAATTATTTATACTTTGTAGCTCTGTTTTATATGTGTGTTAAAGTTTCTTAAAAACTATTTTAAAATACTTAATATTGAGTCTAAAGTACTCTCTTCTTCTACATCATCTTCAGATTCCGATAACTCTTGCTCTTTTTTTTCATTTGCAAGTTCTGCTTTAATAGACACTAGCTCCTCTTCTCTCTTTTGTCGTAATTTATACTCCTCTTTTGATATAAGTCCATTTATATATAAATCATCATTAGCTTGATTTGAATACAAAAAATTTACAATTAGGATTGAAAAAAGTAGAGGTTTTAGCATGACACGCCTTTTTTAACCGCAATGATAACATAATTTATTTGTTATTTTATGGTTTTTGAAGAGTTCGTCTATGTACTTTGATTGGTTCAGACAAGCCAAAAAGGGTTTGATTAACCTCTAAAATTGTATCTATTATTACAGTTGCATTTGATTCTACTGTATTTAGTACTGTGTTTATTCTAGTGCCTCCATTTGCACATACTTCTGTAGTTATGTGCATAAAAGATATTCTAGCACTGTATTTAGCTCCCTCAATTTGAAGATTGAGTGGACTTGTGGCACATGGATTTCCAGATAACCAAAAAAGTGCAAATTCTGTGGCACTTCTAGCATATAGCTGAGCTTGTTGTTGCAAGTAGATAGTTCCGGTATCTTTTGCACTTTGTGATGATAGGCTAAGACTTAGAGTCATTATTGTAGCTACCATGACTAGTGTTGCAATCGCAACTATCATGCTAAATGCACGTCGCATTAAAATATTGCCTTTTGCCTACAATGAGATACATTGTTTTCATCATGTGCGCATAATTCTATTGTTATTACATTATCTAGTTTGGAGAATCTAAACAGTGAAACATTTTCTAAAATTGTTGTACTATTTGCATTAAAATAGGTCTCTCCATACCAAGGTTGATAGTTATAACTTAAGTTCAAATCACAATCATTAAAGAAAGATTTACAAGCACCACTTGGAACAAGTGCATAAGCGCTATGTACTAAATCATAATGTTCATGAAGGTAGATTATTGGGCTTGTTATATTAAATAGAGTAGAGGTAGCTATATCTTGAAAAAATAGTCTATTAGTTGTATTGTTTCTATCTACTGTAAAAGAGTAGTTGTGGTCAGTTGCTCCTTGGTAGGCAACACCATAACCATAGTTACTAACATGATTATCTTTAAAATCTTTAAAAATAATCACAGGACATTTATTTGTAGGGTTACAGCCTGATAGGTTTATATCTGAATTAGTAAGGTTTTGAATAATTATATCTGATGCATTCAGCTCACTCCCTGGAGTTGAGATATTTGTCTCATCTGAATCTCGTAGATCTATTAATCCACTCCATCCTGGTATATTAATACCATTATCATATATGCCTAAAAAAGCAGAGTAACTTTTTCCATACCACTCTAAAACTCTATATTTATCTCTTATTGTCTCATTAATTTCGGTTAGTTTTAAAAAGTCTGTATTATCGTTTATATTGTGTGCAATAATTGTCTGTGGAACATGGTAGCTTAATCTTTTTGTTATTAAATCAACAGCATGGTTTACTCTAGCTTGTGTTTCATTATGTACACGCGTGGTTATGAGGTTCTCATAGGCTTTAGCAATCACCTCAGAACCAATGGACGCGACAATACCTAAAACAACAATTACAAAAATAAGTTCAATTAGAGAAAAAGCGCGTTTTATGGTAAATCCTCTAGTGTTAAACTTTTCTGTGAGCCTATATTACAAGCAAAAGCTGACATAGTTATTGTACCAGCAATATTTTGTGTATCGGTTACTCGTACTGTAATGAACTTTATGTTCGATGTAAGATTATTTGCTATCTCACTACTTGGATCTATGTTTAGGACGCCACTATTAAAATATTCAACATAGGCAACGTCACTTGTTACATTGTAAGATAAGAAGTAACTATTTTCTCCACCAGAAGATTTTTGAATTATAGGAGCTAATATTTTATCTTTAAAGTCACTTATATCGTCTTCAGGTGTCTCGATTGTGTGCGCATTAACAGAGGTTGCATTTGCATAGATACTAGTAATTGTATCAAATCTTCTTCTTTTTGTGTAGTCATAATGCCCAGCTCTTAAGTAACCACCTCCTACTCTATTAAAACTAGCAAAGTTTGTATCTGCATTTGTTGTTACATCTAGCACATACTCATTTGCATTACTAGGATCAGCTAACGCATTAGCATTTGATTCATCAAATGTATAACTTAAGATATGACGTAACTTTAGAGCTGCTGCCATTACCCCCTCTTGTGTTAGAGAAAAAATTTGAGCGTTTGAGCTTTGTTGTTGCATCATAGGAACACTCATGAGTGCAATTGCCATTATAACAATCGCAATGATAAGTTCAATCATTGCAATAGCAGGTCTTACCAACTCATTCTTCTATTTGTTATTTTACTACTGTTGCTATCCATATGTTTATTAGAATCTCCCTCTTTCCCCATCCCAGCTCGTTTATTTTTTTGATTATCTGCATCGCCTGAATGTCCTGGAAATGTTACTTTAAATCTTAAAATTGGAGATTTAAATTGTGATGTATTCTCTAGCCATGTTACTGGTGTTACTCTTATATGTGTAGTGTGACTTTGAAGCCCTGTGTAGCCTATGGTTATGTTACTTTCACCATTTATAAAAGTATTATCAGCATTATAATTAATTTCATTAATTGTTGAGCCATAGTATGCTTTAACTAAGCTGTCTTTAGACCCATACATATTTGTGATGTTTACATCTGTAAATGTACCAAGTCTAGGATGAACTAAAGTTATATCATTAAACTTTTCAACACTACTCTCATTATGTTCAAAGTGTAGATACCAGTCGAGGTCTGTTGGAGAGTTTGTCATATTTACATCATATGCACTACAATCTGTACTCTCATTATCGCAATAAATCTCAACAAATAGACCAAGGTTTTCTTTATTTGATGGAAGTACTCGTCCATCTATTGCATTTACTCTCCCATAAAAAAATGTAACATTTCCCTCAGGATGTGAGAAGTTTCCATCTTTGTAGAGTATTGAGTCATTATCTGTGATATTAACATCAATATCTTTGCCATCAACTAAAAATGGCGTATTTGTGTAGTTTGTTTTATTTCTCTCATAATTAAAATGGGCACTATTTGGATCATTAAAAAATAGTGAACCTTTGACAAAACCGTCAAAGCCATCAGTCATATTTGCAAATTGACCTATACTGTACCAGTCATTAACTCCTAATGCACCAAAACTCAAATTTGCATCTTTTAAGGCTAATTGTTTATTGATTTTAATGTACAGCTTTGCATTATTTTCATAAAGTCCAGTTGTATAGTTTTGTGTTACTTCACCTCTAGCATTAAGAGCATCAACTTGAATTCTTCCTCTTGCTCCCATTAAATATGGCTTATTGCTCAGATATGTGAATTTGCTTATATTTGTATCTGTATTAAAGTCTACATTCACAACTTGGTTTACTGAAATGTTAAACTCATAAGGTGCAACTCTAAATCTTTTTGTAGTCATAATAACGCTTGCATTTTCATCTGGATTGTTATCTGTGATGTCAACTTTAGCCCAGTCTCTATCTACCATAGAGACATCAAAAAAGCCTACATCGCTATATGAGTATTTGACATTTGAAATCCAACCATTTGTAAAGTTTGTATCAGTAGTAGTCTCATGTCTAAACTCTCCATTTGTACCACCATTCTCTTTAGCATAGGTTGTATTTGCCTCAGTAGCATTTAATTTGTACCAAAGACCAATTTCAGATTGAGTGTTTGTAAAGGCTTGGTTATACCCAGTAGTATTTTTATCTAAAGCATCAAGCGCTGAAATATCTAAATTGTAAACATGACCTGATACCATTGGCACACCAGCTGGCATGGAATCTAGTGTTGGTGATGAAAAACCATTTGGACGGATTGCAAAGTTGTCTGTGGAGCAGGTTGTTGTTAGGTTGCTTTCTGTTGATGCTAACTCAATTGTTTGACATTTAGTACTAGTAGTAGTTGTACATGATACAACGTTATACCATTTACTCCAAGTAGCACAAACTGTAGCGCCCGTTATCGGAATAGTTAAACACGAAGTACCATCACTTTGTTGTTCTTGATTATAAGTTATGTTTGCTGTTGTATTAATCTCAAATTGTATACTAGCATCTCTATGTGCTTTTTTAATAGTGGGGAAAGTTACCAATTTTGATGCCTCACCACTTTTCCATGTTACAACACCTGTATCTGTTGACATGATGTCACTATTACCAGTAGGGCAGCTACTTGTTGGAACTATTTTCATGGTTACATTTATCTCAGTGCCTGCTGTAATTGTTCCATTTATTTTAGAGACATTTAGCTCAAAACTAGGAGAATTTACAATTTTTGTATATATTTTTCTTGCACTCTCATTTGTTTCAGGGTTTGATTCTGTAATTGTCTTTTCCCAAGCATCAAATTTGGTATTGGCATCTTGTGTGTAGTTTGTATTTGCACACGCTCTAGTTGTGTTTATTAATGTAGCTATTTCATTTTGACTTATTGAATCATCAAACAGATTAACTTCATCTATGTAACCATTGAAATATTTTTGTTCACTAGATGAGCCAACAATAAAAGCGTATTTGGTATATAAGCTTGGAGTAAGGTCTATATACTTCCGATCAGTACTTGAGGCTTCTTCTACTCCATCAACATATAGGTATTCTTCAACATTAATTGCAAAAATACCGTTCTTTGAAATTCTTGTATGTGCTACATGATGCCATGAAATGTCATCATATGTTGAACTATTTGTACATAGTTCATTCTCTTTTTCAAAACCAAGTGTACCAGAATATCGCATACTTCTACTACAAATTTTACCATCTCTTAAGTATAATATAACAGAGTAATCTCCGCTATTTGGATTAAATATATTAATGTCATTTTCACTTATTATTCTTGAAAGTAGTGTTGCGTTGTTATCGTAGTTTGTGCTTGACAAAGACTTAAACCATAAAGCTTCACTATTCCCAGAAGAACTAAAAAAATTCGATATCCATGTTAACATTGAAGCAAAAAGACCATCTGAACTTTGTGCAATCATATAGTCATCAATGCCATCAAATTTGGCACTTTGACAAACTTTAAAATTGACACCATGGTCTACAGCTGATGTTCTTGTTACACCATTTAAGGCAGTTATATGGTTTCTTTCTCTTGAACTGTCATAAACTTTGCTACCACTAGCCCATCCTGGTTCATCAAAATGATAACTAGCTATTGGAGTTGCGGCATTGAGTACAGATAGCGTACTTAAAATCAGTAAACTGATAATTTTAAAAGACATAATTTAATTTTCCTAGAATAATAAAATAAAATTATGAAATACTATAGTAAAAAGTCTTAAGAAGTAGTGTAATTATGAGGTTTATTAATCAAAAATTATTATTAAACTATATGAATGCTAAATAAGCTTTAGTTAATTTAAGATAGTTCGCAAGCTCTTTTATACGCAGTAGTTATAGTTTTTATCATAGCAGAGCGAACGCCACTATTTTCAAGTTCAGCGTAACCAGCAGCTGTGGTACCACCTGGACTCATTACACTATCTTTAAGTAAAGCTGGGTGTTTTTTCTCAAGAAGTGCAGAAAAACCACTAAATAGTCCAGATGTAATGCGCGAGGCATCATCTCTTTTTAGACCCTCTTTAACTGCTCCATCTGTTAGCGCCTCTGCAATAAGTGCTAAATATGCAGGTCCACTTCCAGCTAGTGCAGTTGCGATGTCTAACTCTTTTTGACTTGAAAGCCAAAGCGCGGAACCTACACTTTTAAATAGCTCTTGTGCTTCATCTTTTCGCTCTTCATCACCAGTTAGAGTAGTCATTGAAAGATTGACTTCAGCTGCAACATTTGGCATAGCTCTAACATAATAGCTAGCACTGATATTCTCTTTTAGTTTTTCAAGCGTAGTTCCAGCAAGAACGCTATAAAGAGTTTTTGCAACTCCTTCTAGTTTTGTACCAACTTCAATTAGGTTGTATGGCTTTACACAAAAGATAACTGTTTTATCTGTAATGTTAGTAGAAGAAAGAAGCTCTGTTTTGGTTATTGTGGCTTCTAACTCTTTTTCAAACTTATCTAGTTTATTTAGATTGCGTCCTATAACTTCTATCTCATAGTTAGACTTTAAGCCCTTTGCAAGAGATAGAGCCATCTTACCATTACCTATAAAAGTTATTTTCATTATGCTTTAGTTTCTTGTTCTTCTTGATTTTTTTTCAGAAAGTTTGAAATTGGTTCAGCTATACCAAAATCATTTGCTGAGCTGTCTAGTATTACTTGAATCATCGTCTTATTGTCAGTATTGAAGATTATAGGGGCTGCAAAATTTACAGTTGAAGAGCTTATTGGATTTTGCACTACAACAATGTTTAAAATAGATATGTTTGAGTCATCTTTAAGATCTAGTGCTTCAATTGCAACATCTGGTATGTCAAATTTATACTCTCTTAAAGCGTAAGGATTAACTAGTGTAAAGATAGGGTGTTCTTTTTCATTTTTTGCCTGTAACTTCATAAATACGTCATCTATTATAATAAGTTTCATTATAGAAACTTCTTCAAAACCAAGCAGTGGTGACTTTACCTCAAACTCCATGCATGCCTCACATATATAAATTGGCATGGATTGTACCATGTTGAAACATAAAGTTCAACATAAGGACATGTTTTAGTAGTTTTTATAATAATTTCTGTACAATAACCGACCTATTTAAAAAAAGAGAGTTGTATGAAAAAGAATATTACAATGTTTGCTTTATTATTAGTATTTGCTGGATGTTCTTCAAAAGATGCTGTTAAAGAGTACAATAAGTCAGCAATATATTGGTATCAGAAGATGGTAGAATCTGCTTCTAGTGGTAATTTAGATAAAGCAGATGATTACTTTAGTTCTCTACAAAGTGAGCATATCAGCTCTATTTTGCTTAAAGAGGCTATGTTGATTTTAGCACAAGCTCATATGAATGAAGAGGAGTATTTGCTAGCTGATTACTACATAGATGAACATATAAAACGCTTTTCAGACGCAAAAGGTCGTGAATATGCTCAGTTTTTAAAGATGAAAGCTAAGTTTTTAGCATTTAAACATCCTCGTCGTGAACAAAAACTTTTAGATGAGACTATTGAAGTTGGTGAAAATTTTAAAGCTATGTATCCAAAATCAATTTATAGAGCTGAGGTTGACACAATGCTTTCACGTTTAGGTCTTGGTAAAGAGTCCCTAAATCGTGAGATAGCAAGTTTATATGAAAGAACAGGCTACGTAGAAGCTGCAAAGTTTTATGAAGCTAAAGTAGAACGTGGTACTATGAATTTTGATAATATTGTTCCAGCCTACCAATGGTGGGTTCGTTCACTATTTGAGTAACAATTAATATATTAGGATAGATATTTCATGCAATTAAATCATTATAGTTCTTTTCCAACAGACATTCCAATCATCACAGAAGATGAACTTTTTTTATACCCGTTTATGATTTCACCACTTTTTTTAAGTGATGAGTCAAATATTCAAGCTGCAACTCATGCTATTGAAGAGCACTCATTAGTTTTAGTATGCCCCTCAAAAGAGGATAGTGATGGTGTCGGTTTTGATGGAATTTATGACGCTGGTGTTATTGGTTCTATTATGCGTAAAGTCACTCTTCCTGATGGTCGAATTAAGGTGCTTTTTCAAGGTTTAGCAAAGGGCAGAATACTCAAAGAGGTTAGTGTTGATCCTATGGTTGCACATGTTGACATTATAGAAAATGGGGCAGGTAATGAACTTAAAATGGATGCTATTTTAGAAGTAGTACGTGAAAAAGTACGCGCACTCTCTTCAGTTAGTAACTATTTCCCACCAGATCTCTTAAGAACAATTGAAGAAAATTATGAGCATTCACGAATTGCAGATCTAATTAGTAGTTCAATTAAATTGAAAAAAGAGCATGCTTATGGACTTTTTGTAGAAGAGGATATTGAGCGTAGATTTTTGATGTTGATTGACTTCTTAATTGAGGAGATAGAGGCAAATAAGCTTCAAAAAGAGATACGTTCAAAAGTTCATAATAAAATTGAAAAAGTAAATAAAGACTATTTTCTAAAAGAGCAACTAAAGCAGATTCAAACAGAATTAGGAACTGATACTCAGCGCGATGAAGAGATTGAAGAGTACAAAAAGAAATTAAATTCTAAAAAAGCACATATGGCAGAAGATGCTTTTAAAGAGATAAGTAAGCAGATTGAAAGATACTCTAGGATGCATCCAGATAGTGCAGATGCTGGTATGATTCAGTCATATCTTGAATGGGTTTTAGAGATTCCTTTTGGTGAAATAGCAAAAGAGAATCTGCACATTTCAGATGTTCAAAAACAGTTAGATAGTGATCATTTCTCTTTGAAAAAACCAAAAGAGCGTATTGTTGAACATTTTGCAGTAAAAGAGTTATTACAGCTTCGTGGTATTGATCACAAAAAAGATTCAACTAAGGGAGCAATCCTCTGTTTTGTTGGACCTCCTGGTGTTGGTAAAACATCTTTAGCAAATTCAATTGCAACAGCGCTAAAACGTCCATTAATAAGAATAGCACTAGGTGGAATGGAAGATGTAAATGAGCTTCGTGGGCATAGACGTACATATATTGGTGCGATGCCTGGGCGAATTGTTCAAGGGCTTAATGAGTCTAAAAAGATGAATCCTGTAATTGTTTTAGATGAGATTGACAAAGTAGGGCGCACCGGTCGTGGGGATCCTACATCTGTTTTATTAGAGATTTTAGATCCTGAGCAAAATAGCCATTTTAGAGATTATTATTTGAACTTTCATTTAGATTTATCTCAAGCAATTTTTATATCTACTGCAAATGATGTATCTCCAATTCCAGCACCATTGCGTGATAGAATGGAGTTTATTCAAGTAAGTAGCTATACACCACAAGAAAAGTTTGAAATAGCAAAACGTTATCTTTTACCTCAAGAGCTTAAGAAACATGGTTTAAAAGCTTCAGAAGTTGCTATTTCAAAAGCTGCTATGCATGAGATAGTTCAAAAGTATACTCGTGAATCTGGTGTACGTAATTTACGTCGTCGTTTAGCTGACATTGTAAGAAAAAGTGCAAAAAGAATTTTAGAAAACCCTGAACATACTAAAATAAATGTTAGTGTTAAAAATATAAAAGATTTCCTAGAAAAAACTGTTTATGAGATTGATAAAACAGATAATATTCCATTAGTCGGTGTTGTTAATGGGCTAGCTTGGACAGCAGTAGGTGGAGATGTTCTTAAAATTGAAGTTATTAGGATTAAAGGTAAAGGTGCATATCAAGTTACCGGTCGTTTAGGTGATGTCATGAAAGAATCTTCTCGTATAGCCATTAGTGTTGTAAAGACGCTAATTGATAGCGGTGAATTAGAGATTGATAAATCTATTATTCCAATTAGTTCAAAAGAGAAAGAGGAAAAAACAAGTGTAGATAAGAGTGAAGTTTACAAGCGTTATGATCTTCACATCCATGTGCCAGATGGCGCTACGCCAAAAGATGGTCCAAGTGCAGGTATAACAATGGCTACTGCAATTGCATCTATCTATTCCAATAAAAAAGTACGTGCAGATATTGCGATGACTGGTGAGATTTCACTTAGTGCTGATGTTATGCCAATTGGTGGATTAAAAGAGAAGTTGATTGCTGCACATCGTGCGGGTATGAAAAAAGTATTAATTCCTCAAAAAAATTATGACAGAGACATGGAAGATATTCCAAACGAAGTTTTAGATATGGTAGAGATAAAACCAGTTTCTAATGTTAAAGAGGTTTTAAAAGAGATGCTTATTTAGCTTTTACACGGTTTTAAGACATTTTTGAATTTTTCTTGAAGAGTTTTTTGTAAAATAGGTTTTACTAGAAAAGATGAAGCTCCGAAGTTTATAGCTTCATTTTTTCTAGTATCGTCACTAGTTGTAATTATTACAGGTATACTATTTAGCTTATCTTCTGCTTTTATAATTCTTAGAAGTTCTATACCATCTATTCCAGATAGATTTAAATCTACTATTATAATGTCGAATTTTTGTTTTGTTTTTAAAATAGATGCCGCATTAACTGCGCTACTAGATTCTGTAAACTCAAAGTTACAGCCAGTTTTTTGTAGCATGCTAGTTATTAGTTTTATACTAATGGTGTCACTATCAACAATTAGTACACTTAATGAAATCATCTATTCATTACTTTTTCGTTTTTTTGTTAGATTAATGTCTAATAGATTATCTATTATCTCTATGATTTCTTCACGAATTAGTGGTTTTGAAGTGTACGCATTCATTCCCTCAGAAAGATAACGCTCTTTATCACCTTTTAATACATTTGCAGTGAGTGCTACTATTGGGATATTTTCAATTGAATATTGCTCTTCATAGGCACGAATTTTTTTAGTAGCGGCAACTCCATCCATTACAGGCATTAGAATATCCATAAAGAGAATATCAAAATCACCAGTTTTTCGTTTTATGAAAGCTTCTTCTCCATTTTCAACGAGCGTTACTTCTACTCCTAATGTAGTTAAAACTTGTATAATTAATTTTTGATTTATGTCATTGTCTTCTGCTACAAGTGCTTGAATGTTTTTTGGTTTTAAAGGTAAAAATGGGTTTTCTCTCTCTTTTGGAACAGCTTCAAAGAGGTTTTTAAGTTTATTGATACTTAATGGTTCACTAATAATTTTTATAATATCTTGTTCAAATTTTTTAGCCTCAATTATATTTTGTGGTTTTGTAAAAAGAACTAAATTATTAGTTTGTGAAAGATTGTCTATATTTTCTCTTATAAAGTTAATATCTATGAAGGTAAAATCTGGTTGAAATGTATTGTTAATCTCTTCTAGTTCTTTCATGGTGGTAAATGAATGACTTAGAATGCCAAAATAGTTAAGGTAATCTTTTAATATTTTTGTTTTTCTACTATTATTCTTTATGTTAGGACAAGCAACTTGTATATGAGAAAATTTATTTTTAAAAGATACTTTTTTTAGTTGTATTTGCTCTAATTTTAGCGTAAAGAAAAATTTACTTCCTTTATCAACTTCACTCTCTAGCTCTAGTTTACCACCTAAAAGTCGTATGAAATGAGATGAAAGTGTAAGCCCTAATCCAGTACCGCCAAATCTACGAGTAATGCTAACATCAGCTTGAGAAAATGCTTCGAAAATTTTATCTTTATGTTCATCATCTATACCTATACCATTATCTTTTATACTAAATTGAATCTCTAAATAGTTACTTTTTTTATCTACAAGAATTATTGAAACATCAATAGTACCGCTGTTTTTCGTGAATTTAACCGCATTACTAAGTAGATTTATTATCACTTCTCGTATTTTTGTGACGTCACCTTTTAGTTGGTTCTCAAGTTTTGGATCAATAAATACATTTAAATCAATATCTTTTTCATAAGCACGCGCAGCATAAAGCTCAACAGCATTTTCAAATTCATCTATTGGATTAAAAATTGTCTCTTCAATATCTATTTTATTGTTCTCAATTTTAGATAAATCTAGGATATTATTTATTATAACAAGTAGTTTATCAGAGCTTTTTTTGATTATATCTACAAACTCATTTTGCTGTTCATTTAATTTAGTATCGTGCAGTAAATCTGCAAAACCAACTATCCCATTTAAAGGAGTTCTAATCTCGTGGCTCATATTTGCTAGGAACATACTTTTTGCGTCATTTGCATGAATTGCATGGTGCTTTTCTCTTTGAGATTTTACAACAACACTCTCTAAAAGTTCATAAGCTTGTTCTACCCCCTCTTGCGTCTGAAAGTTAATAGGGTCATCTGAGTGAAGTGGCATCTCCTCATTTTCAAGGGTGTGTTTCTCAACATTTTGAAGAAGTCTCTCTAGTGATTTAATTGTACCTCTTATTTGTGATGAGAGCATTAGTCCAATAACGCCAAGTGCAACAGCAATTAGCCAAGCTATTATGGATGTTATAAGAAAATTGAATCCATTATTATGAAGTCCATCTACATGTTTCTGTAAAGAATCTAAAAGGTAATCCTCAGCATCTGATAAGAGGTCAATTTTAACACTAATTAAATCAAACCATGAAGTTATGGTGTATTGTTTTGAGCTTCCTTTATTGAACATCATACTTGAACGTGCAGTTGCTATATCTTCAAATATTTCATATGCTGTTTCACTATCGAAAAAGTCATTTAGCACATCTTTGTCTTTATTGTTAATTAATGGTGAGTAATCTATTCTATCTGCTTGTGCTAGGTGTGTAAGCCAGTTATTAATCTCATTTCTATTTAATTTTTCATAACGTGCCATAATAAATGTTATGTAGTCACGTTCGCTAGCACTGTACTCTTTTGCGTGCATGATGCTATTTAGTACCGTAACAATTGATGTAACTTCAGGAGTTAGTACGCCTCTTGTTAACTCATGGAACTCTAACATTAGTGTATGAATCATATTGCTGTAAAAGTTATATAAAAAATCTTGTGCAACAAAGTTTCTAGCATCAACATTTGTACGAAATATATTTATTCTCTCTAGCTCTTTAACCATGGTAAGAAGGCGTATGTCTAAATCTTTATTAATATCTTGGTGTAGCTCTTTTACAAAGTTATTGAAGTCTTCAATTTTGCTATCAGTATGTTTACGTTGAGCAATCATATTTTTGTATTGCTCTTTTGTTTCAGAAGATAACCAAAGTGCTGATTGCCCACGTTCTCTCTCTAATTCATTTACAATACGATGAATATATTGATCTGCATTAAGTTTTTTTTGTAATATGATAGAACTCTGGTATGTATTAAACGAACCATACATAAAGTAACTAGCTAGAGACCAAATTATTGTAATCGGTAAAAAACTAATAAGTCGTACTCTATTATTTAAACCAAAATTCATTCATATTCTTCTTTGTGTTATGATAATCGAGTATACTATCCAAAATTTAGTTTTAACTGCTTTAAATTATTTAAAATTATTTTTTATATTTAAAATTATATATGTTTTTTGCGTCTTTTTCACTTATAACATTATTTAATTCATCTATTGACGCATTATATATTGCGTCGTATGTTCCAAAGTAACTAATCAGTTTTTTAATCTTAGCAATACCAATACCATTTATAGTTGCTAGCTTTGTCTGTTCTTTATCCTCTTTTAGTTTTAATTTTCTATGGTAAGAGATTGCATATCTGTGTGCTTCATCACGTAATCTTTGTACCCATTGTAGTCTGGTATCATTTGTGTTTAGTCTGTAAATTTCATCTTTTGTATAGATAATATCTCTAGCACTTCCTTTGGCACGTTTAGACTTAGCATCTACTTTCTCTTTCGAAATAGCAATTATATCAATAAATGTTCCACTACTTTGTAGCAAATCATTAGCTAGGTTTAATAGTGTAGATCCACCATCAATTACCCATAAATCTGGTGGGCTTATCTCATTAAAGCGCATTATTCTTCGTGTTAATGTCTCTTTCATTTGAGAATATTCATCTTTAGTCTCTAGTGAGTATCTTCTATATGAGTTTTTATCAAATTTATTATTATCATAGACTATCATACCACCAACACTTGCTTGACCTAAGTTGTGAGAGTTGTCAAATACTTCAACTCTTTTTGGTTCTCTCTCTAAAGAGCATAATTCTTGTAGTTTTAGTGAAATATCTATTTGCACTTTTTTACTGTTTTGACTTAAAAGTTCAATTGCATTTTTTTGTGCAAGTTGTACAAGTTTCGCTTTTGCACCACGTAGTGGAAATATTATATCTACATTTTGTTCGAACTCTTTTTTAAGTACATCTTCTAGTAGTTTACTATCCTCAAAAGAGTCAGCTACTAGAATTTGCTTAACCATAAGTGGAGCTTTAAGTGTGTAAAAGTCTAAAATTGCTCGTCTATAACTCTCATTTTTATCAAATTCAATGTTAAAACTGATAGTCTCATGAGAACTTGATACAATACGACCATTTCTCATAAATAATCTCACAATTATTGCATCTTTTTTGTTGTTTTCAATTGCAAAAATATCAGCATCTTCATTTGTTGCTAAATCAATTGGTGTGGTGATTATACTTTTTGTAATAGATGTTATTCTATCTCTAAGAGTAGCAGCTTCTTCATAACGCAAGTTTAATGCGTATTCATCCATTTTTTCAGTAAGTTTATTGGTTAATTTTTTTTTGTCTTGAATATGTATTATGGCGTCATCAATAATTAATTTGTAATCTTTAGCATTAATTTTACCCTCACATGGGGCATGACACTTTTTAAGCTGATGATAAAGACACGCCTTTTTACCATTTTCACATCCCTTTTTTTGAACAAGTGCAAATAAATCATATAGTGAATCTAAAATATCTCTAGCACCACCTGAGTATGGTCCAAAGTAGAGCTGTTTTGGATTTTTTATAACTTTCCTAGTTATTTCAAATCTTGCAAATGGTTCATCTAAATTTATAGTAATGTAGGGGTAAGTTTTATCATCACGAAGTAGTATATTATATTTTGGTTGAAGCTGTTTTATAAGAGAATTTTCTAAAATAAGTGCGTCATGTTCACTATCTAAAACAATGTAGTTTATAGATACTGTATCTTCTATCATAAGTCGTATTCGTTGACTTAGTTTTGAATGTGGTTTTAGTGATGGTGTAAAGTTAAAATAACTACGTACTCTATTAAATAGATTCTTAGCCTTACCTATATATAAAAGACGATCATTTTTATCATAATATTGATAGACACCTGGAGATTTTGGTAAATTTTTGAGAGTTGTTAACATTGTAAAATTGTAACATATATAATATCTTCTTAGAAAATTTAAAACTATTAATCGACTTTTTGTAAAACTTTAGTATTAATCAGCTTTACAAAGAGAGTTTTACTTTGCGTTAGATAACCTCTATTAAGTTTGCTTAGTTATTATTAGCCATAGACTTTAAATGTGAGGTTTTGATAGTGCATTTTTTATATTTGGTTGCAATTGTAGTTGTTTTAATGATGTTTGTTGCTGGTGTTGTAATTGTTAAAGAAGAGAAAAAAAGAGATGAATCTTCTAAAGATTAGAGTGTATTTTATCTTTTATAGATTGAAATAGTTCATTAATCTTTTTGTCATTAGATGTAATTTTAAAATTTCCACTACTTCTTTCTTTATATGTCTGGATAGTTATCTGTTTAGGGGTTTCTCTTTTAAGTGCTTTATGTGTAACAAATGTTTTTATATGTACAATTAATAATTCTGTACAGTTTTTAACAAGTACTTCTTTTAATAGACCTTTTATATAATTTAACTTATAATCCACATCTATTTTTACACCTGGATGGTCAAGAACAATAAAGACAGTATCGCCTTTATGATAAATAAAGTTTATATGCTTTGCAAGTGAGAATGGTAGTAGTGCTTTGATAGAATAAAAGCACGCTTGTTGCTTTAATTTAGAAAAACTCTTGTGATTGCGAAGAGTATGGAGAACAAAATGGGAACTTTTCATATTGTAATTATAACATTTTTATTGCTTTTTATGAGTGGTTGTGGTTTTAAGGCACCACCACATTATGAAAAACATCAACAAGAAAGTATTAAATAATATATGATTTATGATACTTTAATAATTGGTTCTGGTGTAGCTGGATTATATAGCTCTCTTCATCTTTCATCTAATTCAAAAGTTTTGATAGTTACAAAAGATAATCCTTGGAATTGTAATACTTTTTACGCACAAGGTGGGCTGGCAGTTGCTTTAGATGAAGAAGATGTAACCATTCATGCAGAAGATACAATAAGTTCGGGTGCTGGATTATGTAATAAAGAGGCAGTGTCACTCTTAAGTAAGAATAGTAGAGATATTTTAGAAGACTTAAGTAGTAGAGGGTTTAGTTTTGATAAAAATAGTAATGGTGAACTTTTATACACCAAAGAAGCTGCACATTCAGCTAGTCGTATAGTCCATTCTGGTGGCGATGCAACTGGACGCTATTTACACCACTTTCTTTTAAATAGTGTAATCCATCCAATGTTAACTGATGCAACTGTTGTAGATTTATTGGTAGAAAATTCACGTTGTTATGGTGTGTGTATAGAACATAAAGGTACAATAAGAAATATTTATGCTAAAAGTGTTATAATCGCGACCGGTGGTGTTGGCTCACTAATGCAATATCACACAAATTCACGATCTATAAGTGCTGATTTACAGGGTATTTGTGCCCAGAAGGGCATAAAGCTTGAAAATATGGAGATGTTGCAATTTCATCCAACAGTATTTATTAACAATAGTGGTGCTAGAAAACTTCTTTTAAGCGAAGCTATGAGAGGTGAGGGTGCGGAGGTAATCGATAGTAATGGAGTGCGATTTTTAAAAGAGTACGATGAGCGTGCGGAGTTAGCTCCACGTGACATAGTGAGTCGTGCAATTTTTGACTATACGCATAAATATAATGAGAAATCGTTTTTATCTTTTGAAAAGTTTGATAAGGACTATTTAAGAGAACGTTTTCCAAATATATATATTAGTCTAAAAAATGTTGGATTTGATATATCTAAACAAGATGTACCCATATCTCCAGCATTTCATTATAGTATTGGCGGGATAAAAAGTAATCTAAATGGCAGAGTAGATGGAATTGAGAATCTGTTTGTTGTTGGTGAAGCAGCTTCTACTGGCGTTCATGGAGCAAATAGATTAGCAAGTAATTCACTGCTTGAAGCTCTTGTTTTTGCAAGACGAGCGGCTTTGGAGATAAAAAATAGTGAAAATAGTTTTAATCACATTGAGTTTAAAATTATTAAAGAGAGTTTGTATGAAGATGAGGACAAAATAAAAAAAGAGAAGTTACGAGCTTTAATGTGGAATAACGTTGGTATAGTTCGTACTGTAAATGGTTTGAAAGAGGCCTCAGAGGTAATAGAAGATTTAAGTAAGAGTAATATTGGAAGACTGTTACGGCTTAGATTATTAAGTGGACAAGCTATTGTTGAGGGCGCTTATAGGCGTACTGAATCAGTTGGAGTACATTACATAAAAAGGGAAAATGATGAGTGAAGCAAGTGTAGCTAGTGAAACAGTAGAACATACATTTAGTTTGGTTGGAGAACCGTTTGGTTGGTTGATTTTAATAATATTTGTAATAGGGTACTATTTTATTGCTACGGAAGAAAAATATCATATAAATAAATCAAAACCAGCATTATTTGCTGGTACATTCTTGTTTATGCTTATAGGTGTTTATTTTACGGTAAATGGTATGGATACAGCACCTCTTCATAATGAAATAGAAACACTTATTTTAGAAATTGCTGAAATTTTCTTTTTCTTATTTGTTGCAATGACAATAATTGAGAGTTTAATAGAACGCGGTGTATTTAACGCACTTAAAAACAAGTTGATTACAAAAGGTTACGACTATAAACAACTTTTTTGGGTAACTGGTTTATTAGCATTCTTTATAAGTCCAGTCGCAGATAATTTAACGACGGCTTTAATCCTTTCAACTGTTTTAATTACTCTTGATAATAAAAATAAGGCTTTTTTAGTACCTGCTGCAATTAATATTGTTGTTGCTGCAAATGCAGGTGGTGCGTGGAGTCCATTTGGAGATATTACAACATTGATGGCATGGACAGCTGGTAAAGCACCGTTTATTGACTTTTTTGCACTTTTTCCTGCTTCAATTATTGGTTGGGGTATTACAGCATTTTTACTTTCAAAATTTGTTCCAGAAGGAAATCCACCTGCTGATGAAAATGCACATGAGAGTAAAATATTACGTGGTGGTAAAGTTATGATTGGTATGGGTGTTTTCACAATTGTATCAGCAGTTGCAAGTGAACAATTTTTTCATATGCCTGCTATGTGGGGAATGATGTTTGGTCTTTCTATTGTAAAACTCTATTCTTATAGACTTAAAAGAAAACATAGTGAAGATATAGATATATTTGCATCTATGAGTAAAATTGAGCATGATACGCTTCTATTTTTCTTTGGTATTTTAGCCGCAGTTGGTGCTCTTCACTTTGCAGGTTTTCTAGCTTATGCTGGGCAATTATATGATATTTTTTCTCCAACAACAGTCAATATAGGTGTAGGTGTTTTATCTGCTGTTGTAGATAATGTTCCTGTAATGAGTGCAGTGCTTAAAACAAGTCATGAAGCTATTGGACCAGATCAGTGGTTACTTGTAACTTTGACAGCTGGTATTGGTGGTAGTTTAATTAGTTTTGGTAGTGCTGCTGGCGTTGGTGTTATGGGTAAACTTCGCGGAATTTACACTTTCGCAGCTCATATGAAATTTGCGTGGACTATTTTAATTGGTTATATTGTTTCTATTTTAGTTTGGTATGTTCAATTTGAAATTTTAGGGATTTATTAAGTCATATCTGAATAAAACTTTTTAGGTAGGACAACACTATTTTTCACATAGGAGACTACCCCTATAAGATTCTTCTATGTGGCGCGCCACTGGCGTTTATTTTTTAATTGATTAAAGGTTCGCAATTATATGCAAAATGTTGATATTTTAGTTTTAGATTTTGGTTCTCAGTACACACAGTTAATAGCTCGTCGTTTACGTGAGCAAGAGGTATATTGTGAGATAGTCCCATACTTTGAGAAGTTAGATGCTATTAAAGCAAGAAAACCTAAAGGGATTATTTTAAGCGGAGGACCAGCTAGTGTGTATGATGATGGTGCTTATGATATCGACCATGCTATTTATGATTTAGACCTTCCTGTACTAGGTATCTGTTATGGTATGCAACGTTTAAGTGTTGATTTTGGTGGTTCTGTTGTAAGAGCTAATCATCAAGAATATGGGAAAGCAGAACTAATTATTGAAGATAATGCAACTGTATCACCACTACTAAAAGGTTGTGACAGTGGTTCAACTGTTTGGATGAGTCATTCAGATAAAGTAGATGTTTTACCTGATGGATTTACTCCAATTGCATATACTATAAATGCTCCATATGCTGTTATTGCAAATGAAGAGAAAAAGCTTTATGCTATGCAGTATCACCCTGAAGTTAACCATTCGCAAGAGGGTTATTTGATGCTTAAAAACTTTGCAAAAGATATTTGTAGAGTTAGTGAAAAATGGAATATGGGACATTTTCTCAAAGAGCAAATAGATGTTATTCGTAAAAAAGTTGGTAGTGGAAAAGTTTTGTGTGCGCTTAGTGGTGGAGTTGATAGCTCTGTTGTTGCAGCACTTCTTCATGAAGCAATAGGAGATCAACTAGTTCCTGTATTTGTTGATAACTCTTTACTTAGAGCTGGTGAGCGTGAGCAAGTAGAACACTCTTTTAAAAGCGTTTTAAAAGTTCCACTCATTACAGTAGATGCTAGAGAACTTTTTATGAATGTTTTAAAAGATGTTACAGATCCTGAAGAAAAACGTAAAAAAATTGGTCACACTTTTATAGAAGTATTTGCCAAAGAGGCTAAAAAGCATGATGGAATTAAATTTTTAGCACAAGGTACTCTTTATCCTGATGTTATTGAATCAGTTTCAGTAAAGGGACCTAGTAAAACAATTAAATCACATCATAATGTTGGTGGTCTTCCTGATTGGATGGATTTTGAATTGATTGAACCACTTCGTGAGTTATTTAAAGATGAAGTTCGTGACCTTGGAATGGAACTTGGTCTTCCAGAGGCTATGGTTCATCGTCACCCTTTTCCAGGACCTGGTCTTGCTATTAGAATTATGGGTGAAGTTAATGAATCAGATTTAGACATTTTACGCAAAGCTGATACAATTTTGCTAGATGAGATTAAATCTGCTGGAATGTACAAACGTATTTGGCAATGTTTTGCTGTTTTATTGAATGTTAAAAGTGTTGGTGTTCAAGGTGATAATAGAACATATGAGAATACTGTTGCAATTCGTGCTGTTGAGAGTACAGATGGGATGACAGCAACTTTTGCACATATTCCACATGAGTTACTAGAGAGAATTAGTAGACGTATAATTAATGAAGTAAGTGGGATTAATCGTGTTGTTTATGATATTAGTTCAAAACCACCATCAACTATTGAATGGGAATAAAACGACCAATAGTTACACTCTCAAGAGGAGAATATGAGGGGGCATTTAGCCTTCCTTTGCTTGAATTTACCTATTTCCAACCTGCTATAGATTTAAATCAGTATGATGCATTAATAGTCACTTCAAAAGAGACTCTAAGAGCATTAAGTTATTTAAAATGGCAAGATATGAGAGTATATTGTGTTGGTGCTGCTACTGCTAAATTGATTCCTAATGTTGGTTATTCACAAAATAGTGGTGGAGCATTTGAGCTTACTGAGTATTTGGAAAAACATTCTATTGGTGAGAGATTGTTGTATTGTAGAGGTGAGAGTGTTACAATAGACATAGCTTCAAAACTAGGAATTGATGAAGTTATTTTGTATAAAAGTAGCTGCACAAAAGATAAGCCAGAGATTGAAATTGCATCCAACTCAATAATTATTTTCTCTTCACCATCAACTGTTAGCTGTTTTTTAAAGTATTACGATTTTAAAAGTAGCTTTATGGCTATAGCTTTAGGAAAAACTACTGCATTATCATTAATTAATGCTAGAATACCACATACTATAAGTCCAAGTACAACTATTTTGAGTGCTATAGAATATGCAAAAAAATGGAGTTAAATTATGAATAGAGTTATAAATAACTTATCAAACTTAAAGTTACGTTGTTATCGTTTTAATGAATTAAAGGGCTCTTTTTATAAAGAGCATCCGTGTGCTTCAGGTAATGATGAAAGTCATGATTTGGTTCAGATTGCAACACTATTGGATAATGAAAATATTGCTTATCGTGTTGATAAAGATTACAATATTAAATTATATTTTGATGATTCACAAGATGTATTTGTTGTTAAACTGGATTCTGCTGGAAATATACTCTATTTTAATGCATATGCAACATTAATAACCGGATATTCATCTGAGAGTGTTATTGGTGCTAGCTGGTTTGAGATATTCATAGATAAAGAGGATATATCAACTATAATGGAAGTTTTTCAAGGTGTTTTAGATTCTAATATGTATTATTGGAATCATGTAAATAAAATAAGATGTAAAGATGGTAGTATGAAAGAGTTTAAGTGGAAAAATTCACTTGTAAAAGATGATATAGGTGGTGTAGATATTGTTTTAGCCATAGGAATAATAAACTAAACTTTAGTATAAGCTTATATGGTGTATAATTTTTCTATCTGAGTGGAACGATACCCGTTTTTATGGGGGTTCAACATATACGTTTTATGGTCGTGTAGTGGTTTTTGTGTGTCGGTGACTTCGTTTGAGCTTAACTGCGAGAAGCTGCCGCCTAAAGAGACTCTCACCTCGTATTTTTTAAGCTTTGTGAACCGAAGCTATAGACGGAACGTCCACTCGGTCTTGACATGTTATATCTGAGTTAATAATATATTTATTCAGATAGGACATGCGTTTTGGAGAATAATAAAATATGAAGATATTGCTAATTGGTAGTGGTGGACGAGAATACTCTATAGGGCTTGCACTTTCAAATGATGATGATGTTGAAGAGATTTATTTCTCACCTGGAAATGGTGCAACGAGTAGTTTAGGAAAAAATTTAACTATTACAAATCATGATTTACTTGTAGACTTTGCTATAGAACATGGAATTGATTTAACAATTGTAGGTCCAGAAGCACCTTTGGTAGATGGGATTGTAGATACTTTTACTGAGCGTGGGTTGGTTATCTTTGGGGCTACAAAAGAGGGTGCTCGTCTTGAGGGTTCTAAAGCGTATATGAAAAATTTTTTAGATGAGTTTGCAATACCCACTGCTAAGTTTATTGAAACAAAATTTTTAGAAGAAGCTTTTAATTTTATAGAGACTTTAAATGCTCCAATAGTTGTAAAAGCAGATGGACTTTGCGCTGGTAAGGGTGTAATTATTGCTCAAAATAGAACAGATGCTAAAGAAGCTGCATCTAAAATGTTAAATGGAACATCTTTTGGAGAAGCTGGGCGTAAAATTGTAGTTGAAGAGTTTTTAGAGGGATATGAGCTTTCAGTTTTTGCAGTTTGTGATGGGAAAGATTATATTGTACTTCCAGCAGCACAAGATCATAAACGCTTAGGTGATGGAGATGAGGGTCCAAATACTGGTGGTATGGGGGCATATGCTCCTACTCCTTTAATTGATGCTACGCTTTATAAAAAGATTGAAACGCGTATAATTAAACCTACTATGATTGGAATGAGTGAACGAGGGATTCCTTATCAAGGTGTGCTTTTTATTGGAATTATGGTTGTAAATAATGAGCCATATGTCCTTGAGTATAATGTTCGTTTTGGTGATCCTGAATGTGAGATTTTAATGCCACTTATGAAGACTCCTGTAAAAGAGATATTTTATAAGGCTGCAACAAAAGATTTGAAAAATTTTCATGTAGAGTTTTATGAAAAGTATGCAGTTGGTGTTGTTATGGCTAGTAAAAATTATCCATATAGTAGTAGTGAACCAACGGAAATAATTGTAGATAATACAGTACATGATGATATATCTAATAATAGTCATATATCATATGCTGGTGTGACATTAGAAGATGGAAAACTCTATGCAACAGGTGGTCGTGTTTTAGTCTGTGTTGGTATTGGTGATGATATTAAGCAAGCAAGAGATAGAGCATATGGTCTTTGTGGTCAAGTCCATTATGCTGGTAAAAAATTGAGAAGTGATATTGCCTATCAAGCTATTGCATATAGCAAGGGTTAATTTTTGAACGAGGAGATAGAAGAGTTTTTATATAGAGAAGAGTTAGAACTAGCTACTATCTTTAAAAGAGCTATGGCTGCTGCAATTGATGATACAATTTTAAGTATCTTACTTATAATAATTTTATTTGATTCTCTTTCGTCACTTCAAAGTGCTGAACAGATGGTGACGTTCGTGAACTCTTTTATGCTTGAATTTATTACAATTAAAATAATTTATCATCTAATATTTACAACTTTGTATGGCGCAACTGCTGGAAAAATGGTTATGAAAATTAGAGTTATTGAGATTTCAACTGCTACCAACCCTACTTGGAGTGTCTCTTTAAATCGTTCTATTTTTAGAATAATTAGTGAAATGTTCTTTTATTTGGGCTTTTTATGGGGTATGATGGATCCTAATAGACAGACATGGCAGGATAAAACTGCTAAAACTTTGGTGATAAATGCATAAGCTATTATTGCTTTTTGTTATCCCATTTTTATTATTGGCAAAAGAACCAGTTGAGTTTATCGCAGGTACAATCTCAACTGCAGGTGAGATGGTAGAAGCAAAAGATGGTATTGAAGTTTTATATCAAGATAATTACATTAGTGCAAAGCGTGCAACGTATGATAAAAACGGCAAACTTTTAGAACTATTTGGTAATGTACGTTTATTAAAAGGTGAGCGTTACTATATGTTAGGAGATTATGTGTCTCTTGATTTAGGTAAAAATGAACAAAAATTAGATGAGCTATTTTTACAAGATAAAGATACAAAGTTATGGATATCAGCAGCTCATGCTGAGACTAATGGTTCAGTTTACTCTTTGCACCAATCTATGCTTTCAGGATGTTCTCCTGAAAGTCCTAAATGGTTACTTCGTTTTGATGAGGGAACTTTTAATATGGAAGATAAGTGGGTAGAGGTTTATGGAGCTACATTAAATATTTCAGATGTTCCTGTTGTTTATCTTCCTTATGCATCTTTCCCACTAGATAGATCAAGGAGAAGTGGGTTACTGCGTCCAAGGATGGGTATTTCAGAAGATGAAGGTTTATTTTTTCAACAACCATTTTATCTTGCCCCTGATACATCATGGGATTTAGAGGTTATTCCACAGATAAGATTAGATAGGGGTTATGGTGCATTTGCTAAGTTTCGTTTTATTGATTCAGCTACATCAAATGGTTGGATTGGTGCTGGAGCATTTAAAGAAAAAGATAGATATAGAGATAAATATTTATTAGAAAATAGTGTTCATGCTGGATTTGAAGCATATTATGATCGTAGACATCTATTTGACAACAGTTTTGATGGCTCTGATGGTCTATTTTTAGATTTGCATTTAATTGATGATGCAGATTATTATAATTTACAGACTACAAATGGTTATGATACGCAAACTAGTACAATTATTACATCTAGGATTAATTATTATTTAGAAAGAGAGTTAGATTATTTTGGTGCCTATGGAAAATATTTTATTGATGTAAGTAAACAAAGTAATAGTGATACTCTTCAATTACTCCCATCTCTACAGTACCATCGTTATAGTAGAGTTTTAGATGATATTGATTTAATGTACTCTTTTGATTATCGTTTTAAAAATCATTATAGAAAAAATGGTATTGGTGGTACTCAACAAGAAGTTAGAGTTCCATTGCATTATTCAAAGTCACTATTTTATGATTATCTACAATTAGACATATCTAATACTTTATATCTGACTACTATTAATTTTGATAGTTCAACACCATTTGTAGACGATAAGGGTATTTTTCTTAGAAACAATTATTCTGTAGGTTTAAGTAGTGATTTAATACGTGCCTATGATGATTATGCGCACACCTTGCATCTATCTGTAGCCTATAGTAAACCAGAAATCTCTTTGACAGACGGATTTTATTCACAAGAAAATAGGTTGTATGAAGAGGCAAATTGTAAGGTTGGTGAGCCTTGTGAATTCAGTACTTTTGCAAGGGAAGAGGAGCAAATATCATTTTTAGCTCAAAACTATTTTTATGATAAAGCTGGAAATGAGTTTCTCTATCATCGTTTAAAGCAAAGGATTTATCTTGACCGTTCATTTAACGATTTAGAAGATTTACAAAGTGAACTTCGTTATAGAGTAGTCGATGATATATCTTTTTTTAATGATATATTTTATAGTCATGAGTATAATAAAATTTCAAGAACAGCAACAGTTTTAAGTTATGAAACTGATGATTTAGAGTTTGATTTTTCACATGTCTTTCAAGATGATTTGACTCATAAAGGAAATTATTTTAGAACACGCCTAGAGTATGACTTAGATAACAAATATACTCTATTTGGTTTTTATACATATGATTACGAAGCAAAAGAGGCTAGAAATTGGGGGCTTGGATGGACTATGAGTAGGAGATGTTGGAGTTATAGTGTTGGTTATAGAGAAGAGACAAGACCAATTCTAACAAAAAATGGGGCTAACTCAATTTTTGATAAGACACTATTTTTTCAGATACAGTTACTTCCACTTGGTGGTTTTGAGTACGATTACACTAAAAGCGACCTTGGAGGTAGGTAGATAATGAACAACAGTACTCTTTTTCCATCTCGTAAAGATGCTGCTCGTCAGATTATTGAAATTTTACCAATAGAACAGATGAAAAAAGAGAGATGGGTAATTTTAGCAGTTACTAGAGATGGACTTGATATTGCACACTATATTTCAAAAAAGACAGACTTAGAAGTTAATATTATTTTGACAGAGCCAATAATAGCTCCAAATAATGATGAATGTGAAATTGCTAGAGTTAGTGAGACAGAAGAGATTGTAATTCATGAGAAGTTAGTTAAACAGTTTAATATCCAAAATGACTTTATATATGGAGAGGCTCACCGTAAACATGAAGAAAAAATTTTAAGTCAGGTTTATCGCTTTAGAAAAGGTGAAAAAATTTGTGAACTTGAAAATAAAAATGTTCTCTTAGTTGATGCTGGTGCTAGTAGTGGATTACTTATTCAAACAGCAATAAAAACGGTAATGGCTCTTGGTGTTAAACATGTAAGAGTTGCAATTCCTGTTATGCCACTTGATTTATTTGAAAGTATTAGCACTCAAGTTGATGAGATATTTAGTCTTTATAAACTAGAGTATTTTACTCAAACTGAGCAGTATTATGAAAAAGAACCATCTTTAGATGACTATATGATAGAAAAATTATTGAAATATTAAATTAAGGAAAAAGATGAATATTAGAAAATTTGAATTTGAACACAACAATATTAGTGAGAGTTATACTTTTGGTAAAGTAGCGCGTCAATCAAATGGTGCAGTTTTATTAGAGAGTGGAAACACAGTTATTTTGGCTTCTGTTGTTATGAACGAAGTTAGCGAAATTGTTGGTGATTTTTTACCACTTACTGTACAGTATATTGAGAAAACATATGCAACTGGAAAAATCCCTGGTGGATTTTTTAAGCGTGAAACAAAACCATCAGATTTTGAAACATTAACATCACGTGTTGTAGATCGCGCACTTCGCCCACTTTTTCCAAAAGGATTTGTTAATCCAATTCAGATAACTATCATGGTTTTAAGTGCAGATGAAAATTCAGATCTGCAAGTTTTAGCATTAAGTGCTGCTTCTGCTGCTTTGTATGTATCTGATGTTCCAGTTTCAACTTCAGTTAGTGCTGTAAGAGTTGGAAAAATAGACGATGAGATTATTATTAATCCAACTCTATTAGAACAAAATGAGAGTACATTAGACTTTTTTGTTGCAGGTTCTAAAGAGAATCTAATGATGATAGAGATGCGTTCACTTGGTACTCTTGATACAGTAGAAGCTGCTATTGATCCATCAATGGGAGCTGCACTAATTGCAAGTCAAAATGATAATTCTATGTGTGAAGATGAATTAGTCTCTCTCCTTGAAGAGATAGCAAATGCTCTATTTGAGGTAAATAGCGATTATGAAGAGCATTTTAAAGAGATTTCAAAAGAGCCAACTAATGTGCCAATTTACCAACAAAATAGTTCAGATGAAATCTTGGCATATATTGAATCTAATTATTTAGATGAAGTAAATGGTGCAGTCTCTCATATGGCAAAAAGTGAAAGAAGTCAAGAACTTGAACTTATTTCAAAAAAAATTGCTTCAGAAAAAGATGGATGGGATTATAAATCAATTCTATTGATGGTTGAAAAGCTTAAACGAAAAATTGTACGTTCTATGATTTTAGATGAAGGTAAAAGAGCAGATGGAAGAGAACTTACAGAAGTACGTCCAATTGAGATAGAGACAAATTTGTTGCCAAGTGCTCATGGTTCAGCACTTTTTACAAGAGGTCAAACTCAAGCTCTTGTTGTTTTAACAGTTGGTGGAAATAAAGATGCACAGATGTATGAAAATCTTACAGATAAGGAGACACAAAATGAAGCTTTTATGGTTCACTACAACTTCCCAGGATTTTCAGTTGGTGAAGCTTCACGTGTAGGACCTCCAGGACGTCGTGAATTAGGTCATGGGAATCTAGCAAAGCGTGCGTTAGAACCTGCATTATCAGACCTCTCAGGGAGTACTATTCGTTTGGTTTCTGAAGTTTTAGAATCTAATGGTTCTTCTTCAATGGCAACAGTGTGTGGTGGTTCAATGGCTCTTCGCGCTTCAAATGTTCCAATGACTTCACTAGTCGCTGGTGTTGCTATGGGTCTTGTAAGTGATGGCTCTCGTAATGCAATTCTTACTGACATTATGGGTCTTGAAGATCATGATGGAGATATGGACTTTAAAGTTGCTGGAACACGTGAAGGCATTACAGCTTTACAGATGGATATTAAATTAGATGGTGTTTCACTAGAATTATTAAAAAATGCACTAAATCAAGCAAAAGATGCTCGTAATCATATTTTAGGAATTATGGAAAAAGCAGAAGCAGATATAGAAATCAATGAAGATGCACTTCCTAGTACTCAAATATTTTCAATAGATCCTAGTAAAATAGTTGATATAATAGGTAAAGCTGGTGCAACTATTAGAGAAATCATAGAAAAATTTGAAGTTGCAATTGATTTAGATCGTGATAAAGGTAATGTAAAAGTTAGCGGTAAAAGTAAAACAAAAGTAGATGAAGCACGTGAATATATTATGAGTATTGCGTCTAAAGAGAAAGCTCCACACCGCGTAACTTACAAAGAGGGCGATGAGCTTAAAGGTACAGTTAAAAGAATAGTAGACTTTGGTGCATTTATAGAGTTACCAGATGGGAGTGATGGACTACTTCATATCTCAAAAGTTTCACAAAGCCGTGTCAATAAAGTTGAAGATGTACTCAGTATTGGCGAAGAGTTAAAAGTAATAATTGTAAAACAAAAAGGCTTTAAAATAGAGCTTGGACGTGTGTTTGATTAGGGTAAATCTATTTTTATAACAGCTCCATTATCGTTATAAATTGAGATAGCCACATAAGAGAAAGCACTTTTTATGATTATGCTAAATGCTATAGGTGATATAGTCTCTTATGATGCAATAGATGAAACAGTATGGATGGGTGAGCATGTTACTAAAAATACAAGTGGACTGCTTTTTTATAGATTACATCAAAAGTTGCCAGAGCTTAATATTGAGGCTATTAAGGGTGTTGGATATAGATTAACTATTTAAAGGATTAAATTTTATTTAAATATTATGAATAATGGTACATACATTGTGCAATAAGTAGTGAATTATCTGTAGCTTTATAGACTAGTCTGTGCTCAATTGTAATTCTTCAGTAGTCAGTCTAGTTGTACTTTAGTGGTTCAGGGTCTCTGATTTAAAACTTTTTTATCCTTTTTTTGCCAATAGAGATAATCTTTCCAAGCTTCATTTGCCCAAATCAGTGTCATTTTTCAAGTAACTCTTTTCCATTGCCATAACCTGACTCTAGTGCCTAAATAAAGAGATTTAGCTAGAGTTAGTTTTTGAGGTATAATTTCATTTTTTATAAGGGGTTTATTTAATGAAACAATATAATGTGGCAGTTGTTGGTGCAACAGGGGCAGTTGGTGAAGAGATACTACGTGTTTTAGAGGAACTTAATTTTCCAGTTAAAAAATTATCTCCTCTAACATCTAGTAGAAGTGCAGGTCAGGATGTTCGTTTTAATAATAGTGATGTTAAAACTATTGAACTTACAGACACTGTTTTTGAAGAGCTAGATGTTGATATTGCACTATTTAGTGCTGGTGGTTCAGTATCTGCTCATTTTGCTCCACTAGCTGCAAAGTCTGGAGCGGTTGTTATTGATAACACTAGCCATTTTAGGATGGTTGATGAGATTCCTTTAGTTGTTCCTGAGGTTAATCCTGAGGATGTAGCTCTTTGGAAGAGTCAAGGAATTATTGCTAATCCAAATTGTTCAACTATTCAGATGGTTCAAGCTCTTAAACCTCTTGATGATGCTTTTGATTTAGTGCGTGTTGATGTTAGTACTTATCAGGCGACAAGTGGTGCTGGTAAGAGTGGGATGGAAGAGTTAGTTGAGCAAATGAAAGACTTTTTTGCATTTAAGTTAGATGATAGTGATCATAAAGCTTTCAAACACCAAATTGCAGTTAATGTTATTCCTCAAATTGATGTTTTCATGGAAAATGACTTCACAAAAGAGGAGATGAAAATGGTACAAGAGACTAGTAAAATCATGCACAAAGAGATTCAAGTTGCAGCAACTTGTGTTCGTGTTCCTACTCTTCGTGGTCATGCTGAATCTATCACTTTAACTTTTGATGGTGATGTAGATGCAATAGAAGCTAGAAGGATTTTAAAATCTGCTCCAAATATTGTTATAATGGATACACCAAGTGAGAGTCACTATCCAATGCCAGCTGGTTGTGTAGATAGAAATGAGACTTTTGTTGGTCGCATAAGAGCAGATTTATATAAAAGTAATGTTCTACATTTATGGGTAGTTGCAGATAACTTACGTGTTGGTGCTGCTACTAATGCTGTTAGAATTGCTCAGAAATGGATTGAAATGGATGAATATTAGAAACATTTGAAAAAGTATTTTTGAGTATTTGTTCTATTTAATATCATCGCTTGATATTTGTACTATATTATTTACATAAAGGAGGCGAACATTGATTTTTGTCGATGCCTGTCTTAGAAAAGAAACACCATACACACCAATTTGGATGATGCGTCAAGCTGGACGTTACTTGCCAGAATACATGGAAGTAAGAGCAAAAGCTGGAAATTTTTTAAACCTTTGTCACGCACCTGATTTAGCTGCTGAAGTTACGCTTCAACCAGTAAAACGTTTTGGAATGGATGCTGCAATTTTGTTTAGCGACATTTTAGTTGTTCCAAATGAGATGGGAATGGAGTTAGACTTTATTAAAGGAGAGGGACCAAAATTTGGTAAACCTCTTAAAACTATAGAAGATATTGAAGCACTGGATATGAGTGCGGCAGATAAACTAACATATGTTTATGAGACAATTGAAAAAGTTAGAGCAGAACTCGTTGAAGATAAAGCATTAATAGGTTTTACAGGAAGCCCTTGGACGCTTTCAACGTATATGATTGAGGGACAAGGTACTAAAACATACTCACTTGTTAAAAAAATTGTATATTCAGACCCTAGGCTTATGCATGTGCTACTTCAAAAGTTAACTGATGTAATTATTGGGTATCTTTCTCGCCAAATTGATGCTGGTGTAAATGCTGTAATGCTATTTGATTCATGGGCAGCAGCGCTAGAAGAGGAGAAGTATTTTGAGTTTAGTTGGGATTATATGGTTCAGATTGCAGATGCGATTAAAGCTAAATACCCAGATACTCCTGTAATGATGTTTCCAAAAGGAATTGCTGGATTTTTAGATAAGATTTATGGAAATTTTGACGTATTTGGAGTTGATTGGTCAACTCCAATGGAGTTAGCTAAAGAAAAACTTGGTGATAGGTATGTCCTTCAAGGAAACATGGAACCAACAAGATTATATAGTAAAGAGGCAACTGATGAGGGAATTGATAAGATTTTAAATATTATGGGAAACAGAGCTGGACATATATTTAACTTAGGTCACGGAATGCTTCCAGATTTCAAGCCAGAAATGGCTCAATACTTAGTTACAGAAGTTCAAACTCGCTCTGCTCGCTAATGAATAATTATATCTTTGGACCTGTGCAATCGCGTAGGTTTGGATTGTCTCTTGGAGTAGATTTAAGTCCAAATAAAAAACAGTGTAATTTTGATTGTCTTTATTGTGAGCTGTCCCCTGCAAAAACAGTGGATAGCTATGAAGATGTGGTAAAGGCTGAAGATATTGTTTTTCAACTCAAAGAGGCATTAAAAAAGCATAAAAATATCGATGTCATAACAATAACTGCTAATGGTGAACCAACCTTGTATCCGCATTTAAAAGAGTTAATAGAGTTAATCAATAATTTTAAAGAAGAGACTCAAATATTAATACTCTCAAATGGTTCAACTATTGCAAACTTAGAGGTACAAGAATCATTAATGTTATTAGATCAAGTAAAACTATCTCTTGATTGCATTAGTGAAAAATGTTTTAAACGACTCGACAGAGTAGACAAATCTATAAATATAATAGCATTAAAAGAATCAATGAAAGAGTTTGCTAAAAGATACAAAGGTACACTCCTTATTGAAGTTCTTTTTGTAGAAGATGTTAACGATAAAGATGAAGAGATAGAGCTATTAAATGAAGTATTAAAGGAGATTAATCCAACAAGAGTAGATATAGGAACAATAGATCGTCCACCAGCTTTTGATGTAAAACCTGTGAGTTATGAAAAGCTTTTTGAAATTGCAAAAAAGTTTGATACAAGCTTAAATGTACACATTGTAAGTAGGCATAAGGGTGAAAACATTGAAGATAGTTATTCAAGAGAGGAGATACTTCAAACTCTTTCTAAAAGACCATTAACAAAAGGCGATATAGAAACTCTTTTTGATGCGGATTCTAGGACTAGATTAGATGAATTGGTAGAAAAGAATGAAGTTTACATTAATGCAGATGATAATGTGTATTTTTACTGCCTAAAATCTTGACTTATTAGTGCTATTGCGATATTATTTCACCTCTTAAAAACATTCCGGATTAGCTCAGCGGTAGAGTAGGTGACTGTTAATCACTTGGTCACTGGTTCGAATCCAGTATCCGGAGCCACATTTGAGAAAACTTGCTATATTCCGGATTAGCTCAGCGGTAGAGTAGGTGACTGTTAATCACTTGGTCACTGGTTCGAATCCAGTATCCGGAGCCATTTTAAACTTAAACCCCATAAGCTAGGACTATAAAAATACTAATTAATTTTTCGGTGACAAATTCAATATGATTTAATAGATGTTTTGAAATAAATTAAGGAGTCTCGGTGCCATTATAATATCTTGTGAGTTTACTTCTTAAATTTTAAAACTTCGAAATATATGGTTAATAAGATTAAACTTGTGAAATTTACCGTATATTGATTTTATGTTATTAGAGAAAAAATTTAAGGAAGAGGCTAAACCAGAGCCTAAAAAAGGATGGTTTAGTAGAATATTTGATTTTTATTAGAACGATGTATCGATGTCGCCCATCATTTTTATACTTTTTTCAAATGAACCCATGTGCATTGCAGCTTTGATTTTTGAGCCTTTAAATCCAAAACCTGGACTCATCATAGCCATTTTAACACTTTTTTCACCTTGAATAACCTGTCTCCAGCCATCAAGTGGTGCCCACATGTCAAATTCAATTTTAGCGCCATCAGTAGGTGCCCCATATTTTATAACTTCTCCATTTTTTACCTCTATTTGAAGAGGAGTAATATTACTTTCACTCACTTGATACTGAAAAATTCCATTAAATTTTTTGAGACTACTTTTTAAATCTTCATTACTATTCCATTTTTCACTATACGCTTTTGCCCATTCTTCACCTAAAAACTGCACATACTTTCCTTATTATTATATTGTCATATCTGGCATTTCAATCATTAGTTCAATACTACGCTCGAAACTTCTCATATTACTCATTGCTTTTAGTTTTGGTCCTTTGAAATTAAAACCTTTACTCATCATTGCTCTTTTAACACTTATATCTTTACTAAATACTCTTTTCCAACTTGATGAATCCGCCCACATGTCAAATTCAACTTTTTGTTCTTCATTATCAACTCCAGCGTATGTAACTTCGCCCTTTTCTACTACGAAAATCATTGGAGATAAATCTTCTCTATCACTTATGGCATATTTGAATACTGAATCAAATCTTTTTAATTTTTTTCTTAATTTTTCATCATTATTCCAAACGCTTTTATACGCTTCTGCCCACTCGGTTGTAACTAGTTGCATTAAAATCCTTTATCTTTGTAACTTACTCCATTTACGTTAGTATAAGATAATATTAGGAGTAAATATAATTAAAATATTAGTTTGTGAATAAAATATTGATAAAATTTTATTAAAGTGTGTATTTTTGATACAATATCACTTATGTTAAAGTATAGTAGTTCTCACAGAAATCGCGCTTTTTTGCTATCTATATTTATTTATGTGATTCTTTTATTGTTATTTGTCTACTATTCAGTGAAAAGTGAACCTAAAGATTCATATAAAAGTGAAAAACTTGTTCTTGTAGAGTTATGTAAAAAAAAGCCTTTAAAAAAAGTGGTTAAAATTGAAGAAAAAGTAGTTACATCAAAACCTAAGATTATTAAAAAAGTTGTTATAGCTAGGGATAAAAAAGTAAAAATGAAAGAGCTTAAAAAAGAGATTGTCATAGAGGAGGTTGTTGAAAAAGAGGTAGAGGAAATTGAAAAGTTAAAAGAGATAAAAAAAGAGGCAGGATTAACTAAAGAGACAAATACAGATGAAACTTTAGAAGAAGATGTTTTTAAAAAGCAAATTGAACAAGAGCAGATAGTTCAAAATAATAGTGTTGATGAAGATTTGATACGTAGTATTGAAAAGGCTCTTCGTAAACACATTTATTATCCAAAGGCAGCTCGTAGAATGGGTTTAGAAGCGGAAGTTGAGTTAAAATTTAAGTTTTTACCAAATAGAGATGTTGTAGAGATTGTAATAGGTGGAGATGTTTCATCTATTTTATTAAAAGCTGCAAAAAAAACTTTAATAAGAGCGTCACGTGACTTTGAAAAAGTAAAAAAAGCTGTTACCATACAAGTTCCTTTAAAATTCATCTTGGAGAGATAATGAATACAATTTTTAGAGAGTATGATATTCGCGGGATTTATGAGGAGGAATTAAATGAAACAATTGTTAAGCTAATAGGATTTCATTTAGGTCAAAAAATTATAAAATTTGGTAAACATGTAGCAATAGGGTATGATGCAAGAACTCACTCTAAAACACTTTTTAATTATATAGTTAGTGGATTAAATGCTGCTGGTATAAGAGTATATGGTCTTGGTATGGTTACGACGCCAATTGTATACTTTTCGCATTATCAAGAGTTTAATGGCGTGAGACCAGTTGCTACTATTATGATTACAGGTTCTCATAATCCAAGTGAATATAATGGTTTTAAAGTTACATTAAATTATGAACCATTTTTTTCTAAAGATTTATACTCTTTAGGAGAAGAAGTTTTAAATAGCCAAGAGGTTATCTTAGATAATTTTGATGCAATAGAAGTTGATATGAAAAGCCAATATATTGATTATATGGTCAATCAGTTTGCTCATTTAAAAGGTTTAAAGAAAAAGATTGTATATGATTGTGGAAATGGTGTAGCAGATGTTGTTCTTGGTGGAATTTTTAGATGTTTAGAAATAGATGCAACAGGAATATTCACAAATCCAGATGGAACTTTTCCAAATCATCATCCAGACCCTAGTATTGAGGAGAATCTATTAGATGTTAAAGAGAAATTAGCACAAGGGTATGACTTTGCTTTTGCGTATGATGGAGATGCAGATAGAGTAGCAATACTTACTCCAAAAGGTAATATTAAAGGTGATATGTTAGCACTTTTGTATGCACAAATAATGGATAAACCAACAGTGATTGGTGAAGTTAAATGTTCACAATTGATGTATGATGAATTAGAGAATATGGGTGCTAAAGGAGTAATGTACAAAACTGGGCATAGTAACTTAAAAGTTAAAATTAGAGAATTGGATGCAGACCTTGCTGCTGAAGTTAGTGGACATATCTTTTTTAATGATAGATATTTTGGTTTTGATGATGCAACTTATGCAACTTTGCGTTTTTTAGAGTTAGTTAATAATGGAATTAATCCTGATGAATATTTAGAAAAATTACCAAAATTATACTCAACAGATGAATTAAAAGTTAAAACAACAGAAGATGATAAATTTAAAATAATGCAAAGGTTATCTCTAAGGTTAAAAAGCCCACCAGAATATTTTCCAAAAATTAGAGATATTATTAACATAGATGGTGTAAGAGTTATTTTTGAAGATGGCTGGGGATTGGTTAGAGCTAGTAATACAACACCTGTGCTAGTAACACGTTTTGAAGCATCATCGCAAAAGAGTATGAAATTGATTCAAGACAGTTTGAATAAAATGATAAATGAAGTTATAAAGGAGCTGTAGTTTATGAAAAGTAAAAATATAAGAATACATTCACCATTAGATATGCATCTACACCTTAGAGAGGGTGAGATGTTAAACCTTGTTGCACCTCTTAGTTCAGAAAGTTTTGCTGGTGCTATGATTATGCCAAATTTAAATGAGCCTGTAATAACTGAGGAACTATTAGATAAATATAGACAAGATGTTACAAATGCTTTAGTTCACCCATTCACACCTTACATGACTCTATTTTTTAGAGATGATTATACATATGATTTTTTAAAATCTATAAAAGATAAAATATTGGCTATAAAGTTATATCCTGCTGGGATTACAACAAATAGTGAATATGGTGTAGGCGATATAGATGATATAATGGAAGTTTTAGAGTATATGAGTAATTTGGGTATTGTATTAAGTGTTCATGGTGAGTCTAATGGTTTTGTTTTAGATAGAGAGTCTAACTTCATGCCAATTTATGAAAAAATTGCTTCTATGTTTCCAGATTTGAAAATTGTCATGGAACATATTACGACAGAGAGAGCTTTAAATATTTTAGAACAGTATGATAATTTATATGCGACTGTTACTTTACACCATCTTATGATTACATTAGATGATTTAGCAGGTGGAATGTTACATCCACATCTATTTTGTAAACCAATTGCAAAGAGACCTGAAGATAGAGATGCACTTTTACGCGCAGCATTAGAAGCAAATCCAAAGTTAATGTTTGGAAGTGATTCAGCTCCTCATCCAAAAAGCGAAAAAGAATCGTGTGGTTGTGCAGCAGGAATATTTACAGCACCTATTGCATTACAAGCTTTAGCTACTCTTTTTGAGAGGCATCATTCACTTAATAAGTTACAAGCTTTTGTTAGTGATAATGCTAGAAGGATTTATGAAATTGAACCAGAACCAAAAATAATAACTTTAAAAAAAGAGAAATTTATTGTGCCAGATAGATATGGTGAAGTTATTCCTATGTTTGCAGGTGAAAGTTTGGAGTGGTCGATTGCCTAACGTTTTGCTTTTAGAAGATGATACTCTATTTGCAAGTACGTTAGAAGATTTTTTAGATGATTGCGGTTTCTCAGTTGATGTAGCTCATAATTCAGAACAGATACTAGAACTTAGTTTTGACAAAAGATATGATATATATCTCTTAGATGTAAATGTTCCTCACATTAATGGTTATAAACTTTTACATGAGTTACGAGAGAGTGGTGATAAAACGCCGGCTATATATTTAACATCCAGAAGAGATAAAGAGGATTTAAAAGAGGGTTATAAAAGTGGTGCTGATGATTATTTGAAAAAACCATTTGATCTTGATGAGCTATTACTTAGAATGAATGCACTAATGAGGCGTGTTGGAGTTGCAGAAGTTATTCTATTAGGTGAGTACTCTTTTGAGACGAAGAACAATAAAATAACAGACTCTAAAGATACATATGAATTAAAACCAAAAGAGTCAAAACTTTTAGAATTACTTTTACAAAGAAGAGGAAATATTGTAGTTAAAGATGAAATTGAAAATTATTTATGGGATAGTAACGAAGAGATTAGCAGTGGAGCGCTTCGTGTTTATGTAAGTAGTTTGAAAAAAATTTTAGGTCAAAATTCTATTGAAAATATTCGTGGAACAGGTTACAGACTCGTTTTATGAGAGAATTTAATGAGCATTTTTTAACAGCATTATTTTTTAATTTTGTATTAATTGGTACACTAGTAGGTGGTGTTCTTTTATCTATTTTGTATTTTGGTCTTGGTACGTGGCTATTTTTTGTTTTTGCAGCTATTTTAGGTGTCTCTTTACTTTTAGCACGCCATGCTAATGAACCACTTACTAAAAGTGCACAAGCTATGAAAAATTTAGTGAGAGATAATTTACATGAATTAAATATGCCACTTTCATCTATTGATGCTAATATATCTATGTTAAATAAGAGTATAACAGATCAAAAAAATTTAAAAAGATTAGAGAGAATTAATACAGCATCTTTAATGTTACGTGAGCGTTATGAAGAGGTTGAATATACTTTAAAAGCTGAATTTGATAATATTGAAAAGGAGAACTTTTTACTCGATGAACTTCTTATGAATCAAATTGAACGTTATAAAGAGCTATTTGATGGTTATATATTTAATTACAATTTAATGCCAATTACAATTAATGCAGATAAACGCGGGTTTTCAAGAGTTATAGATAATTTACTCTCAAATGCGGTAAAATATAGTCCTAAAAATTCTAATATTTTAGTTACATTAGATAATGAGAAATTAAGTATTTCAGATAATGGTATAGGAATGGATGAGTTTGAATTACTTCATCTATATGAACGTTATTATCAAGCTGATAATAAAAAAACTGGTATGGGTATTGGATTATCTTTAGTTAAAAGATATTGCGATAAAGAGAAAATTGCAATCTCAATTGATTCTAAAAAGAATCAAGGAACTATTGTAAGTTTAAAACTAGCACGTGTAAAAAGGTAGTGTATGGAAGAGTTAAAATTAGTTGTTGATTATGGAATTATAGGTGTTCTAGGACTTATGGGTTTTTTAACACTCTACTTTTTTATTGAAAGAATAATGTTCTATTCAGGTGTTGATTTGGCGGCTTTTTCTACTAAAGATGAGTTAGAGTTAGCACTTGGAGATAACCTTTCATCAATTGCTACTATTGGCTCAAACGCACCATACATTGGACTTTTAGGAACTGTTTTTGGGATTATGCTTACATTTTATAGCTTAGGTGAGAGTTCAACTATAGATACAAAATCTATTATGACAGGTTTAGCACTTGCTCTTAAAGCCACAGCGATGGGTCTTTTAGTTGCAATACCATCAATTATTTTTTACAATATACTTGTTCGAAAGATGGAAGTATTATTAACTCATTGGACTATAAAGTATGGCAGCTAAACGATTTGATACGATAAATGTAATACCATTTATAGATATTATGCTTGTTCTTTTAGTTATTGTTTTAACAACTGCTACATTTATTGCAAAAGGTTTAATATCTGTAGAGTTGCCACAAGCAGATTCACAAGTTCAACAAAGCGAGGTAATTGAACATAGTATTACTATAGATAAAGATGGTACATATTATTTAAATAAAGAGAAGGTCTCACTTGATGATCTTAAAGCAAAATTGAAACAATTTAATGTAAAAGATACAATCGTTTTACGTGGAGATAAACGAAGTGAATTTAACTATTTTGTCTCTATAATGAGTTTGTTAAAAAAACGTGGTTTTGAGCAGTTGTATATTGTGACAACACAGGAGTAGTTTTGTTAAGATGGTTATGGCTTTTCTTAATTTTTAATTTTTTAGAAGCTGGGGTTAATTTAGATTTTAAAGATGGAATGCGCGCTTACATAAAAGGTGATGACAAAAGTGCGTATGATATATTTAGCAAACTATCTAAAAGTAACGATGCAAATGGTCAGTTTAGTGTCGCTTTTATGTATCAATATGGTTATGGTGTAAAGCAAAATTATAGTTTAGCTTATGTATGGTATGAAAAATCTGCAAGTTTAGGTAATGGTGGTGCTATATATGCTCTGGGTTATTTTAATTATTATGGATTAGGACGAACGCAAGACTATAAAAAAGCCTATGAATATTTTAAGCAAGCAGATACTTTAAATATAGAAAAAGCTTCATTTTTTTTAGGAACTATGTATTTTAAAGGTGAATATGTGTTGAAAAATCTAAAAAAAGCCTATGAATATTATTCAAGAAGTACAACTCTTGGAGATAGTGATGCGCAAGTTAATTTGGCGTTAATGTATATAAATGGTTATGCAGTAGATAAAAATATGACAAAAGCAAAAAAACTGTGCCATGACAGCTATTATGGTGGTAATGTAGAGGCTAAAAGTGTATGGGAAAAGTATGAGCTTTGGAGTTATTAGATATTTTTAAAAATGTTAGGTTTTTTTTAAATTGTGCTATATTTACATCTTAAATTTATGCGGAGGTTGCATTGGAACGCGCAGAGTTAGTTAAAAAGATACAAGAGCTTAAAGAGCGTCTTAGTGTAACAGTTGTCGCGCATTTTTACCAGCGTGATGAGGTCTATGAAATGGCTGATATCACAGGTGATAGTTTAGAACTTGCAAAACGTACAATGGATGATGACAATGAATTTGTTGTTTTTTGTGGTGTTGGATTTATGGGTGAGAGTGTTAAGGTTTTAAGTCCAGAAAAAAGAGTATTAATGCCACGCCAAGCATGTTGTGCAATGGCTAGAATGATTGATACTCACTATTATGATGAATCTATTAAATTTTTAGAAGATAATAACATTACTAAAGAGAATATTTTACCTATTACATATATAAATTCTAGTGCAGATATTAAGGCTAAAGTTGGTGAAATGGGCGGTATGGTTTGTACTAGCTCTAATGCTAAAACTATAATTGAGCGAGCGCTAAAAGAGAATAAAAAGATTCTTTTTGTTCCAGATAGATGTTTAGGTCAAAATATTGCACATATGATGGGTCTAAAATCTTCTGTCATTGGTGATGGAACTGATCTTAAAGAATCAGATATTATCTGTTTTAATGGATTTTGTTCAGTTCATCAACTTTTTGATATAGATGATATTGAGTTTTATCGTAAAAAATACCCCGGAATTTTAATTGCAACGCATCCAGAATGTACACCAGAAGTTGTTCAAGCATCTGATTTTGTAGGTTCTACTAGCCAATTAATTAAGTATATAAAGGAGTTACCGTCTGAGCAAAAAGTGGCAGTTGGTACTGAGTATAATATGGTTAATCGTCTACGTGAGAGAAATACTTACATATTATCTTCGACTAAACCTGAATGTCCAACTATGAATGAGACAACATTAGAAAATTTGTATGAAACTCTTAAAATGATTGATGAAGATAGAATTGAGGGTGAGGTTCAAGTAGATAAAAAAATAGCAAAATGGGCTAAGGTTGCACTTGAAAGAATGTTAGCGATATGATAATTCAAGATTTTATGAAAAATGCTCTTGATGAAGATATTGGACGAGGAGATTTATTTTCTCAAATTCTCCCATCAGAGCCTGCATCTGCAAAAATTATCGCTAAAAGCGAGGGTATTGTTTGTGGAGAGCTTTATATTAATGAACTCGCAAGCTTAGAAGAGTTTGATGTTGAGTGGGTATTAAAAGATGGTGAACATTTTAAATATGGCGATGTAATTATGCTCCTTAAGGGTGATTCTCATACGCTTCTTTCGATTGAAAGAGTATTATTGAATACTTTACATCATGCTAGCTCAATTGCAACATATACAAATAAGTTTGTTAAAGTAATTGAAGGCTACAATGTTAAGCTTCTTGATACTAGAAAAACTCGTCCACTTTTACGTCATTTAGAAAAATATGCAACTAGAACAGGTGGAGCAGTTAATCATAGAATGGGTCTCGATGATGCTCTTATGCTTAAAGACACACATTTAAAGACTATTGATAATTTAGCACTTTTTATGCAAGAGGCTCGTAAAAAAATACCTTTTATGGCAAAAATTGAAGTTGAATGTGAGACATTTGAATCTGTAAAAGAGGCAATGCACGCTGGTGCTGATATTGTTATGTGTGATAATATGACTCCTGCACAATTAAAAGAAGTTGTTGACTATAGAAATAAATTTTGTACCCATATTATGCTTGAGGCTAGTGGAAATATTACGCTAGATACAATTGAAATTTATGCACAAAGTGGGGTTGATGCTATTAGTAGTGGAAGTTTAATTCATCAATCAAGGTGGATAGATTTATCAATGAAGATGGATTGATTCTTAACTAATGGCTGATGACCAAGAGAAGACCGAAGAACCTACCTCAAAGAAGATAGATGACGCCAGAAAGGACGGGAATGTCCCTAGAAGTATGGACTTTTCTGGTCTTTTTACACTTTTTGTAGCGATACTAGCTTTTTTAATCCTTTTTGATTTTATGTCAGAACATATGCAAAATCTTTTTAGGCATATATTTACTTATATTAAAACTGGTTTTGAACAAAAAGATTTAGTTGATCTTGTTTTTATAATTTCACGTGAATTTTTATTGATAGTAATACCTTTAGCTACTATTGTTGCAATCGCTGGAGTATTAGGAACGGTTGCTCAAATAGGATTTTTATTCACTGCTAAACCTTTGATACCAGATTTTAAAAAATTAGATCCAATTAAAGGTCTTGGTAATTTGTTTTCAATGAAAAAGTTTATAGAGGCGATAAAAACAACACTAAAATCTTTTATCTCATTAGGTATTGGTTTCTTTTTTTTCTGGGTATTTATAAAAGAACTTCCTACAGTAGAACTTTTTGGATTAACAGATCAATTGAAGTGGTTAAAGGATAAAGCACTTGTTATCGCTCTTGCTATGTTGCTTGTTACATTTGTTTTTGCCCTTGCAGACTTACTAATTGTACGATTTCAATATTTTAAAAATCTTAAAATGAGTAAACAAGAGGTAAAAGATGAGATGAAAAATATGGATGGGGACCCTCTTATTAAACAGCAAATTCGACAACGTCAAATGCAGATGTCAAAAAAACGAATGATGAGCGAAGTACCATCTGCTGATGTTGTTGTTACAAACCCAACTCATTATGCTGTAGCAATTCGCTATAAAGAGGGACTAGATAATGCTCCTACGGTAATAGCAAAAGGAATGAATGATGTGGCGATGAAAATAAAAGAGATAGCTCGTGAAAATGGTGTACATATTTTACAAAATCCACCACTTGCTCGTTCACTTTACAAAGAGGTTGAACTAGATCAACCGATTCCAGAACAGCTATACCAAGCAGTTGCTGAGGTTCTAGCGTATGTTTACAAGATGAATAAATAGGATTTGCGATAAATTAGATATATTCTTTTATTGATATATTTTCTACATTGTGTTGTCTATGAATAAAGTATATGTTCTTTGTGATGAAAACTACTTAAATCAATTGATATTGCTTTAAAGTTTTCTAAATATTTATGTTGCATAATTTATCCTTCCATTGAAAAATTAAATTTCCATATTTTGTACGTCATCAAAAACTGTACTTAGTTTAATAAATTATTTAAATTACAATTTTTCTATCAGGTTAGACAACTCCAATTTTAGACTATTTCTACGTTCAGGAGTAATTTTATCTAGCTCATAATGAAGTGACAATCCATCTTCTTCTATACTTTTATTATAAAAGTCATAAGATTTGTACTTTTTAACACTAAAAAGTGTAATTGGTCGCGTAAAACCTTTAAGTGTTATCTGTGTTTGTTCTGTGCAGTCAAATTCATTATTTAATAGTAGTTGAGTCTCTTCTGAAATCCAGATTTCATTTGGTTTTGCAGCTGATTCTATTCTACTTGCTAAATTAACAGAAGATCCAATAATTGTGTACTCTAGTCTATTTTCACTTCCAAAGTTTCCTACTGTGCAATAACCAGTATGAATACCCATACGAACTTGAAATGGTTTTGTAAAACCTTTTAGTCTCCAATGATTATGTAACACATTCATATAATCTTGCATTGCTAGTGCCATATTTACGCATGCTTGAGCATCTTCTTGTATACCTATAGACTTAGGATCACCAAAAAATAGCATCATTGCATCACCAATATATTTATCTACAGTTGCACCGTACTCTAAAGCTATAAGGGTCATACTATTTAGGTAATCATTGAGTAGTTCACTTAAATCTTCTGATTCCATCTTATCTGTGGTATCTGTAAAGCCAACAATGTCAGAAAAAAAGATAGTCAATTTTTTACGTTTAGATGTTAATGTAACATCTTGCGCACCAGAGAAAATAGATTCATAAATTTGTGGAGAGAGATATTTAGATAGTTTGGATGAAAGCTCTTCTAGCATCTCATTTTTACTCTGTTCTTGTGTTAATTTTATACGGTTATCACTCTCTAATTTTAGTTCATCTAACGCATTTGACATTCCAGTTATCATCATATTAAATGATTTAGATAGTTTTCCAATTTCATCATTTGAAGATACATCAACTTGATAGGAATAGTCCTGTTTTTGTGTAATATCGTCTGCTACTTTTGAAAGTTTTATAATAGGTCTAACTAGACGTGAAGTAAAATATAGTGAAATAATTCCAATTAAAAGAGCGCCTACAATTAAAGCGATTATAAATATATTTTCATATTTACGTAAAAGTTTTGAAAAAATTTCTCCATTCTCTTCTAAAATGATTTGAATATTAGGTTTACTTTTTAGGTTCATACCTACATGAACTGCTTGTCTAAACTTTTGTGGACGAAAAAATATATTTTGATTGTCTACTATGATGTAGTAGTGACGGTTTTCACTATTTGAGAAAAAACGTGTTAAATTTTTCAAAGAGAATTCTACTACTAAAGTTCCAACTAAAGAGTGATCAAAGGGTGAATAAATTGAAGAGGTAAAAAATGAATTAGCTTCCACTATTTGAGAAAGTTTTTTAGCATTACTAGAGGCTATTATTTTACCAGCAGTATCTATGATATGAAAATCACCATCTAAGTGAAGTGAACTTTTTTTCTCTTCTAATAAATGGCTGATTCGACGATCTAAGTCTAATGAAAAAATATCATTCATAGTATCTAACCCTACAACAAACTCCATGTCACTTTTTAGGGTTTGTAAATATTGCTCAATACGTTCTACACTTAACTGTAGTTGTGTTTGCATCTCACTTTGTGCATTTTTACGATACTCATTACGAAGTATATTTCCAGCATATAACATCAATAAGATATATGGAATAAGACTAACTGAAAGAATTAAGAGAATAGTTTTGAGTTTAAAACTCATACAGCACTCTCATATCATCATCAACTAAATTCAGTGGAAGATAACCTATCGCTCCTTCAACATTTTCAATAAAAAGTTTAACAGAACGTGCTGAAGCCTGTGTAATTGGTGGACTTATACCTTGAAAATGCTGTTTTATCCAGTATTTATTTAGCTTCTCACGACTAATCTTTAAAACATTTTGTTCAAATTTTTGTCTTAAAGTAGAAGTTAAAAGCATATTTATTGGTAAAACTTTAGTATTGCCTACATAGTGACGCTTCATTAAGAAAACATCTTTTAATTGACGCAATGTAGGAATTTCAATTTTATTTTTTTGTGAAGTAACTACAACACCATACTTAGCTGCAGATAATTGGATTAATAATATAATGAAAATAGTAAAAAAATATTTCATCAAAATAGCACCGAAAAAGAGGTAAGAAATTTATTTAATTGTTCATCAGAGTTCCATTGATACTCAGCTTTTAAAGAGACAGGATAAATTGGTCGATAGCTATATCCAAAAATACCAATATGATTAGAAATATCTGTGGCATCATCATTAAAGTACTCATAACGTCCAACAAGAGCATGTTTAGCTGAAATTTTATAATGTGACTGAAGATATGCAGCAAATTTATAGCTTTTAATGGTAGTTACATGATTATCAATATGGTTTAACGCTAATTCAGACTGAAATGAGAGATTAGATAGTTCATATTTTGCGTTTAGTTGCGCAAAATGTGTACGTTTTCTATCTTCTGTTATAAATTCACCAAAACTTCCACCATATTGAAAATCCATACTATCTTCATTCTCTAATGAGATACCAAAGAAGTGTTCATTCTTAATATTTATATACTCTTTATCTATATCTCTATTATTTTGCATAAATATGTGATAGGTAACTGAATTAAACCAAGGAAGATAACCATAAATATCTAATCCAGTCAAAAACTTAGGAAACATTTTACTGCTAAGTAGTGGATTAGAACTAGTCTCTCTAAGAACATTAATAGGTTCAAGATTCCAATAACCAATAGGGGTAATCTGCTTTCCTAAACGAAAATTTGCCATTTCGGAGTATTGATAATCAAGGTAAACTCTCTCTTTATGAAAATGACGGTCATACGCTTGTGTGTTCGCTCTAAAGTCACGCTGAAAGTATGGAGCGGCTTCTAGTTCGGTTAAATAAGATAGTTCAGGAGTAATGCTACCATAAGCTAGAACTGCAACATCATCAAGTCTAGCAAGCCTTTTTGTCTCACTAACTTCATAATCAGTAGAAAAATACCCACCTATGCGAAGTTTTTCGTGTAACTTAACGCCATGTCCTAACTCATAATGTCCTGCATTTGCAAGTAGAGTAAAGATAAAAAATAAAATTAGAAAAAACCGCATTATCTAAATCCTACTAAAGATGCTTAATTTATATAATTAAGTTTAATAACCAAGGAGTATACATATTTTTTACTTACTAGTATCTTTTTAAAATAAAATTCTTTTTATAAAGTCTTTATGGAGACTAAAAAAGCGGTAAGACTGCAAGAAGTCTAACCTAAATGTTAGAATATTATCTCTTTTTAACACACCTTTGATTAAACTTTCGACAATGGATTCTTATCAAAATAGAGCAATTTTGCACAAGCTTTATATTTTACGTGAGTTAGGTGTAAAATATATTGACCCAATAAGTATTAATGAACCTAGTTCTATAGAACTTCCAAACAACTTTAAAGATTTAAAACAGACAGCTTTAAACTGCCATTTGTGTAATCTTAGTAAAGTACGAAAACAGGTTCTATTTGGTGAAGGAGATGAAAATAGCGATATTTTCTTTGTAACTGATTATGTATGTCCTACAACTGATGATGCAAACTCTTTTTATGCAGGACGTTCAGGAGAACTTTTTACAAATATGGTACAAAATGTATTAGAGATAAGTATTAATTCTGTTTATATAACACATGCACTAAAATGTAAACTACCAATTAATTCACAACCTAGTCAAGCACAGCTTTTAAGTTGTAAGCCATATCTTTTACATGAGATTGAACTTGTAAAACCTAAACTAGTGATTACACTTGGTGAAGCTAGTTACTTTTATTTAACTGGTGATAACTCAGATCTACAACAAATTCATGGTCAACAGATAAATAGAAATAGTTATACTATAATTCCAACATTTCATCCAGCATTTTTACTTAGAAACCCATCTATGAAGAAGATGGCCTTTAACGATCTTAAAATTATAAAGGAATGTATGTGAAAAATATTTTTTTTCTATTTGTATTTAGTACAATACTCTTTTCAAAAAGTCATTTAATATCTCCTATAACTGTTCCTAAAAGCACTATTTTAAATTTATCTTCAGAAAATTGTAATGAAATTTGCTTAAAAAAACACCTAAATAGTGGTGAGATATTCTCATTTTTAGCTCGTTATAACGAAAAAAATAAAAATGTATCTTTGCATCAAGAGTTATTAATTTATAAATCTCTTTTTAATATAGAACAAGAGAGAAATACTAACTTATCAATTGCACTTTTAATACCAGATAAATTAATAGGTCGCTATGCAACTCAAATTTCTGATACTGTTTTTGCATATCTTCTTGCCAAAAATAGACATTTTGAACTACAAAACTTTTATATTGAAGATGAGAGCAAAGAGAGTCTAAAAGAGGCTTTAGAGAGTATTCAAATAAAAGGTTTCAAATATGTAATAGCTCCGCTTACAAATGATGGAGTGCAGAGAACTTTGGATCTTAGAAGTAGTCTCTTAATTTATTTTCCAACAATTAATATAAAAAATATAAAAAATATAAATCCAGATAGTAATTGGTTTGGTGGTATAGATTATGATGCACAGATAGATAAACTGATAAAAAAAGTTCGTACAAAGGTATCAATTTTTTATGATGATGGAGCGTTAGGAAAAACGTTAAATGAAAAAGTAGAAAAAAAATTAGAAAAAGAAAATATTGTTCTAAAACAGAGTATTAGTAATCATACCTCTAACCTTAAAAATGTTCTAAGAAGAAATAGAAAACTAATAAATACAACTGCAATTTTAAATACCCCTATTATAAAAAGTGGGCTTGTTATGTCACAATTAACTCTTTATGATATTGAGAGTGATAGAATTTTATCTACTCAAATTAATTATGATCCACTATTACTATCTATTACACAATATAATGATCGTAAAAATATGCTAATTGCAAACTCAATACAAAATAACAATGATTACATAAGTGAGATAAATTATCTTCTGAATAATAATATAGAGTATGATTGGATTAATTTCTCATCAACTCTAGGAATAGACTACTTTTATAATCGTATTACAGGTGAACATAGAGAGTTCGCAAATATCAATATGAAAAAAAATCAGATGGATTACCCAATAGAGCTAAAACGTGCAACATACTCACGCTTTGTAGACACTAAATAGGTCTAAAATCTCATTAGTCAATCTTTTAGGGTGTTCGCCTTGCATAAAAACAAGAGTAATATCCATGGAAAATAGTACCTTAGATTCTCGAAGAACTTCTTGAGTAAGAATTAAAGAAGTTCTTTTTTGACTAATTAGCTTTGTAGTAACGTTTAACATGTCACCAAGCTTTGCAGAAGCTTTAAAGGTTGCATCAATATGAACAACAACAAAATTAGAATTTCCAATGACAGGAGAAAGCCCTTTATCAAAAAAAATATCACTTCTAGCACGTTCACAATATTTTAAATAATTTGTATGGTATACAATACCACCAGCATCGGTATCTTCGTAATAGACTCTAAATTTCATTTTTTAAATCCTTACTAATTAGCTTTTGAGTTATTATTAAAAATATTTGCTCTAATTTTATACCAATCTTCGTTAAAAATGTTAAAACTTATGATAGACTTTTAACTTCTTGATTAAAGGAAATTAATGAGTTTAAAAAAGATAAGTTTAATTGTTACAACTGTAGTTGCTATCATTGGTAGTATTGTTTTAATTATTAATACTTTTAAAGAGAGCAAAACTCCAGCAACTACTTCCCAAAAAGTTCAAATAAACGGTGATGTTTCAAACAGCCCAATTACCGTTACTAATAGCACCAAATGATTCTTAAAAATATGAATGTAATAATTGGAATTATAAGTATTTTAGGATTTGTTCACACCGTTCAATCTGCTACTGAACAAGAAATATTAATAAATGGTAATGTTAGCAATAGTCCGATTACTGTAACACATAATGAGGGAATAACTGAAAGTGTAATCAGACTTATTACAGAGCCTTATGAAAAATACATTTCAAGATTAGAAAAAGAATTAAAAAAAGCTCATTCTCAAGAAAAATATCAAGAGTTAGAAAAACAATTAAAATTAGTAAAACAAGAGTTGGCAACTAAAGAAGACCAAATTAATAGATTAAATATCACTTTAAAACAGAGTAAATACAATGTTGCAATAGAAGCGAAAAATATTTTAAATGCTAAAGGTATAGATAAAGCATTAGAGTTTCTTGATAATCAAAAAATTAAAGATGTTGAGACAATAGCAATTAAAGCAATGAAAGAGGCTTCTGAAACTTTTTTAATTAAAGCGCAGTTGTTAGTCATAAAAGATAAATATACGCAAGCTTATGCACAATTTGAAAAATCTATCCAGTATGATAAAAATTATAATAACATGTTTGCATATGCTTACTTACTGCAAAAGCAAAATAAATTTAAAAAGGCTACTAGTCAATATGAAGCTACCTTAACGCTCGTAACAACAAATAGTCAAAAGGCAATAATCTTAAATAATTTAGCCAATCTTTATAGCAATCAAAACAAAAACACTCAAGCTGAAAAAGCTTATAGTGAAGCTTTAATTCTTTACAGGGGTCTCGCTAAACAAAATCCTGATGTCTATAACTCTGATGTTGCTATGAGCTTAAATAATTTAGCCAATCTTTATAGCAATCAAAACAAAAACACTCAAGCTGAAAAAGCTTATAGTGAAGCTTTAATTCTTTACAGGGGTCTCGCTAAACAAAATCCTGATGTGTATGGACTAAATTATGCTATTATGTTATTATTTGGTATTGATAGACTCAATCAACCAATATCAAATTTAAAAATAGCTAAAATGTACTTACAACAATATCAAAACAACCATAGAGCAAATAAATTTCTAGCTCTAGTAAAACAATTAGAAGAAAATAATAAGCATGAAAGATGAGTACGATTTTACAAATTCAGTAAAAAATCCATATGCAAAAAAACAAAAAAACAGATTTTTAACAGATTTTTATTAAAATTGAAACTGATACAATTAATTACTTTAAAGAGTTGTCAAAAAAAGTTGGTATACCATACCAAAATTTAATGAACTCTTATTTGACAGATTGCGCGATAAAGCATGTTGAACCTAAATTAAAATGGGCATAATATTTATTGATTAACATAAAAGTACTTCTCACGATTAATTTTATAATGCTAATGTAAATATATGTATTGACATTAGCATTATAAATTCATTATAATAGCATTATGAAATTTAAATGGGATGAAAATAAAGCTAAATCAAATACACTCAAGCATAAAATAACTTTTGAGGAAGCAAAAACGGTATTTGATGATGATAATGCAAGATTAATAGCTGACCAAGAACATAGTGAAAATGAAGATAGATTCATATTACTTGGAATGAGTTATAAATTAAAAATTCTAACAGTGGTTCATTGTTATAAAGATGATGAAGATAATATTAGAATCATAAGTGCTAGAAAATCTACAAAAAAAGAAACAAAACAATACAGGGAGTTTTTATCATGAAAGATGAGTACGATTTTACAAATTCAGTAAAAAATCCATATGCAAAAAAAGTAAAAAAACAGATTTCTATTAAAATTGAAACTGATACAATTAATTACTTTAAAGAGTTGTCAAAAAAAGTTGGTATACCATACCAAAATTTAATGAACTCTTATTTGACAGATTGCGCGATAAAGCATGTTGAACCTAAATTAAAATGGGCATAATATTTATTGTACTGTAGAAATCCCTAAATTTAGGGTTTGTGTACTGGTTTAAGGAAGTTGTGTGAATTTTTTAAACTTAAGAGTAGCTCTGTGTTTTACGTATTGATGATTTTTACTTAAGAATTTAAGAAATTGGCTTTATTCTTAAGTAGATTACAATTTTATAAAAAATAATAAAGACTCGTGTATTTCTTGATTTTTAAATTAATCGAGTCCGTAAAATAAACTGTGTAAACCCACCTCTTATTCCTAAATTACTTAGTATATTTTGACATAATTTCGCTAAAAAATATACTAAGCTGAGGGAAAATCTCATACCAACTTCTTATACTGTTAGAATTCCATTTTTTTTGTTGCTCCTGTGTGGCGAGATACATAACTTTAAAAGCAGATTCTACAGTAGGGAATGAGCCTTTAGATTTAGTTTTTCTTTTTTTGGTTTAGCTTTAGTAGTGCTAAGCCATGTTGTTTTTATATCTCAAAAAATGGCAAAGTTAGGTTTTTCTGTTGAACGTCTGCTAGATGAGCTTAAAACATTTAAAGATGTTCAATCAGAATTATCAGAGCTTAAAAGAGAAATAGATTTACTAAAACAAGCTAAGGAGCTAGGTTATTAAGATTTAGTTTTAAAGTAGTATTTCGTGAGGCGATTTTTGGAATTTCGCATATTGTGAACTTATATTTTGTTAATTGACATGTGATAAGTGCAAGTGTGAAAGTCGTCTCTTTAAATATTATAAAATATAATTAAAATCTGCAAAAAACGTAAAAACTAAAATTCGCAAAAGCAAAATAGTTACAATAAAAAAACGTTCGTTGATGTTTAATAAAAGGCTAAGTTTGGGGGTTTAAATTGGTTGCGGAAACTGGATTTGAACCAGTGACCTTCGGGTTATGAGCCCGACGAGCTACCGAACTGCTCTATTCCGCGTTATGTGAACTGGCTGGGGTACGAGGATTCGAACCTCGGAATACCGGTACCAAAAACCGGTGCCTTACCGCTTGGCGATACCCCATTGGATACTTCCATTTGTTGGCGGAATTATAGGAAAATTTTTCTAATTTGTCAAGCTGATTTGAGATATAATTCGACAATTGCAAAAAAGGAAATATTTATGCCTATACAGCGAGTACAAGAAGCTATTGAAGAGATAAAACGTGGGAATATGGTTGTTTTAATTGATGATGAAGATAGGGAAAATGAGGGTGATATTGTTTATGCATCTACATTTAGTACTCCTGAATATGTAAATTTTATGGCAACGCATGCAAAAGGTTTGATTTGTGTTTCAGTTAATTCTGAAATTGCTACACGTTTAGATCTTGAACCTATGGTTAGTTCTAATAATTCATCTTATGAGACAGCTTTTACAGTTTCAGTTGATGCATCAGATGCTACTACTGGTATTTCTGCTGGTGAGAGAGATATGACAATTAAGCTCTTAGGAAGTCCACTTAGCTCACCAAAGGATTTAGTTAGACCTGGACATATTTTTCCTTTAATAGCAAAAGAGGGTGGTACACTTGTCCGTACTGGGCATACTGAGGGATCTGTTGATTTATGTCGTCTTAGTGGTTTAATTGAGTCAGCTGTAATTTGTGAGATTATGAAAGATGATGGTGAAATGGCAAGAAGAAATGATTTAGAACTTTTTGCCAAAGAGCATAATTTAAAAATTGTATATATCTCAGACATTGTTGAGTATAGAATGCGTAATGAGTCATTGGTTCATGAGGTATTGAGTGATAAATTAGAATTTTTTGGAATTGAAGTAAAAAGGCATACATTTGTAGATCATATGAATATTAACCATTTTGCTATGGTATTTTACAATACTCATTCTATTGAAAATGTAAAAGTCCATAATATTGGAAGTGATTTTGACTTGCTTACAAATTATAAGCGTTATACAGTACTTGTAGAATCAATTGAATATTTAAAACAAAATGGTGGAGTTCTTGTATTTATAAATTCAAAAGAGCATCATCAAACTAACATGAAAGAGTATGGTGTTGGTGCTCAGATTCTTAAGAGTTTAGGTGTTGAGAAGATTAGACTTATAAGCTCATCTAAAGGGACAGAATTTGTCAGTCTTGGTGGATTTGGTTTAGAGATTGTCGAGACAATAACTCTACCATAGAGTAGCTTGCATTTCATCTTCTTCGTAAAAGATATTTTTTTGAAGTATTAGGTTATTATTTATGTCGTAACCTACGCTATAACAGCTAATATCGATACTCTCTGTAAGTATTATGTTCAGCTGTTGCATTTGCCAGTCAAATCTCTCAAGTAGCGCATCAACCATTGATGGACCTATTATAAATGGCAAATCTCTTAGTTGTTCAAAACTCTCTATACTTAGGGTATGAAATAGAGTGTGAGGTTCAAGAATGGTTTGCATTTTTAGCCTTTTTTATAAACTCATATCTACACATAAATATATATCGGTTAATTATATCTTTTCCCAAACTGTTCCATTTGTTGAGTCCATTATCGCTATATTTAACTCTTTTAGTTTATCTCTTAAATTATCTGCTAATTTATAATCTTTATTTTTTTTAGCATTATCTCTTTTGTTTATTAAGTTCTCTATTTTATCTTTTAACTCTTTATCAATACCAAATTGGAAGTATGTAAAAGCATCAAGTTTTCCGAAACCTAAAAGTTCGTTTAAAAACTCTAATTTAGATACAATTGCCTTTTTTTCATCTTTAGATATATTTGAATCAAGTGCTTCATTTGCATTTGAAATCATTTCATCTATTATGGCAAGGGCTACAGATGTATTCATATCATCACTCATTGCATCTTTCATATTTTGCACAAATATTTCATCAGTTTTTTTAGCTGGGTTTACACCTATGAGACGTTTTTTGAGTCTATATAATCTATCTAATCTTTTTTTACTATGAATTAAATCTTCTTCATTAAAGCTTAGGTCTTGTCTATAGTGTGTTGTAGAGAGATAGTATCTTAACACTTCACCATGATAGTGCTTTAGTGCATCTTTTAAGAAAAAACTATTTCCAAGAGATTTGCTCATTTTTTGTCCATTAATTGTTACAAAACCGTTATGCATCCAATATTTTGCTAGCTCGTGATTTGTTGCACATCTCGTTTGTGCTGCTTCATTTTCATGATGAGGAAAAAGTAAATCTGCTCCACCTCCGTGAATATCTATTGCATATTTGGTATCATTTTTTGCTAAATGTTTCTCAATCATGGCAGAACATTCAGTGTGCCAGCCAGGGCGACCACTTCCAAAGTTAGAATCAAAACAGACAAGTTCATCCTTAGAACAACTCTTCCAAAGTGCAAAATCAGCACTATTTTTCTTTTTGTCAGTATTTGCAATTCTACTTTGTGTCTCATCTTCGAAAGAGCGTTTACTTATACTTAGGTAGTTAGCATCTTTTGATGTGTCGAAATATATATCTCCATCATCTGTCTTGTATGCGTAATCTTTTTCTAATAAAGTATTTATTAACGTTTTCATAGCCTCTATCGACTGGGTAGCTTTTGGTTCAATGTCAGGAGATAATACATTTAAAGCTTGCATATCTTTGTGGTATGAGTCACTGTAAAATTCAGTAAGTTCTTCAAGAGTACGATTTTCATCGTTCATTTTTTTTAAAATTTTATCATCAATATCAGTTATGTTTTTTACAAATGTAACTTTGTAGCCATCAACGATGAGAACTCTTCTTAACATATCAAAAGCAATAGCACTTCTTGCATGTCCTAAATGAGCGTCATCGTAAACAGTTGGTCCACAAATATATATAAGTGCCTCTTTCTTATTTTGAGGTTCAAATGTAACTTTTGTTTTTTTAACCGAATCGTAGATAGTCATGTACTGAGTCCTTTATGAGGGCAAAAAATATAGCCATAAATATTATAATTGATAAATAGATTATGAGTTTTTTAGTGTCAGAAATTATACCTAAAAAGCGATCTTTACCAAATTCTTTTATACTTAAAATAAAAAGAATAACTCCACCTAAACTTCCAGCTAGTGCAAGGCCAGATGCTCCAAGTGGTGAGAATAGGATTAAGGCTAAAACAATATTTACACCAAGTGATATTGATGCAATCATTGCACCTTTTGCAATACGTCCATCTGCGTAAAGCCATAGTAAAAAGAGTTTAGCCATGCCAAAAGGGACAAGTCCAATAAGGTACATTTGTAAAACTACTGAACTTTGCATCGTATCTTCTGCTGTAAATGCACCATGTTCAAATAGTAAAATAATTACCTCTTCAGAAAATATTATGCCACCTATTGTGCTAAGAGAGAGAAGTGTAAGAAGTAACCAAAAAACTTTTTGTAACTCTTTTAGTGCTTCATCAATGCGTTCATATTTTAAATGACGTGAGATTGATGGAAAAAGCGCAGTTGCTGTTGCAATTGCAAAGAGTGCTAGTGGTAATTGGTAGATTCTATTTGCATAATACAGGTAACTAACAGTACCTGTTGCTAAAAATGTTGCTAAAAATGTGTCTAAAAATGCAGATATTTGAGCTGTAGAATTTCCCCAAACAGCAGGTATAAACTGCTTAAAAAATCTATTTTGCTGCTCTTTTACACCATTTTTTTGATTGGTTAGGTATTTAAAACCACCAAAAAATATTTTGTTCATTTTTACTTTGTAAAGAGCTAAAATATGTACAAAAAGTTGTATTACTCCACCAATAATTACAGAGTAACTCATATAATAAACAATTTTTGATGACTCAAGTTCACTTGATAAAAGCAGTGCTCCAATTATTGCTAAATTTAAAAGAGCGGTTGAATATGCAGTTGTTGCAAAATGATTTTTATAATGTAGAAGTGATGATATAAAAGTTACTACAAAAATAAGTGCCAGATAAAAAAAGTTAATAGCAAGAAGTGGCGCACAAAGTTTAATTAATTCATCACTAAAACCAAAAGCTATAATACTTGTAATAGATTTTGGATAGAGTTGAACTACTATGGTTAGAAATCCTATTATGCTTAAAAAAATTAGAAAAATTCTTGCACTAAATTGAGCTTTAAATTTTGCACGTGTAAATGCTGGTAAAAAGCTTTGGGTAAAAGCACCCTCAGCAAAAATGCGTCTAAAAAGGTTTGGCAACTTGAAAGCTACGAAAAATATGTCACTGTAAATGTTTGCACCAAGTATTGAAGCTGTTAAAAGGTCTCGTATAAGCCCGAAGATTCTAGAAGCTAAGATTCCAGCACTATTAGTGAAAATATGTTTAATCATTTTCGTATTTTACATTAATTAATTAGAAAACATGTCAATATAAATGGTATAATATCTGCTTTTACAACTAATAAATAGTGAAATAGTATTTTTAAAAGGTTAATAGAGTATGTCAGTATTTGGGAAAAAGGATAAAGTAGATAAAAAAGTTACCTCAATTCGCCCATTTATTGTTCGTACTGAAAAAGTTTCAACAGAACTAAAATTAGCTGCAAAAAACTTAAATCTTGATGTAAATACATTAGATTTTGAACTTATCTCTACTCAAACATTTATTCGTGTAATTGAAAGAGGTAAAGAAAAGAATCAGCCTACTGATGAAGCTGTCAATGATATTGAGTGGGAAGAGGTTGAATTTGCAGATATGAAAAGTCTGGCTGAACAAGAGACAATGCTCAATCCTACTTTTTTTATTAAACAGATTTATGAAATTGAGATAAAAATAAAAGAGAATAATCCGCACTTAAGTGAATTTAATTTAAGCATAGGTGCAAATGGATTAATTACAAAAGTTGTAGCAACAGTAAAAGCAGGATCGCGTCTTGTGTATTATAATGACTTAAAGATGGATATAAAAGCTTTAATAGTAAATAAGAAGTTGCGTGCTGGTCTTTTTGTTGGTCTTTGGGATTCAATGATGGATGATGGAATAGATAGTCTGGTTGCACGTGTTCGCGTAGCTGATGATTTTACATTTGAAACTAATTACACATTTGTAATTGCAAGAACAGATAATCCAAAGCCAACTATCAACGATGCTATGCTTTTACATTATAACAAAAAAGTTCACAATGAAGATGAGTTTGGACGTATAGATTATTCTCAAAGGGGTTTTGTTAAAAGTGTCGAAGAGAATGAACTTATCATGGAGTATATAAAACCTCAAATTGGTACACCTGGACGTAACTGTAAAGGAGCATATCTCTCTCCTAAAGAGCCAGTTGTTAAGCATGAACCCACTTTTTCAATTACTTCGAATATTGAGGCAAGAGAGAGTGATGAAAAGATTGAATATATAGCAAAACGTAGTGGTTATATTATTGAAGAGGATAATACATATGACATTAGTGATAATGTAGATGTTGATGAGATTAGTTTTAAGGCGACTGGCGATGTTGATGCTGGAATTGATAATGATGTAACTATAAATATTTCACAACATGATATTTATAAAGATGCAATTGGTGTTGGTATGGAAGTTGAGGCAAAAGAGATAAATATTGATGGCAATGTTGCTTCAGGTGCAAGTTTGCGCTCACATATAATCGAAGTAAAAGGGCAAACTCATCAGACTAGTCTAATTGAAACAGAACAAGCTACGATAAATACACATAAAGGAACACTTTATGCGAAAGAGGCGCATATAGAGAGACTTGAAAATGGTAGTGTTGAAGCTGATGTTGTTACAATTGGTCAAGCAATAGGTGGAAATATAAAAGCAAAAGAGGTCTATATTGACACTCTAGGTTCTCATGTTACTATTGAAGCTACAAAACGAATTGAGATTAAAATTTTTCAAGGTAAAGAAAATAAATTTTTGATAGATCCTACAGGTTCTGAGGAGAATGCACAGATTTTAGAAAAACAGAAAGAGGAGATTAAGCAGAGTAAGAAACAACTATTTGGTATCAAAAAAGAGCTTGATAAAAAACTTAAAATATTAGCCACAAATGAACCTGCTATAATAGAGATTAAAAAGCGTCTTAAAAGTTATAAACGCAGTGGCATAACGATGCCAATAGCATTTGTTTCAAAATTAAAGCAGTTTGCAGAGTTAAAAGAGGTTATTAAAGAGTTAAAGTCTGAGTACGAAGAGAAACATAAACGCGATAATCTTTTGAATATGCAACATGATACTTTTCAAGACTCAATATTCAGAGCAAAAGTAATCAATAGAGATAAGTGGCGTGGACATAATGAAATTAAGTTTCATATGTTAAATCCTGAAATTGATATTGAGGTTATTCCTAAAGAGGGAAGTAAAAATAATATGTTTATGGTTAAAAAGATTGAAATTGGTGATGAAGAAGAGCCACGCTTTGAGATTTATGAGAGTGAAATTATAGAAGAATCATGATTGTAGGGATTAAAGGTAAATTAGAAAAGAAAGAACCAATGCTTTTACATGTAAATACTAATGGTCTTATTTACGGTGTAGCAGTATCACTTAATACAAGTTCAGCTGTAATTTCAAATGAGGTTCACTTACACACTACTCACATTATGCGAGAAGATGCTCAGTTTCTTTTTGGTTTTATTAATTTAGATGAGAAAACAATGTTTGATGAATTGATTAAGATAAGCGGAGTTGGTCCTAAAGTTGCTCTTGCAATATGTTCAACATTTTCACCATCAACTTTTGAACAAATTGTAAAAACTGGAGATATTACATCTCTAAAGCGAGTTGTAGGAATTGGTCCAAAGAGTGCGGGTCGTATATTAGTAGAACTTAGCGGTTTTGTTCTTCAATCAGAAAATGAGTTAGAGATAACAGCCCATAGAAGTGAGGCAATTATGGCATTAGAGAGTCTTGGTTTTAAAAAAGATATGATAAATAGAGCATTACAAGGGCTTAAATTAGAAAATACTTCTGAACTTGTAAAAGCTGCATTGAAAAAATTACAAAAATTATAAAGGGATTTCGTGGAACTTGCAATAGTATTTGGTGGAGCTAGTTTTGAGCATGAAATTAGCATAGTGAGTGCAATAACAGTAAAATCAATTTTGAACTACACTCCAGTATTTATTTTTTTAGATGATGAACATAATTTTTATTTAATAGATGAAAAAGATATGAATGCTAGAACTTTTAGTTCAGGTTCATACAAAAAAATGAAACATCTTAGTATTTCTCATGGTGGTTTTGAGCTTAGTGGAATGTTTGGAAGTAAAAAACTTGATGTATTTGCTGTTTTAAATTTAGTTCATGGAAGTGATGGAGAAGATGGTACTTTAGCTTCACTATTTGATTTTTTTAAAATTCGTTATGTTGGTCCAAGAATTGAAGCTAGTATGGTTAGTTTTAACAAAGTTTTAACAAAAGCATATGCTGAATCTATTGGTGTAAAAACATTAGATTATGAAGTGCTATATCGTGGTGGAACAAACATAGTTAAAACTGCTTTACCTGTAATTATAAAACCAGCACGTCTTGGAAGTTCAATTGGTGTTAGTATAGTAAAAGTAGAAAACGAACTGGAGTATGCACTTGATTCTGCTTTTGAATATGATGATACAATTTTAATTGAGCCATTTATTGCAGGAGTAAATGAATATAATTTAGCTGGATATAAAACAGATAAATTTGTTTTCTCAATGGTTGAAGAGCCACAAAAAAATGAATTTTTAGACTTTGAAAAGAAGTATATGGATTTTTCAAGAAGGAGTATCGTTTCTAAAGCTGATGTTAGTGAATCTTTGGAAAAAAGGATACAAGAGACATTTGAGAGAATTTATGATCCTATTTTTATTGGTAGTCTTATTCGGTGTGACTTTTTTGAGATTGATGATGAAGTATACTTAAATGAGATAAATCCAATTCCTGGGAGTATGGCACACTATCTTTTTGATGATTTTAATTCGGTAATATATGATATTTTAGAGAACCTTCCAAGAAAAGATAAAATTAGTACAGGTTATGATTATATACACTCTATTTCATCTGCAAAAGGTAAATAGTGGCAAAAAAGAGTCTTAAAGTCTTAGGAGATAGATTTGATATTAGCTATGAAATTATAAATCAAGATAAGACAAAAGATTTTATTGTACTTCATGGTTGGGGTAGTAACAAAGGTTTAATGCGTCAATCTTTTTCAAAATTTCTTTCTGAGTTTAGACATATATATATTGATTTACCGGGTTTTGGAAATAGTACAACAGATATAAAATTAGATACAGTGCAGTATTCAAATATTTTAAATGAGTTTTTTAAAGTTGCAAATATTAAAAAAGATATTATTCTAGGACACTCATTTGGTGGTAAAGTTGCAACTTTGCTAAATCCAGATTTACTTGTTCTTGTTGGAAGTTCAGGAATTTTAGTGCCAAAATCGTTTAGTGTACGAATGAAAATATATTTAAATAAGTTCTTGAAACAGTTTGGTATAACATTATTTAGAAAGTTTTTTGTCTCAGATGATGGAAAAAATTTATCACCTCACATGTATGAGACGTTTAAGACGGTAGTAAATGAAGATTTTTCACTATTATTTGAAAGTTACAGTGGCAAAGCACTTCTGTTTTGGGGAAAAGATGATACAGCTACACCATTAGAGACTGCAAAAAAGATTAATCAAAAAATATTAAATTCAAAACTTTTTGAGTATGATGGCGATCACTATTTTTTTATGCAGCAGAGTGAAAAAATAGCCAAAGTGATTAAAACTTATATTGAATTATAAAGGATTTTTGTGGATTGGAATGCCATTTTTGAATTTGTAACACATCTACTACTTAGTTTATCATTAGGTTGGTATTTAATTACCAATTTACAATGGTATAACTATAAGATTGAACGTGTGATGTTAAAACATCATAAAGTTTGGTGGCATGTAGTCTATTTTTTAGTACCATTTTTAGCGTATCATTTAACTGGTGAATATTTTTGGATATTTTTCTATTTTGCTATTTTACCCTCCATTGCACTTTGGAATCATCGGCTTGATAAAAAGTTAGTTTTGACATGGCGAGTAAAACGATTTTTAGCTCTTTTATTTGTATTAGTTATATTTCAAGATTTTATCTGTTATATATCTGAGGGTTGTGCTGTATATGGATTATTTATGCCTTTAGCTATAGCATATTTGGGATCGCAGTTAATTGAGTGGTATATTTTTATGATGTTTGAAAAAGCTGCTCAAAATAAACTAAAAAGCATGCGAAGTCTTAAAATTATTGCGATTACAGGAAGTTATGGAAAGACTAGCATTAAGCAGTTTTTAGCACAAGTATTAGCTCATAAATATAGAGTTTATGCAACACCTCGCAGTGTAAACACACTTGGTGGAATTATTAAAGATATTAACGAAGAGTTGAGTGAAGATACACAAGTTTATATTGTGGAAGCTGGTGCTCGTGAAAATGGTGATATTGCAAAAATTACAAAACTACTTAATCATCATTATGCGATTGTTAGTAAAGTTGGTCCTCAGCATTTAGAGTATTTTAAAACTATTGAAAATATAATTCGTACAAAATTAGAAATTGTACAAAGTTTTAATCTTTTAGAAGCTTATGTCCACCACAGTGTTACAAATGAGACCCGCGAGAGAGTTAGTTTTTATGGTAGAGAGGTTAGTAATGTAGAACGCTCTTTAGAGGGAACTACCTTTTCTTTGGAGATTGATGGTGCTAAAGTTGATTTTGAAACAAAAGTATTAGGTGCTTTTCAAGCAGAAAATATAGTAGCAGTTATTCATATGGCAAGGCGTTTTCATATGAGCATTGAAGAGATACAGAGTGCTGTAAGAGGATTAAAACCAGTCGAACATAGATTAGAACGAATTGATGCTGGTGGTAAGATTATTTTAGATGATGGATACAATGGAAACATTGAGGGAATGTTAGAGGGAATCGAGCTTGCAAAACTTCATCATGGACGAAAAGTTATAATAACTCCTGGTCTAGTAGAGAGTACAGATGAACTTAATTTACATCTTATTGAAGAGATTAATAAAGTATTTGAACTTGTAATTGTAACAGGTAGCTTAAATAGTGAACTCTTTGATAAACACCTGAAAGTTGGAAATAAAATTATATTGAAAGAGAAATCACAAATGGAAGTTATACTTTCACAAGTTTTAAAAGAGGAAGATTTGGTGCTTTTTGCCAATGATGCACCAAATTTTATTTAATGCAAAAAAGTTCAAAATATATTGATATATTTACTGAGTGGGTAGGGCGCTTAGCAGGTTTTACACTACTTACTCTTTCACTATTGATTGTTTATGATGCATTTTCTCGTTACCTATTTCATAGTGGTTCAATTGCCCTTCAGGAGTTAGAGTGGCATCTTTTCGATATAGTAATGATGTTTTCTATTTCTTATACTTTAAAATATAATCAGCATGTTAGAGTTGATATTTTTTATGAACATTTTACTCCAAAAATAAAAGTTTTTGTAGATATTTTTGGGATACTCTTTTTAATTTTACCTTTTTCATCTATTATTATTATATATAGTATTGATTTTATATCTCTTAGTATCTCACAGTTAGAGAGTTCATCAGATCCAGGTGGATTACCATTTCGCTATTTAATTAAATCTTTAATGTTTTTTTCATTTGTAATGGTTGTTTTACAAGCTATAAGTGAGACTATCAAGTCGTTTAATAAATTAAAAGGTCTCTCTTGAGTGGTCTTATAATGTTTTTTGCTGCTCTTACCCTTTTGATGCTAGGTTTTCCAGTTGCATTTGTTTTTGGTGCTACTGCTATCGTTTTTTCTCTGATTTTTCCTGAAATTGGTATTGATGTATTTAACTTTTTACCATTTCGCATATATGGAATCATGCAAAATTTTACACTTATGGCAGTTCCACTTTTTATTTTCATGGGATTAATTTTAGAAAGAAGTGACTTAGCAAGACATCTACTTGAATCTATGGCTAAACTATTTGGAAGTATAAGAGGTGGGCTTGCTATTAGTGTTATTTTAGTTGGTGCAATACTAGCTGCAAGTACTGGAATTGTAGGCGCTAGTGTTGTTATGATGAGTGTAATAGCTCTTCCTATAATGGTTAAACACTCTTATAGTAAATCTTTAGCATCTGGTGCTATTGCTGCTAGCGGTACGCTTGGACAACTTGTCCCACCATCTGTTGTGCTGATTATTTTAGGTGATGTTATGAGTATTAGTGTAGGAGATCTTTTTAAAGCTGCAATTTTACCAGGAGTACTTTTAATAGGGTTATATCTTCTTTATATTCTATTTATATCATGGAAAAATCCAAATTTAGCCCCTGCCATTGTAGATAATAATATGTCAAAATTAGAGGTATATAAAGAGGCAATTTTTGCGATATTTCCACCACTACTTTTAATCTTTTCAGTATTAGGGAGTATATTTTTTGGTATTGCAAGTCCAACGGAATCTGCGGCTGTAGGAGTTATTGGAGCATTAATATTAAGCAGTATGAATAAAACAATTAGTGTAGAAATGTTAACTGATAGTACTCTTAAGACTGTGCGATTAACAGGCATGATTTTTATGATTTTAATAGGAGCAACTGCATTTAGTTTGGTATTTAATGAACTTGGAGGTTCAGAAATTATTTTAGATTTTTTTTCTGGAGAGCGTTTTTCTAAATGGCTATTTATATCTTTTTCTATGGTTGTTATTTTTATACTTGGTTTTTTTATAGATTTTATTGAAATAGCTTTTATTGTTGTTCCTATTTTGCTACCTGTTGTTGAAGAGTTAGAAATTAATCCACTCTGGTATGCGATTTTAATTGCTATGAATTTACAAGCCTCTTTTTTAACACCACCTTTTGGTTTCGCACTTTTTTTCCTAAAAGGTGCTGCAAATAATTTAGTTAGTACCATAGATATTTATAAAGGTGTAATACCATTTATTTTATTACAACTTTTAGCACTATTTATAATTATTTTATTTCCAACTATAGTTACCTTTTTATTATAGTTTTTATGTACAATGATAGTACTTTAGATTTAGAAACATAATATTATGGATTTTTTTGTATGAAAGAGAATGAAGCAAGTTCAACGGCATTTACAGTTTTACAAAGCGTTTTATATATAGCTAGTCACAGTATACATTCAAAATTGGTATCAAATGATTTAAAAGATGCAAGTTTAAAAATTATTTTAAACTCAGATAAGGGTAAAAAGCGCTTTAAACAATTGAATAGTTGGTGGTTTAAACCAATAGTTTCTTTAATTGAAAAATTAATAATGCCAGGGATAACTCTGCACTATGTTTTGAGAAAACGATACATCGAAGAGTACACATTAAAAGCAATTGAAAATGGAGTAAAGTAGGTGATAAACCTTGGTGCTGGTTTTGACACTCTTGCTTATCGTCTCTTGCAAAAGTATAAAGAGGTAAACTTTATAGAGATAGATCATCTTGCTACTCATAAAATTAAAAGAGATGCTCTTACTAATGTTGTAGCTCCTATTAATCCAAAGATTGGTAATCTATTGAAACGAATTGGTTTTCGTATGATTGACAAAGATTTTTTTGAACCTCATACTGGTGTACCAATGTTACCTTTAGTTTTAGAATCTAGTAAACTTAATGATTTCTTCTTAAATTTCATTAAGTTAAATCAGTTTAATGACTTTTTGAATGATTATGAACGTTGGTTTTATAAAGCTGGTGAATTGATTATTGAAGGTGGAACAATTGGTCAAAAAGCATTTCATATTATTGAGGGAAAAGTTCAAGCAAGAATGCCTGGAACTGATCATGTTTTAGGTGAGTTAGGTGAGAGAGAGATGTTTGGTGAAGTATCTTTACTTACAGATGAGCCAAGATCTGCTGATATTGTGGCTGTTACAGATGATGGTACTTTCTAAAGAAGCATTTATGTCAAGATTTTTAAGCAATCCAGATTAAGTTTTAAAACTTATGAGGTTATTGGCAAAGAGAACACAGTCATTAATTAACCAATTGCAAAAATAGAGTTTAAGGAATCAAATAATGGATGTAGCATATGCACCGTGGCGTACTGAGTATGTGAGTGATAAAGAGCAAAAAGGTTGTGTGTTTTGTGATATTAGCTTGAACTATGAATTAGATATAGAGCATCATGTGCTATATAGGGATATTGACTTTTTTATAGTTATGAATAAATACCCATATACACCAGGACATTTTATGATTATCCCTCATTATCATACAGATTCTCTTGAAAATTTAGATAGTAAAGTATGGCTAAAGATGAGTGCGTATGCGCAAAAAGGAGTTAAGCTTTTAAAGAATGCACTTAAGGCTGATGGTGTAAATATTGGTATGAATCTAGGTATTGCAGGTGGTGCTGGAATTGCTGAACATATTCATCTTCATTTGGTACCACGTTTTAATAGAGATACAAACTTCATTACTTCAATTGCATATACGAGGGTTTATCCAACTGATTTTGAAGAGGTATATAAAAAGCTTTTGATGGAATCTAAAAATATATTTTAAAATTTTACAATAGGAATTTAAAGCATGCTATTTAAAACCACCTTTAGCTGTTGGTTTATTATTTTACTCTTTTAAGAATTTAAAAATTTCTTTTTATCAAGAATTTTTTTAGATATTTTAAAAATTACTATTTTTGACGATGTTTTGTACATCATTTAACTACGTTTAAAGTAGCATTATTATAAAATAGAGTGATGTTTACAATTAGATAAAGACAGGTTGGTACTATTGGTGAAAAATATACTATTGGTTGTTATTTTATTTTTTTCATCTTTAAAAGCTCAGGATAAAGATGTAGCTGTTATGTTTGAAAAAGCATATGTCTCTTTTGAGAATAAAGATTATCAAGCTGCATTAGATGGTTTTACAAAGTTGGTTAACTTAGATATTACAGATAAAGAGTCCTATTTTTACTTAGCGCGTACATCTTTTTTGATGAAAAAATATAAGCAAGCAGAGTCTTCTTACAGATTTTTATTGCAGAATTTTGATGATAATCCTAGAGTTAGATTAGAATTAGCACGTACACTTTTTTTACTAAGACGATTTAAGGCTGCTGCAAAAGAGTTTGAGATTGTACTAAAAAGTAAAGTTCGTCCTCCACGTGCTGTTATTAAAAGAATAAAAAAGTATTTGCAAGTTATATCTATTAAAAGTGGTGAAAATGAACTTTATGATGAAGCATTGAAACTTTTTAAAAATGCAAATTATGAAGAGGCTTATAAAAAATTTACAGATTTGTTACAAGATGATTATACAAATAAAGAGGTAAATTTTTATCTTGCTCGTTCTGCGTTTGAGTCAGGAAAACTTGAAATTGCACTTAGTGCTTATGAACGTATTTTGCTCTATTATCCAAATGAACAACGTATACGTCTTGAGTATGCTCGTGTACTGTTTCTTTTAGGGCTTGCTTCTCAGTCAAAAGAGGAGTTTCAAATTGTCTTAGATACAAATCCACCTAAGGCAGTCGTAAAAAAAATTAATAGCTATTTAGCAGCACTTGAACCAAAATATATTCGTAACTCTATTAGAGGATCTTTATCTATTGGTATTCAACACGATACAAATGTACACAATACTTCAAGTAACACTATATTAAATATTCCAGCATTAAGTTTAAATATAAATCAAACCGCAACTCACGATAGTGATACTTCACATATTGAGCAATTAGGGTTACTACATTCATATGATTTTGGTGCGCCAAGTGGCTTTATGTGGCAAAATAGATTAAGCCTATATTCTCAGCATTATCTTAGTTTTAGTGAAAATAATATTTTATTTGCTACTGTGCAAAGTGGAATTGCAAATTATACAAAAAAATATAATTATTATGTTCCTATTGTTTATGAAAAAGTTTGGTACGGCTCTGATGATTATTTAGATACATATGCTTTAGCTCCATCATTTGGTTATCTGCTCTCAGATGAGAGTATGCTATCTTTAAGGGCTCGTTATGGAATTAAAGATTTTGCAACTTTTAAAGATAGAGATGCTACACAAACTGGTATTTGGACAAGTATTAGTTCTTCAATTGGTTCTGGATATCTTTTTGGTGAAGTTGGATATTTTAGTGAGAAAAAAGAGAATGAGGGACGTACAGATGTTGATTTTGATGCGTATAATTTAAGTCTTCAGTATCAGCATAGATTTACTGATGACTTAAGTTATAATGTAAGTTATGGCTATAGATTTCAAGAGTTTGTCGATGAAGATACACTATTTTTATCTAAAAGACGTGATCAAAATCATCTCTTAGGTGTTGGTTTTAGCGAGCAATTGGCAAGTAAGTTTAGTCTCAATGGAACATATAATTTCATTGTAAATAGATCAAATCACGATCCGTTTGATTATATAAAATCACAGTTTTTATTAAATGTGAATATGAGTTTTTAGGAGACAATTATGAGAAAATTATTTTTTTTATTATCTTTTTTAGGTATGCCACTTTTAGCATCAATTGCAACTGTAACGGCTGTTAAAGGTCAAGTAGAGATTGTACGTAATGAAAAAAGTATCAATGCAGTTGTAGGATTTCCTCTAAATGTTAAAGATAGAGTATTAACAGTAGGAAAATCAGTTGCACAACTTAGTTTTAAAGATGATACAGTTATTACACTTGGTAAAGATAGTGATTTTAAAATTTCAGATTATGCTTTTGAACCAAAAGTTAAAAAAACTCGCTTTAGTATAGCTAAGGGTGTTTTTAAATCGATTACTGGAAAAATTGGTAAAGTTGCTCCTAAAAAGTTTAAAATAAAAACAAAAACTGCAACAATGGGTATACGTGGTACAACAGTTTTTGGACGTGTGAACGATACAGAGAGTACATTTGCATGTACTGTTGGTGCAATTGCTGTAACTTCAAATGCAACAGGTGGAGTTGTTAGTGTAAATGCCGGGCAATTTACAAAAGTTGGAATGGGTACTGCTCCTTCTATAGCGCGTGCATTTAGTGCTAAAGATCTTAGTAAACTTGAAGAAGATTTAGGAGTAGCACCAGCAGCAAAACATAGTATTGGTATCAAAACAGATGGTATCAAAACAGATAAAGTTAATAATAATGCTAATGTAGCAGTAGAAACAGACGTAAATGATATTGGAGAAAATAGAAAATATCAAGACATTAAAGATCAGACTAAAAAAGATAGTGAAGAAGAGGCAAAGAGACAAGAGCTTGATAGGTTACCAGATATAAAATCTAGCGCTTTTGTTAGTTCAGATGGATTGATAAAATGGGGATACTGGTTGAAAGGCTCTTCAAATATATCAAATTTTAATGCAAATGAGGTTAAGACTGTTTGGTTAGAGGGTATTGAGGCAACAGCTTCACGTATAGAGCAGTTACAGCTCGCTAGTGTAAAAAAAAGTTATAGTGGTGATGTTAGAGGAATTGTTGCACAAGAGGGTAGTAATAGTTTCATTGATAGCGGTGAGTTTAGTATGACTTTTGATTTTGGAGCTGTTCAGCCGCTACAAGATGGATCTTTTGTGAAATTTACTCAAGCTGGACAGAGATGGGAGGTTAAGAATTTAACTGGAAAAATTGAGGGGAATACATTTACAATTGATGGTTTTTCAACTGCACAACAGAGTGATGCTCTCATCCAAAATGGTGATTTTAGTGGTAAATTTTTTGGCTCAAATGCTGAAAATATAGGTGCTGTATTTACTATTCATGGTATAGTTGGTGGCGTACAAAAAATAGCAACAGGTACATTATTGAGTAAATAGATGGTTGAAATAAATATAATGGGATATATGTGCGTTTAGTTTTAATAACACTTTTGTTATTGTCAAAATATACGTGGGCATTTTCATTATCTGATGCAGCTTCAGAAGTTGTTCGGACTCATCCAAGTGTTATTGAACGTCTTAACAATTTCAATTCTATATCTCAAAATATTAAAATTGCAGAAGCTGGTTACTATCCTACTATAAGTTACAGTGGTAGTTTTGGTTTAGAAGAGGTTAAAAATTCATCTACTAGTTTTTCTAAACGAAGCGCAGAGGTGATGAATAATACTTTTAGTATGAATCAAAATTTATTTAACGGATTTGAGACAAAATATGAGACACAAAAGCAGATAAAGCGTGTCTATTCTGCTGCATACAGCTATGTTGAAGTTGCAAATGATCATATATTTAAGATGGCAAAAAATTATATAGATGTTCTTCGTTATAAGCGTCTGTTGGAGATAGGTAAAGATAATATAGATTTACATGAGACTACTTTTGTGCAGGTTCAAGAGAGACAAAAATCAGGAACAAGTCCACTATCTGAACTAGAACGTGTTGCGGGTCGTTTGGCTCTTGCGAATTCAAACTACATTGTTACAAATAATAATTATCAAGATGCACTATTTGGATTTGAGGGTTTCATGGGACGTTTTATACCTCCTGAAGCATATGAAATACCAGATTTAGAGGTTGATTTACCGTCTACTATGGAAAAGGCATTACAGATTGCACTTAGAACAAATCCATCACTCATGGTAGCTCAGTATAGTTTAGAAGCTGCACAAAAGTCTTATGAGATTACAAAAGCTCCATATTATCCATCTGTTGATATGGAGTTTTTAAAGACATGGGGGAAAAATCAAGGTGGAATTATTGGTAATGATGAGACTGCAAAAGCACTTGTTACACTTAGTTATAACTTTTTTAATGGAGGAAGAGATGAGGCTAAGCGTAAAAAGGAGCTTAGTTTAATTCATCAAGAGGATAAAAGTCTCTCAAAGTTAAGACGAGAAGTTATTGAAGGATTACAACTTTCATGGTCTGCATATGAATTAGTTAGTCGTCAAAAAGATTTTTTATTAAAACATGAGCACTATACAGAGAGAACATTAAAGGCATATAGAGAAGAATTTTCTCTAGGACGTCGCTCACTTATTGATTTACTTGATGCTGAAGCAGAGTTAAATACTGCCCATAGTAAGCTTATAAATGTTAACTTTGATATTTTGTTTGCAAAAATTAGAGTTCTTGATGCTATGGGATTACTTAGTGGAGCGTTGGAAATTAATGTTAAACCAACTGTAGGGCTTCGTTCTGATAATCTATTAGAGATTGGAATGGTTAAAAAAGAGAAGTTACCAATTATTGAAGATAGTGATGGTGATGGTGTTCCAAACAGTATGGATGAGTGTGTTAATTCATTATCTACAATTGTCGTAAATAAGTTTGGTTGCGCTCAACTCTCATTAGAAGCGTTAGACCATAGATTAAGTGATTTAAATCTATCTTTACTAGATTCTGAAAATATTAAATCAGACGTTGATGATTTAGAGACACTTTTAGCAGATGATGGAATATTTGATGAAGAGCAAGCATTATTTAATGAAGTGGGTGATGATTTAGAAGATAATGTTTTTGCAGAAGATGTTGTATTACCTGTAAGAATTCATGATTCATGGGATTATTGGAACAAAGATGATGCAAATGAAAATGAGTTTACAGAAAATGAACTTGAACTTTTTGACACCGAGTATAACGTTACTATTGAGTTGCCGATTCGTTATGACATCAATGCTACAATATCTAAATATTTAGAGAATAATATTTCATTAAAGCAATCTAATAAAGATAATAACATTACATATGTGACAATACGCAGTTCAGCTGTGCGAGATAGCGAGGCTGGTAAAAAAGTTATGGTTTTATCAACTGGTAGACGTTTTAGGTCAGAAAAAAAATCGGGTGAGTGGTATAAAATTAGTAGTTATTATTTAGGCAATAGATGGATAAAATCTAAGACAGATTTGTGGACACATAAAAGTAATGTGAAAGTTTATGATGCTAAGTAAGATGATTATTATTTTTTTATTAGGGGTAGCATTTACACTCTTATATGCTTCTGTAGAACCATTTATTTCTAAAAAAACGATAGATTCTGTTGGAAAAAAATATGGTAAATATGCAGCGGCACGTGTAACTAAACTTCTTAATATTATGAATGCACTTCGTGGTAAGAGTGAAGCTAAAAAACTAATTATTATAAATAAATATTTTAATCAAGTCCCATATAAAACAGATATGGAAGTTTGGGGAAAAAAAGATTATTGGGCAACTAGAATGGAATTTTTAGGTAGAGATATGGGAGATTGTGAAGATTATGCAGCGGCAAAATATTTTACTTTAGTTCAGCTTGGAGTATCACCTAAAAAACTATTTTTGACATATGCTAAGTATAAAAAGACAAATACAGCGCATATGGTTTTGACATATTTTAAAAAGCCAAAATCAGTTCCTTTAGTTTTAGATAGCCTAGTAAAAAAAATATTGCCAGCATCTAAGCGTAAAGATTTGATTCCAGTTTATAGTTTTAGCGGGGATGAGTTGTATCTTGCGAAGCAAAAAGGTATGGGTAAAAAAGTTCCATCAGCTCTAAAGAAAAATAAAAAATGGGCAAAACTAATGAATGATGTACAGAGTAATAAAATATGACTAGGATGAGATATGACACTTTTTAAACAGATTGCTGCGATTTTTGCATTTTCACTTTTAATAATTTTAGGTACGGTTTTGTGGCTTAATTTTAAAACAGCTAATGACTTTGTTCAGGGTCAACTTTTAAGTACAGCAGAAGATACAGCAACCTCTCTAGGATTGTCCCTTAGTCCAGTTGCAGATTATGATGATACATCTACTATGGAGACAATGATAAACGCTATTTTTGATCGTGGATATTATGAGTCTATTACATTACGTGATATGGACGATAAAATTTTATTAGAAAAAAAACAGCCTGTTATTGTAAAAGATATTCCCACATGGTTTATAGATTTTATTGATCTTCAAACACCACTTGCAACTACACAAATTTCAACTGGTTGGACAATGTTTGGACAACTGAGTGTTCGTGCTCACCCAGGACATGCTTATTTACAATTGTGGCAGACGCTTATTGAAATTGGAGAGTCTTTTGCAATGCTAAGTATTGCTATTTTAGCTCTTTTGTATTTTTTACTAAAAATTATTCTTCGTGCGCTAGTTCGGATTGAAGAGCAAGCCTTAGCTATCAATCGAAATGATTTTATTGTTCAAGATAAGATTCCATTTACAACAGAATTTAAAAATGTTGTAGTTGCTATGAACTCTATGATTGTAAAAGTTAAAGAGATTTTTGATAAAGAGGCTGAATCACTTCGTAAGTATCATGAGGTACTATATACAGATAGTGTAACTAAGCTCTATAATAGAAGGTATTTATTAATAAAACTTTCAAATTATCAAAATGCCCATAGTGAAGTTTCACAAGGTTCGTTTATGATGCTTAGCTTTAATGGCATTGATGAAGCTAAAAAAATTTTAGGTTTTGTTAAGTTAGAAGAGCTTTTAAAAAATATTGCTTCTATTTTAAAAACAGAAACTCAAAAGTTGCATGATAGTGTTGTTGCTAGGATGAATAATGCAGATTTTGCTATTTTAATCCCAGCATATGGAATTAATGATACAAATGAGAACTTTAAATCTATATTAGATAAAATCGTAGAGAGTTTTAATAATGCTGAATTAGATTCTAGTGTTTCATATATAAGTATCGGTGCAGTTGGTTATACTCCTGATGATACAACTAAAACTCTATTTTCAAAAGCTGACTTTACATTAGCCTCTGCAAAAGTAAAAAGAACTCATGCAATAGAGTATGGAAAAAGTGATGAAAGCTCTTTAGTTTTAGGTAAAGAAGAGTGGGTGAAGATGATTAGTGCTTCAATGGATGAAAATATGTTAAAAGTAGCAGTTCAGCCTGTTGTAACTATTGATGATGATTCTGATATTTATCATGATGAAGTATATCTGCGTTTAGTTGATGAAAAAGATAAAATATATAACGCTGGTTATTTTATGCCAATGCTTATAAATTTGAATTTAACTGATGATGTTGATCGTCATGTTGTTGAGCTTGCTATGCATCATCTTAAGAAAATGAAAGAGATAAAATCTCTAGCTATAAACATTGCAGCTTCATTTATCTCTAATGCTTCTAATATGCACTGGTTAAGAGAAAAACTTTATAGCTTCTCTTCTGAATCAAATGTTATTTTATGCTTTGAGTCATCTAATTTTTCTATTTTGAAAAATCTTGATATTTTTACGGAACTTGCAAAAATGGTTCAAGCAAGGGGGTATAAGTTTGGTATAGATAATTTTTCAAGTGATTCAAGTAATATGAGCTATTTACAACAGATTAAGCCAAACTATATAAAAGCAGATAAGTCATATTTGATTGATTTACAGTATTCAGATGATTCAAGTATGAGTAATGAAGCACTATTTATTTTAACAAAAAGTTTAAATATAGATATTATAGCAACAGCAGTTGAGACAGAAGATCAAAAAGAGAAACTGAAAAAAATGAAAATTTTATATTTTCAAGGAAGTTTAGTAGCTGAACCAAAAATATTAGGAATGTAATATATGGATGAAATCTCAAAAACAGACCCCTTACTAGAATCTTTAGTCTTATTTACAAAGTTATATCATAAGCCTTTTAGTGCAGAAGCATTAACAGCAGGATTACCATTAGCACAAGGACAATCTTATCATGAACTTTTCTCTATTCATGGTTCAAAGTCGGCTTTTTCACGTGCAGCTGGTCGTGCTGGTCTCTCTTCTCGACTTGTGAAAAAAAATATTTCAGAGCTTTCTAATTTAGTTCTTCCTGCTATTTTAGTTTTGAAAAATCAAAACGCATGTATATTAGAACGATTTAATGATGAGCGAACTCATGTAAAAATTATAATGCCAGAAGTTGGAGAATCACAGGAGTGGGTATCTGTTGATGAGTTTGAAAAAGAGTATATCGGTTTTGCATTCTTAATTAAGAAACAGTATAAATTTAAAGATGTATCTACAAATTTATTAGATACTAAAAATAAACATTGGTTTTGGGACACATTAAAGCTTTCAATTCCAATCTACCGCGATGTGGCGATTGCCTCTTTTGTAATTAATCTTTTTGTTTTAGCGTCACCTCTTTTTACAATGAATGTATATGATAGAGTAGTTCCTAATAGTGCAATTGAGACTATGTGGGTACTTGCTATTGGTGTTACGGTTGTGTATGTATTGGATTTAACATTAAAGTTAGTGCGGACATATTTTTTAGAGACAGCTGCAAAAAAGAGTGATGTCATAATGAGTTCTATTTTGTTTGAAAAGGTAATGGATTTAAAACTCTCAGCTCGTCCAAAATCTGTAGGTTCATTTGCAAACAACTTAAAAGACTTTGATACTATACGAAATTTTTTGACAACTTCAAGTTTAGCTGCACTTATAGATTTGCCTTTTGTTCTCATATTTTTAGGTGTAATTAATTTACTCGGTGGAGCAATAGTCATAATTCCGATGATCGGTTTACTTGTTATATTGGTTTATTCATTCCTAGTAAAAGAGCCTCTTAGAAAAAGTATTCAAAGTACTTATGAAGCGTCTGCTGAAAAAAGTTCTATTTTAATTGAATCACTTTCAATGCTTGAGACAATTAAGGCAATGGGGACAAATGCACACGCACAGTGGAAGTGGGAAGAAGCAACTGGTGAAATATCCAGACGTAGTGTAAAGTCTAGATTACTTAGCGCTTCAATCTCATCTGTAACACAAATGTTTACGCAGATTACAACTGTTGCAATTATAATTTATGGTGTTTACATGATTCAAGAAAAGGAGCTTACAATGGGTGCGCTAATTGCTATAGTAATTTTATCATCAAGAACAATAGCACCAATTGGACAAGTAGCAGCACTTCTTTCAAATTTTGAACAATCTAAAACTGCATATATGGGGTTAGATAATATTGTAAAATTGCCACAAGAGAGACCACAAGATAAACAGTTTGTTGAGCGTCCAGCATTTATTGGAAAAATTGAGTTTAAGAATGTATCTTTTAGGTATCCAGATGATGATAGATTTGCTCTGCAAGATGCAACATTTACAATTAATCATGGCGATAAGCTTGGGATAATAGGTAAAATAGGATCTGGTAAAAGTACAATTGAAAAGCTTATTTTAGGACTTTATGAACCAACTGAGGGAACTATATTAATTGATGGTATTGATATTAGTCAGATTGATCCTAGTGATTTGAGGAGAAATATTAGTTATGTTCCTCAAGATATTACTCTTTTTAGAGGAACAGTAAAAGAGAATATTGTAATTCAAGCACCATATGCAAATGATGCAGCTGTTATAAAAGCAGCTAACATTAGTCAAACTGAAGATTTTGTCAATTTACATCCTAAGGGATTTGATATGGAAGTTGGAGAGCGTGGTGATGGATTGTCAGGTGGTCAACGTCAAAGCATTGCTGTTGCACGAGCATTTTTAGTTGACAATCCACTTATTATTATGGATGAACCTAGTAATTCTATGGACAATACAACTGAGTTGAAACTTTTAAATAGTCTAAAAGTAGCACTAACTGATAAAACGACTATTTTGGTAACACATAAAAGTACACTGTTAGCTCTTGTGGATAGATTACTTGTAATAGATCAAGGTAGGGTTGTGATGGATGGTGCAAAAGAGGAAGTTCTTGCCCGCTTGAACCCTAAGAAAAAAGCAGCATAATGAAAGAAAATAGTCAATTTACACATAATGTTCATTATAGTCAAAAAGACTTAGAATATATGTCAAGTTTAAGTTCAGCAGTACTACAAAAGTCTACAAAGAGTTATCAAATTTTACTTTGGGTTATTTTTGGTACGGTTAGTTGGCTTCTTGCTTGGGCATATTTTGCGGATATTGATGAAATAACACGTGGAGAAGCTAGAGTAATACCATCAGGACATATTCAAGTTATACAAAACTTAGAGGGTGGAATAGTCTCAGACATTTTGGTTCAAGAGGGTGATACAGTTAAAAAAGGAGAGGTACTATTAAAAATAGATAATCAAAAGTCTGTAAGCTCTTATGAAGAGAGTCAATCAAAATATAATGAATTACATGCTAAGTCGATAAGATTACAGGCCGAAGCACTTGATAAACCTTTTACAATTGATAAAGATATAGAAAAGGAGTTAGGACGTTTTGTGATTGATGAGAGAAGTTTATATAGAAGTCATAAGAAGGAGTTGATGAGTGAAATTGGTGTTTTAGAAGAACAGCTTTCTCAAAGAGATAGTGAATTAAAAGAGGCAATTTCTAAACTAAAACGTCTTAAAGGTAGTTATAAACTTATGAGAGAGGAGCTTAAAATTACAGAACCTCTTGTTCGTAAGGGGCTAGAGTCTAAAGTGGATTTTTTGAAGCTAAAACGAGATGTTAATGATTTATTAGAAAAAGTTGAGGCTGCTAGTATCTCTTTACCTAGAATGGAATCTAGTGTGAGTGAGATTAGAAGCAAAATAGAACAGACTAGATTAATTTTTAAAAACGAGGCTAAAAAAGAGTTAAATGAAGTCCTCTCAGAGATGGATAGAATAGGACAAACTCAGAGTGCATTAGCCGATCAAGTTAATAGAACAGCAGTTGAATCTCCAGTCGATGGTGTAGTAAAACAGATATTTATAAATACTGTTGGTGGTGTTATTAAACCTGGTATGGATTTATTAGAAATTGTTCCAAATGAAGATACACTTATAATAGAGGCGAAGATAAAGCCATCAGATATTGCATTTTTGTATCCTGGACAGAAGGCGATGGTAAAGATTACAGCTTATGATTTTGGTATTTATGGTGGACTAGATGGTGAAGTTTCACGTATCAGTGCAGATACAATAACAGATAGAAAAGACAATAGTTATTATTTAGTTAGAATTAAAACAGATAGGAGTTATTTAGGCGGGGCAAAAGGTGATATTGAAGATTCTGAGAAAAAGATGATTATACCAGGGATGACAGCAACAGTAGATATTTTAACTGGTAAAAAGAGTGTATTGGATTACCTTTTAAAACCAATATTAAAAGCTCAACAAAATGCTTTAACGGAGAGATGACATGAAAAAAATCATTACAGTCACTACTAACGATAATGTGAGGCTACATTGGAAAAACTCTCTATCTAGTAGTTATAAAATTAAAAGTATGAAAGATAATTTTGCAAAACATTATGATAGTTTGATTATGTTTCATTTACGAGAAAATAATTTTAGTGATTTACAAGAGTTATCTAAACATGATAATAAAGTTATGGTTTTTAGTGGATATCCATCATTTGAAGAGGGTTATAAACTTCTTCCACTTGGAATTAAAGCTTATGCAAACTCTTTGATTTTAGCTCAGACTTTGAAGGATATTGTTGAGGTAGTAGAACGTGGAGATGCATGGTTATATCCAGAATTTATTAATCAGATGATTATGAATGTAGCAGGTAAACCAACTAATAGTAATGAAAATATTCTTAAAAAATTAAGTGAACGTGAAACTCAAATAGCACTTTATGTAGCACAAGGTCTTAGTAACAAAATTATTGCACAAAATGCTGAGATTACTGAGCGTACTGTTAAAGCACATTTGAGTTCAATTTTTCAAAAACTTCAAATAAAAGACAGATTAGCACTAGCCCTTCTCATAAATAGCTAAATTAGTACCAAAGTACAATTGTTTTAATACTTTAGGTTTGTTATTATGATACTCGTAAATAATAAATCTGCTATGAAATGGATCTGAGATGACTAAAGTAATTGGTATTGTTCAAAATGTTGATGGGGTTTTCTTTGTAAAAACAGTAACTGGTGAGGTACATCAGCTTCAAGAGGGTGATGAAGTTAATCTAAATGACTTGGTATATAGTAATGATTTAGTCTCAGCAAATGACATGATTAGAATTGAATTTAATAATGAACAAGTTTTGGTTCTAAAGGGTGAAACTTATCAGTTATTAGATGATACAGTTTATATTAATGGTGATGATATAGATAATAGTGAGTCTGTAGTAGACTCTTCAAGTATACAAAATGCGATTTTAGCAGGTGAAAGCCTTGATGAGCTTGATGATACAGCTTCTGGTAATGAAGTTATTCAAGATAGTGTAAATGACAGTGCAGATTATGAAGAGCGCAATGATAATAGTGTAGATATTAAAGCTAACACTGATACGGATACTTTTGGTGAAGTAGGACAAGTTACGCGTGATGTACGTGAACTATTTGCAAGAATAGTAGATAATGTAGATGCTCAAGTAGAGATTGTTACTAATAACACTCCTAATAATAGACCAGATTCTAATAATGGTTTAAATGATGGCAATAATAAATCAGGTGCAGATAATAATATTGCAAATATAAAAACTGAAATTACTGGTACTAATCAAGAGCTAGAACCAGCACCAGAAGCAACAACAACGCCAGAGCCTACAACACCTCAGTCACCAACAACAACTCCAGAAGCAACAACACCTCAGACATCAACAACAACTCCAGAAACAACAACACCTCAAACATCAACAACAACTCCAGAAACAACAACACCTCAGACATCAGCAACAACTCCAGAAACAACAACACCTCAGACATCAGCAACAACTCCAGAAACAACAACACCTCAAACATCAACGACAACTCCAGAACCAATAACACCTCAGGCATCAACACCAGCTCCAGTAGCAAATGATGCGACTATTTCAATAATTGGAGATTCCAATGTTGATGAGGGAAATACAGCTGAATATACACTAGTAGTAAGTAAAACACCAACTTCAGATGTTGTAGTGACATTAGGATATGAAGGTACAGCAAATGGTGAAAGTTATAATGGAACTACAATTGTAACAATACCAGCGGGTCAAACATCGGTTACATTTAATATCTTAACTATAGATGACTCTAGCCTAGAAGGTGGAGAAAGTTACACGATTGCTATTAAGGAAGTAAGCGGTGGTGGCTTTGATAGTTTATCTATTGATGAAAGTTCTAATGACATCTCTACAGTAGTTGTAGAAGCTGTAAATGATGCACCAGAAATTACAATTACCTCTACAAACAACTTCACAGAAGATAGTGGAATAGTAGAAGGTGATGTGGTTTCAACTTATACTACAAACGATGCAGAGGGAGATACAGTAAGCGTAACTCTAAGTGATACAATAAATTATGCACTAGATGGAGCTGGAAACGTAGTATTAACTCAAGCAGGAGTAGATTTAGTAAATAGTGGCGAAGCGTTACCATCATTTATATTAACTCCAAATGATGGAACAGTTGATGGAATATCAGCAACTGCAGATCCAGCAGTTACAGCTGTAAATGATGGACTACTATTAGATGTAACAACAGTTGATGTAATAACTGAAGATAGCGTAACAGTAGATACAGTAGTAGCAACATCAGTAGCAAGTGATGAAGATGGAGGAGATATTATCTTCTCAATCACAAATGATACAGCAGGAAACTATGTAATAGATTCAACAACAGGAACAGTAACATTAAGCGCAAATGGAGTAGCACTAGTAAATTCAGGTGCAGACTTGCCAAACTTCGAAGTAAGCGCGTCAAGTACAACAGGATTAGTATCAACAGCAACAGCAGAGGTAAATCCAGTAGATACAACAGCTGTAAATGATGGACTACTATTAGATGTAACAACAGTTGATGTAATAACTGAAGATAGCGTAACAGTAGATACAGTAGTAGCAACATCAGTAGCAAGTGATGAAGATGGAGGAGATATTATCTTCTCAATCACAAATGATACAGCAGGAAACTATGTAATAGATTCAACAACAGGAACAGTAACATTAAGCGCAAATGGAGTAGCACTAGTAAATTCAGGTGTAGATTTATTGAATTCAGGAACAAACATAGTAAATTCAGCTGCAAACCTACCAAGCTTCGAAGTCAGTGCATCAAGTACAACAGGATTAGTATCAACAGCAACAGCAGAGGTAAGTTTAGTAGATACAACAGTTGTAAATCACATACCAGAAGTGGAAGCAGAATCTGTATCTGTGATAGAAGATTCTACAATTAGTGGGCAGATAGATGCTACAGATGTTGATGGTGATAATTTAACATTTGCAGTAAGAGATGGTGCTGATGTGCCTAATGGTTTAGTTGTTAACTCTGATGGTAGTTATACTTTTGACGCAGGTTCGTATGATTCATTGAATTCTAATGAAAATCAAGTAATTGTTGTACCTATTACTGTAAGCGATGGACATGGTGGTAGTGTGGAGACGACATTATCTATTGATATTAGTGGTGTAAATAATGATTTGACTTATGTGAGTGAAAATGCTGGTTATAGTAATGTTGTTGGTATATATGAAGTTAATAGTGATGGAAATCCTATTAGTGGTACAGTTCTTATTGATAATCAAAATGGTATGACTGGCGGTGTACACTTGGCTGATTTAGAACCAGGTAATTATGAATTTTTTCTAATTGCTAATGGTGCTAGCGCTGTTGATTCAAATAGTGTAATTACATTTGATAACAGTGGTAACACACCTGTTCTTTTAGTTAATGGAGAAGAGTTGTCTCAACCGACATACTATACACAACCAGAATTAAATGCTGATGGAGAAGATCATTTTATATTTACTAGTAATGGTAATGGTGGTACAAATATTAGTATTGAGGATCTATCAAATTTAGGTGATGCTGATTTTGCTGATATTGTATTAAGCACAAATTTTGAAATGGCAAATCATATCACCATAGATGCTGATGTAATTAATTCTAGTGATACGGGAAGTTCACAAACTGATGATATAACATCAGATAATACTCCTACAATTACAGGAAATACGGAATCACATGCAAATATTGAAATTACTGATGAGAATGGAAGTGTTGTAGGAACTGGTACTGCTGATAAATATGGAGATTATAGTATTACAACAACAGAGCTTACTGATGGTACACATACATTAAATATTAAAGCAACTGGCGGAATGGATTCAGCTAGTACTACGACACAAACAGTTACTGTTGATACAGTAGCTAGCGATATAGATAAATTAGAGATTACAAATATTGTGGATAATGAGGGTGATCACTCGAGTATTACAATGTATGGAACAGGTGCTGAGACAGGTAATACTATAACACTTTATGATGAAAGCGATAATGCTGTTCAAACTGCTGAAGTACAAACTGATGGTACATGGAGTGCAGATATTACAAACCTCGATGGTACGCCTGTAAACGATAATGAGTTCTTTAAAGTAACAGAGACAGATACTGCTGGTAATGTTACAGGAGAGACTGATACAACTCATTATAATCATTATAATTGGAGTAATGCATCAACTGATAATTTTGATGATTATGATATGGCAGGAAGTGCAAATGATAGTTTACATATAGATGACAATGATTTAAATGATTATATTGTTGCTGATGGTGGCGATGGTACAGATACCGTAACATTTACTGGAAATAAAGCAGATTATACTATTACTACAGATAATAATGGTTATACAATTGTAACTGAGAGTGTTTCTTCAGATAGTAATAGCGATGGTACTGGCGACGTTAATGAACTTAGAAATGTTGAGACTATTAATTTTGCAGATGGAACTTATGATACAGCTACGAGTACGTTTACTAGTACAATAGTTGATGAAGATGATAGTTCTGAAAATAATGGTTTTGGAAATGGGGATCAAGGTGCTCCAGGTGATTCACTTGATCATAATAATGCAGAAAATGCCACTGATTCTGATGATACAACAACTGATGAAAATGATAGTTCAGATGAAGATGATAGCCCTGATGAAAATGATAGTTCAGATGAAGATGATAGCCCTGATGAAGATGATAGTTCAGATGAAGATGATAGCCCTGATGAAAATGATAGTTCAAATGAAGATGATAGCTCTGATGAATCTACACAAGAGTTTGAGACAACTGAGGAATCTGGTGGTTTCCTAAGTAATCTATGGAATTCTATTAAGAGCTTTGTTAGTGGTAATGAAGCAGTAATAGCAGAAGAGACAGAAGAAGTAAAAGAGAGCAAAGAAGATAAACATGAACCTAGAGAAGAACCAAGAGAGAGTAGAGAAGAGAGACATGAACCTAGAGAAGAACCAAGGGAGAGTAGAGAAGACAGACATGAACTTAGAGAAGAACCAAGAGAGAGTAGAGAAGATAAACATGAACCTAGAGAAGAACCAAGAGAGAGTAGAGAAGACAGACATGAAATTAAAGCAGAAGTAGCTGCTCAAGATGTTCTTGAAGAGCCTGTTGCACAAGAAGATGTACCAGTTCAAGATTCAAGTGTTGAAAGTAACATAGTAAGTGAAGATACAACAGTTTCAGAAGTACCAACAACAGATGAAACTCCTGTTCTTGATGTGGTAACAGAAGAGGCAGTGGTTGAAGATACTCCTATTGTAGATGATACTCCTGTAGTTGATACTACAGACCTTGCTGGATTAGTTACAGAGGAGACTATTGAAGTTAACTTAGATATTGTTCAAGAGGTTGATAATGAAGTTGTACTTGATGTTGCTCCTGTTGAAGTTGCTCCAATAGAGATAGTATTAAATGATGTAGTAGAAAATGATGCTCCAGCTGCGGATGTAATTGACTTTAGTGAAATAGCTGCACCTGAACCTGCTCCAGCTCCAGCACCTTCATCTGATGTTGCACCTGCTGAAGCTTCTGTTGTGCTAGATGATACACCTGCACCTGAGCCAGTTCCTGAACCTGCTCCAGCGCCTTCAGAATCTGTACCGACGGTTGTTATTGAAGATATATCACTTGATCACCCATAATGATATAATACGTCCTATAATAAATTAGGACGTAATATTTGAAAATATTTATCGCTTTTTTAGTTTTTATTTTGTTCTTAGGTGCAGAAGATGAAAAGCCTGATGTTATGCAGGTGCTTTTTTTAAAATTAGGTATAAAAGCATTATCTGAAGAGATTAGCACTACGAAGAATCAAAGTAGTGTTAATAACGTAAAATTGGATGCAATAGAAAAGCGTCTTGATAATATTGAAAAAAATATGGAAATTTTATTAGGTTTTGTAAATAGTAGAGAAGTACTAAAAAGTAATATAGATGATTCAATGCAAAAGGCATTGAAAATAGAAGATATAAAAAGTGATACTCTTTATTCAATTCAACTTTTTACAGCAAGTAAACAAAAAAGTATAAAAGAATTTATTGATAAACTACCTCAACAAATTAGGAAACAGATTAGAATTTATAATATAAATAGTTATCTTGTAATTAGATATGGTGCAGAAAAATTGAAAAAGAATCTCTATAAAAATTTAAATGAATTTAAAGATGGTGGTTTAAAAGATGTTTTTATTGTACAAATTTCTGAAAAAAGTTATTCAAATTCAACTATTTTTAGAGATTAAAGAAGCATTTAACTAATTAAACGCTAAAATCGGGCGCTAAATGATATAGAAAGGGTACTTCTAAATGGATTTAGGAACAGTAATTGGTCTTGTTATGATTATGGGTCTTCTGTTCTCAGCAATGGCAATGGGAGTTGGAATTGGACCGTACATTGATATTCCCTCTGTATTAATTGTTTTTGGTGGATCTATTGGTTCACTTCTCATCGGTTTCAAAATGGAACAGATGAAAAATTTTGGCAAGATTTTTATGATTGCTATTAAACCTCCTCAGACAGATATGATGGAGCTTATTAAGAAGCTTGTAGACTATGCAACGCAAGCAAGGCGTGATGGTATTTTAGCATTAGAAACTGCTGCAAATAGTGAAGAAAATGAGTTTTTAAAAAAGGGTCTTTCTATGGCTGTTGATGGTAATGAACCAGATACTATTAGAGATTTACTCGAAATTGAGATGGAGCAGACTAGTACACGTCATAAAGGTAATGCTCTTGTTTTTGATCAATGGGCTGGTTTCGCTGGTGCTATGGGTATGATTGGTACGTTAATTGGTTTGGTTGCGATGCTTCTAAATATGGCAGATCCCAGTGCTATTGGGCCATCAATGGCAGTTGCACTTTTGACTACAATGTATGGTGCAATGATTGGTAACATTGTTGGTACACCAATTGCAAATATTTTAGGTATTCGTAATGATGAAGAGGCAATTGTTATGCAAGTTGTATTAGAGGGTATCATGTCTATTCAAGCTGGCGATAATCCTCGTACATTAGAGGGAAAACTACTTTCATTTTTAGCGCCTAATGAGCGTGTTAGTCAATTTGAGTAATTAATTATGGCAAAAAAAAAGTGTGTATGTGATTGTCAAAAGTGTCTACCTGCTTGGCTAGCAGCATTTGGAGACTTAATGAGTCTTCTTTTATGTTTTTTTGTTTTACTTCTTTCTATGTCAACAATGGATGCTAAAAAGGTTTCAGATGCAATCGGTTCACTATCAGGAGCACTTAGTGTGTTAGAAGGTGGTACACAAGCTGAAATTAGTCCAGATAGATTAAAGCAAGCTACTCCAATAGAAAGACGTGAAGAGACAGCGGAGGAAGTAAATCGTGTTGCTCAAGCTGTAATTGAAATTAAAGAGATGACACAAGGTGGTGGTGGACCTGCTGTAACTGTAGAAGAGGCAGAAGAGGGTTTTTTTATTAGATTACCTGCAAACTTACTTTTTAAACCAGGGTCTGCTCGAATTGAAAATCAAGATGCTATACTTTTTCTAAAAAGAATTGCACTTATTATAATGCAATTTCCAAATAATATAGAGATAAGTGTACGAGGTCATACAGATGATCAGCCACCAGCACCGAAGAGTCCTTTTAAAGATAATTGGGAACTATCATCTGCTAGAGCAATTTCTGTTTTACAAGAGTTACACTTAGCAGGAGTTGAGCCAAAAAGAACATCAACTGCAGGGTTTGCAAAATATCGTCCAGTTACAACAAATGCTACAAAAGATGGACGTGCAAAAAATAGACGTGTTGATATTTATTTTTTTGGAACGCAAAAGTCTGCCGGCGATGGAGCGCAAAAGAGTGTTCTTGATAGTGGCATGACAAGTGTTAAGGAAAAATGATAAGAGCCATTGCGCTACTTCTTTTTTTTGTATTTTCATTAAATGCAGAAACTATTCAGATACCAACTGTTAATCTAACTCTTGGTGGTGTAACTGAACCTGAACAACTTGTAAATTCACTTAATGTTTTAGTTGTTCTTACACTTCTTTTTTTAGCTCCATCTCTTATTTTAGTAATGACTAGCTTTACTAGAATTTTAATAGTCTTTGGTTTTTTAAGACAGGCACTAGGTACGCAGCAGATGCCACCAACACAACTTCTTGTCTCTTTAGCATTGGTACTTAGTTTTTTTGTAATGGAACCAGTTGGAGAAAAGGCATATGAAAAGGGTGTTAAACCATATTTAGAAAAAACTATTAGTTATGAGGAGGCTTTTGAAAGAGCTTCTGAGCCTTTTAAAAATTTTATGATTAGAAATACTCGTGAAAAAGATTTAGCACTTTTTTTTAGAATACGTAAGATGGAAAATCCTCAAAGTATTAAAGAAGTGCCTTTGAGCATTGTAATTCCTTCTTTTATGATTAGCGAACTTAAAACTGCTTTTGAGATAGGTTTTTTAATTTTTTTGCCATTTTTAATTATAGATATGGTTGTATCTTCAATTTTAATGAGTATGGGTATGATGATGTTACCACCGGTTATGATTTCTTTGCCATTTAAAATTTTAATTTTTGTTCTAGTTGATGGGTGGAATTTATTGATTGGAAATTTGATGGAGAGTATTAAATAACTTTAGTATAGAGTTATTTTATTTCTACCATTGTGTTTTGAAGTGTAGAGTGCTGAGTCTGCATGTTTAATCATATCGTCCAAATTTTTTTCAATGCTATAATCTAAACCAATAGATACAGTAAAAGATATTTTTTCGTTATCAATATTTATTACATGGTTTTCAAATATATTTTTAATTTTTTCAAATAATTTAAGCACATCATTTTTTGAAATATCTTCAAGTAATACACAAAATTCTTCACCACCAAAACGAGCCAACAAATCAGATTTTCTTAGATTCGTTTTAAGGATTTTGACTGTATCTTTTATAGCAATATCACCAATATCGTGACCAAATTTGTCATTAATCTTTTTAAAAAAGTCTATATCTATCATTACAACAGATAATGGTCTATTTTTTCTTTTAGCTTTTGCATATATAATTTCTGCACTATCATAAAAATATCTTCTATTATAGGCACCTGTTAAAAAATCTTTATTCGCTAAATCTCTAGTCTCTTGGAAAAGATCTAATAGCTCTATATTACTATTTATTCTAGTGAAAAATATCTCTGTTTGAAATGGCTTATGTAGAAAATCATTTGCACCAGCACGTATAAATTTACTAGCAACTCGTAGTGTATCTGCGCTGCTTTGTACAATTATACCAACTTGACTTTTGTTATACATTTTTCTAATTCTATATGTTAATTCTAAACCATCCATATTTGGCATATAGTAGTCTGTAATTACCAAAGAAATATCGCCTTTATGTTCGTATAAAATCTCTAAAGCTTCTTCCCCATCATGTGCTTCATAGATTTTCATATTGAATTTTTTTAATTCATCATGTATAAATTTTAAAGATGTTTTTGAATCATCAACTATTAACACTTTTCTATCAAAATTTTTAATAGTCTGGTTAATAAGTTTTAAAAGATATTCAATACTATATGGAGCATCTTTACTAATATATTCAAGAATAGATTTTTTTAAGAAATTTTCTTTCATTTCATCTTCATCTACGTTCGTTAAAACAATTGTAGGAATTTTGTGAGCAATGGTTAAATCTACTGCTTTAGCATATTTAGTATCTTCTAAAAATAGTTCAGTAACAGCTATTGCAATACTGTCTTTGTTCTTTTTTAAAATAATTTGTGCGATATTATAATTATTTGCAATTAAAACATTAACATTTATTTTTTCTTCAATTTTTGTTTTTAGATTTTCTAATGTTTTTAGATTATTATCTATAAGTAAGATATTGTGCATAATTTAGTCCAGCTATAAAATTTTTTACTATAATATCACAATATATGTTATAATTATCATAATTTATGCTTAAGGTATGTAATTTATATAGGGAAATAGAATAAAATGGAATGTAAACATTTTGGACAGTGTGGAAGTTGTAAAATTTATGAAGATGGTTATAGCGCTCAATTAGAAGAGAAAGTTACAAATACAAAAGAACTTTTTAGTCAATTTACAGATATAGAAGGTGATATTTTCAGTTCACCAGAATCTAATTTTCGTTTTCGTTCAGAGTTTAAAATATTTCATGATAAAACAGGTATTCATTATGCAATGTATGACAAAGATAAGAAGCTTTTTAATATTGATGAGTGTTTAATTGTAAATGAAGAGATACAAAATATTTTTAAACCGCTATTAAAGTCTATTGTTTCTTTGGATATTGCGTATAAATTATTTGCAGTTGAATTTTTATCTACAACGACTAAAGGGATGATTATTACTCTAATTTATCACAAAAAGCTAGATGAAAATTGGCAAGAAAAAGCAAAAATACTTTTTGAAGAGTTAAATATAGATGCGATAATTGGTAGAAGTCGCAAACAAAAAATTGTAATTGGTACAGATAGAGTTGTAGAGACATTTAAGATAGATAAAAAAGAGTATAAATTTATCTATATAGAAAATAGTTTTACTCAACCAAATCCATATACAAATCAATCGATGCTTCAGTGGGTAAATAATCAAAGCATTAATCTTAAAAATGATTTATTAGAGCTTTATTGTGGGGCTGGAAATTTTACTTTGGTATTGTCTGAAAATTTTGATAAAGTTTTAGCAACTGAGATTTCAAAACCTTCTATAGTAGCTGCTATGGATAATTGTGTACTAAATGATGTTAATAATATAGAGTTTGTTCGTATGAGTAGTGAAGAGTTTGTGAAGGCTATTTCGAAAGAGAGAGAGTTTAATCGTCTAAAAAATATTGAATTAGATTCATACAATTTTGATACAATTTTTGTAGATCCTCCAAGAAGTGGTTTAGATGATACGACTAGAGAATTATCATCTAATTTTGAAAATATTATATATATTTCTTGTAAGCCAGAAACTCTTGCACGAGATGTTGAATATTTAAGTAAAACTCATGAAATTGTATCAATGGCATTTTTTGATCAGTTCGCATATACTCCTCATTTAGAGATGGGGCTGAGACTTAGAAAAATTTCCCTTTGAATTGGCATGAAATTTTGTTACAATCACGCTAATGTATTACGTAATTCAAAAAAAGCATAACGACTATTATAAGCACTTCTTAGCCTATAAGGTACCATCTTTTAAAACTTCAAAATCTAGTGAAAATGTTATTTTTGAATTTAAAATGGATGATGGGACTCTGAAGAGAAAATGGGCAAATAAAAAAGATATTATTCTTATGACTGATAATGAAGAGTTTTTTAAGTTGATGTATAAGCGTCTGAAGTCTTTAGAAGATAAACATAATGAAGATATTAAAGAGCAACAAGAAAAAGTTAGTGCTGCTATTAGTAGTTTTAAAGAAGATATGGATGAGGAGTTTGACACATTTATGACAAAAAAATTACATGAAGATATTCCATGTGCTCTTAAAAAGTTTTTATAGATTAAAACTATATGATAGTTCAGATATTAGCTAATGTATTTGGAGGAGCCTTCACTGGGTACATTACTAATGTCTTAGCTGTTAAGATGCTTTTTAAAAAGTATCCGATAGTTGGTGGTGGTGTTATCTTAAATAACTACGAAGAGTTCGTAAACAATATGAGTGCGTTAGTTGAACGTGACTTAATTAATCATGCTACACTAGAGCATGAATTTCAAAAAGATGGTTTTAAAACTGCTTTAGAGTCAACTGTTAGCCATTTATTAAATAAATCTTTATATAGTTTAACTCCTGACATTAAACTAAGTGAAGTTGCTGGGTTTAATAAAACTTATGAATCATATAAGACTCTTTTAGAAGATAATGAATCTAAATTTCTTTCTGAGTTGCTATCTGTTTTTTTTAATCATATTGGTTTGGAAGATGTATTATCATCTGAACAAATTGATAAATCCTCTAAAAATATTTTTAATTTTTTAGAAGAGATTTTAGGTGATGAGATAGGTGATATTGTTAAAAGTTTTTATAATGAATTTTCTAATAAAAAAATTGATGAATTAATAGAACCAGAATTAATTGATGCAATATCTTTGAATATTGATGAGATTCTTTCACATATACATGAGCAACTTAGAGAGTATGATACGCAAATTGACGCTTTTATGGATGGGCAGTATGTACATTTTAAAATTGATAAGCTGCTTTATAAATTACAAGATCATCTTAAAAAACGCTCACTATTTGATATAATTGGTGGTAGAAAAGATAAAAATGTCCAACAACTCTCAGATGAAATAGTTGAAAAGTTTATAGCTCTTATAAATTCGAAAGAGGCTCAACCGTTATTAGTTAGCCTTGCACAATCTCTTATTGAGATGTTAACTAGTATTAAACATCCAATATATTATTATGTAGATGAAGAGATTGAAAAGCAGATATATCTATTTTTACAAAGTCATCTACCAACGATAATTGATTTTCTTTTAGATTGGATATTTAAAAATCGTTATGATATTGAAGAACTTATTGAAACTCTTGTTGATGAAACTTTAAGTAAGGGTGGTGTTTTAGGAAAAGTTAAATTATTGCTAAAAGATATTTTTATTGGAAAATTTTCTGGAAAATTTTCTTTAATTGAACGATTTGAGAGTTTTGCTAATCTATCTAATAATAAAGAAGAAGCTGTTCAACTTCTACACGAAAAAATAATGTTCACCTTAAAAGAAAATAGTATAGGTAGCATAGTTTCAGAGTTACAGAAAAATGGTTTTATAGATGAACAATTACTAGCTGATATCATGAAAGAGAATATGAAACAATTCTCTTCATTAATTCGTATTTTTATTTTTGACGAATTGTTTCATATGCCATTGAGTGAACTTTCTACTTTTGATATTGTTCCAATTTTTTCACAAATTTTACTTAGTGATGGACGAGAAATTTTTAAAGAGAAGTTTTTGTATACAAAAGCTTTTTCAGATGTCGTACGTTTTGTTGTAAAAGAGGAGATAGAACGTACAAAAAGTTCTAGTGTTTCAGATCTGTTACAAAGTTCTAACGCATTAGAAATATTTTTTACAGATCAAATAAATAATCAAAAAGATAAAATGACAAGAATAATGAATGAAAAGGCTAATTCATTTGTTAAGAAGAAAAAAGTTTCACAAGTAGCAAATGAAAATTTTACTTCATTTATTTTTAATTTGGCTAATGGTTATTATCAAAATCAAAAGAGTATATATTTTGAAAATTTAGAACAGTTATCTGTCTATAAAATATATGAACAGATAAATAGTTATGAATATAGTGTTAATAAAGTTACAGATTTAACACTCTATAGTATTGATGAAAATTTACATTTTTTATTAGAGGGAAATGTAAGTGAAACGGTTAAAAAAGAGTTGTATCGTCTTAGCCCTAAAATGTTGCAAGAAAAAGTTGAAGAGTTTATGGGTGAAGAGTTAGGTCCGATTACTTGGCTAGGAGCTGGGCTTGGTGCGACTGTTGGTGCGACTCTTGGTTCTATACAAACTTTTTTTGTAATGGGAAATTATAGCTATATTGCAATTCCACTTATTTATGGTGTAACTGGAATTGTAACAAATGCACTTGCTCTTAAAATGTTATTTAGACCGCATAAAGAGGTTAAAATCATTGGTACAACAATGCCGTTTACTCCTGGGATAGTAGCTAAGAAAAAGCCAAAGTTTGCAAAAAATATGTCAATATTTGTAGATAAATCACTTCTTACAAAAGATGGGATGCGTAAAAAATTACTTTCATTTAAAGACGTTGCAACAATTAAGTTACATGAATATATAGCAAAAGATGAGTATATTTTTTTAGAATCTTTAATTGAAAAATATTCTCATAATTTTTCTTTAACTGCTTCAAAAATGTTAGGAACTCAGAGTACATCATATATTCAGTTACATCATGATGATATTTTAAAGACTATTATGAGTGAAATTGAGAATTTTAGTACGACTGATTTACCAGCATTTATAAACCAAGAGAAGGTTTTAGATGAGTTAAATAGTGACCTTAACTCTGTAGTTTACGCATTACAAAAAAATATTCGTCAAAACTTAAATTCCTCAAAAGAGATTTTAGAGTTTATGCCATCAATTATTCAAGAAGCTACTGGTCTTAAAATATCTTTTGTAGTTAATGAATATAGCGAGTGGCTTTATAACATTTTGAAAGATCCAAAAGAGTTAAATATACTTGCTATCTCTTTACTTGGAGAGAGTTATGAAAATATTGGTAACGATACATTTGTTAGTTTGTTAACACCTGCTTATCAAATTGGACTAAATAGATCAATTTCTGATTTTATAAATAGAAAACTCACTGATAAAAAAACTATTGATTTAATAGTGGGTTTTGTTCAAAGAAATTTTTTAAACAAGGATACCATAGCGCAAAAAAAAGTTGGTGAACTATTTGATGGTGCTTTGATTGATATTATTAGCAATAACATATCTTTAATTTTCTCTCATGCTGCTAGTGCTAGTATGCAGTATTTAAAAGATGACAAAGAGAATGTAAAAGAAGAGATTTTAACTCTGTTAAAAGAAGAGAGTGGATTTTTAACAAATAGACTAATGGGACTTACTGGTATATTTTCAGATGTTGAGCGTCTTATTGATATATTTATAGATGAACGTCTTATAGATTTTTATGAGCATAAACAGAAAAGTATGGATGAGCAACTACATATCTATGTTGAAAATTTATCAGATACGACACTTGCTAATCTTGGTATTAGAAATACTCTTATAAAAGTAGAAAATTTAACGCATTTGACTCAAAATACTTTAGATAATAGTTATGTACAGCAAAGTATAAAGCTCTTGTCACATAGTTTTATGGATGAACTTTTAAAGCTTCGCATTAAAACTGTTGCCTCAATGTTAAATTTAAATACTTTTGAAAATGTATTATCTCGCTTTTCAAAAGAGATAAATTTAAGTGCTAAATATCTGTGTACATATTATGATCAAGAGAGAGAGAGTCTACAAAAAAGTGCCACACAATTAGCAGTTGAGGTTTCAAGGTCTCTTCTTTTAACTCAAGAAGTAAGAGATTTAGTTCGTGGAGTAAAACCACAAATGTTAATGACTTGGATAGAACAGAGTAAAGAGAAGTTAATAAATTCTGATACATATGAAGTTTATAGTAAAAAAATTATTAATAATCTTCTTCATAAGCTAGGTTCTAAAAAAATAGATGAGCTAATTGATTTAAATATATTGAAAGATGATATAAGTAGTAGCCTAAAAAAAACACTCCTAAAAAAATCATTTCAGGAAGATTTTGACAATGTTTTAAAGCAGGTAATAGAGACAATATTAAAAGATTTAAATAGAGCAACAGATGAGAAAACAAAAGAGTTTTTCATAAATATTTTATTACAAAGTGCATATGATAGTGTGTTAGAAAATGCAGATATACTTATGGAATCAATCGACTTTAAAGATGTAATAGAGAGAGAAATAAATAACATGCATCCATCAGAAATAGAAGATATGTTCAATTCCTTTGCAAAAATATATTTTGATAAACTAATTTTATATGGTGGGTATGGTGCATTATTTGGAATCCCAGTTGCTATGATGCAAGGGTTTTAATATCTACTAAAATCTCTCTTTTTGACTGTAAATAATTCTGTCTTAATTAGATAAAATAAAATTATAATACTACAAGAAATAAATAGTTAAAAAATTAAAATAATTAGATATTTAATATAGATTAAAAATAACTAAAAAAAGAATAATTTATACAACATGATTTAAAACAAAATAAGTAGTTGAAGTACTAAAAGTTGCGCATTATACAGTTTGTTGAAGTTACGCTATTAGATAATTTTTTTATATGTTAACAATCACAAGTACTTAAATTGCTATTTTATTTTTTGTGCTATATGATTAAGATAATAGATAATATTTTAGACTTTAAAAAAGACTTGACAAAATCAAAAATTTTACCTATAATTTCGCCCTCTTAGCACGAAGAGGTCTCGTTAGCTCAGCCGGTAGAGCATTTCCCTTTTAAGGAAGTGGCCGTTGGTTCGAATCCAACACGGGACACCATATATACAAGAGTGGTCCCATCGTCTAATGGTTAGGATCCCAGGTTTTCATCCTGGTTATAGGGGTTCGAATCCCCTTGGGATCACCACTCTTTATATTTAGTTATCTCTATTTAACAATCCATTTTGATTCAATTAAGAGTTCTTCACCTGAGAAAATTTTACCAGTAAACAGATCACCTAATTTATAGTTACCAACTCCTTTAGGAGTACCACTCATAATAATGTCGCCATTTTCAAAACTCATAAAGCTCTTTATCTCTTCAATTATCTGTTTAGGTTTATATATCATAAGATTATAATCTGCATATTGTATAAGTTCTTCATTTATATATAGTTCTAATTTAAGTTTAGTTTCATCACCATCGAAAGTAACAAATTCACTAAAAACTGCAGATCCATCAAAAGCTTTTGCTCTCTCCCATGGTAAACCTTTGGATTTCATTCTATTCTGAAGATCTGCTTTTGTTAAATCAAGCCCGAATCCAACACCTGTTATTTTACTATTTTCAATTAAAAAACAGATTTCACCTTCAAAGCGTGTATCGCTATTAAAGTAGTATAGTTTGTCTGTAATTGCAGAGTTTGGTTTGTTAAAGATAACCATTGAAACAGGTGTTTCATTATTTAATTCTTTAATATGTTCAACATAATTTCTACCAATACAGATGACTTTAGATGGAGTTACAGTTCTGTTCGAATAGTTTATACTTTTCATTAAAATTCTCCATATTTATAATTAATCACAAAGTTTTGTTCCCCAACCAATATATTTTAATCCATGATCATTACAATATTCAAAAAGTCCACGTGTAGTATCATACATTTCCATAAAGTTTATAGTCTGATTTCTTATACATAACATGCCAAAGTGGTACTTTTTTTCATGTTCATTAAAAAATTGATCTTTTTGTGTAAAACCTTGGTCATTTAACCATATACACATTTTTTCTAAATCTTCTTTAGATGTTCCATAAAAATAATATTCAACTTCTCTCTCGCACTCTAAATTATCGCCACTGCTTTCTAGGCTATTTATAATTTCAGCATCTTCCATTAGCTGTAAATTAAGTGAATCAGGATAGATTCCATATTTGTATTGATTCCACTGCTTGTCTTTAGAACTTCCAATATTAAAACTATAATTACTAAGTAGTGCTCTAGATGCTTGTTCAAAACCTCTTGCAGAATTTCCATAATAGTAAAATACAACGCCATCTTCTTGTAATATTGAACCGCAATATAAGAGGTTCAACTTTAAAACAAGATCTCTATTGAGCATGTTTTCAAGGTTCATATAGTCATTACTAAATTTAGGTTTACACTCCATAGTAACAGGTTGTTCTAAATCGACCCAAACCCATAACATTGTTTGGTACTTATGCTGTGGTATTTCATCTATTAATTTAGCTACGAATCTAACAACAGTATCAACTTCATTTTCTCTACGATAGTAACTTAGAATTTCCATATTTCAACTTTATATGTTAATGTTTACAAGAAGTCCATTATAACAAATATAACTAAAATTCAAATTTGTAATATTTTTACTATTTATTATATAATTTAATCTTTTAATTATTTTAACAATGCTAATATTACCAAAGTAGTAAAACTGCAGGAGTATAACATTATGATAGCTGGAATGTACGAACAAGAATTTATAGCACTTTTGTCACTTGGAATATTTTTAAATTTCATTCTTTCATTTTTATTTGGGCTTTATATGAGTAATAACATTGGAATGGAGGAGATGATAAATAATACTGGAGAGCGTAAGCAACCATGGTGGATGGCCTATACGCTTTTTATACCATATATTAAAATGATTGTAACTCTATATAGAGTGGCAGTATTACAGTTTTACTTTTTAAATCAAGGTAAAACGCATAAAGACTACTGGGTTTATTTAACCCACTAGTAATTTATTTACTAGTGATGAAATCTGAAATTCTGGAAATTCCCTCTTCGATACTTTTAATATCTGTAGCAAAACTAAAACGGAAATGTCCTTCTGTTCCAAAACCAATTCCAGGAACAACAGCTACGCCTTTTTGTTCCAATAACTCTTTACAAAATTCAATAGAATCACTATTTATTTTTGAAATATTAACGAATAGGTAAAATGCACCTTGCGGTTTCATAACGCTAACGCCTTCAATTGCGTTAAATAGCTCAACTGCACGATTGCGACGCTCTTTAAAAGCTTGACTCATTACTTCAATTTCGTTATCTGCTTTACCCTCAAGTGCTGGAATTGCAGCTTTTTGAGTAATAGAGTTTATATTTGAAGTACTTTGACTTTGAAGACCTTTCATCTTTTTTACAACTTCTTCGTTGTGGAATGCTAAGTATCCAAAACGCCAACCAGTCATTGCAACAGATTTACTAAGACCATTAATTGTAATAGTTCTCTTAAACATATCATCATTGATAGAAGCAACTGAAGTAAAAGTTCCCTCATATACCAATTTCTCATATATCTCATCACTCGCAACAATAATTTTTGTTCCTTTTAAAACCCTAGCGATTGCTTCAAGCTCTTCTTTGGAGTAAACTGAACCTGTAGGATTAGACGGCGAAGTCAAAATTAACATTTTACTATTTTCAGTAATTGCGCCCTTTAACTGTTCAGGAGTAATTTTAAAATTAGATTTTTCATCTGTTTCAATCTCAATAACTTTACCATTACAATATTTTACAAGTTCAGGGTAAGTAACCCAGTATGGAGATGGTATAATAACTTCATCACCACTATCAATTAATGTTTGAAAAACATTAAATAAAGAGTGTTTTGCACCATTGCTTACAAGAATTTGAGATGGTTTGTATTCAAGGTTATTATCTCTTTTTAATTTATCAATAATTGCTGTTTTAAGTTCAGCAATCCCATCAACTGCTGTATATTTTGTAAATCCACTATTAATAGCATTAATAGCAGCTTGTTTAATAACTTCTGGAGTATCAAAATCTGGCTCACCAGCAGAAAATCCTAAAACATCTTTTCCCTGATCTTTAAGTTCCTTTGCAAGTGTAGTAATAGCAACCGTAATAGATTCAGATAAGTTTAAAATGCGTTTAGAGTACAATGTAAATCCTTAAAAAAATTTTACAATTATATCGTAATATTAGTGTGTGTAGCTAATATATTAGCAATTGCTTTTAATAATCATGAATGGTTCTAGTTATGAACTTACATGTCGTATTTATTATTTTTATCAATGCTAATATTTAGGAAATAAATTTCACTAAATTATTGCCTTAGATATTAGAAATATTATATTCATTTGGACTACACATCTTCTGCACATAAAAAGAATATCATAGAATTGTTAAAAACTAATTAACGATATTAAAAGGAGATATAAATGAGAAAAATGACTTTAGGTATAACTTTAAGTATAATATTATCACCGATGTCATTTGCGAGTAGTTCTGAAATTAATGAACTTAAAAATGAAGTTTTACTTTTAAAACAGATGATGAAGGAGCTTAAAAAATCAAATGATGAGTTACGTGCATATCAAAATACAACTGCTAAAGATTCATTTGTTCCAGCTTCTCGTAATGCTTTTAGTAGATTAGAGGCTTCAGTTGAGGAGTTGAAAACTAATTTAGAGGGTAACGAAAAATCAGGTTTTCAACTTGCTGGTTATGCCTCTTTTGGTTGGCAAGATGCTCAAAACAATGATAACGAATTTGACTTAGTACAATTTTCTCCAATTTTTCATTATCAATATGGAAGTATGTTCCAATTTGAGGGTGAATTGGAAGTTAAAGTAGGAGCTGATGGTGATACTGAAATTGACCTTGAGTATGCTGCTGGAAATATTTTCTTAAATGATTATGTTGGCTTAATTGTTGGTAAGTTTATGTCACCTATTGGTCAATTTGTGCAAAATGGTCATCCATCTTGGATAAACAAAATGCCATCAACACCACTTGGATTTGGGCATGATGGAGCAGCACCAACGTCAAATATTGGTATAGAGCTGCGTGGTGGTCTACCAAAATTTGCAAATACTCGTAGTAATTATGCTATTTTTGTATCAAATGCACCAGTATTTGGTATAGCTACTGATGGAGATACAATAATAGATGCTTCAGGAAAAACATCCTCAAATGATGTCTCTAAAACATGGGGTGGACGTTTTGCAGTTAATCCAATTTCAGGCATGGAAGTTGGTGTTTCAATGGCATCTGGTGATATTGCAGAAGAGTTGGCTGGTGGAAAAAAAATAGCACGTGATTATGAAGTAGTTGGTTTTGATGGAGCATATCATTATGATAATTTTATGCTAAAAGGTGAATACATTAAGCAAAAAGTTGGAGAAAATGATTTAAGTATGCTAGAAGGTGGTATATGGAGGGCTTGGTATTCTCAGCTATCTTATCAATTCCAAGGACTTAATTTAGAGCCTGTAATTCGTTATGGTGATTACAACAATCCAGAGATTAAACGTAAACAGTTGGCATTAGGATTGAATTATCTATTTTCAAATAATGTTATTGCAAAACTAGCATATGAAAATAATAAAGATAAAGATGGTAATGCTGTTAATTCTAAAGCTAATGATAATCGTTTATTAGCACAATTTGCATTTGGTTTTTAGGAGGAGTTGAAATGAAAAAGATTATGAGACTAACAATATTATTAGCTATGTTTTTAACATTTTCAGTAAATTATGTATTTGCAAATGAACATAAAGGGGATAGTGTAAGAGGTGCTGAGCTTTGGGCAAGCTCATGTGTGCATTGTCATAATATACGTGAACCAGCCGATTTAAGTAAACGTGCATGGAAATATTCTATGAACCATATGCGAGTTAGAGCAGGTTTTACAGGTCAAGAGACACGTGATATTTTAGCTTTTATTTTAGAATCTAAAACATCAAAAGACTCAGAATAGATTTCTATCAAATTAAAAAAGGTATATTCAATGAAAAAAAAGAAACTTTTAACATTAGTTTTAGGTTCAGCATTAACTGCTGGTGTCGCAATAGCAAATGAGGGTACTAGTGCAAAGTGTGGTACTGGTAAATGTGGTGATAGTATGCAAGATAGTTCAAATGAAATGCAAGACGTATCTAAAAATGGTAAAAAGTTAAAAGGTGAAGCTGAAAAAAAGATAGTTAAGAGTAGAAAAGTAATCGAAGATGCTTGTGGAGCGAAAAAAGCAGCTGAGGGTAAATGTGGCACAGCTAAATGTGGTGGAATGGGTAAATGTGGTGGAGCAAAATAAAATTATGTAAAATCTATTAGTTTGTAAACTAACATTGGGTAATCGTATCACTTTGCAAAGTGTTAAGTTATTTTTGCTAATTATAGACTTTAGTGTCTATTTTTAGTGCTTTTTAATAAATATAAGACTATAATTTCGCCGAACAAAGTATCTAGTAGGGAAATCTAGGCATTTATGTTTAGGTTGGTAGTTTCGAAAGAGATTATTTACGCTATCCGAAAAAGACTTTGTAAAAAATATTTTGGAGATTTAAATGAAAAAAGTTTTACTACTTTTATTAGCATTTGTTGGTATTGCATTCGCTTCTGAGGGAAATGTTGCGAACGAAACATTAAAAGCATACTCAGTTATCGCTGCTGGTGTTGGTCTTGGTCTAGCTGCTCTTGGTGGAGCAATTGGTATGGGTCACACTGCTGCTGCTACAATTGCAGGAACTGCACGTAACCCAGGTCTTGGTGGAAAGCTAATGACTACTATGTTTATTGCACTTGCTATGATTGAAGCACAAGTTATTTATACACTTGTTATTGCTCTAATTGCTCTATACGCTAATCCTTTCTTAGGGTAATTTACGTTTTTAGTAAATTAATAGTTTTAGGTATTTATTAAATAAATCTAAAACTCTGGCATCTATTTTGCGGGCTTTGCCCGCATTTTTTCACTAACTTTTTTATTACTATCAATTTAAACCTAATTTACACAATATTACAGTAAAATCTCATTAAATCTTTTTAAGGGTATTTGTATGCCAAGAGCATTGCTAAGTGTTAGTGATAAAAATGGAATTGTAGGATTTGCAAAAGAGTTAATTGAACTTGGGTTTGAGATTATAAGTACGGGTGGTACATTTAAACTTTTACAAAATAGTGGAGTTGATGCCATAGAGATTAGTGATATTACTAATTTTCCTGAGATGTTTGATGGGCGTGTTAAAACTTTAAATCCGTTAATTCACGGAGCTATTTTACATAGACGTTCAAATGAAGATGACGTAAAATTAGCGCGTGAGCATGGTATGGTTGGTATTGATCTTGTTTGTGTGAACCTTTACCCATTTAAAGCGACAATTGAGCGTACTGATGATTTTGATGAAATAATTGAAAATATTGACATTGGCGGACCTGCCATGATCAGAAGTGCCGCTAAAAACTTTGCTGATGTTATGGTTGTTACAGATGTTCATGACTACAATGTGGTAGTTGATGCTATGAAAAAAGATCATGCAGATGTAGACTTTAGACGCTCTTTAATGGTTAAAGCGTATGAGCATACTGCTGCGTATGATAGTATGATTGCAAATTATATGAATGAACGTTTTAATGATGGTTTTGGAGATAAGCAGTTCATTGTAGGCTCAAAGGTTATGGGTACTCGTTATGGTGAAAATCCTCATCAAAAAGGTGCACTTTACCAATTTGACAACTTCTTTAGCACTCATTTTCACTCTTTAAAAGGTGAACCTAGTTTCAATAATTTCACTGATATGCATGGTGCTTTAAAAATTGCTGCTGCATTTAACGAACTTCCTTCTGTATGTATTGTGAAACATGGTAATCCTTGTGGTTTTGCTATTAAAGAGACTCTATTTGATAGCTACACTGAAGCACTTAAGTGTGATCTAGTTTCAGCATTTGGTGGAGTTGTTGCAGTAAATGGCATAGTAGATAAAGAGTTAGCATTAAAGATGAATGAAATCTTTTTAGAGGTTATTTTAGCAGCTGACTTTACAGAAGAGGCATTAGAGATTTTCTCTTCTAAAAAACGTATTAAACTTTTTGCTCAAGGTCAAGATAGATTGTCAATTTCTGGTGATTTAAATGACTTTAAACATGTAGAAGGTGGTTTTGTTTATCAACATGCTGATGAAGTTACAGATGATGAAGTTGCAAATGCAAAATGCGTTAGTGATGGTGAAGCTAATGAGAATGAATTAGATGATGCAAAAATTGCGTGGCAAGTAGCTGCACTTACGAAATCAAACAGTGTCATTTATGTAAAAAATGGTGCAACTGTAGCTATTGGTATGGGAATGACTAGTCGCGTTGATGCAGCTGTATGCGCTCTTAAAAAGGCAAAAGAGATGGATATTGATGTAAGTGGAGCATCACTTGCAAGTGAAGCATTTTTTCCATTTCGTGATAGTGTGGATGCAGCTGCAGCCGCAGGAGTAAAAACGATTATTCAACCTGGTGGTTCAATTCGTGATGATGAAGTAATAGCTGCTGCAAATGAGCATGGTATATCTCTATACTTTACAGGGATACGTCACTTTTTACATTAAGGATAAACTATTTTGTCATCAAAACAGATTACACTTTCTAGGTTTATTTCTAGAGTTCAGCAAATATCGTTAAAGGTTGCGAATAAAAATTTCACATCTTTAACAGTGTTGGACAATGTTAAGAATGAGCCAATGTTTGTTATGATTGACAAAGATAGATATGATACATTAGTTGAACGAGCTGGTTTGATTGAGGATACACAAAGTGAAAGAAGAAAAGATCCAACACAAGCACAACAACAACTTATAAAAATTAAACATAGGTTTCCTTTTTTTGAGGGTATTTCTGATGAGGATATTGTTGCAATTACAGGAAATGTACGTTTTGTTAAAATGGAAAAAGGTGAAACCGTTTTTCAACAAGGTGAGCTTAATCAAGATATTTATATAGTTTTAAAAGGTTCTGTGGGAATTTTTATTAGAGATATTAATCACAAAAGAGTTACTCTAGCTACACTTGACAAAGGAGCAGTTTTTGGTGAAATGGCTTATATAACAGATGAACCAAGAACAGCAAATGCTACCTCACTTGGTAATGGTACATTAGTTTTAGGTTTTAGAATACTTAATCAATTAGATGGAATGGAAAAAGTTTTTAATAACTTATATATTAATTTTATTAATATACTAGCTTATAATTTAAAAAATACAAATCAGAAATTGTTTGCTAAATAGATGAAAAATAACTTAAAATATAGAGTTTTAATTGTTGATGATAGAGATGATAATCGTTATGTTGTAAAAGTTCTTTTAGAAGAGGAATTTGATAACTTAGAGTGCATTGAAGCATCTTGTGGAAATGAAGCATTAGAAATTTCAAAAAAAAACAAAATAGATTTAATACTGCTTGATGTGCAGATGCCTAAAATGAGTGGTTTTGAAGTAGCACGAGAGTTACAAAAGTCTGAAACAGAGTTATACATTCCAATTGTTTTTCTAACAGCAGTTTTTACTACTGATGAGTTTGAACAAGAAGGGTTAAATTTAGGCGCAATAGATTATTTAAAAAAACCAATTGAAAATAGAGAACTTATTAATAAAGTACGTTTGTATCTAAAAATATTTGAACAACAATTAGCTCTTCAAGAGTTTAATCTTGAGTTACAAAAAAAAGTAGAAATTGGAATTGAACAGAATCGTTTAAATGAAGAGATGATGTTACAGCAATCGCGTCATGCGCAAATGGGTGAGATGTTAGCTATGATAGCGCATCAATGGAGACAGCCGTTGATGGAGATTAGTACTATAATTGCTAAACTTCAAATGCAGACAGAGTTAAATAAGTTGCAAGTAGGAGAGATGCCAACTATACTTGAAACAATGGATTCTACGGTACAATTTCTATCTCATACATTAGATGATTTTAGAGATTTTTTCAAACCAAGAACCGCAAGTGCAGAGGCAGATATAAATTCAATTTTAGATAAAGCTATAGAATTTATGGCATCTTTGCTAGGATTTCACAAAATCATAGTTAAAAAAGAGTACAATTTCAAAATAAAACCACATATATATGGAAATGAGTTACTTCAGGTTATAATTAATTTGATAAAAAATTCCATTGAAGCATATGTTCAAAATGGTATTGTAGATGGGGTTATCACTATAAAAGGTAAAGAGGATTCAGAAACATTTAAGATAATTGTTGAAGATGAGGCAGGTGGAATAAGTTCTGAGATTAAAACAAGGGTCTTTGAACCATATTTTACAACTAAAGATGAATTAAGTGGAACAGGGTTAGGATTATACATGTCAAAAACAATAGTTGAAAAACATTTACACGGAGTATTACGTTTAAAAAATACTAAAAAAGGATTGGAGGCGATAGTAAGGATATGAGTAAATTAGAAAAATTAAGCGAAGAGTTAAGAGGTAGAAGTCTACTGTATGTAGAGGATAATGAAAATGTTCGTGAAAAAGTAGTTAGTTTACTGCAACTTTTTGAAATCAATATTATTGAAGCGAAAGATGGTAAAGAGGGTCTTGTAATGTTTAGACGTCATCGTCCAGATATTATTATGAGTGATATTAATATGCCAAAAATGAGTGGTCTTGATATGGCAGCTGCAATTAGACGAATAGATCAAGATACACCAATCATTATGATAACTGCATATAAAGATGAAGAACTTCTATTTGATGCAATAGAACACCAGATTAATCGTTATATGATGAAACCGGTTAATAAAAATCAGATAATTGATGCACTACAAAAATGTGTTGAAATAATTAAGCGTCGTCCTAAGACAATAGCATTTCAAGATGGTTTGACATATGATATAAGTAAAAAGCAGCTTTTTAGAGATGAAGAGGTTATTGTTTTAACAAATAAAGAGATTAAACTTTTAGAGTTACTTGTAAATCATAGAAATATGGTTGTTACATATGACATGATTGAACAATCATTATGGAAAGGTGGTGGTATGACTATTGAAGCTTTAAGAACATTAGTTCGTAGTTTTAGAAGAAAAAGTCATCCTGATTTAATTCAAAATCTTTCAGGTATAGGTTATCGTTTAGAAGTTAGTGAGTAATTACAAGTGCTATTTTTACACTTAGGAAACTTGATTGACATTGACTAAACCTATATGCTATAATTTGTGCAATTTAAATTCAGGAATAAATTTTGAGTAATAGCCTATATGAGACGTTAGATGTTAATAAAAATGCGAGTACAGATGAGATTAAAAAAGCATATCGTCGGTTAGCACGAAAATATCATCCTGATATTAATAAAGATGCTGGTGCTGAAGATAAGTTTAAAGAGATTAATGCAGCATATGAAATTTTAAGTGATGCGACAAAACGTAGTCAGTATGATCAATTTGGTGATTCAATGTTTGGTGGTCAAAACTTCCATGACTTTGCCTCTTCACAACAGACTCAAAATATTGATTTAGATGAAATTTTACAATCTATATTTGGTGGTGGAGCTGGTGGTTCAAGAGGTGGCTTTAGTGGTGGAGGTGGCTTTAGTGGCTTTGGCGGTCAACAAAGTGTTAATTTAGATATTGAAAGTTCAATAACAATTGCATTTCAAGTCTCTGTACTAGGTGGAAAGCATAATGTTCATTTAGATAATGATAGTTTTGATATTAAGATTCCAGAAGGAATCAAAGATGGTGAGACCATGCGTGTACGTGGTAAGGGTAAACGGATGGGTGGCAATCGTGGCGATTTGATGTTGAAAGTAAGAGTTGCTAAAGATCCTAACTATGAACGTGAAGATGATAATCTTGTTAAATCTTTTGATATAGCATTAAAAACAGCTCTTTTTGGAGGAAAAGTTAAAATTGATACACTTCAAAAAGAGATTAATTTAAAAGTTCCAGCTGGTACAAAACAGATGCAAAGATTTAGAGTTAAGGAGTTAGGTGTACTTAATCGTAAAACAAAGGTAAGAGGTGACTTGTATCTTCAAGCAAATGTTATAATGCCTCGTGTTGATGATTTAGATGAGACTCTTATTAAGATGATGCAAGAAAAACTTCCGGAACTTAGTGATGCATAATTATGATGAACCTGTATATTTAATTAGTGTTGTTGCTAAAACTTTAGATATACACCCACAAACACTTCGCCAATATGAGAGAGAGGGTCTTGTTGTTCCATCGCGTACTGGTGGTAGAATTAGGTTATATTCACAACGAGATGTAGATAAGATAAAAATGGTTTTACGTCTTACTCGTGAACTTGGTGTCAATTTAGCTGGTGTAGATATAGTATTACGTCTTAAAGTTAAAATTGAAGAGATGGATAATGAGATTGAGTACTTAAAATCGCAGCTTCAAGAAAACAGTAAAATGAATACAGTACCAAATGAAAAATCTTTAGTCCGTAAGCGTAGCAGTTATGAAATTGTTATTTTCGAGGAGTGATTTTTTAAATTTTATTCTTTACCTCTTGTAATAACTGCACCAAGCGTACTAAACTTCTCCTCTAATTTTTCATACCCACGATCTAAATGATAGATTCTATGTACTTTTGTTGTTCCATTTGCTGCAAGTGCAGCGAGAACTAAAGCGCTACTAGCACGTAAATCTGTTGCCATAACATCAGCTCCAAGAAGATTACTAGGTCCATTAATAGTTACAATAGAGTGTTTTAAATTTAGTTTTGCACCCATCCGTTTTAATTCGCTAACATGCATAAAACGATTTTCAAAAAGGCGCTCTTCAACAATGCTTAAGCCATTGGCAATGGAAGCTAGTGCCATAAATTGTGCTTGCATATCTGTTGGAAAGCCTGGGTATTCAGTTGTATTAATTTCAATAGGTTTTATTTTTTTAGCTGGATGAATAGTAAGTGTATTATCATCTTTTGTAAAACTAAAGCCCATCTCCTGAAGTTTAGATATTACAGCATCAAGATGTTCACTCATAACATTTGTAAGAGTTATTTCAGAGTTTGTAATGGCCGCTGCACATAGGTATGTTCCAGCTTCAATTCTATCACTAATTACTGAGAAATTTTTAATATCAATCAGCTTACCAGCAGTTCCCTCAATAATTAGTTCATCATTACCTATACCACTTATTTGAACTCCACTATTATGAAGTATTTCACAAAGTTGTACAACTTCAGGCTCTTTTGCTGCATTTATGATTTTTGTTTGACCGTGAGCTAATGCTGCTGCCATTACGATATTTTCTGTTCCTGTGACTGTAATTTTGTCGAAAATTATAGTTGCACCCTTAAGACCATTAGGTGCTTTAGCATTTATGTAACCATTTTCAATGATAATTTCTGCACCCATCAGCTCCAATGCTTTAAGATGTAAATCTACAGGTCTTTCACCAATTGCACAACCACCTGGAAGAGATACCTCACAATGTCCAAAGCGTGCAAGAAGTGGACCTAATACTAAAATAGATGCTCGCATGGTACGAACAATGTCATAAGTAGCTTTTGTACTATTTATAGCAGTTGCATCAATTTGTAGATTGTGATTGTCTAAAGTATAACTAGAACCTAATTTATGTAGAAGTTGTAAAAGTGTTTTAATATCGGCAACTTCTGGCATGTTTTGAACTTTTATTTCTCGTGAAGATAGTATGCTCATTGCAATAAGCGGGAGAGCAGCATTTTTAGCACCACTTATATGTACTTTTCCGCTAAGAGTACATGGTCCTTTAATTTCTAAATAATCCATAGTGCTATTGTATACATCTTATGGTAAAAACTTGATATAATTTCACTATTTTATTTAGATTGGGATTAAAATGAGTGATGCACTAAAAAGATTGCGTTCATTGACAGATAGAATTAGCAGTTTTGAAGTTGCGCGTACGCAAAACTTAAAAGTATTGCGTACACTTTATGATGATTTTGAGATAAATAGTGATATTGCAGATTTTGAAAATATGTTTAATTTTAGTGCCATGAACTTAGCTGGTATTAGTCTTCAAGAAGATAATTTAGGTGAAATAAAAAGTGGAAAGTATGTTCAAATTATTGTTATTGAGAGTGTGAAAGATTTAAAAAAAGCAAAAAACATAAACCTTTGTTATTTTGGACGTTCAGATAAATTAGAAATTCAAATGCGTGCTAATATTGTGGAATTTGTACTAAGATGGCGTTTTGAGAAAAGTTTTCGTTCAATGCAACACTATTTTGATATGATTAATTTGAATAAAAAGAGTCTAAATGCGTAATTTTTGGTTACGTTTGTGGTTTTATTGGTTTTTATATTCTAACTTTATTGCATTATTAGTTGGTATTATTATTTATGTTTTGTCATATCTCCTTCTTTACTTAAAATCACAACATGCTGTTGGTGAAGCTATTCATATACTCTCATTTTTCAGTGCTAAAGTAGGTTGGGCAGCTGGTTATATTATATCTTTATTATTAGTTATAAAACGTCTATTTGGTAGAGAACTCAATGGCTATAGTTTGGTTATGTATGATTGTAAGTTAGAGAATAGTTTTGTAGAGGTATATATAAGTGATACTTTAAAATTGTGGAGAAAATGGCTTGTAAGGTTAGCTTGGGCTTTGATTGTTGTGATTCTTTTAATTGTATTATTACATTTTGTTGGTATTGTTGGCTTAATAAAATTTGTAAATATTTATACTCTTTGGATATTTGTATCGTTTGTTGGTGGCTGGATTTTAATTGTGCTTATGAGTAAGTGTCCTAGAATAAAAGTTATCAAAAGGAAGCATATTTGAAAGTTTTTATACGATGTGAATCTATACTCCTTCAACGCGCACTTGAGCTATTTTTAGCTGAACATTTAGCTGCTTTTAAAAATGCTGATGTTGTGATAAGTGATAGAAGAGTAAAAAGTGCAAAAAAGGTTGTCTATATAGCATCTCATGGTGGGGCTGATTTAACTAAGCCATTTTCTCGTTCTCAACTTATGATAATTTTAGAGGAGTTTTATGCTAATCAAGAAAGAATAGAACAAATTCAACGTTTAAGTGCTCAACTTGAAGATAGGACAAATTTTAGTTCACTAATGGACGGTACATTTGAAGAGCGATTAGAAGCTTTGACGAAAGAGTTTATTAAAGATGTTGTCGAAATCACAAAAGAGCATTATGCAAAAAGTTAATAATTTTAAAATAATTGCTGGTAAGTTTAAAGGTAAAGTACTTAATATGCCAACATTTGATAGTACAAGAAGTTCAAAAGCAATTTTAAGAGAATCATACTTTAATAAACTGCAATTTGAGATTGTAGATATGCCATTAGTAGAGATGTTTGCTGGTAGTGGTTCTATTGGATTAGAAGCTCTTAGTCGTGGTGCTAGTGATGTATATTTTATTGAAAAAAACAGAGATGCTTTTAAAATATTGGAACAAAATATTAGAATATTAGACGCAGGTGATAGTTCTCATGTATATTTTGGAAACAGTTTTGAAATTATTGAAGATATAAAAAGAGTTTTAAAGTCAAAAAATCAAAAAGCTTATTTCTACGCAGACCCACCTTTTTCGATTCGTGATGGTGAAGAGGAGATTTATGTTAATACATTTGAAACACTTTCATTATTGCCGAGTGAAATTGTAGAGATGATTACAATAGAGCATATGAGTGGGTTAGAATTACCTCAAACAATTGGTGATTTTATTTTAAGTAAAACAAAAAAATTTGGTAAGAGTTCACTTTCGTATTATGATATTTAATCTTTCCTAAAAACAGCAATATTTTTATCATCAAATTTTAGAAGTGTTAATTTGAAAATATCTTGCATTTTTTCAACTGTTTTGTGTGAGAAGAATCCAACGTGGGTTGGATCTCTTCTATACCACCAATTTAAAAATTTTTTATTATCTTCTGGGTGAAACATAGTTTGAAAAGACAAAATTGCATTATCTTTTAATATTTCCACTAACTTTTTAATTGTCTCATGTGGTGAATGTAGATGTTCAAATACTTCAGTTGATACAATGACAGAAAATTTTTTATATTTAAATAATTCATCTTTTGCATATATTGGGTCATAAATCTGTACGTTAAATCCTCTATTTTTTAGTAGATATGAGAGTACTGGTTCAGGACCACTTCCATAATCTAGTACATTTTTTGATGTATTAGAATATGGAATTATTGCTGTATCTATAAACTTTTCAAGCATTTCTACATAACCAATATTTTTAAGGCTATTATTGTGATGAGAGTACTGATTTTTCTCTTGTTCAATAGTTGGAAGATTAGAGGAAAAAATAAAGTCACAATTTTTACATAAGTAGTAAGTATTTTGCATCTGTTTATCTTCTATAGCATCTATAGAGTTTCCAAAACAGAGTTTACAATTTATTTTCACTTTTTTAGAGAGTCTTCAAAGTTATTAATGGTAACTGGAACACTAAATAGATATCCTTGTACAATGTTACAACCTAATTTTTTAAGTATATTTACCTGTTCAGTTGTCTCCACTCCCTCGGCTACTACTTCAATATTCAAGTTATGAGCTAATGCAATAATCGCTGCTGTAATAGCTCTATTATTTTTATTTGTTGTAATATCTTTAATAAACTCTTCATCAATTTTTATTTTATCTATTTTTAACTCTTTTAGAGTATTCATAGATGAATAACCTATACCAAAGTCATCAATTGAAAATTTAACCCCCATTTCACGTACTTTTTCTATTTTTTGCATGATTAAATCAGTATTTTTTAGTAGAGATTTCTCTGTTATCTCTAGTTCTAAATACTTTCCATCAAGATTATGCTGTTTTAAAACATCACTAATTAGATTAATAAAATTATCATCATTTATCTGTCTTGTTGAGATATTTACAGCAACACTCAGATTATGACCTTTATCATTTAAACGTTTAGTTTGTGCACAGGCTTCATGCAGTACCCAAGAACCTATTGAAATGATTATATCTGACTGTTTTGCTATTGGTATAAAGCCAGAAGGTGACATAAGCCCATGGTTTGGACGTCTCCAGCGGACTAATGCTTCCATACAAGTTACTTTCATCGTATCTAAGTTAGTTTTACTTTGGTAGTGTAGTTCTAATTCATTACGATTTTGTGCAAATAACAACTCGTGTTCTAGCTGCAATCTTTCAATCGCTTTTTGGTTCATATTATTATTATAAAATTCAAAGTTATTTTTACCACTATTTTTTACATGATACATTGCTTTATCAGCATACTCTAAAAGAGTATCATAGTGTTTACTATCATCTGGGTATATACTAATTCCTAAACTAACAGCACTAAAAAATCTATTTTTGTCTATTTCAAAAGGTCTTCTTACTTGTTCAATGATACGCTCTGCTGCATGTGCTGCATCTTCAATACCATTGACCTCTTCAAGTAAGAGTACAAATTCATCTCCACCAATCCTACTTAATGTATCCTCTTCTCGTAGTACAACTTTCATGCGCGAAGTTACTTCTTGTAGAAATTTATCTCCAATTTTATGACCATATGTATCATTTATATTTTTAAAATTATCAATATCCATAAAAATAATTGCAATTTTTTCTTTATGACGTTTTGCTCTTGATATAGAATCATGTAGATTATTTTCAAAAAGCCTTCTATTAGGTAAAGAGGTTAATGCGTCATAAAAAGCTAGAGAGTGAATCTCTTTTTCTTGATTTTTTTGTTTTGTAATATCTCTTGCTATTACTATATAATTTGTAATATTTCCGTATTCATTAGTAATTTTAGATATGGTTATAAATGAGGTATATTGTTCTAAATTTTTACGTTTAACTCTAATTTCACCATGAAAATGGCCTGTTCTTACTACACTGTATAGTAGATTACGATGAAATTTTTTTTCATGTAGGTCTGTTGAAAGAACAGATACATTTTTATCTATTAGTTCAGATGATATATATCCTGTCATATTTAAGAAGCTATTATTTAGATAAAGAATTTTATATTTATTGTCTGTTATTAAAATTGCATCAGCTGTGTTTTCTACAACATTTTGAGCTAAGTTAGGGTATTTTTTTAATATATCTTTCATTAGTTCTACCTACCACGCATCGTTAAAATCTTTTTTTTCTATATAAATTGATTTAGTAAGCTCTACTAAACCAGTTTTATTCATGACTTTTATAACTTTTTTAGGCCAAGTTTTTCTATAGTTAAATGAATTTTTTCTGCCACCAATTGTTTTGATAAACTCAATATTAGTTTTATTGTCTAAAAGGGCGTTTTTGCCACTTTTTTCTACAATATAATTCATTTTTTTCTTAGCTTCACGAAATGGTGCAAATCTGCTTTTTTCATTTATCCATTTTTTTGCAAACTCCTCTATACACTCTAAATTAGCCTCTTTTCTCTTATTAGGATGAAGCAAAAAGTAGTCCAAATTATTAGTACTTCCTGCGTATGTATCTGGCCTGTAATCTTTTTTTAAGCTTGGTGCTCTTTTTTTCCATTTAGATGAAGCACTATATTTTTTTATGTTTGATTTTAAAATTAAAACTTTACCATTGTAGGATGGAAGTGTTACAGGTGGTAACATAATATCATCTTTATTTGCTCCAAGACTTAAAATATTTCCAGTAATTTTTGAGATATAACCACGACCATAACCAGATTCTACACCTGCGATAGCTAAAACTGCGGCAGGTGGAATATTGTGTTGCAAGCATATCTGCACGGTTTTTTTTAATAATGGTTCATAAAAACTTTTGACATGATTATATTTTCTGAATGAAAAGTCAGAGGCAAAAATGGCTGATGAACTTAATAGTATAATAAATATATGTTTTATTATAATTTTCATATTATTTCTTTATAATTTTAAGATGAATAGAATTATAGCAAAGATTTTTATTTTATTATTACTTTTTACGGGTTGTGCTAAAAAAAAGCTTAAAACACCTAATAGTTGGGCTGAAATAATTAGTGCTGGAATGATGAATGAAAACAGTTTAAAATATTCACTAAAGGCATTTAGAAAAAGTTGTATATCTCTTTCTAAAAAAGATAATTTTTCAAAGTTATGTAAAATTGCTAAAACTGAGACAAATCCTTTTAAATTCTTTACAAAATATTTTGAACCACAACTTCTTACTAGTCCAGCTAAAAGTGAATACGAAACATTAATGACAGGTTATTTTGAACCTTTACTTTACGGCAGTTTAGAAAAAAGTGACATTTACAAGTATCCATTGTATGGAGTGCCTAAGGATATAGCTGATAAAACAAAAACACGCAAAGAGATAGATGAGTCAGATTCTTTGAAGAATGTTATTTGTTGGGTTAATGATGAACTTGATTTATATTTTCTACAAGTTCAAGGTTCAGGTAGAGTACTCTTAGATAGCGGTAAGACAATATTTGTTGGTTACAAAGCTCAAAATGGTCATCCCTATACTTCTATTGGAAAAGTTCTTACATCAAGTGGTGAGATAGATGCAGATAAAATATCTCTTAAAGCTATAAGGGAGTGGGTCTCTTGTAATCCAGATAGAAAAAATTGGCTTTTATATCAAAATAGAAGTTATGTTTTTTTTGCAGAAAAATCTCACTCTGCTAGTGGCTCTTTAGGCGTTGAGCTTACTCCTGAATTTTCAATTGCAGTAGATCCTAGGTTTATTCCTATGGGTTATCCAGTACTATTATCTACTACACATCCTATTAACAATAAACCATTTTCACGTTTAGCAATGGCACAAGATAGAGGTGGTGCTATTAAAGGCCCAGTGAGAGCTGACCTTTTTTGGGGATATGGAAAAGAAGCAAGAAAGAGTGCTGGAAATATGAAAAATGATGTAAAGCTATGGCTTTTAAAACCTATTAGCTTACCATCCCCTTAATCATAAAGAATATTAAAGCTGAAAGAACAGCAGAAGCTGGAAGTGTAATTACCCATGCCGCTACAATTTTTGTTAGTGCTTCACGTTTTACAAGTTTTACTTTTTCAGTAGATTTTATAGCTTTTATATCTTGTTTAAGAATATCCTCTTCTATCTCTATTAATTTAAACAGTTCAACAATTTTCTCATAATCTTGTTTAGTTTTTTCTGTTTTTTTCTCAATGATTGATTTTTCATTTATATAAGTTGATAGTGCTATTTTATCATTTTTATAAGTCTTTTTTTCTTGACGAATTTTTTCCTCTTCTTTTGAATTATATAGGTATTCTCTTAAAAAACCAACTCCAAAAACTCCACCAATAGCAATATGAGTTGAACTAACTGGAAGTCCTAATTGGCTTGCAATTATTACTGTAATAGATGCAGCCATTGCTATACTAAATGCTCTAACTTGATCTAGCTCGGTTATCTCTGAGCCTACTGTTTTAATTAATTTTGGACCATAAAGTGCAAGACCAAGTGATATACCTACTGCACCAATGAGCATTACCCATAGAGGTATATTAGCGCTTTTACTAATGCCTCCATTCATTATAGCATCAACAACAGCAGCTAGTGGTCCAATAGCATTAGCAACGTCATTTGCGCCATGTGCAAAGCTTAAAAGTGCAGCAGCAAATATAAGTGGTATTGTAAATAGGCTATTTACACCTGCACGACTATTTTCAAGTCTTAGAGAAGTTTTTGCAATAATTGGTTTTACAATTATGTATATAAGTAAAGAAGCTATTAATGAAATACCCGCAATGGTAAAAAAATCAAGGTGGATAAGCCTTTTAAGACCTTTTAACATTAGATATGTAATAAACGCCCATGACATAATGGCAATATAAATAGGTACCATTTTTTGAGCAGCTTCTGTTTTAAATTTTTGATAAATCATACTTTTTTTAATTGTTAGTAAAAATATTGCTGCAATGATACCACCTAGTACAGGTGATATTACCCAGCTTGCAGCAATTTTTCCAACAGTTCCCCATGATACTATTGAACTACCAGCTGCTGCAATTCCTCCTCCCATAACACCACCAACAATTGAGTGTGTAGTAGAGACAGGAGCGCCAATATATGTTGCTGTATTTAACCAAAGTGCAGCAGCAAGCAAGGAAGCTGTCATTGCCCAAATAAATTGATTTACATCAGAGAACATTACAGGGTCAATTATGCCTTTTTTAATGGTGTTAACAACTTCACCACCGGCAATTAAAGCTCCACTAGCTTCAAATATTGAAGCTATAACTATTGCACCAAACATTGTAAGGGCTTTTGCTCCGACGGCTGGTCCTACATTATTTGCAACGTCATTCGCACCAATGTTCATAGACATATATGCTCCAAATAGAGCAGCAATAGCAATAAAGATATTATTTTGTATATTCTCAAATGCGTTAAGACTATATGTTAAGACAATTATTAAAAAAACTATAGATAATCCAACGCGAAAAAAGTCTCTATTATAATTTTTTTCAGTTTTTTTCAGAGCATTTATCATTAAATTAGCAACCTTTTTATGGGGAATCAATACTTATCTTCCTAGAGGTATTGTACAATATTTATATTACGATAAAATTACGAAAAAACTAGGTAATCGATGAAAGATAAATTATTTAATAGACCAATAAAAGCGCAATTTGACTTTAATGAACAGGTAGCTTCAGTTTTTGATGATATGCTTGAACGTTCGGTACCTTTTTATAAGCAAGCTTTAGAATTAAGTGTATATTTTGTTATTAAAAATACAAAAAAAAATGATGTTGTATATGATTTAGGATGTTCAACAGGCTCTTTTTTACTAGAACTTGAAATAAGTAGTGAACATAGCTTAGAATTAATTGGTTTAGATAACGCGACTGCAATGATAGAACAAGCTACTAAAAAAATTAGTGCATTTAACTCTAATATTAGAGTTGAAGTAGCAGATATACTACAGTACAACTTTAAAAAAACAAATGCATTTGTTAGTAGTTATACTTTGCAATTTATTAGACCACCTGTTAGAGTTGAATTTGTAAAAAAAATTTTTGATTCCCTAGAAGAGGGTGGTGTTTTTATATTTAGTGAAAAAATAATAAGTACAGATAACAAATTAAATAAAGAGATGATAGATAAATATTACGTTTTTAAAAAAGAGCAGGGTTATAGTGCATATGAAATAGCTCAAAAGCGAGAAGCATTAGAAAATATTTTAGTACCATACACAGAACAAGAGAATGTTGACATGGTTTTAAAAAGTGGTTTTTCTCATGTTCAAACAATCTTTAAATGGTTGAATTTCGCCACATTTATTGCAGTTAAATAGGTTATTTATTCAACTCTTTTATATGTTTTTGAGCTTTATTCAAAAGGTCATTTGCAACTTCTATCTCTTTAGCAGTTGATTTGTCTTTGTTATGTTTATACTTTTTTTTGAGTTTTTTTATCTTTTTTGTAAGATTATTAATCAATCTTTTTAATGCTTTAGTCTCTTTCATATCTTTTTTGTATTTTTCATCAAATACACATTTAAAGCTTTTTTTTAAAAATTCTCCAATTTTTGACATATTTAATCCTTCAAATCTTCAGATATCAGTTCATCATACATGATTGATAGTGTTTCATTCTCTTTGATATACAAAATCTCTATAAAATTAATAATATTAATTCCAATATTATGTAGGTATCCGCTATCATTCATTAAAGAGCTTGCCATTGATACGCTTATTTTATCGTTTCTAATTAATTCATCTACTGTTTGATTTATCTGTTCATCAAAGTCTTCAATATTTTTACGTACAAGGACAAATTTAAATAGCAAATCATCTTCATTAGGATTTTTCCTTATCTGTTCGACTTTACGTAGTAGTTTACCTAAAAGTTCACGAAGTAGGTTATACTCCTCTTTAATTACATTATTGCTATGTGCTGAATATTTATGAATGTTATGTTCAAGCTCTTTCATTCCCTTTACAGCATTTATAACATCTCTAGCTGCCGTTTGAAGTTCATAAGTTCTCTTAATTTCTTCAGGTGTCATATTAACTTGTGCTTTTGTAGAAAATTCTATTATAGCATCATATAAACTCTTGACTTTTATTTTGTAAAGTTCATCAATATTTAGTGTCATATTATTAGTAGAAGATTTTACAATTTCACTTATTGGTCTGTATGAACGAATATCTGTACGGTTTAAATTAATTGCATGGGCTAAAACTTCAAAACTATGTTCATAAAGGTTGTCACACTCTTTTTTTAGAGCTGCGATTGCTGCAATTGGAAACTCTTGTACATCATCACTTAAGTATTTTGGTTTAGAGTATAAGACTATATCTATTGGTTCTTTTAATGTTTTAGTTAAAAACTCAACAAGTATTGGAATCATAGGAGTCATGATGATTACACCAATAACATTAAAATAGGTATGAAATAGAGCGAGTTTAAGGGTCCAATCATTTTGTGAAATTCCTAAAAGTTTACTTGTGCAATCAACAATATCCATTAATTGATATATAAATATAATAGCAATTAGTGCGGTAACTAGATTAAAAATAAGGTGTGCACCAGCAAGTCGTTTACCTTGAATATTCGAACTCATTGAACCAATTATTGCTGTAATAGTTGTACCGACATTAGCACCAATAGATAGAGCAAGAGCATTTTCATATGTAATTTGCCCAGCTGCAAGAGCAGTTAAAATAAGAACAAGTGTAGCATGACTAGATTGCATAACAACTGTAGCAAACACACCAATACCTGTAAACATGAATAGTCCAAGATAACCACTAACCGCTAGAGTTGATAGGTCTATTGTCTGTTTAAAAGATTCAAAGCCATCTTTCATATAGTGGATTCCAAGAAATAAAAATCCAAGACCAGCTAAAATGTAGCCAAATCCCTTTAATAATTTTGTTTTTTGGAATACTAAAATAATTCCAAATACAATCATAGGCATAGCATATGCTGATATTTTTACTTTAAGTCCAAAACCAGCAATTAACCAAGCACCAGTTGTTGTTCCAATATTTGCTCCAAAAACAATACCAATACCCTGAGCAAGACCAATAAGCCCAGCACCAATGAAAGATATTGTAATGACAGACACAAGTGAACTAGATTGCATAATAGAGGTGGTTATTATTCCAAATGAGAGACTTTTATAAATTTTATTTGTTGATTTTTTTAAAATATTTTCAAGTATCCCACCTGAAAATGCAGAGAAACCTTGCTCTAAAAATAGCATTCCAAATAGAAATATCGAAACACCAGCTGCAATCTCTTTAAAGTTTGGACTATACCAAAAACCATATGCTAGAGCTAAAAAAATAGTTGGTAAGAAAATTTTTTTAAGCATTCTTGAATTACCTCTATTGTTATTTTATAAGAAGTGTTAATTAAAATGAAAACTCAAATTTTCTTTCACCATGTGATGGTATTAAGAACTCTTTTGCATTTTTTGCAGCATTTGAAATATCTTTATAATCTAATAAGTTTTCATCACAAGATTTTCTGTAGAATCCTTCAGAATCGTAATATTCCTCACAATCAGAGTAATAGTTAGTTGAAATGCCACGCTCATTTGTGTATAGACAGCCCTGAAATATAAATAATATTGCTAAAATATGTAAAATTATTTTCATAAAAGTAATTGTAGCGCAAATTGTGTCGATTTAAAGAGATTAGACTTGTTAGAATTCTTTTAGTTTTGCGAGAAATCTATTGCATTAAAGGTGGAAAATGGAATATGTATTAGTAAAAAAACTTGAGCTACGTGGTAGTATTCTTGTCTCTGGGGAACTTAGTGAGAATAGAGTTCTATTTTTAGATCATTTAAATAATTACATAATCTTTAATTCAATTTCAAATGAAGTAGAAGAGATATTACCACTAGCAACAAATAAACAACATCTTCATAAATATAGTAAAAATTTTGCAATCTCTTCAAAAGAGATGGTTGCTATTAGTTTTAAAGATCATCATAATTTGATGTTAGCTTCATTTAAAGATGGTTATTCAGAAGTAAGAAGCTGTTCTTGGCATACATCAGATATTGAAGTTTCATGCTTTTCAGATGATGGTAACTATTTAGTGACTGGTGGTAGTGATGGGAAACTATTTATATATGATATGAAAAATTTGGAGATGGTTCTTTCATTACCTCATAATCCTGACTACATAGCTACAATTGCAATTTGTAAAGATAATGATTTAATAGTATATACAACTTTTCAAAAAAAAGTAGTTCTCTTTAGTTTTAGACATAACAAAGTTATTGCAAGACTTAAACTAGCAGATATAGTTCAGGTGTCTCATGTTTTTGATAATAATACAAAAGTTTATTTTGCATTAAGAAGTGGTAGAAGTATTATTTATGATGTAATTGAAGCAAAAGTGATACATGATGATGCGCTTTTTTTAGACTGGCCGACAGCTATTTATTATATGAAAGATAGAGAGTATGCTTTGGTTGGTAGTAAAACGGATTTACTATATATTGTAGATGTTAATTATAATAGAGTACTTTTAAAAGTACAAATGGAAAATATTGGAATAAGTAATATTAATATTATAGATGCTAAATTGTATATTGGCTTTATTGATGGGGCTGTACAGATAATAGACTTGGATGCCCATGCTACAATGTTTGAGAATGAATTAAAGTTAAAGAATGTACATAAAGCAAAAGAGTTTTTAGATATTAATAATTTTTTGTATTTAAATAGTTCTATTGTTATATTTGATAAACTATGGCCTGAGACACTTAAAAAGGCTTCTAACTTATTGTTAAAAGAGAAATTAGAGGAGGCACTTCATTTAGTAGAACCATTTTTATTTGATCAAAAAAAGAGTGATGAATTTACGCCACTACTGGAGAAAAATGAGTTAATCATTAAGTTCTTACATCTTTTGCAAAATAAAAAATATGAAGATGCTTTTATTATGGCAGAGAACTCTAGTGTTATTAAAAAGACACATCTTTATGCAAAATTAGAAAATATGTGGGAAAAAATTTTTAATGAAGCAAAAGAGCTTTTAAGTCATGATGCTCTTATAAATAAGAGTAAAGCAGTATCGTTGATGGAACCATTTAAAAGAGCAGATGAAAAAAATGAACAGTTTAAAGTTCTATTAAATAATATAAATGTTTTTGTAGCAGCAGATAATGCTGTCAAGAAAAAAGATTTTAAGAGATATTTTTCTCTTTGCCAAGAACACTCATTTTTGAAAAATGTCTCTATGTACACTAGGGTTTGTGCATTAGGTGAAAGATTATATCAGCAGATGATTGATTTTAAAAATGATGGTAAATATGAGGAGGCACTTGAAGTTTTTAAAGATGCACAATATTTTGCCAATATACCAGCGCATGAATTTAAAATATTAATTATTTCAGAGTTGGAGTTTATTAAGGCAGTTGGAGAGAATAACATATCTAAAGCTTATGCGTTAGTTGATAAAAGATCTGAATTGAAAACTACACCATCTTATTTTAAGTTAGAACATGATTTTGAAGATGTTCTAAAAAGAGCTAGTAAACTAGCAAGAGAAGATAATATTTTGGCTTTAATAGAGTTATTAAGTAAGTACAATTCAATAACTCAAACAAAAGCAAAAGTAGCTTCTATAATTAAACATGCGTATGTTTTAGAATTTAGTGATGCTATAAAAAAAGGTATAAATGTCAATTGGGATAGTACAATTCATATTTATGTCAAGATGTTTGGAAGAGATAATGAAATAGAGAAAATTGCAACTGATGTATCTTCTTTAGATATACTAGAAAAATATAAAGATGAGTATAACTCTTTAGGTTATGAAAAAAGTGCATGGATAAAAACATTATTAACACTGGAGTAAAATGCAACAGGTATTAGAAAATTTTAAAAAAATATGTAAGATTGAACATTGTAGTTCTAAAGCTGATGGACTTCAAAAGTACATTGTAAATATAGCTAATAAGAGTGGCTTTAAAACAGAAGTTGATGAAGCAAAAAATATAGTCTGTTATAAAAATAGACGTGAACTTGCGCTTCAATGTCACTATGATATGGTCTGTATTGGTGAGGCTCCAAAACTTACTTTAATAGAAGATGGAAATATTTTACGTGCTAAAAACTCCTCTTTAGGAGCAGATAACGGAATTGGTGTTGCAATGATGTTAGCATTAATGCAAGAGGGTAAAGAGTTAGAGTATGTTTTTAGTGCAGATGAAGAGATAGGATTAATTGGCGCTAAAGCTATAAATATAAAACTTTATGCACAAAAGATGATAAATATTGATAGTGAAACTGAAGGTGATGTCTATATTGGTTGTGCTGGTGGTGTTGATATTACTTCATCTCTTGATATAGAGTTTATTGAGTTAAATAGTGATGAAGTAGATTTTTTTGAAGTTATAGTTGAGGGTCTACCTGGTGGACACTCAGGTATAGATATAGATAAAAATACTCCAAACTCTATTAAATTACTTGCTAAATGGCTACATGTTAATAATGCAAAAATAGTTAGTATTGAAGGTGGTGAAAGACGAAACTCAATACCAAGAGCCGCCAAAGCTATAGTTGCACTTAAAAATGGTTTTGAAATTAAAGATGTATTGCATGTAAATTATTTTAAAACAGAAGAAAAAAACAGATATATAAAACAGAGTATTGAGATAGTTGATATGTTGCATAATTTTAATCATGGTGTGAGAGAGTTTGATGAGAAAATTGGAGTTGTTAAAACTAGTATTAATTTAGCGCAAATTTTTACTAATGAAAAAAGAGTTGATGTAATATTTACAGCACGTTCTATGGATAACGAAGATCTTCACTCTTTGGCAAAAGAGACTATTAATTATTTAGCTAAAAATGGTTTTACTTCAAATGACGAGGGTTACTATTCTGCATGGAAACCAGAAGTTAATGAATTTACTGAATCTATTTTAAAAATTATGAAAAAAAGATTTAAAAGTGCTGAGTTAAAAGCTTTACATGCTGGATTAGAGCCAGCAGTTTTTAAAGCAAAATATCCAAAAATGCAAGTAGCCTCAATTGGTCCAAATATTTTTTATCCGCATTCTGATCGCGAATACGTGGAACTTGATTCTGTAGATAGAGTCTATAGTACTTTAAAAGAGATAGTACAAATATGATGTTATAATCGCAATTCAATTCAAAGGCTTCATATGTCATTAAACACCACTTCCGTAAAGCGTCAAAACCACCGCGTTCACCCTTGTTCATTAAAACAGAAGAGAGCACTTTTAAAATCATTGTTAGAAAAGTATAAAGAATCAACTGTCTTTGTTGTTACGACTGATGATTTAGATGAGTTTAATGATATTATTAATGAAAATGTTACTATCATTAGTGACAAAAAGATAACAGATTCTTCTGAGCTTCAATGTGATGTACTTATAAGCTATAATCTTCCAGAAAATGCAGAAGATTATATGGCTCGTTTATCATGTCCAAAGAAAGAAGCACTTATTTTACTAGATACAGATGAGCAAAAACAACTTCATGCTATTGAAAGAGTTATTGGACGATCTTTAATACAAGAGATTGTTATCGGGTTTGAGCCTGCAAAAACGTTATCTGAACAAAAAAGAGATTTTAAAAACAAAAGGTACAATGATACTAAGAGTAAAAGCTCAAAGCCATATCGAGATAATGAACATAAAAAACCTTATAGCAAGCCTGTTAACAGTTCTACATCTACACAAAAGCGTCAACCAAGAACTATTAATGTTAAATCATTAAAACCTAGCCCTTAAATACTAAATATTATCAGCAAAAGTTTTATAGTGGATAACTTTTAGCTGTTCAATATCTATTTCTACGTCATTACATCTTAAAATATCTCCACCAACTTGACCAATCTTTTCACAATAAATAGAAGATGCTAATTTTTCAAAATCACTCTCATATCCCTTTTTAACTTCAATGATAGCGCGTGAAAAGCTTTCAGAAAAAATATCTTTTTTATCATCTAGTAAAACTTTTACTTTTGCTCCAAGTGAGCTAACAGCTGACATTTTTGCCAATGCCACAGCAATTCCTCCAGCACTTATATCTTTTGCAGATGCTAGTAGGTTCATCTCATTTGCCTTAATTACTAAATCCCAAAGCATCATCTCTTGTTTGTAGTCTATCTCATCTAAAGTTCCACCAACTGTATTAAATAGCTCTTTCATGTATAGACTGCCACCAAAATTATGGCCTGTTTTACCTACTATGTATAGGCTATTGTTCTCTTTTTGAAAAGATGAAGCTAAAACATTTTCTGCATCTTCATTTACTCCTACAGTAGCAATTGCAGGAGTTGGAAAAATACTTTTACCATTTGTCTCATTATAAAGTGAAACATTTCCACTTACAACAGGTGTATTCATAGCTTTACATGCCTCTTTAATTCCCTCAGCAGACTGGGCAAATTGCCACATAACTTCTGGATTCTCTGGGTTACCAAAATTTAGACAATCTGTAATAGCAAGTGGACGAGCCCCACTCATAGCAACATTTCTACCACTCTCAACAACGGCAGCTGCAGCACCACCTCTAGGATCAATGTAGCAGTATCTTACATTACAATCAGCACTCATTGAAAGTGCTTTGCCATTTTCTTTGATTCTCACAACAGAAGCGTCAAGATCTCCCCCTTTTTTAACTGTGTTAGTCTGTACCATTGAATCGTACTGATTGTAAATCCATCCTTTATCTACAACTTCAAGAGAACGTATTAATGTTTCAAAAGCTTTTTGGTTTTCAATATTTTCAAATCTATCAATTGTGATTTTTTGGCTTGCTTCTAAATATTTAGGTTTTATAGTAGGACGATCTAGGATTGGTGCTTCTTCTGAAACAGGGTTGATTGGCATGTTAGCAACTTTGTCACCATACCAAAAAAGTTCCATATTTCCAGTGTCAGTTACACTTCCAACAACAGCAGCATCTAAATCCCATTTATCAAAAATATTAAGAACTTCTTGCTCACGTCCTTTTGTAACACAAAGAAGCATACGCTCTTGAGATTCACTTAACATTAGTTCATATGGAGTCATACCATCTTCACGCATAGGAATTTTATCTAGCTCCATAATCATTCCTGTACCACTCCTTCCTGCCATCTCAAAAGCACTTGATGTCAGACCAGCTGCACCCATATCCTGAATACCAATAACAATACCATCTGTTTTAAAAAGCTCTAAACAAGCTTCAAGTAGAAGTTTTTCAGTAAATGGATCACCAACTTGAACGGTAGGACGAAGAGATTTTGATTCTTCAGTAAAACTATCAGAACTCATAACAGCCCCACCAAGTCCATCACGACCTGTTTTAGAACCAACATACATTACAGAGTTTCCAATTCCTTCACTCTTACCGTAAAAGATTTCATCGCTTTTCGCAAGTCCGACTGTAAAAGCATTTACCAAAATATTTCCATCATAACAGCTATCAAAACTTGTCTCACCGCCAATTGTAGGAACTCCCATACAGTTTCCATATCCACCAATTCCAGCTACTACACCGCGCACTAAATATTTTTGATGCTCTCCAACAGTATTTTTCTGTTTAATATTACCGAATCTAAGAGCATTTAAGTTTGCAACAGGACGAGCACCCATTGTAAAAATATCACGCATAATTCCACCAACACCAGTTGCAGCACCTTGATATGGTTCAATGAACGATGGATGGTTATGACTTTCCATTTTAAATACAGCTGCCATGCCACCACCGACATCAATAACACCAGCATTTTCACCCGGACCTTGAATAACCCAAGGTGCGCTTACTGGAAAACCGTTGAGGTATTTTTTACTTGATTTATAACTACAATGTTCACTCCACATCGCGCTAAAAATACCAATTTCAACAAAATTTGGTGCGCGACCAAGAATTTTTAAAATGTTTTCATAATCATGTTTGCTTAATTTATGCGACGCAAGGGTTGCATCTAAGTCACGGCTTTCCATATATTTTTAACCTTGAAATAAAATTGGGTAATTCTACTAAATAGGAGCTAAATAGCTTATAAAAGTTATAACTATAATATTTAGCATTATACTAATTTATAGAGTTGATACTTGTAATTTTAATAAACTAATTATATGATAAAGATTATTTAATGACAACTCGATTTCTACCAGTATCTTTAGCTATGTAAAGTGTTTCATCTGCTTTTTGCACTAACGAATATGGTTCTGTATCTTCAGTTGGAATACCAGTAGTTACACCAGCACTTATTGTAACATATTCTGAACACTCTGATAACTCATTTGGAATTTTAAGGTCTTCAATACTTTTTCTAATATTTTCTACAAATTCTTCAACATTATTTGTATCAAGTAAAACAACAACAAATTCTTCTCCTCCATATCTAGCAACTAAATCAGTTGGTCTTCTTAGGTGGTGTTTTATTTCTAGAGTTATTTTTTGTAGACATTTGTCTCCTTCAGTATGTCCATATGTGTCATTGAATTTTTTAAAATAATCAACATCTATCATCACTACTGAAACAGATTCTTGTTTACGTTTTGCCCATGCAAATTTCTCTTTAACAAATGAGTCAAAGTAGCGACGATTTGCTATATTTGTTAAGGCGTCAGTATTAGATTGCTCTTTTAGAAGTCTATTTTGTTCTTCAATTGTTTTAACAAAATCAAGACGTCGCTTTGCAAAGAAATTTTGATAAAACATAACTACCATTAATGTTATTGATGATGTTATGATTAATATGATTTTTAACGTATTAAACTTTTTTAGCTCATCTGTAATTAGTAGTTGGATGCTAGTTTCTACATCATCGGCAACTTTTATAAAACCATTAAAATGTTCAGTATATTTTTTATACAGAGAGTATTTCTCATCTTTAGTTGAGTCGTTTTTATTAAATCTATTTATGCTCATATCTTCGAATTTATTTAATGCAAGTAATATAACTTCTATCTTCTCACGCATTACTTTATTGCTCAATGGTAAAAAGGTACTATTATCTTTTATTCCACCATTTAACATAGCATTTGCATACCATTTTGATAGTTCTAAGTGATGGAGTACTTTTTCAATATCATTATCTCTTTCAATATGAAGCATCTCTTCAAGGCACATATGTGAAATAGTAGCTTCAAGTTTTATCTCCATAGTAGCTTCTATAAGAGGAACATACTTATTTACAAGTTCTTCACCTCTGTTAAAGCTAAAGTATAGAGTATAAATATATAATGTACCTAATAAAAATATTATGATAGTTGTGTATAAATTATTTTTCAAATTTTTCCTTAAATATATGCTAAAAATAGTCGCTAATTCTACTCTCTAATTACTGAAGTATTAACTAAAAAATATTAAATTTAGGCTAATAAAACGATTGAATAGTAATAAAAGGTAAATAGTATTAAAAAGAAGGATAATAAAAAAACGAAATAAATTTAAATTTAATTTTTTAAATGATTTTTATCACTATTTTCAAAATAGATTGTTTATATGGGTGCAATAACTCTGTATTAATAAAATATAGTAAAAGAGTTTTAATATTTCTAGTTACTTTGATAATTAAAATAAAATATTTTTATACTTTATGTTAAAATTAAAAAATAATCTAAACGGAATTTTTTGAAAACAATATTATTAATTTTATCACTGTTTAGTTTTACTTTTAGCGCATATGCATTAGAAAATGTGAGGTTACAGCTAAACTGGAAAACTCAATTTCAAGTTGCTGGTTTTATAGCTGCTAAAGAGAATGGTTTTTACAAAGATGAGGGAATTGATGTTGAGATATTAGAATACGCATCTAGTAGAGATTCTATTTTGGACTTAGAAGAGGGAAAGATAACTTTTGCTCTTGGTGATTCTTCTGTTATTTTAGAAGCTTCTAAGGGTAAGAAATTAGTAGCTTTAATGGCAATATATCAAAATTCTCCATATGTATTAATGAGTTTAAAATCATCAAATATAACAACTTTATCAGATGTAAATAACAAAAGAGTAGCACTGTATGATGATATGAATGGTAGAGCAGTAGATTCAATTTTGAAGATGAATAATGTAAATATTCATAAAGTGGCTCTAACAAATCAGCTTTTACAACTTCAAAATGCAGATGTTGATTTAGCTATAGGTAATCTCTTTAATGAACCATACATGGCCAAAGAAATGGGCATGGAGCTGAATTTCATTAATTTGAAAGATTATGGATTTGATGTATATGGTGATATTCTTTTTACACTAGAGGATACTGTAAAAAATAGACCAGAACTTGTTGCAAAAATGTATAGAGCAACTATGAAGGGTTTTAGATACGCTTTTGCAAATATTGATGAGATGGTAGATCTCATTTATGACAAATATAATACTCAGAAAAAGAGTAAAGAAGCCTATTATTACGAGGCAAATACATTAAATGGACTACTTGGAGATAGTGAAAAATTTGGAAGATTAGACCTTGCTAAAATAGATAGTATTGTGTATGTATACTCTTACATGGATTCTATAAAATATAACAAAGATAATCTTAAGAATTTTATCTATAAAGGTGCTTTTAATAAAAAGTTTAGGTTAACATATAAAGAATTACTATATCTAAAGAAAAAAAAGAAATTAAAGGTGTGTGTAGATCCAAATTGGATGCCATTTGAAAAAATAGAAGATGGGAAATATATAGGACTAACATCAAGTTATATGTCGTTGATTAGTGAAAAATTAAAAATTCCAATAGAGTTAGTTGTTACAAAAACATGGTCTGAATCTTTACAAAATGCGAAAGAAAGAGAGTGCGATATATTATCTGCTGTGATGAATACACCAGAAAAAGAAAAATATATGGACTTTACTACTCCCTATATAAAGTTAGCAGTTGTAATAGCCACAAAATCAGGGATACCATTTATAGAGTCATTAGAAGATGTTAAGAGTAAAAGATTAGGTATTATTAAGGGTCATGCCTTAATAGAGAACTTAAAGAGAAAACATATTGGTATTAATATAGTGGAAGTTGATTCTATTATAGACGCTTTTGACATGGTAGAGCGAGGAGAACTGTTTGGGTATTTAGATCATTTAATAGTTGTTAATGAAGCAATACAAAAAGATTATTCAGAATCTATAAGTGTATCTGGTAAGTTTGGTTATAGTTTTCTTTTGAGTATGGCAACAAGGAATGATGAAAAGCTACTATTGAGCATATTTAATAAAGTACTTTATTCAATTGATAAACATACACAACAAGATATTTATAATAAATGGATTAAGTTCAAATACATAGAAAAGGCTGATTATACACTCATAATTGAAATTATTATAATTGCATTTATTATAGTGTTAATATTTTTCTATAGGAATATAAGATTACACAAAGAGATTAAAAAAAGAAAAGAGATTGAAAGTAATTTACAAGATGCTAAGCAGGATTTAAAAGAGTTAAATAGTTCACTTGAAGAGAAGGTGGAGATAGAAATACAAAAAAATAAAAAACATCAACTCATTATGATGGAGCAGATTAAGTTAGCACAGATGGGTGAGATGATAGCAAATATAGCACATCAATGGAGACAACCACTGTATCAAGTAAATTCATCTATATTGGTTATTGATGCAGTTCTTAAGAGAAGTGGTTTTGTAAATGAATTAATTGATTCTAAGTTACTAGAAATTGAAGATTTAACAGAGTATATGTCCAATACAATCGATAATTTTCAAAACTTTTTTAATCCAGATAAGGAAGAAATTTTCTTTTATCTTAGGAAGATAATAGAGCAGTCAATAGCTATCATACAAGGGACACTCTCCTCTAATTTCACGATTGTAGAGATTAATGTTGATGAATCATTAGAGTGTAAAGGGTACCCACTAGAACTACAGCAGGTACTAGTAGTACTCCTAAGTAATGCAAACGATGTTTTAAAAATTAGAGAAATCCAAAATCCAAAAATTATAATAGAGATTGAAAATTTAATAGATACTTGTGTAATATCTGTATCTGATAATGCCGGTGGAATCATAGCAGACAACATTCAACAGGTATTTGAACCATACTATACGACAAAGCATCAATCTCAGGGAAGAGGAGTAGGTTTATATATGGCAAAAATGATTATTGAAGAGGGGATGCAAGGTAAACTTACTTTAGAAAACAAAGAAAATGGGGCATGTTTTAGTATAGAAATTTTAAAGGGAAAAAATGATGACTGATGCTAAGTACGGATATAGTATTTTATTTGTGGAAGATGAAGTTTTAGCTAGAAAAAATTATGTAATATACCTTAAAATGATATTTGAGTCTGTGTATGAAGCCGTTGATGGGGTAGAAGCCTATAATATTTATAAAGAAAAAAAACCAGATATTTTGATAGTTGATATAAATATTCCTAAGCTAAATGGACTTGAGTTACTTCAGAAGATACGACAATACGACCTTATAACTAAAGCTATTGTATTAACAGCACATAAAGATAAAGATTTTTTATTACAAGCAACTAGGTTAAAACTTACTGACTATCTTGTTAAACCAATTTCAAGAACAGCGTTACAGTTGTCGCTTGATAAAGTTATGGATGAATTGAGAAATTTTAGAACTATAGCAATAAAAAAGCAGATATTTAATGGTGGTTATATGTGGAGTTATGATAATGAAGAACTTACATGTAATGGTAAGACAATTCATTTAACAAATAAGGAAAAAATACTTTTTATATTGTTCATGGATAATTTAAACTCTGTTTTATCTGTAAATAAGATTTTGTATTCTATTTGGAATGATAGCCCAGAAGGTAATGTAGATACTCTCAAAACACTACTTAAAAAACTAAGAAAAAAATTACCAAGAGATATGATAAATAATATTCATGGAATAGGTTATAAAATAAATAGTTGAGGAGTGGAGAGGAGAGCGTTTAAAATTACGTGTCAGCTACAATCCGTAACATAAAGCTACACCTCTAAGTATTTATCTAGCCTCCCTTCGAAAAAGATGGCAAGTTGAGAAATTGTAAGTGACCAATTTCTCACTGGCATAGTCCATTTTTTACTTGCATTTTTTGTCCCTAAGTAAAGTAATTTTAAAAGAGAATTTTCATTTGGAAATGCACCTTTGGTTTTAGTTAGTTTTCTAAACTGGCGATGAACAGACTCTATGATATTTGTAGTATAAATTATCTTTCTTATCTCAAAAGGATACTTGAAAAAAATTGATAAGTTTTCCCATTTGTTGTTCCAAGAATTGATAACCAGTGGGTATTTTTTACCCCATTTTTCATCAAATTTCAGGAGTTCTTCCTCAGCTACTTCTTTAGTAGGTGCCTGATAGATAAGTTTTAAATCTTTTGCAAACTCTTTTTGCTCTTTAGAAACAACATATCTTATGGAATTTCTTATTTGATGGACGATACAAAGTTGCACTTCTGTTTGTGGAAAGATAGCGTTTATAGCTTCAGGCAAGCCTTTCAAACCATCGACTGAAGCTATGAGTATATCTTCAACTCCACGAGCTTGTAGATCAGTTAAAACCGATAGCCAGAAGTTAGCTCCTTCATTCTCTGATAGGTATAGTCCTAATATCTCTTTTTTACCATCTAAGCGAACACCAAGAATTGTATAAACTGCTTTTGAAATATATTTGCCACCATCTTTTACTTTATAGTGAATTGCGTCGAGCCATACAAACGGATAGAGAGGTTCAAGAGGTCTTGCTTGCCACTCTTTGACTTTGTTAATTATCTTGTCTGTTATGGTGCTTATCGTAGCTGTAGAAATGTTAACTTGATAAATCTCCTCAAGATGAGAAGATATGTCTTTGTAGCTCATTCCTAAGCCATACATTGAAATGATTTTCTCTTCAATCTCATCACTAATAGTAGTGCTGTTGATTGAATAATTAAAACATTATCATATTCAGTATTTAAACTTTCAACATTGTCATAATGTTTTGTTTGAATTAAAATAGACTTCTTGGATTGTTTGGTCTTCATTGCCTTTGACAATAAGCTTATAGCCTCTTTCAATGTTTCTTCTTTCTTTTGAATACGAACTAACACGGGGGCATTATCAAAGTGTTCGACAAGTATTGCATCGATTCCTTTATTTCTATGTACTTCATTGTATCTACAACCATTGAGTAAGCCCAACGCTTCTTTATCAGCATTAATATAAGAACTTCTCCCTTTTTTCATAAGGTTCGACTCTGTTTTTATTGGATTATCAATACGACTTTTAGTTAGTTCTATTGCTTCTTTGGACTTATCAATACCAATATATTTTCTTCCAAGTATTTTAGCTGCAACACAAGTTGTGCCACTTCCACAAAATGGGTCAAGAACTACATCATTTTCATTTGTCACTAATTTAATAATTCTTTCTAAAAGTAATAATGGTTTTTGAGTTGGATATCCAACTCTTTCCTTTGCTTTTGGGTTTAAATAAGGGATATCCCAAACATCACTTAAAGGAACACCTTTCTTTTCATCTCCATGCTTAGTATTTCCCAAGCTATCAACGTCATAAACAGATTTATTATGTTTATCCCTTGTTCTACGTTGTAAAATTTGGTCAATGTTAGTTGTTTCTGAATAGCCTGTAAAAATAGTATTGAATTTAAAGTTTTTACTTTTTGAATAAAAGTAAATATTTTGGTGACTTGGAAGCAATCCTTTTTTTGAGTTAGACCATCTTTTATAGCTCCATATAATTTCTGATTGAAAATTCTTTGCACCAAATATTTGGTCTAATAGTGCCCTAATTATGTGCGCTCCACTTTTATCGCAATGGATAAATATCGAACCTTCTTCTTTTAGTAAGTCTCGCATTATTTCAATACGAGCTTTTAAAAATTCAGCATATTCCTTATTACTTCCCCATATATCGTCAAAACTAAATTCTTTATTTCTTTCCCTATTTTTTAGGGTATGTTTTCTTTCTGTGAAAAATGGAGGGTCTAAATAAATTAAGTCAATTGAGTTTTTCTCAATTGATTTCATTTCTTCTAAGCAGTCTCCTTCTAAAATTTTGTTATTTATCATTATCTCTTCTATCTGCAATTTCCATAAGAATAGCTTTTAAATCGTAACCACTTGTTTTTTGTAAATATTGCCAAGCATCTTCACCAGCATAGTATTCTCCACTAACTCCTGCATATAAAGTTTTTAAGGTTTCTTGTATTTTAATAGCTTGTTCTCTCTGTGGATAATAAAACATAACTCTAATGGGCTTATATCCATGAGCTTGAATTGCCTTAACACGTGTATGCTCTTTGGTTATATGGTCTCCATCAGTTGTGGCATCTCTCCATTTCAATTCAACAGCATCTTTTCCATTAAGAAAATCTATCTCAAATGTTTTTGGTTTAGCCCCTATTGTATTTTTAATCAAAGTTTTAGAACCAGAGCTATTAGAGAAAAATAAACATAATGTTGCAGCTTCTTCTAAAAAAGAACCAGCATACTTATATAAAAATCGTCCTGTATTCTGATATTCGTCAATAAGCATTCCCTCCGTGGAAGAAATACCTAAGACCCTATAAATTAAATAATGTGAATTGTCATCGGCTTTCATTTCTTCTTTACGGTCAATTATTTTGACTTTTAAATTACTTGCATACTCATTAGCTAAATTATTAATTTTTTCTTTAAGTAATTCAAGGCAATTTCCATCTGCAATTGCTTTATCAATTATTTCACGTTCGTAACTATAAACAGCTTCTATAAGTTCTTTTATTGTCTTTTTTTTTGTTTCTATATGAATTGACTTACAATAACTTACAAGTTTCTCTTTCTTCATTTGTTCTATTTTCAATGTAGCTCCTGAGTTTTAAAATTGGTGATAAGAATTATAGAGTTTAAACTAATCAAAATTATATGATTGTGTATTTTACAATAAATCAATAAGCTTAGAGTAAATATGTCAGATAGCAATAACATAGATTTAGAAATTAATTTGAGTGTTTTAAGCTGTATAATGAATTGTTGTATAATAATTAAATATTGATTGTTTAAGTAGTATATATTTTTTAATTTAACTAACATGAAACCCCTATATTAAGGGAATTTTATATGTAATATGAGGAAATGATATGTATTTAATTAGTTTGGAGATGGAGTAATAGACACATATGCCATAAAAATAGAGGGGATTGTTCAAGGTGTTGGATTTAGACCATTTATTTATAAAGAAGCGACTGCTCTTAGTCTAAATGGATATGTACAAAACACTTCTTATGGTGTCTATATTGAAGTTGTGTGTGACGAGCAAACTTTAAAGCAGTTCCTAGAAAATATATTTTCAAATCTACCAAAAATATCTAAAATTACAAATTTATATTTTGAAAAAATAGAAGGTAGAGAGTTTAATACATTTGAAATAGTTCATAGTGAAATATTTAGTTCAAAAAGGGCTTTTGTTCAAAGTGATATTTCTGTTTGTGATGATTGTCTGAATGAATTTAATGACCCTACAAATAGACGCTATAAATACTTTTTGATTAATTGTACAAATTGTGGTCCTAGATACTCAATTATAAATACACTTCCATATGACAGAAAAAATACATCTATGTCAAAGTTTCAAATGTGTGAAGTTTGTTCAAGAGAGTTTGAAGATGAGACAAATAGACGTTTTCATGCACAACCAATTAGCTGTGAGGCTTGTGGACCTAAATTGTCTGTAGATGTTGATATTGTAGTTGATAAAATAAAGAGTGGAAAAATCATCGCCTTAAAAGGGCTTGGAGGTTTTCATCTTATTTGTGATGCTAAAAACGAAAATGCTATCAAAGTTTTAAGAGAACGCAAAATTAGAGCTACAAAACCATTTGCTATTATGTATCCTAGTATTGAGATGATTAAATCTATTTATACTCTAAGTGAGCAAGAAGAGAAGCTTTTGTTATCATATAATAAGCCGATAGTATTAATAAAAACAGATAAATTACCTAATGAATTAATTGCTCCAAATATTAATAGAATTGGTCTTTTTTTACCATATACTCCACTACATCATTTGATTTTAAATAAACTAAATAGTCCAATCATAGCTACAAGTGCAAACTTAAGTGATGAACCAATTATTTGTTCCTCTTTAGGTATAGAAAAAAGCTTACATAAAATTGCTGATTTAGTTGTTGATTTTGATAGAGATATTATTAATTCAATAGACGATAGCGTCATGCAGGTAGTAGCAAATAAAAGTATAACTCTTAGATTAGCACGCGGATTTACACCAAAAAATTTTAAACTGAAAAAGACATTGAAAAGAAAAATTTTAGCAGTTGGTGCAAATCAGAAAAACTCTATTGCTTTAGCATTTGAAGATATTGTAATAATGTCAGGACATATTGGAGATTTGAACTCAATTGAGGCTTTAGAGTATTTTGAAAGAACGGTGAAGACATTTAAGCGATTCTATGACTTTGAACCAGACCTTATAGTTTGCGATAAACATCCTGAATATGAGACAACTAAGTGGGCAAAAAAGCAAAAATGTGAAGTTAGACAAATTCAGCATCACTATGCTCATACATTAGCTTGTATGTTTGAACATGAAATTGAAACAGGTGTTCTAAGTTTTGCATTTGATGGAACAGGTGCGGGTGATGATGGAACTATTTGGGGTGGTGAAGTTTTTTTAGCAGATAAAAATAGTTATAAAAGAGTTCATCATTTAAAGCCATTTAAATTGTTAGGTTCACAAAGAGCTATAAAAGAGCCAAAACGCGTGGCATTGTCACTATTGTTTGAGAGTTTTAGTATAGATGAGCTTTTAGAACTAGATAATGCTACTGTAAAATCTTTTTCTAAAGATGAAATACAATCTTTACATATAGCATGGCAGAGATCAATAAACTCACCACTAACCTCATCTTTTGGAAGAGTTTTTGAAGCAATTTCTAGTTTAGCCGGTATCTCTCATGTTAGTAGCTATGAGGGTGAGAGTGCATTGATGATTGAGAAGTATTATGATGAAAATATAAGAGATAAATTTTCTTACACAATTGTAGATGATGAAATTGATATTGGTAGTATGGTAAAAGAGATTGTTTCTATGAAAAATAAAAGACAAATGGTATCTATGTTTATTAATAGTGTAGTAGATATTATCTGTAGAGTTTCAAGAAATTACACACAAATGCCTATAGTACTAACGGGCGGTGTATTTCAAAATAGGGTGCTACTCGAAGAGCTAATGAAAAGTGAAATCTCTGATAGGTTAGTTTTTCAAGAGGAAACACCGCTTAATGATGGCTCAGTTGCTTTAGGGCAAATATATTCACAAATATAGTATAATCGCGCATGATTAAAATAGTTATGCTAATTATTTTTTATATTTTCAATTTGTTTTAATCCTTTATATTTTACAAGATAAGTTTCTATTGGCGATGTTTCTAAAGGTTATTACCCATTTATTAATAGTCTATTATGGTTTAATCTAAATTTAATTAAGAACTTATTATGAATAGTTCATAGGTATAAAACATGGTGATTTTTAAAATTATTTACTAGTAATTAAAAAACTCGGAGAGATATTAAAATGAAAGAGACAATAGTACTATTAAACATGGGTGGACCGAATAATTTAGATGAGGTAAAAGTATTTTTAAAAAATATGTTTAATGATAAAAATATTTTACGTTTTAAACGTCCTTGGATGCGCTCTCTTTTAGGCTCGCTTATAACTACGCTAAGAGGTAAAGAGGCTCGTAAAAATTATGCTACTATTGGTGGTTATTCACCAATAGTAGGGCATACACAAAACATTGTAAATGCTTTACAAGAACAAGTGGGTATTGATGTACATTATGCAATGCGTTACACTCCACCATTTACAGACAAGATAATAGAGAAGCTAAAAGTTGATGGAGTTACTCATGTATATTTACTTCCAATGTATCCTCAATATTCAACTACTACAACATTATCATCTTTAGAAGATTTTTATCAAAATGCAAAAAAGCTTGGATTTGAAGCAAAAATTTATGATATTTGGAGATATTTTGATAATAACTCCTTAAACAGTGCAATAGTTGATAGAATAGAGGAGTGCTTAAATAAAGATAATGCAGGAGAGTTTGAACTAATGTTTTCAGCACATGGTTTGCCAAAGAGTATAATAGAATCAGGTGATAGTTATGAAAAAGAGATAGAATCTCATATCGAAATTTTAAAGTCAATGTTAAAGTATCGTGGTTTAGAGTTTCGTAATATTCATTTAGCGTATCAGTCACGCTTAGGACCTGTTAAGTGGTTAAATCCATCACTCCCAGATATGTTAACACGAATAAACAACGAGCATGTTATAATATATCCAATTTCATTTACAGTAGATAACTCCGAAACAGATTTTGAGCTTAGTATTGAGTATGCTAAGGTTGCAAAAGAGCTAGGTATAAGTGATTATAGAGTAAGTCGATGTTTAAATGCTCACCCACAATTTATTGATGCGCTAGAACAGTTATATAAAAAGTTAAAAGATGAGTAGAATTATTATTTTTGATATGGATGGTACGCTTATTGATAGTAGCCAAGATATTACACACTCTGTAAACTATGTAAGATCAATTCGCTCGCTTACTCCACTTAGTATAAAAGAGGTTGTAGATGCTATAAATAGTGGGCATGACAATTTATCACAAATTTTCTATGAGACACCGACTTATGAACAGGCTGAGCGAGATAGGTTTGAAGAACATTATGAAAAGCAGTGCGTACAGAATGTTTCACTTTATGAGGAGATAGCTGATACATTAGAAACGTTAAAAAAAGAGGGTCATAGGCTTTCAATTGCAACAAATGCTCCATCTACATTTGCACGAATAATGTTAAAACATGTAGATGTATTGCATCACTTTGATTACATTTATGGTGCAGATATGGTAGAACATTCAAAACCTAATGCTCAAATGTTACTTGAGATTTTTAAAGAGTATGGTTATGAAAAGAGTAAAGAACAGACACCATTGATGGTAGGGGACAATTATAAAGATATGATGTCTGCTAAAAATGCAGATGCAATTGGTGTTTATGTTTCTTGGGGTTTTTCAGATTCTAATGAGTACAAAATAAGTTTAAAAAAACCTTCACAACTGGTAGAAATAGCTCAACAAATATTGTGATAAAATAAAAGTTGAATTATTTATACTTTATTATGCTCATGAATGATAAAATCATCCATCTTAAATTTAGGACTGTTCTAAATGGCTACAACAGAAAATAGTATTATTATAGAAAGAGATGATTTTTCCACATATTGTGACCTTTTATGGGCATATCAAGGTGAACTTTTAAATCCTAAAATCATTAGTGCAACGATTAAAACAGGTTCTAAGAAACAGATTTTTAAAATATTACAAGAAGATGTTATGCTAATGGCTGAGTATAAAATACCAGCTGGTGTTGCAATTGTTAATCGTTATAAAACTATTTTAGAAGCACAAGCAAATCAAGACTTTAGTTTTGGTATTTTACATGATAAAAATATCAATAAAACGCTTGGTAATACTGTATTTGAATTAGATATTGGTGGTGTTACTGGTAATGAAGAGGTTATTTTACAAAACAAAGCAAAAATGGCTAGTTATTCTGAACTAATTAAAAAAATTGAACATACTGCTTTACAGATGGAAGCTATAACTAAAGGCACATACACAGAAATTGATAAAGAGTTAGACTAATAAAATGAAGAAAAGTATAACTATAATAGACACATTTGGCTTTTTTTTTAGAAGTTTTTATGCGCTTCCCCCACTTACAAACAGTAAAGGTTTTCCTACTGGACTTTTAACAGGTTTTGCAAACTTTCTTTACACTTTCACTCAAGAGCATTCAGGTGATTATATACTCTTTGCATTAGATGCAAAGGGTAAGACTTTTCGTCATGAAATAGATAAAAACTATAAAGCGAATCGTTCAGAAGCACCGCAGGAGCTAAAAGAGCAACTTCCAGTTGCGATTGACTGGATTGAAAAAATGGGTTTAAAGGCAATCTCTATGGAGGGCTTTGAAGCAGATGATGTTATAGCGACAGCATCAAAGCTAGCAAAAAATATGGACTTAAATGTACGAATAGTTAGTCATGATAAAGATTTATATCAATTAATAGATGATGGAAAAGTTGTTGTAGTTGATGCTATAAAAAGAAAAGATACAGATGAAGAAGTGTGTCGTGAAAAGTATGGTATTGAGGCTAGGCAATTTATAGATTATCAAGCAATCTTAGGAGATAGTGCTGATAATGTTCCTGGTGTAAAAGGTATTGGTAAAGTTGGTGCGCAGAAGCTCTTAAATAGTTATGATAGCTTAGATGAAATTTATGAAAATATAGATGAAATAACACCAAAGGGCTTGAAAGCCAAATTAATTGCAGAAAAAGAGGCAGCTTATAGAAGTAAAGAGTTGGTCTCTTTAAAAGATGATATTTTTAATTCTTTAGATCTTGAAACTCTACAAATGCCAACAGAGAATCCACTTTTAAAAATTGTTGATGAGTTAAATAGTTATGGCTTAAATAGAGTGCTTTCACGCCTTAAAAATGCGCCACAAAAAAAGAGTTTAGAACAAAAAATTGAGCAAAAAGTAGATGAGAAAAAATTTGCTGCTATTTTATTAAATGATTCAGAGAAACTTTTTACAGTTATTGACTCAATTGAAAAAAATTCAGTTGTGGCACTTGATACTGAGACTACAGGACTAGACGTTTATACAGATACTTTAGTAGGATTTAGTTTTGCTGTTACTGAAAATTGTGGTTATTATGTTCCTTTAACTCATAACTACCTAGGTGTAGAAAAACAGATAACTGTTAAAGATGCAATAACTGCTTTGAATAAACTTCTAGTACACAATATAGTTGGACATAATTTAAAATATGATTATGCAATATTATCTAAATTTTTAAATCGTGATATGCCAGATGTATTTGCAGATACACTTCTATTAGCATGGCTTGCAGATTCAACTCGCGCAGTAGGACTAGATAAATCAGCAGAATTTTATCTACAACACAAAATGATAGCTTATAAAGATGTTGTTAAAAAAGGTAATGATTTTAGTTCCGTTGAACTCGAAGAGGCCTCTTCATATGCTGCAGAAGATGCAGTAATAACACTACAACTTTTTCATAAATTAACAGCTGTAATAAAAACACAAAATGGTGAGCATATTTTAGATGAGGCAAAAAATATTGAGTACCCTTTTGTAACCACTCTTCTTAATATGGAGAGTAATGGAATTTTAATCGATAAAGAGTTTCTTAAATCATTAAAACTTTCGACAAAAGATGAGATAGATAAGATTACAAAAAAAATATATGAACTAGCTGGTGGTGAGTTTAATATAAACTCAACTAAACAGCTAGGAGTTGTTCTTTTTGAAACATTAGGACTTCAGGCTATTAAAAAGACTAAAACTGGTTACAGTACAGATGAAAAAGTTTTACATGCACTAGAAGATAATCATGACATTATTCCTAAATTGTTAGAGTATAGAGAACTTTTTAAATTGTATTCTACATACATTGACCCACTTTTAACACTTAGTGAACAATCGAGTGATGGACGTATACATACCTCTTTTATACAGACTGGAACAGCAACTGGAAGATTAAGCAGTAGAAATCCAAATTTGCAAAATATTCCAGTTCGTACTGAACTTGGACGTCAAATTCGTTATGGGTTTGTAGCACCGAATGGTAAAAAGCTTATCTCTATAGATTATTCACAAATAGAGTTACGTCTTCTTGCACATTTTAGTAAAGATTCTGTTTTAATAAAAGCTTTTAATGATGATAAAGATATTCATTATGAGACAGCTTTACAACTTTTTGGTGAAGATGAAGCTAAAGAGAAACGTGGTATTGCAAAAACTGTAAACTTTGGTCTTCTCTATGGAATGGGAAGTAAAAAACTTTCAGATACCCTAGGAATTACTACAAAAGAGGCAAAAGAGATAATTGAGCGTTATTTTAATAGTTTTCCAACTGTAAAAAAATATTTTGCTTCTATTGAAGAGAGTGCGCAAAATTTTGGATATGTGGAAACATTATTTGGGAGAAGACGCTATTTTGACTTTAAAAATGCAAGACCAATGCAACTTGCTGCATACAAACGTGAAGCTGTAAATACTGTTTTTCAGGGTAGTGCAGCAGATTTAATTAAAAAAGCTATGAACAAAATTGCATTGGAAATAAAAAGTAAACAGCTAAAGTGTACAATGCTATTACAGATTCACGACGAGCTTCTTTTTGAGGCAGATGAGAGTGATGTTGTAATGTTTGCAGAAGAGTTTACAAAAATAATGGAAAAAATTGAAAAGTTGAACGTACCACTTAAATGTTCGGTAAATATTGGTTCATCTTGGGGAGAATTAAAGTAATGCAAATTTTTAAATTCTTAACTTCTATACGAATGAGTATGTTATTACTTAGCACTTTTGCCATAGCAATAGGTTGGGCTACATTTATCGAAAATGATTTTGGTACACAAAGCGCTCGCGCTGTAGTTTATGCTGCTACTTGGTTTGAAGTTTTGTTAGTTTGGTTAACTTTTAATTTAATTGTTACTATAGTACAAGCTAGAATGTATCGTAAAGGAAAGTGGTTAATTCTACTTTTTCATGCCTCTTTTGTAGTAATTATGATTGGTGCTACAATTACTAGATATATTGGTTATGAGGGTATGATGCATATTCGAGAGGGAGCTGAATCTAATAATATTATGTCACAATATCCATACTTAGATTTAAAGATTCATTCTGATGATAAAGATGTAGAACTTAGTGAACGTCTGATGCTTTCAAGACTCAGTAGTAATAGTTTTGAAAAAGATATTAAAATAAATAACAAAGATGTTAATGTTAAATTAGTAGAGTATATTCCTCAAGCTGAATATTCACTTGTTGAAAAAGATGGTGGCTCACCTTATCTTTCATTGGTTATATCAGATGAAAATGGCCCTAAAAATATACAATTAAAATATGGTGAGTATGTTGTAACAAAAACCACTGTTATAGATTTTGGATCAAATGAGAAGTTTGGTACAAATACAATTGCAATTAGTATAGTTGATGGTTCATTGCAGATGTCACACAAAGATACATTAAATGTATTAAGTATGGATACAAGAAAGAGCTCAAAAGTTGAGCCATCAACTGCTACTAAGCTTGAAAAACGTCATCTATATACTGCTGGTGAGGTAAACATTGTTTTAAAAGATTTTTATAAAAGTGCTATAAAAGAGGTTGTAAGTAATCCATCTAAAAAAGCAAAATCATTAGATGATGCGTTACGGTTTAGAGTCACAGTAGCAAAGCAGAGTAAAGAGATTATTATTTTTGGTAAAAGTGGAAAAGAATCTTTGGGTAAACGTCTTAACTTAAATGGTGTTCAACTTTTAATCTCATTTGGTTCAGTGCGTTATGAGCTTCCTTTCTCAATTGAGCTGGTTGATTTCCAATTAGATAGGTATGCAGGTTCTATGAGTCCATCTTCATATGCATCAGAAGTCGTATTACATGATAAAGAAAAAGGAATAAATGAACCATTTAGAATTTATATGAACCATATATTAGAGCATCGTGGTTTTAGACTTTTTCAATCTTCATATGATCGAGATGAGTTAGGAACAATTCTTTCAGTAAGTTATGATCCTGGAACAATTCCTACATATATAGGTTACATAATGCTAGCAATTGGTATGTTTCTTACAATGTTTCAACCAGGAAATCGTTTTATGAAATTAAGAGAAAAAGCTAGAAAAATGCAAGGTGTTGCAACTATTTTATTTGGTTTGATATTGAGTACAAATATAGCTTATAGTTCAGATGCAGTTAAAAATTTTACAATAGATAAAGCGCATGCTGAAAAGTTTGGTGAACTTATGTCTCAACATAATGGTAGGTTAAAACCTATCAATACATTGGCAATTGAGATGCTTAATAAGGTTCATAGAAGTGATAGTATCTTAGGAATGGATGCAAATCAAGCAGCATTAGGAATGATGAGTAATCCATTTTTTTGGCGTAAAGTAAAGATGATTAAAGTCGGACATAATCAAATAAAAAAGATTATTGGTATGGATAAAAATGAAAAGTATGCCACTTTTGAGCAGTTTTTTGAACAACCTGAACGTATGATGAATTATAAATTAGGTCAAATGGCAGAAGATGCAGTTAGAACGCCAGGAGCGCAACGTGGTACATTTGAAAAAGAGTTAATTAAAGTTGATGAGAGAGTAAATGTAGCTTATATGGTATATTCTGGGAGCTTATTTAATATATTTCCAGATGCTAATTCATTAGACTTTAAATGGTTATCAACTGTTGAGGCACTTCAAAAGTTTGATAAAGTAAGAGGCTTGGAAATTCGTCAATTAGTTCTTAACTATTTTAATGCCCTAGAAGAGGCTAGTAAAAGTGGAGATTGGACAAGAGCTAATGATACTCTTGCTAGTATAGCAACTTATCAAAAAACTAATGGAAGTGCAATTTATCCAAATGAGCAGAAAATTAAGGCTGAATTAATAAATAATAAATTAAATATCTTTAAAAACTTAATGCCTTTTTATCTTATTATAGGTTTTGCTCTTTTATTACTTTCACTTTTTTCAATTATTTTTGAAAAGGGATCTTTAAAAATTGTTAGTAAAATAACAGCTATGCTTTTAATTTTATTTTTTATTATGCATACTTTTGGATTGATTTTAAGGTGGTATATTTCAGGTCACGCTCCATGGTCTGACGCTTATGAATCACTTATATATATTGGATGGGCTACGATGCTTGCTGGATTTTTATTTTCTAAAAACTCTCCAATCACACTTGCGGCTACGTCAATTTTAACAGGGCTTATTCTTTTTGTAGCTCATCTAAACTGGCTTGATCCTCAAATTACAAATCTTGTTCCTGTTCTAAAATCATATTGGTTAAATATACATGTATCTATGATTACTGGTAGTTATGGATTTTTAGGTTTAGGCGCACTACTTGGATTTATATCATTAATCTTATTTGCGATGAAAAATTCATCAAATGAGCAAAGATTAGAACGCTCCATTTTAGAGCTTACATATTTAACGGAAATGAGTTTAATTCTTGGTCTTTCACTTTTAACAGTTGGTAACTTTTTAGGTGGTGTTTGGGCGAATGAGAGTTGGGGAAGGTATTGGGGCTGGGATCCAAAGGAGACCTGGGCATTAGTAACAATTTTAGTTTATGCTGTTGTAATTCACCTTAGATTCATTAAAAGTATCTATTCTGTTTTCGTGTTTAATGTAGCGGCTCTTATTAGTTTTAGTTCAGTTATAATGACATATTTTGGTGTTAATTTTTATCTATCAGGTCTTCACTCTTATGCACAAGGGGATCCTGTTCCTATTCCTATTTTTGTCTATTATGCAGTTGTTATAATTGCTATTTTAATTGGACTTGCTGCGCGTAACCGCAAGATTAATAAAAATTATTAAAAGGTCGATATAGGTACAGTTAATGTAGGTCTAAGAGGAGAGCGTATATGCAGGCTTTTTCATATGAGGTATATGATAAAGATAGTATGTTTGACAATTTTGTTAGAATGGTAGCTGATGTCTTTTGTAAGCAGTTTGAGAGTTATCAGTTATCTATGGGTAATAGTTGTAGTTATGGTGCCATTAGAAATAGTATATTTGAGAATGCAGAGGATATGGGTGCACATATAGCAGAGTTAATTACAAATAGGGTTCATCATGATTTTTCTTTATTAAAACAGGGTCGTGCTGCTATTTTAGAGGGTTTTAAAGAATCCGAAGCGCTTTATGGAGATTATCTACCGTCTATAAGTTATAGAACTTTAGAAGCAGCGCTTGGGAGAGTTGATGGTTATGCTATTCATAATAGTCACTCTTGACACTCAATTTTTGGGTGTCTATTAGTTTCTAACCATATTATCGTTGGCATTTTGTTTGGATCGTTTACATATTTTTGTGTTAATTCTCCAAAGTAATTCTGACAAATAGGGCGTTCTAAAACGGTTGTTAATTTATCTAAAAACTGGTTGTAAATCTGCTCGCTTACGAGTTGTTGTGGAGTATACATCTTCAATCCTTTTTTAATCCTCTTTTAAATACTATCGACATTTTTAGGAATTTTTATATGATTGATTTTTCTTATATAGTTATCCTACCACCTTTGTTGGCGATAGTTATAGCTCTATTGACAAAAGAGGTATTTAGTTCTATTTTAATAGCTATTTTAGCTTCACATTTAGTTTTAGTAGATTTTGATTTTAAAGATTTAATACCATCAATCATAGATCATACAGCTGTTATGTTACAAAAAATATGGATTTTAAAAACCCTTGGGTTTGCTCTTTTAGTTGGTTCATTAATGCAGATAATGAGTGTTTCAGGTGGAGTTGATGGTTTTAGTAAATGGATTTTACAAAGTTCAAAAGTTATTCGTTCTACACGTGGTGTTATGGGTCTTGCTTTTGTTGTTGGAATTGTTGTTTTTATTGAATCAACTTTAGCTGCATTGGTTGTAGGAACTGTTATTCGTCCATTAGCAAGACGTTTTTCAATGACAAAAGCTAAAGTAGCATATCTGTGTGATACTACATCAGCTCCAATCTGCTCAATTGTCCCATTTAATGCTTGGGGTGCACTTTTTATTGGTTTAATAAGTGCGCAAGTTAATAATGGTCTTATAAATGAAGAACCGATAAAAGTTGTAGCAATGGGGGTTATGTATAATTTCTATGCTTTTATTTCATTGGGAATTTTACTTTTTTTAACTATTAGTGGAAAAGATTATTTTGCAATGAAAAATAGTTCAGAGTTATATGAAGATGATATTACAGAAGATATTATAAGTAGTAGTGCTATAAATTTTCTTCTACCACTACTACTTTTAATAGTGTTAGTTTTTCTATTTTTGTATATTACAGGTGATGGTAATTTTATGGGTGGTAGTGGCTCTAGCTCTATTCTTTACGCAGTTATTACAACTCTATTATTTAGTACAGTTATGTATAAAATAAAAAAAATCGTTAGTTTGAAAAAATCAATAGAGCAGATTGTTAAGGGAGCATATTCAATGTTTTCAATAACAGCAATACTCTTTTTAGCATTTATTCTCTCAGACTTAAGTACAAAACTTGAAATTGGTATTTTACTCTCAAATTTAGTCTCAAGTGTGTTAGATCCAACATTAATTGGAGCAGTTATATTTATTCTTTCTGCATTTATAGCATTTGCTACAGGAACAAGTTGGGGAACATTTTCAATTATGATGCCAATTGCTGTTCAGATGGCAGTTGAAAGTGGTGCAAATTTATATTTAGCAGTTGGTGCAGTAATGGCCGGTGGAGTATTTGGTGATCACTGTTCTGTAATCTCTGATACATCTATTGTCTCATCAATGGCTGCAAAATGTAATCATATTGAGCATGTCAGAACTCAATTACCTTATGCTGTTTTAGGTGGCATAATATCGCTAATTCTTTATGTAGTTATTGGTAAATTTATATAGTTTTATAATAATATAAAGAAATACAATGTAGAATGGTGGCTGAGAGTTTTTTAAATACAAATATTTAAAATTATAATGATTGGAAGAGGTAAAATATAAGTGAGTTTATTTAAAAATATCACAATTTACCAGAAAATTTCTTTAATAGTTGTTATTAGTATCTCAACAGTATTAGTTGTGATGTTACTAAACTCAAACATGCTAAAAAAAGTTGTTTATGAATTTGATGATCTTAAGCGTGTAGAGATGAATGTTTTTAATGTAACAAACAAAATGAAAGGCGATATTTTCACTCTTCAAAATAGTTTTGTATTTGATTCTGTACTAGATTTAAAGCAGACTAAATCACCAAAACATAGAAAATTATATAGAGATATACATAAAGATTTAGATAAATTAATTGAACTAGCTAGTAAGTTAGAGGATAACAAGCTTTATGATTTGGCAAAACGCCTTAAAGTTAGAATTGATCGTCTCTATGATGTTGGTGTAAAGTTTACTTCTACAAAAGTTTTTACATCTAATTGGTATTTTACACTAGATGAATTTTTTGCTATTTATATGAGAATAACAAAAGAGTTTGATGAACTGTATAAATATACGAAAAATAATTTTGATACACGTGTAAGTAGTTTTAGTAAATTTATTTTAGATGAAATGTTTAGAATTAATATGCTTGGAACAATTGGATTACTTGTATTGGTTATTTTTACAGTATATGTTGCATTTAGGATTGTCTCTTCAATTAAAGAGTTATTGCGGGCTACTAAACATCTTTCTAAGAAAGAGCCTGATTTAAGTACAAGGCTTTCTGTAACTTCTAATGATGAATTAGGTGATGTAATTAGATATTTTAATATTTTTATAGATAATGTTGAAAAGATGGATGAGGATTTAAAGAATCAAAAAATTACAGTTGAAAAAAATGCTGAAGAACTTGGAAAATATTTAGAAGTTCTAAGTGAGTATAAAAAAGCTTTAGATGCTTCATCAATTGTTGTAAGGCTAGATGATCAAGAGAGAGTAATATATGTCAATAGTGAATTCACTAGAATTTCATCTTACGATAAAGATGAACTTATCGGTAGTGAGTTTAAAAGCTTAATTGATTTAGAAGAGATAGAGATTCTTTGGGCAAAAGCTTATGAAAAGATTCGTCATGGTGAAATATATAAAGGCGAAATTAAAATGGTTAAGAAAAACTCAGATCCTTTTTGGGTTATTTCTACAATTACTCCTACTATTAGTAATGAGAGAAAAGTTACAGGGTATACAATTATTATGCAAGATATTACATATAGAGTGCTTGCAATTACAGATCCGCTAACTAAAATTTATAATCGTTTGAAACTCGATGAGTCTCTTGCTTCACTAATGCAACACTCTAAAGAGAATGATTTAGGACTATCGTTGATTATGTTCGATATAGATCACTTTAAGCGTGTAAACGATACATTTGGACATAAAACTGGCGATTATGTTCTTGTAGAAATTAGTAAACTCGTAAAAGAGAATATTCGTCCAAGTGATGTGTTTGCTCGTTGGGGTGGAGAAGAGTTTATGATTGTTGCAACTAATAATACAGATGTTGATGGTGCTACGATTTTAGCGGAAAAAATTCGTCGTAAAGTTGATGAGTATATTTTTGAAGAGGTTGGTCATATCTCAATTAGTATTGGAGTAACACAGCTCACACATGATGATGATCGTGATACAATTATTGAAAGAGTCGATACGTACCTCTACAAAGCTAAAGAGGGTGGTAGAAATATGGTAGTAAATAGTTGATATAGTTTTCTTTGCTCCATTTTCTACTATAATTCATTATATATACTTTATTAAGGAATGTAATTTGAGTCAATATATTAGTATCTATTTAACAGAAGATCATAGACATTGCGATATGCTATTAGCACAAGCTGAAGAACTTGTATCTGAAAAAAAATTTAAAGAGGCAATATCTGCTGTTGGAGAGTTTTCAAAAGCGATGATGAACCATTTAGAGCGAGAAGAACTTATTCTATTTCCAGCTTTTGAAGAGCGCACAGGCATGGTTGATGGTCCAACACAAGTTATGCGAATGGAACATGAACAAATGCGCCAACTTGTCAAACAGTTAGGTGAAGCAGCAGCCACAGAAAATGAGAAGAAATTTTTTGGACTGTCTGAAACATTGTTGATTTTTGTACAACAACACAACGCAAAAGAGGAACAGATGTTATATCAGATGGCAGATAAGCATCTTGGAGATATTTCAGCAGAGATTGTTGCGAAGATGAAAGATATTTAAAGTTGGTATTTAGTTTTTGAATACTTCATCTCTCTCTTTAGATCAAGGTCCTAATATATCTGTTCCTTTTAGATTTTTTTATACTGCGCCATTTTTTTTTATTTTTTTAGCAATAGCACTTTTCTTTACGCCAATAGATGTCATAGAGTTACGTTTTAATTCACAAACAGTTTCTTTAGTACATCTATTTACATTAGGGGTACTAACACTTATAATGTTTGGTGCACTGTTTCAGATGTTACCGGTATTAATGGGTGTAGTTGTTGGTGGTAATGTTGTTGTGTGGTTTATGTATCCACTTCTGATATTTGGTATATCATTATTTTCATTTGGATTATATTCTCAGATAGATATATTAATGTTAATAGGAACTTTTAGTACTGCTATTGGTATATTTATATTTTTAGTAAATATCTCTATTGATGTTTTCAAAGCAGATAGAAAAGGAAAAAGTGTACCTTTAATGCAGGTCTCAATTGCCTCTTTGTGGATAACATTACTGTTTGGTCTATTTATTAGTCTTGGACGCGTTGGTATTATAGAGATTGAATCTTATGAGGCTTTATCTAATTTCCATATAGTAATCGCTCTATTTGGTTGGGCTTTTTCACTTATTGTGAGTGTTTCACTTAGTATTGTACCAATGTTTTATGTAACACCAGAGTATACACCTAGCTGTAGAAGGGCAATACCTTTTATAATTATAGGTGCATTATTTTTATTCGCAGTACTGTTTTTTTTATATCCAAGCTTTAGTATAGTAGCAGAATTTGTAATTACACAGGGCGTTTTAATGTATGCGTATCAGACAATCAAGCGCCTACGTAGACGAAGACGTAAAATTCCTGATGTAACAGTATCATACTGGTACACTTCTATGATAACACTTCTTTTATCAGTTGTTTTTTGGTGGATTGGATATATTGAACCACTGTTTTTTACGCTTTCATTTATAAGTTTTAGTATTGGATTTTTAGGTTCACTACTTCAAGGTATGTTATATAAGATTATCCCATTTTTGGTATGGTTTCATCTTAGTTCTAGTGGAAAGTGGGATATTCCTACAATAAAGGAGATAATTGATGAAGAAGATATGTGGGTGCAATTACGACTGTATCAACTATTTATTGTTCTATTTTTATTATCTTTTTTCTTACCCTTAATAAAAATAGTTGCAGCATCTATACTTGCTATATCCTCAGTTTCACTATTTATTAACATGGTATTTGGATGGAAAATATATATTAGTCTACGTTAGTAAAAGGTCATTAAGTCAGAAGCTATACTGACATTACCACTATATATTTTTTTTATTATTTTAATACTCTCTTCTTTTGATTTTATGCTTCTTTTCATCAGGTGTGAAAGAATTAAATGTTTTACATTAGCACTGTTTGCAATTTGAGCGATTTTTGATGGTCTCATATGAAGTTGTGCTGCAATGTTGTAACCAAACTCTGGAATAGCAAAATGTGCAACAAAAAAATCTGCATTTTTTGCGATTTTAAGTAAATTATCGCTTTTTGCAGTTGTATCACCACTAAAAACAAAAACTTTATCATCAATTTCAACCCTAAAGGCAAGAGCTGGAATAATCCCATGATTTACATTTATGCTAGTTATTAAAATATTAGGTGCAATTTTTGTTTTTTGTATTGATTTTGGCATAACAATTGGTTTTAACATGAATGAATCACTATTTTTTGTTAGGACATCTTGCATATATGAATATGCACCTTTTTTACCAAATAGTCTATGTAAATACTCTTCAATTGATGGCATTATTGATGAGCCAAATGGTCCAATAATTGGTAATGTTTTTGAGCGACTTGTAAAATAACCAGCTTTAATAAAAGCACTTAAATCATTAATATGATCAATATGAGTATGTGTTATTAAAATAGCCTCTAAATCTTCTATTTTAGCATCCACTCTACTAAAGTTTTCAATTGAACCACTACCTACATCAATTAAAATTTTTGCTTTTTCATCAACACTTAGGAGGTATGATGTTGAAGCACTATTTTGTAACTCAGGACCACCAGAACCTAAGATATGAAGCTTAACTTCGCTAGCATTTAATAAAGCTGTAAATAATAAAATTATTAATGTATGTCTCATAGGCTGAATTATACTCTATAAGACTTAATAACTAAAATTTGTAATTTAGTAACTAGTTAATACTTTGTAACATTTTTTGTTGGTACTTGATTAGATAATCTTTCAATTTAAATTTAGTTTTTAAAATTATGGCGTTTCTTACCATAAAAATCTACCTTCTTCCATTCTATGTGCTTCCATATGCTCAATTTCACGTGAACCTGAGATTACAACTTCACTATCACAAGTAAAGTTTAGTAGCTCATCTCTGCCTTTGTAATCTATAGAATTTAAAATTACCTTTATAGTCTCTATTCTTGCATTATGTTTGTTATCTGAACGAATAACTGTCCATGGAGTTTCATGTGAGTGTGAACGTTTGAGCATCTTATATTTTGCTGCTGTAAAGTCATCCCATCTATCTTGAGCCTGTAAGTCTACTTCGCTTAGCTTCCATTGACGAAGAGGGTCACTCATTCTTTTTGCAAAACGTCTAGATTGTTCCTCTCTTGTAACACTAAAGTATAGTTTTATTATTATTGTGTCGTATCTGGCTATATCTTTTTCAAATCCCTTTACCCCTTGCATAAAACTTGTATATTCATCAGGTGTACAAAAGCCAAATACAGGCTCGACCATTGATCTGTTATACCAGCTTCTATCAAATAATACAATCTCACCAGCATGTGGGAAGTGTGCAACGTAACGCTGGAAATACCACTGTGAGCGTTGTTCTTCTGTAGGTTTGCCTAAAGCAACGACTCTATAATGTTTTTCATTCATATAGCGTGTTACACGACGGATAGTACCACCTTTACCAGCGGCATCTCTTCCTTCAAAAAGTATAATCATCTTTTGATTACTAGTTTCTATATGTTTTTGAAGTTTTATAAGCTCAGCTTGGTATGGTTTAAGCTCTTGCACCTCTTCATAACACCGTTTTGCTTTTGAACTTTGCTTGTTAAACTCTTTATTTTTTTGAGAGAAGCTTTTGTGTTCCTCTATTAAGTCAGTAATTCGTACTTTTTCACCATCTATCCATATGAATTCATTATGGTGGTTAGAAAGTTCATCTATATTTTGCATATAATATTTATCCTAAGTCTTATTGTTAATGACATATATATGATAATTTTGTTTAAGAAAACATTAGATAGGTCATTTTTACATAAATTTGATAGATAGTTAAAAAATACTATTGCAGTGGATATAATGCCATTTTTTATAATTTTTTGTAAAAATTGCATAATTGTCTTATTTTTAATTTATGATTATTATAAATTAATGTAACGCTCTGAAAATCTTCAATATAGGCAATATATAGGCATTTTTTTATAATAAAGATAAAAAATATTTATTTTAAATAGAACTGTATACCTAGTTTAAGGTATTTTCCGTAAAAAAGTGATACAATGGAAGTATATAAATGAAATAAATATTAAAAGGATAGATTATGAAACTCGTAAATATTATAGCCTTAGTCATTTTTTCGTCGTTACAACTATTCGCTGGAAGTATCTCTCATGCAGAAGCAGAGAAATTGTTAATAAGTTCTTTGAGTTCAAATTCAAAATCAGCTCATTTTAGAGATAAATATGCTAATCTTGAGAGAGATATGGTTGAAAAAGGCTCAAAATATAGTACTGATGAGTTAAAAGTTTATTTGAAAGACTCAAAAGCTGCTAAATTTAGAGAAAATTATTTGAAAATGGAAGAGAAGATTCTGTATGAACATATAAAAGGTATAAATCTTGATTCTTGTTCTTTAGACAGTTTGAAAACTATTCTTGTGTGTAATAATGCTAGTTATCCTTTGAGATAGCAAGGCGGATGTATTTTAAAATAAAAGTAGAGTGTAAAAATGAAAAAAATAAATCTTCTTACAGATGAAATTTCTGTTAAGAGTGCTTCTTTGATTAATGCGTTGAATAGAAAACAGGAATTTGCTATCACAATTGATGGTGTTATTGAGTTTGCACCTTTTGAGCAAAAGGTAGTCTATATATATAAAGGCTTACCTGAACAAAAGTCTGGATTTTCATTATCTGCGCTATCAGTCTTACAAGGTAAATATAAACTTCGGCAACAGGGTGAAATCATCTATATTCATGCTGGTGCGGAGTGGCAGAATATTTTAGATATGAATACTCAAATTTCACTTTATGAAGATATATCAGCAGATGGTATAGATGTTTTTAAAGATGAAGAGTTAGAAAATATGGGTTGGCATGCAACTGATTTCGACATTGGTTATCGTGAAATAGTTGAAGAGATTGAAGAGAAGTTAGAAGATGGATATCTTGTTTTTATTGAAGTAAATGAACCATATAGATTTAGTGGCTTTTGTGTTGTAAGTGATATAGAATCAACTCGTTCAATTGTTTTTAATTTTGTAAAAAATAAAATTATTGAAAAAATTAAGAGTAATGAGAATTTTGCTGAAGATAAATTAACTAGTGATGAGAAAAAGGCGGCAAAGTACTTTGGTATTTAACTTTGTCTGCTTTCTAAAAATAGATCATCTTCTGAAATAGTATTGCCATCACTCAATATTGCAGATCGTTCTACAACGGAGATAAGTTCTCTAATATTTCCAGGCCAATCATATTTTTTGAGTACTTCCATAGCTTTATCGGAAAAATTTTTCTCATCTAGCGTATACTTGGCACATACATTTTTTAAAGTATGACTTGAAATCTGTTCAATTTCATCTATACGCTCTTTTAATGGTGGTATATTCACAGGAATTGTATTAAGACGGTAGTATAAATCTTCACGAAATTGTTGCTCTTTTATTTGAGTCAACATATTAGCATTAGTAGCACTTATGACTCTAACATCAATCTTTATACTCTTTTGAGAACCAAGGCGTCTTATTTCACGTTCTTGTAAGGCACGTAGAAGTTTAGCTTGAAGATGATACGGCATCTCTCCTATTTCGTCTAAAAATAGTGTTCCACCATTTGCTAATTCAAACTGTCCAACTTTTGTAACACTTGCATCGGTAAATGCCCCTTTTTCAAAGCCAAATAGCTCACTTTCTAATAGATTCTCAGGAATTGCAGCCATATTTATTGCAATAAAAGGTTTATCTTTTCTATTTGAGTTACTATGAATATATTTTGCAAATACCTCTTTACCAACACCACTCTCTCCAAGAAGCATAACGCTAGCATCTGTTAATGAAGCTTTATAAGCTATTTTTTTTGCAACACTTAAGTTTTTTGATTTACCAACAAAGAGTTCACTATCTTTAGTCTTTTTGCTGCTATTATTAGATTTTGTTTTTATAATATTTTGTACTTTTTGACTACGCTTAATGGCAGCAATTAGTGTTTCAATTTCAAATGGTTTGAGTAAAAAATCTTTTACACCAAGTTGAATAGAATCAATAGCACGTTGAAGTGTTGCATTTCCTGTCATAATTATAACTTCAAATTTTCCATTAAGTTCCTTAATAAACTCAATTCCATCCATTCCAGGCATATTTATATCGGTTACAATAAGTTCAAATGTGTCGTCAATCTTTTTTAGAGCCTCTTTTGCATTACGGAAGCTTTTAATAGTAAAGTCATCATATTCACCCATAGCAATTTCTAGCGATTTACGCATATTTATATCATCTTCAACTATTGCAATTTTCATTTTATTCCTCTTTATTTAGGATTGAAATGGTAACAGTATTTGAATTAAATTCAACTATTAAAGGAGTTGGTGGAACTTTTAGTGTTGTTATACTTTTGTTCATATTATTTATATTATTTGAATGACTTTGTAGATATATGCCACTTTTAAATAAAAATTCTAAAATTTTTTCTTTACTATTTTTCAAATTTTCTTCATTACTTAACTCATTATCAATCTCAATTTTTAAGGAACTACTTTTAGTACCATCTATTGGTGTCATAGAAGGTGTTATATGAAAATGCTCATGAGTTATTTTAGATTTTTTCATCTGTGCGCGATAACTTAAAATCCAAGTTTGCGATAAACTAGCGTTAAGTAACAGTACATTAAAAAGAAAAAAAAGTGTTGTCTTTATTCTTCATCCCCTATATTGTCTTCTAGCTCTTCTTTTTTAGGACATCTTGAAATGCTAGCGACATCATCACCTTTTACAATATAGACACCACTAGTATTTCTACCAGACTTAGAGATTGTTTGCATATCTACTCTAATCATTTTTCCAGACTTAGTAAGTGCCATCATATCCATATTTTCATCTACCATAACACAGCCAACAATTGTAGAACCTGTCTTATTATTTAGTTTAAGAGCAATAACACCAGAACCACCTCTATTTGTAAGTCTATACTCTCCAGCAGTTGTACGCTTACCAATCCCTTTTTCGCTAATTGTTAGAATCTCCTGCTCATCATTATCTATAATGTTAGCATCTACTACGTAGTCACCATCTTTTTTAAACTTGATTCCTCTAACACCTCTAGTAGACCTTCCTTGATCTCTAGTTTTATTAATATCAAATTTAATACACTGAGCATATTTTGTAACAATAAATAGATATTTAGTATTCTCATTTGCAATTTGAGCAGTTACAATAGCATCGTCATCATCTAAGACAATTGCTTTTACTCCATTGTTCCTAACATTGCTAAACTCTTTTAGATTTGTTCTTTTAACAACACCATTTTTTGTAAAGAAAGTTAAAGATTTCTCTTCTGCAAAGTCAGTAGTAGGTAAAATTGCTCTAATCTTTTCACCATCTTCTAGGTTAAGCAGATTAACAACCGCTTTTCCTTTTGCAGTACGAGAAGCTTCAGGTATACGGTAAACTTTTAACCAATGAAGTTTTCCAAAATCTGTTATGAAAAGTAGTGTGTCATGAGTATTACAAGTAAAGAAGTTCTCTATGAAGTCATCTTCATAAATTGTAACAGCAGTTTTGCCTTTTCCTCCACGTTTTTGTTTTTCATATGAGCTTAGAGGAACACGTTTAATATAACCACGGTGTGAAATTGTAACTACCATAGGCGTATTTGGTATTAAATCTTCTATATCTATATCATCATATGAATCTTCAATGTCAGTTTTACGATCTGTTATAAACTTTACTTTTTGCTCTTTTAGTTCATCTTTTATGATTCCTTTTAAAATATCTTCACTTTGTAAGATACTTTCAAGATAATCAATTAATTTTTTAAGTTCATTGAGTTCATTCTCTAATTTTTCACGCTCTAGTCCTGTAAGCTTTTGAAGACGCATATCTAAAATAGCTTGTGATTGAATTTGAGAAAAACCAAATCTCTCCATAAGCCCTGCACGAGCTTCATCTGTATTTTGACTAGCTTTAATTAGCGCTATAACTTCATCTATATTGTCTAAGGCTTTTTGAAGACCCTCTAAAATATGAGCACGCGCGCGAGCTTTCTCAACATCAAATATAGTGCGTCTAATAATTACAGTTTTACGGTGAGATATAAACTGAACTAAAATCTCTTTTAAGTTAAATATTTTTGGCTCTTGGTTTGTAATTGCAAGTAAAATAATTCCAAAAGTTGTTTGCATATTTGTAGATTTAAAAAGATTATTTAAAACTATTTCACTCATTGAATCACGCTTAAGTTCTATGACTACCCTAATACCATCACGGTCTGACTCATCTCTAATATCAGAGATTCCATCAAGGCTTTTTTCCCTAACTAGTGCTGCAATTTGTTCAATCAAACGTGACTTATTTACTTGGTAAGGCAGTTCATCTATAATTATGATGTCTTTATTACCTTTTCTTTCAAGATGTGTTTTTGCACGTACTTTTATACGTCCACGTCCAGTATTGTAAGCATCTACAATACCTTGACGTCCATAAATTGTTCCACCAGTTGGAAAGTCAGGGGCTTTAACATGTTTCATTAAATCAGTAACTGTAGCACTTGGATTATCTATTAAAAGAGTGGTGGCATCTATTATTTCACCTAGGTTGTGTGGTGGAATATTAGTTGCCATACCAACAGCAATACCTCCGCTACCATTAACAAGTAAATTAGGAATTCTAGTTGGAAGAACATCTGGTTCACTCATTGAATCATCGTAGTTAGGTATGAAATCAACAGTGTCTTTTTCTAAATCACTAAGAAGAGATTCTGAGTAAGAGGTCATTCTAGCCTCTGTGTAACGCATAGCGGCTGCATTATCACCATCTACAGAACCAAAGTTTCCTTGCCCATCTATAAGTTCTGCACGCATAGAAAATGGTTGAGCCATTCTAACAAGAGCATCATAAACAGAGTTGTCACCATGTGGATGATATTTACCAATAACATCTCCGACAATACGAGCACTTTTTTTATATGGCGATCTATGACTAAGATTAAGTTCATTCATCGCATATAATATACGTCTGTGTACTGGTTTTAAACCATCTCTAACATCAGGTAGTGCACGCCCAATTATTACACTCATAGAGTAATCAAGATAACTCTTTGATACGCTTTTTTCAATGTTTATATTTTGAATATCTTGTGACTGGTCAAACAAATCGCTCATTTATACCCTTACAATATGTTGTTAATTGGTGCGATTATATCGAATATTTGTTAAATATCATAGTGGTTAAAATTTAATCACTAAAGTATCTAAAAATGTATGTAAATATTGTTAGACTTTTACCGTTAAAACTAAATGAAAAAGGGACACATATGGAAAATTTTGCTGACGTCAAGTATATACTTGATGGATTCTTAATGGTTTTTGCCGGTATTCTAGTAATGTGGATGGCTGCTGGATTTGCAATGTTGGAGGCGGGTCTTACTCGTACTAAAAATAATGCAATAATTTTATTAAAAAATGTTACATTATTTGGAATTGCATCAATTATGTACTATTTCATAGGTTACAACATCATGTATGGTAGTGGTAGTTCATTTATGGGCGGTGGAGCTATGCTTAGTGGAATCACTTCAGCTGATTTAGGACATTCAGTTTATGCTGATTTCTTCTTTCAAGTAGTATTTGTTGCGACTGCAGCATCTGTAATTAGTGGTACTATCGCTGAGCGTATGAAGCTTTGGCCATTTTTAATTTTTGTTGTTATTCTTACAGGTTTAATTTACCCAATTGAAGGTCACTGGACGTGGGGTGGAACAGAATTAGGTGGTGTAATCGCTGGATTTAGTGATTTTGCTGGTTCAACAATTGTTCACTCTGTTGGTGGATGGGCTGCTCTTGCTGGTGTTCTTTTGCTAGGTGCTCGTAAAAGTAAATATACAGCTGATGGTAAAGTTAAACCAATTCCTGGTTCATCTATGCCTCTTGCTACTTTAGGTACATTAATTCTATGGATGGGATGGTTTGGTTTCAATGGTGGTTCTCAACTTGCACTTGGAAGTAAAGAGGACATTGATGGTATTGCAGGTGTTGTAGCTGCTACAAATATGGCAGCATCTGTTGGTGCAGTTACTGCAGCTATATTAACTCAGCTTGTTTACAAAAAAGTAGATTTAACTATGGTACTTAATGGTGCTCTTGGTGGTCTTGTTGCAGTTACTGCTGGACCAGATCTTGGTATGATTGCAGCTACTATTGAAGGTATTATTGCGGCTATTTTAATTATGATTGCTGTTCCTTTCTTTGATAAACTACGTATTGATGATCCAGTTGGTGCTCTTTCTGTTCACTTGGTAAATGGTATTTGGGGGACAATTGCAGTTGCTATATTTAGTCCTGAAGTTACAATGATAGCTCAAATTAAAGGTATTGTTGTAATTGGTATATTTACTTTTGTTAGTTCATTTATCGTTTGGTATATACTTAAAATAGTGATGGGTCTACGCGTAAGTGAAGAAGAAGAGTATGATGGTTTAGATGTTCATGAGTCCGGAATAGAAGCTTACCCTGAATTTGCAAAAAATATAAAATAAGAGTAGACTTTTGCCAAAATTGTTTGTAGTTAAAATTTATTTTTTACTACATTGGCTTTTAAGCCAAAGGTGTGCTAAATTTGCACACTAACATAAAATATATAGGATGCAACAAATGAAAAAAATTGAAGCAGTAGTAAAACCTTTTAAACTTGAAGATGTAAAAGATGCACTAGCAGAAATTGGTGTAACTGGTATGACTGTAAGTGAAGTAAAAGGATATGGTCGTCAACAAGGGCATAGCGAGTTATATCGTGGTGCTGAATATGTTGTTGATTTTTTACCAAAAATTAAAATTGAACTAGTGGTTTCTGCTGATTCTGTTGAACAAACAGTGAATACAATTGTGGAATCTGCACGTACTGGTAAAATAGGTGATGGTAAAATTTTTGTTAGTGATATAGATAGAATTATTCGTATTCGTACTGGTGAAACAGATAGAGAAGCTATCTAATATTTATATATCAATCGGGTTAATCCCGTTTGGTACTTACTAATTGAATACTATTACACTATTATTAAATGTGGTGTCTATTGGATTCGCAACTTATATATTTATTTAGTACATTCTTCATTCTTTATTTTCTCTATTTTGATTATTTTAATGGCACTTGTTTTTGTTATGCTAGAAGCTGGAGTTGTACACACTTAAAGAAAAACTGTATCAATAAAGATATTTAGCAAAACTGAGCAGAGGAAAAAATAGTTTTAAAATTACCAAATAGATGAAGAGAATATCAAGCTTGTGGTTTGTAATAAAATTTTTATTCAATGGCGTGATATTCTAAAGAATTGTTATGAAATTTACTCTTTATCTGCTAATTTTTCATACTCTATCTTAGCTTCATTGAAATCTGGATTAATTTTAAGTGCAATACCATAATGGTGTTTAGCCTCTTTAAACTTTTCAAGTTTTTGTAATAGATTTGCATAGTTGTAATATGTTACTTCATTATTTGAATCTAGTGTTAAAGCTTTTTTATATTGCTCTATAGAATCATCATATTGCTCAAGATGTGCTAATGTACTTGCTAATCCACTATGTGCATGACTATTATAATTATCAATATTGATAGCTTTCTCAAAGTATTGTTTGGCCTCTTTATATTCATCTGTTATTAGAAGAACTGAAGCTAGTTTCATTAATGCTTCTTCATTTTTTGGTTGTATTTTTACTGCTTCAAAAAGTGCTTTTTTTGCACTTTCAAAATCTTTTTGATCTGCTGAGTTATCAGCGCGTTGGATTAAATCATTAAACCTATTTTTAAGCATTTGTAAGTGGCTTTTTTGCTGACGTTTCATAATTTCATCGTCACTATTTTCGGCATTTTTTTGGGAAATATTTAAAACTTGTCCAAAAAACTTATATGCAAATATTAATGAGACTACCAGTAGTAAAAGTTGGAAAATTGTCATTTATACATTCCTAATAAATTAATAAGATATTTTAACATATTAAGCCATGTTTTATTCTTTCTGTCTTATAATTGTGTATGTCTTGGTTAATAACTAGGACGAAATAAACTATTTTACAAGGAAATAAATATGGCAGAGACAACAACTTCGGTAGATTCTTTAAAGAGTAAAGCAAATGCAGCTAAAAAGGCATATGAAGAGGCTTTGGTAAAAAAAGTTGATGATAAAAACATTCAAGAGATACAATTTGACGCTACTACAGCGACAATTATTTCAGCGTTAAGTTCTTTAGAAGATCAGCTAGATGTAGCGCGTGCTAAGGGTTCGATCCGTGCTAAAGATATTATAGATGGTTTTGGTGGTGAAGGTAAATTAAATGATCTTATTGTTGATTTAGCTGGCTATATGGGTGAAATGGTTGGTGCTGGTGTTACTATGAGCGCTACTCCAATGGTAGTTATGGCTGGCGCTGCTAAAGGTGTCTATAAAAAAGTAACTGAATAATTAAATTAAGTTTAAGAGTTTGTAAGCTGAACCCTACCCATAAGAGTGGGTAGGGTTTTTTTATGCCAAATTTATTGTGTTAGAATTGAATATGGACGTTCAATCTCTTTCATAAGTAATTCAGGACTCATTGAGCGAGCTTTTCTAGCAAACTCTTTTCCCTCAAATAGTACAATTATAGTAGGTGCTGCAAATACACTATAATGTGCAGCAATTTCTGGATTTTCTGATATGTCTACATAATATCTTGCTATATCAGGATATGTTTTAGAAGCTATTTCCATGAGTTTTGGGCGTAAAACTTTACATACATTACAAGCAGGAGATGTAAAATATATTATTACTGCTATATTTTCTTTTAATAGACTCTCTAGATTTTCTAGAGAGCTTATTTTAGTATCCATTTCTATAATGCTTTTGTCATAACTCTGTTTAGACGATTAATGAAGTCAGCTGAATCATCTATTTTTTCACCATTAAACATTTTAGCTTGATTAAATAAAATTTTTGTAACATCTTCAATCATATTTGTATCACTAGTATCTTGTAATTTCTTTAGTAAATCATGATTTGGATTTACTTCCATAATTGGTGGTATTTCTGGCATATCCATATTGCCCATTTGTGCCATCATCTGTTTCATTGCATAGTTTGGATTATCTTTATCATCTACTAATACAACTGGTGAGTCTGAAAGTCTCGCGCTTAGTTTAATCTCTTTAACGCCTTCACCTACAACATTTTTCATTTGTTCTAATAAATCTTTGAATTTAGCTTCATCATCTTCACTTGTTTTAGCATCGTCGCCATCTAGTTTTGCCTCTTGAACAGAAGTGAATTTAAGTTCTTTGTATTCATTAACCATAGGAAAAACTATAGCGTCAATATCTTCGCTTAGAATCAGTACATCAATGTTTTTAGCCTTAAATCTCTCTAAAAGAGGAGAGTTTCTAAGCATTTGCTCATTTTCACCAATAATGTAATAAATCTCTTTTTGTTCTTCACTCATCTTCTCTTTGTAGTTAGCAAGTGTAGTTAGTTCATTATTATTAATTGATTTAAATCTTAATAAGTCAAGAATTTTTTCTTTGTTCTCAAAGTCACTATAAAGTCCCTCTTTAAGAACTTTTCCAAACTCTTTGTAAAACTTGTCATATTTCTCACTGTCATTTTTTGCCATTTTAGATAGTTCTGCTAAAACTTTTTTAACAGATGCGCTTTTAATTCGTGCTAAAGTAGCATTGTCTTGAAGAATCTCGCGACTTACGTTTAGTGGTAAATCTGAAGAGTCTATAATACCTTTTACAAAACGCATGTATGTAGGAAGTAGCTCTTTTTCGTCATCTGTAATAAATACACGGTTAATATATAGTTTTACACCAGGTTGATAATCTACACGGAAAAGATCCATTGGTGCTTTTGATGGAATATAGAAAAGTGTTGTATACTCTTGAACACCTTCAGCTTTTGTGTGCATCCATGAAATTGGTTCATCGCTATCATGTGAAATTGTTTTATAAAAATCTTTATACTCATCATCACTGATTTTACTTTTTGGAATAGTCCAAAGAGCAGAAGCTTTATTGATTTGTTCAATTTTTTCTTCGGTTATATCCTCTTTTCCCTCTTTTTTCTCTTCTTCAGTAGCATAAGTTGTAGAAGTTTTATTTAGGTAAATTCCAAAAGGAATATGGTCAGAATATTTTTTTACAATGCTTTCGATTCTGTGCTCTTCTGAAAATTCACTCTCTTCATCTTTTAGGTGTAAAATGATTGTTGTACCGAAATTATCGCGTTCAGCTTCACTTAAATCAAACTCACCATCACCTTTACTTACCCATTTGTAAGCTTTGTCTTCACCAGCTTTTTTTGAAATTACTTCAACTTCATCAGCTACCATAAAAGATGCGTAGAAACCAACACCAAATTGTCCGATTAAATTTGAATCTTTTTTAGCGTCTCCACTTAAGTTTTCCAAAAACGATTTTGTACCACTTTTTGCAATTGTTCCTAAATGTTCAATTAAATCTGCTTCATTCATACCAATACCACTGTCACTAATTGCAATTGTTTTTGCATCTTTATTTACAGTTAGGTCAATCCGAGGAGTGAAGTCAATATTTTTAAGATTTTCATCTGTAAGTGTTAAAAATGTCAGTTTATCAAGTGCATCAGAAGCATTTGATACCAATTCTCTTAAGAAAATTTCCTTATTAGAGTAAAGTGAGTGTATCATCAGCTGTAAAAGCTGATTAATCTCTGTTTGAAATTGATGTTTTGCCATTGTTTGTTGCCTTTAGAAAAATTTGTGAAAGTATAACTTATTAATTTAATAATTGCAAGTTTCATCAAGTATATTTAGTCTTAATGACTCAGCTTAAGTGAGTCAATATTTTATTTTTGCTAAATAAAGTCCATTTGGTGGTGCTAGATTAGTAGAATGTCGTTTAATATGTCCAAGTTGTTCAGATATTGATGAAATTGGAAGTTTTCTTTTTGCAACTTCGAGAACTAGATACATAATCATTCTAATTTGTGAACGTAAATATCCATCTGCTGAAAAATGTACAATATAGTGTTCTTTAAATTTGTATATAAAAGCTTTATGGATAGTCCTTACATCATTAGAGGTCATTGAACCATTTTTTTTAAACCATCCAAAATCATGTGTTCCTTCGAATATTTTTAATGCTTCTTTCATAAGCTCGAAATCAAACTGTTCACTAAATGTCACAAATTGTTCACTAAATGGGTTTCTTTGAGATGTAGATATAATGTAACGATATACTCTTGATTTTGCACTAAAACGTGCATGAAAATCTTTATTAACTATTTGAATGTGTTTAATATAAATGTTAGGTGTAAGACTTTTGTTGAGATGATTTTTTAATTTCATAATATCGTTCCAAAATGGTGGAAGATCTATATGAATTACCTGAGCACTTGCATGAACACCACTATCAGTACGACTACTTCCATAAAATTTTTCTTTTATACCAACATTAAAAAAAGCTTTTTTTAACTCACCACTAACAGTATGTGAGGTATTAGTTTGAGATTGAAAACCGAAAAAAGAAGCACCGTTGTAGCTAAGTGTTATTTTTATACGCATTTAGTAAATATGAACTATTTTTTTTCTATAAACTAGTGCTGAACTAAGAAGCCAAACTCCAGTTACAATTGCAATACTCGTTATTCCAAACTTTTTTGCTAAAGTAAAACTTAGGGCATAAAAAAGTGCTACAGCTATGAACATGTATAGATAGGTTGGATTTTTACTATTTCTTGTATGAATAATTCCTATACTTAAAACTATTAAGATACTTAGTGGTGGAAAAAGAGAAATTAATACATTTGTAGAGAATTTTGTTGGTCTTTTTGAATCGCTTTGTAACCAGTAGTCGATTGGTGAGACATATGGTTTTGCATTCATTGTTGCAGTATCATTAATGTTCATTGTATCAAAGTTTATAACTGAAAACTCTCTATTTTTATATAGGTGTACACGTCCATTATATAGTTGAAATTGTAGAACACCATCATTATTAACAATTTGCGCACGTGATGCTAAAATTAGATTTTCTGAGTTTCTATTTTGATTAAAAAGTGCAATATCTGAATATTTTTTATTATCTTCATCTTGTGCACCTATGTATATGTGCCAATCACCAAATTTTTGTCCAAATTCTGATGGTTTAATGTTGAAGTTAGCTTGACTTTTTTTAACTTTTAAGAAGTTTTTATACATCTGTGTTGTGTGTGGAACTAAGATTAAAGAGATATATAAAAGTAGTAGTGAAAGAATTAAAGCACTACTTAGCATAATTTTAATAATACGCGATGGTGCAATTCCAAGAGCAAAAAGCACGACCATTTCATAGTCAAAAGATAGTTTTGCAAATGTCATGGTAGCACCTATGAAGTATGCTATTGGAAGTGTATAAAATAGCAACTCAGGGAGAATGAATAGATACATTTGCCACATATCATAAACACTAAGTTGTACAAGTGCAGTAACAGCAGCAATTTTTACTAAAAATATTATGGATGCTATAAAAAATAGAGGTATAAATACAGAGAAAAATATTAAAGAAAAATGTTTATTAATATATTGACGAACTTTATCCATATAGATTCTTTAATATGGTATTAAAGAATTCATCAAATATATAGACAATTAATAGTGCTAAAGATAAAAATGGAATGTATGGAATCTCTTTTGTCTTTGAACGCATTAAAATAGAGACTGGTAAAGATAGTAGCGCAGATAGAAAAATTGTAACTAGTGAAAGCTTAAAACCTAGAACTGCTCCAATTGTGGCGGCTATCATAATATCGCCTTCACCCATTGCCTCTTTGCCAATTATAAATGAGATATAAAAACGAAGTAGACTAAATGCTCCTGCAAATAAAAGTGCATACTCAAAACTCTCCAAAATTGAACCACTAAAAATAGCTAAAGTAAGAGCTGAGAGATTTAGACTATCTGGAACAGCTTTATAGTATAAATCTATGATTGATAGAGCAAGAAGTATTACAAATACGAGTGAAAGTAAAAGTGAATCAATGTTCATACCAGCTTTTGCAAATATTGTTATGAAAATTATTGCGCTTGATAGTTCGACAAGTGGGTATTGTATTGAAATTGGAGTCTTGCAAAATGCACACTCTCTACCTAGAAATAGATATGATAGAAGTGGGATATTGTGCCAATACTTTAGTTTAGTTTTGCATTTTGGACAGTGTGAAGCTGGAAATATAACACTCTCTTTCTTTGGAATTCTAACAATTAGAACATTTATAAATGAACCAACTATAAGACCAAGTAGTGCAATAAAAATCCAGATCAATTGAGTCCACCAAAACGTCTGTCTATATTTTGAAATTTTTCAATAATATCTTCTAATTCAAAAGATGAAAAATTTGGCCAAAGCGTAGATATGAAGAAAAATTCAGCATATGCTGCTTGCCAAAGCATGAAGTTAGATAATCTATGATCTCCACCAGTGCGAATAAGAAGATCAATATTGTCTTTCATATCAAGTGAGTTTTGAAGTATTTCTGGTGTAATAGGTCGCTCTTTTATTGAGTTAACAGCTCTAGCGAGTTCATCTTGAGAACCATAATTTAGAGCTAAATGTTGTGTTAGCCCTTCGCAGTGTGCAGTTTTTTCTTCCATATCTAAAATTAAAGCTTGTAAAGATTTGTCAAAACGTGTAATGTCACCAATTGCATGAAAGCGAACATTATTTTCAAGGTAAACATTAAGTTCATTTTTAAGGTAACGCTTGAGTAATTTCATTAAAAATTCAACTTCTATTTTTGGACGTTTCCAGTTTTCTGTACTAAAAGCATAAAGTGTTAAAGATTTTATAGACGACTCACTAGAGCACCAAGTAGTAATTTCACGCACAACTTCAGCACCACGTTCATGACCCTTTATACGCATCATTCCATGCTGTTCAGCCCAACGACCATTTCCATCCATAATAATTGCTATATTCATTAATATTTTATCCTCTAATAATTAGCGCAATTTTACAATAGAACGGTTTAATTTCTTGCTTATATAAGTTTATCCAGTAGAAGCATTTTTTAATATTTCAAAAGCTAAATGTAATTTATGTGATTTTACAATCTCTTTAATACCATTTGAGCTTATAAACTTGAATTCACTCTCATCTGTTCCAAAGCTATCACTGTTTTTTAAGACATTTAGACATACACCATCGAGTGATTTTTTATCTAACATGATTTGTGCATTTTCCAATGCATTGGTTTCATTCATCTCTGCTTTAAAACCTATTGTTTTAATTCCTTGTCTATTTAGCGATGAGAGGATGTCAATATTCTGTTTTAGTTCAAGGTTCATTGTCTGTCCAACATCATCTTTTTTTAGTTTTCCATCTACTTGTGTTGGAATGTAGTCACTGACTGCTGCACTCATAAAAAGGTATGGCTCTTTTACAATTGGTTCTAGTTGCGCTTCATACATTAAAGACGGTTTAGCTCTTATTGGTATACGAGCTGTTTTGAGTGAATCACTTAATACCTCAAACATCTCTTTAGAACTCTCTATTTCATAAGTACACATCTCTTGTGGAAGAGGATCTGGGTAACGCGAGCTTACAAAACAGACATCTGCACCACGTAGATATAGTGCGGTTGCAAGTGCTGATGCCATTTTACCACTTGAAAAGTTTGATATGTATCTAACCTCATCAATTTTTTCAATAGTTCCACCACCACTTACTACAGCTCGTCTATTTTGCCAAAAAGGGTCACTTAAAAGGATACGGGCAGCTTGAAAAACAATCTCTTGAGGTTCTGCCATCGCACCATCGCCTTGTGTGTTACAAGCTAACATTTTATTTTGAGTATCAATTAAAATATGGTCTGAAAGTTTTAACATTTTAAGACTAGCTTGTGTGATTGGATTGTTGAGCATTGCGGTGTTTGCTGATGGTGCAACCAAACGTATACCATCATATGCAAGTGCGGTTTGTAGTAGTAGGTTATCAGCAATTGCATTTGAGAGTTTGTTTAATGTGTTTGCACTTGCAGGTGCTATTATAAATAGCTCTGCCCATTTTGCAAGTCCTATGTGGTTAAGTTCGCTGTGCCAATTTTCACTATCAGCATTAAGTACTGCAAATCCACTAACTGCTTCAAATGTTAGAGGAGTTACAAATTTTTTAGCACTCTCACTCATAACAACACGAACTTGCGCACCAGCTTTTATTAATAAACGAATTAGGTCTAGGGATTTATATATAGCAATACTTCCACTAACTCCGACTAAAATACGTCTTTTATTTAATAGACCTAAATTACTTAGAATCATTTTTTATCCCAAAAAATTTGTAAAAGAATCCACTAACTTGCCTTATAGGCACTCTGCTAATCGCAAGAGAACCTTTTTTTATTGTTCCAGATGTAACTGTAGAACCAGCAGCAATCATAACATCATCTTCAACTGTAACAGGAGCTACAAGTTGTGTGTCACTACCTACAAAAACATTTTTACCAATTATAGTTTTGTACTTTTTCTTACCATCATAATTACAGGTAATTGTTCCAGCACCAATATTTGTACCATCATCAATCTCTGCGTCACCAATATAACTAAGATGTCCAGCTTTTACACCGTTTAGTGTTGATTTTTTAACTTCTGTAAAATTACCAATACTACAATCATTAATCACACTGTGTGGCCTAATTCTAGCCATAGGACCTACTATACTATTTACAATATTTGCATTTTCAACTATAGTTCCACTTTTAATGAGGCTAGAGATGATTTTTGTTTTACCTTCTATCCATACATTACTTTGAATTTCACACTCATTTTCAAACTCAACATGTGTACCTATGTAAATTGTGTGAGCCAGATTCATAGTAACACCATTTTTCATCCAATGCTCTCTAATTCGTATAAGCATAACCTCTTGCGCTTCTGAGAGATCTTTTTTCGAGTTTACACCCATGAATTCATCTTTTTCTACAGTAATTGTATCAATTGAAAAATTTTGTTCCTTTGCCATACCTATTAGATCCGTTAAGTAGTACTCCTTTTGTGCATTATCATTTGACAGTTTTGCAACATTTTTTATTAAAAAAGATTTTTTAAAGCTATATACTCCAGCATTAACTGTAGTAACAGATTTTTCTTGTTCATTTGCATCTTTTTGTTCAACAATTTTTTTAACATGACCATGTTCATCGGTTATAACGCGACCATAACCATCAGGATTTTTCATATCTATTATACTCATAATAACAGTAGCTTCTGAGTTTGTAAAAGATTTTATAGTTTGTGCACTTACTAATGGCATATCACCATTTAAGACAATAATTTTTTCATATTTTGGATTGATATTTTTAAGTGCTCCACCAGTACCAGGAAAGTTTTGAATATCTTGTTTTATTGTAGTTATGTTTGAAAATTTATCGTTAATGAACTCTTGTACTTGTGTGCTTTGATATCCTGTAATAACTGTGACATCATCACTAACTTTAAGAGATTCTTTAATACTATAGTAAAGCATAGGTTCATCACAAATTTCATGTAAAACTTTTGCTTTTGTTGATTTCATTCTTGTGCCTTTTCCAGCGGCTAAAATAACAACACTTAATTTCAAACTTTTCTCCTAAAACAAATTAGATTTTTTATAGAATTAGATAACTGTCTATGTTCGTGATTATACTATAATTGCTAAATGAAAAATATATTAATAACAGGTATAAGTTCAGGAATAGGCGAGGCATTAGCCACCTTTTATTTGAGGCGTGGAGATTGTGTATTTGGAGTTAGCCGAACGGAGAGCCAAGTTTTACAAAATTTTGATAATTTTAGATTTGAATCATGTGATTTAAGTGATTTTAATGCAATTGCTATAACACTTGAAAAACTGTGTTCGACAATTAAAAATATTGACTTGGTTGTCCTAAATGCAGGTATGTTGGGTGAAATTAAACCTATTCTTCAAACAGATTTAAAAGAGATTCAAATGGTTATGAATTTGAATGTGTGGAGTAATAAAGTAATTTTAGATAATATATCATATTCACATAGTGTAAAACAGGTTGTTGCAATCTCTTCAGGAGCAGCGGTAAATGGTAGTTTTGGGTGGGGTGGTTACTCTTTATCTAAAGCTACTTTGAATATGCTCATAAAACTATACTCTCGCGAAATGAAAAATACTCATATAAGCGCGTTAGCTCCTGGACTTATTTTAACACCAATGTTGGAATATATTTTTGATGGTGTAGATGATGACGTTTACCAGTCAATAAAGAGATTAAAAGAATCCAAAAAATTTACACCAGATGAGATAGCTCCTATTTTAAATGATACTTTTTCTAAGTTACTTGAAATGGAAAGCGGAATTTTTACAGATGTAAGGAGTATAAAGTGAAAAAATTATATTTAATTCGACATGCTAAGTCTAGTTGGAAAAATGCAAGTTTGAGTGATTTTGAACGTCCACTTAATAAAAGAGGTAAAAGTGATGCACCTTTAATGGGTAAATTTCTAAAAAATAAACAGATTATACCTGATTATATTATATCTTCACCGGCAGGTAGAGCAAAGAGAACAGCTAAAATTATTGCTAAAGAGGTAGGTTTTTCAAAAAAAGTAAAATATGATGATAACTTATATGAAGCATCAACAAGTAAGATATTTGATATTATAAAATCAATTGATGAGGATTATGATAGTGTTTTTATATTTGGTCATAATCCATCTTTTAGCGATGTAGTGGAGATGTTAAGTGGTAATCATGTTGAGAATATTCCGACAGCTGGAATTTATTGTATAAATTTTAATGTCAGTAGATGGGATAGAATTAAAAAGGCTAGTGGAAAGATAGAAAATTTTTGGTTTCCTAAAATGTTTAAATAGTTAAAATAATTTATTAAAAACAATGTCATCATGGTGAACAAATCTCTCACATTTAATTCCACCTAGTTTTATACATGTATTTTGCCACTCTTTACTGTGACCATCATCATACTTTGTATATAGTTTTCGCATAAACATTATAGCATGTGCATATTCGTGCGGTAATACATCATTAATTTCAAAATCTAGATTCTCTTTCATACGTTTTTTATTTAAATATATTGTGATATTATTATTTTTATCTAGTAGGGTCAAACCAAATAGTTTACTTTCAATTTTATCTGTAACAATTATTGGTATTTTTCTTTTAATATTATAGTGTTCATATGCGAGTTCATGCAATTTTTTTTCTTTTTTTGAAATCATCTCTTTAATCGATTGTGAGATAGGATTATTATCAAATTTATATGAAAAGTATATATTAAGAATAAGTTGAACGAATGCAACTAGTGCAATACTAATGAAAATATATTTTAATCTATTTTTAAACATGAAAGGTTTCTAAAAATTGACTTTTAGCATTTTAATATTTGCCTCTTTTAAAACTGTGATTAGAGATGAATCTTCTTTAGAAGCTTTACAAGCTTTACATTTGTTTCCAACTTCTAGTTCATCTTGCTCTAGTAGCTCTTTAAGAGTTGTGATTTTTAAACGCTGTATAAGTTTAATTAAATCGCCCTTATTGACGTTATTGCAATGGCAAATTATTTTTGTGTTATCTAACATAATATCCGCCTTTAAATTAAGAACTTTTAGAAGTATTGTAAACTATATTTCTTTAATTCTTTGTCATACTCTTTAGCTTTAGCTGATAGTTTTTGTAGTGTTAGCCAAAAAAATTTATTGTGGCTCTTCACTTTTGTATGAGTTAGCTCATGTAAAATGACATAATCAATTAACTCATCTTTTAAGCGTAAAAGATGTGGATTTAATATTATGTCATTTTTACCTGAACATGAACCCCATCTAGTTTTTGTATATTTAATATTTAAAGATTTATATAGTAAATTATATTTTTTTGCTAACTCTTCTACTCGGTATGGGAGTATCTTCTTAGCTTCTAAGAATAGAGCTTTATTTATGGCACGATGAGTACATTTGCGAACACTCTCTTCATTCTCATCTAAATGTGCTGGTACAAAAATAGAGATTTCATTTTCTATAAGCCTGAAACTAGCACGAGAGGCAGAAGTGATTTTAAAAACTACTGTAGAAAATCGTGTTTTGTAACCAGCCAAATTTCTACTATGTAGGGATTCAATCTCTATAACGCTTAAAAGTTTTTTTTGAATCCATTTATTTTTTGATTTTACAAAGTTTTGAGCTTCAGATTTGTTCATAAAAAATGGAACACTTACCAAGACATCATTAAATGGTTTTATTTTAATATAAAGATTTTTTGCTTTCAATGAGCGTTTGTAGGTTATTGGTCTATTCATAGTCTGTTATAATACCAAAATAATTTATAAGAGGCTAACTTTTAGATGATTGAACATTTTTTTACCTGTCCATACTGCTGGCAACAAATCTCTATGTTACTCGACCCATCACAAGAGAGTATAAACTATATAGAAGATTGTGAGGTCTGTTGTCGTCCTATTGAAATTCATTGCATAATAAGTGATGGTGATATTGTATCTTTTCAAGAGATTGCAATTGATGGAAATGAATTTTAATAATGAAAGAGAAAATTAAAAAGCATACTAAAAATGTTATTCAAAATCCTGTTTTTCAAAAGTCATTAGTTTCAATGAAACCAAATAAAAATATTTGGGGCTTTTTAGGTGTTATTCTCTTTTTTATACTTCCTGAAGTTATTGCATATTTTTGGAGTGGTGATATTACAACTTATGCTAGTAAATCATTAACTTCATCAACATCAACATTTATCCAATACTATTATGAAGCGTTAGTATTACTATTTGAAGATGGAATAAGTTGGTTTAATTTAATATTTGGTTTTGCCCTTTTAATATGGCTATTTTTTTAGATAATTGTTAAATGATTGGTAGTGTAAAATTATTTACAGATGGTAGTGTCAATCCTAAATCAAAAGTAGGGTATGGTGCTTATTTAGTTGTTTATGATGATAATCAAACTTTATATGAATTAGAAAATAGTGTTAAAACAGTTATGTTCATGCAAACTTCTTCTACAAAATTAGAACTTCAAACACTACTTTGGGCGCTTAAAGAGATTAGTACTTTAAATAAGAGAGTAACAATTTATACTGATTCACAAAATACAGTAGGTCTACTAAATAGAAGAAGTAAATTTGAAAAAAATGCTTATATGACAAAAAAAAATAGATTAATTGACAATCACGAACTCTATAAAGAGTTTTATAAAATAGTTGATACAATAAAGTGTGACATAATAAAAGTAAAAGGTCATAAATTGGAAAAAGATAAAGATGAAATTGATGCCATTTTTACTCTTGTTGATAGAGCTTCAAGAGATGCACTTCGTCAAAGTTAAATATTGAGATAAAACTAGTGGGCAATACTCTTACACGTACATATGATGGTAATAGTTTGAGATTTTACTTTCGGACTCTTTTAGGAATATGATTATGCTTTTCATAATAGTGCTGGTGTCTTGGTTCAGCTAAATAGTAAGTTGATGCTGGAACTATTGAAGTTGAAATACTCTTAGTGTAGCGTTTAGCATGTTGTAAGCGGTCTAAAAAAATTTCGGCTGTCTTTTTTTGTTCATCATTATAGTAGAATATACTGCTTCTATATTTGTATTTTTTACCAGGTAAGATTGTCGGATTATGACTCTTAAATAACATTCTTAGAAGTGTTTCAAAAGATATAGTATCTTCATCATAAATAATTTGTGCCACTTCTGCATGACCTGTTGAGTCAGTTAAAACATCTTCATATGTAGGATTTTTATAATGACCACCCATATAACCAACGGTAGTCTCTATAACACCACGAGAGCCTCTAAAAATAGCTTCTGTTCCCCAAAAACATCCAGCTGCAAATGTTATTTTGTTCTCTTTCATGAAAACCATTGTAACACAATGGCGTAAGTTATGATTTATCGAAGATTCGTATCTATTAAGTTATAATTCATTTAAAATTTTAGGAGATATTGTAATGGAGTGTGAATTACCAACAGTTAATAGCAATAAAGATGAAATTAGAGAGATTTTTGCAAATGTTAAAACTATTGCGGTTTTAGGACTTTCTCCAGATGAGACAAAAGCTAGTTACAAAGTAGCAGCATATTTACAAAAAGCTGGTTACAAAATAATTCCTGTTTATCCAAAAGAGGAGACAATTTTAGGTGAAAAAGTTTATCGTTCATTAAAAGAAATTCCTGGTAAAGTAGACATGATAGATATTTTTCGTAAACCAGCTGCAATGAATGCTGTTGCTGATGCTGCAATTGAACGCGGAGATATTGATGTCTATTGGGGACAAGTTGGTCTTGTAAATAATGAAGCTGCTACTCGTGCAGAAGATGCTGGTATGAAAGTTGTTCAAAACCTTTGTGCAATGGTTGAACATAGAGGACTTACTTAATATATGTTAGAAAAAATAGAACAAGCAAGAAAACGAATAAAAAATGTTGCTGTTTGGACACCTTTCTCACACTCAGTTTTTTTAAGCGAGACTAATACATTTGAGGTTTATCTAAAAAAAGAGAATCTTCAATTGACCGGTGCTTTTAAATTAAGGGGTGCTTTTAATAAAATTGCAACTCTAAATGAAAATGAACGAAAAAAGGGTGTTGTAGCAGCAAGTGCTGGTAACCATGCACAAGGTGTGGCATATAGTGCTAGATACTTTGGAATCTCTTCTATAATCGTAATGCCAGAAAATACTCCACTTACAAAAATTAGTGGAGTAAAATCTTATGGTTCCACTGTTGTACTTTATGGGGCTAATTATGATGAAGCTTATGAGTATGCTATAAATATTGCAAAAGAGGATAATTTAGTATTTGTCCACCCATTTGAAGATATAGAAGTTATAGCAGGGCAGGGGACTATTGCTTTGGAGATGTTAGATGATATTCCAGATTTAGATGCTGTTGTAATTCCAGTTGGTGGCGGTGGACTTATTAGTGGTATGGCAGAAGCTTTTAAAGCCATTAAGCCTGACATTAAGGTCATTGGTGTTAGCGCACTTGGCGCACCTTCACTGAAAAACTCATTTGATGCTAAAAAGATAGTTTCTCCTGTTGATGTAAAAACTATAGCAGATGGTATTGCTGTTCGTAACGCCTCAAATATAACACTTGCTCATATGATAGATTTTGTTGATGAGGTTATAACTGTTGATGATGAAGAGATTGCTAGTGCAATTTTACTGCTTCTTGAAAAACAGAAACTTGTAGTTGAGGGTGCTGGTGCGGTTGGCGTAGCGGCACTAATGCATGGTAAGATAGAATCTGATATATTTAAAAAAGTAGGTGTAGTCTTAAGTGGTGGGAATATAGATGTTACAATGCTTTCTGTGATAATTGAAAAAGGTTTAATGAAATCTAGCAGAAAAATGAAGCTAATTGTAACTTTGATAGATAAACCAGGAAGTCTAACAACCATTAGTAAACTTCTAGCATCAGCACATGCCAATATTGTTCACATAGGTTATGATAGAACATCAACAACATTAGAGTATGGAGATGCACACGTGACAATACATTTAGAGACGAAGGGAATTGAGCATCAAAATGAGATTAGTTCTGTTCTTTTAGAAAATGGATACGTATATAAGCAGGTGACATAAAAAGTTATAAACTTTTACTAATCATCTTTAGTGGGTTGATATGGTAGTTTTTCTTAGTTACTTCAAACATTAGTGCTTTATTAATTCGTCCAATTACAGCACCTTTTTTTACACGTTTTCCTTTTTTTATTGTTGGTGCAATTTTCTCTAGGTTTGCATAAATTGTATGCATTTCATTTGCATGTTCAATAATGATTACGTTATTTAGCATTGGATTTGATTTTGCTAGAATTACTTTTCCATTTAGTACATTTCTTACCTTTGCATTCTTGTTTTTTGGCTTAAGTGAAACAGATTCATTAAATATTTTTATATTATAAACTGGGTCTACATAACTACCATATTTTTTAAGTATTTTGTATCTTTTAAGTGGAGCAATTGTTCTTTTACCAATATATTTTATTGTTTTGCCAGCTTTTAGACTACTTTTTTGTTTGCGAACTTTAGGAAGTTCAGATTTTGAAAGTGTTGTATCTTTATATTTTATATTTTTTTCTTTTAGTCGTTTAGCTTCCTCTCTTGCTATAACTGCTTTTCTAATTTGATCCTCTTTTATAATCTTTAGTTCTTTTAGTGTCTGTTTCATAGATTTCTGTTTAGATATTACTCTCTCTAGTGCTTTTTTATGCCCTTTTTTCTTCATATCTAGTTTTGATAGAAGTGATGCTTGTGATTTTGCTTTTTTAGCAACACTTTGTCGTTTTGAATCAATTACTAAAATCTTATTTGAGAGATTACTAATGCTACCTTCTAGTTTTTTAACCTCTTTATCTGTTTTATAAAATTCATTCTGTAATTTTGTTACATCTTTTTTTGTGAGCTTTAAAAGAGCGTTCATAATCTCTTCACTCATAATACTCTCTTCATCAATCGCAGCTTCGTCATCTACTATCTGTGATATTGTTACATGTTTTGAGAGCATGAATACGAGTTTATATTTAAGTTGTGACTGTTTCTCTTTTAGTTGTACTCGCGTGGCACTTTGGCTTTTCAATAGTATTTTGTACTCTTTATAATCATTCTCTTTATTCAAAAGCTCTATATCTAATTTTTTTATTTCATCTTTTAAACGTAAAAGAGATTTTTCATATTTTAAAATCTCTTTTGCTGTCTTAGATAGTTCTGTATTTACAGAGCTGTACTGTTTGTCAAAATTTTCAAGAGAGTTGTTTATTTTTTTTATTTTTATTTCAATATTAGCTTGAGCGTATATGAAAAGTAGAGTAACAAAAAGAAGTTTTATCACACACGCTCTTTTTGACGAAATATTACAAGTGAGGCTAATAAAATTGAGGTAACTACTGCAATGGATAGCAGTTTAAGGGCATCTAGTGGAAGTAATAGATCAATATCTGTCTCTAAAATTGCATTTAAGTAGCTATTTAATTGCTCGTTCTCTCCAAGTGCTATAAATAGCATTGAAGTAAATAGTGTGCTAAAAAATGCGTCTATTAATGCAATTTTGTATAAAACAGCACTTCTTAACCACATCGGCGCACCAAATAAGGACATAATACTCATACGATTTTGATGCTCATAATGCCAAATACTCATCTCTTTTATAATTAATAACACAGCAATTACAATAATAGATAGTGCAAAAAATATATGAATTTGATTTAGTAAAAGTAACATTCTATGGATTCTATTGTGTGTTTTACTAAAGCTCTCGACTCTAATTATATTTTTTTGAGCTTCTAAGCGATAGCTTAATGCACTTATCTCTTTTGGAGTAGGGTAATGAGTTAAACGTAGTCTGTAAAATTTTGGCAAAGAGCTTTTAAGAAGACCAATATTTGTAGCACTTAACTCATCTTTAAATTGACTTAACATCTTTTCTGCACTAATTTGTTCTAATTCTTTTATTATCTTATGTCTATTTAGAAATTTATTTTCATCAATTGGTGTTTTTGCAAGTACAATTATTGAGTAACTATTGTGTAAACTTTTTTCATAAGAGCTTACTGTTCGTTCAGAGACAAAGAATATCTGTACAGCAAAAAGAATTGCAAATAGTGCTAATATTAGTGATATGTGGTTTTTAAGTGACTTCATAAATTGTTCCATTCTCAATATGAAAGTGTTTGTAGTCTGTACTTATAGATAATGGTATATGGTGAGTAACTACTACTACGGTAGATTGTAGCTGCTCTTTAGCACCAACTAGTAAATCCCATATAAGTCTACTTGAGTAATCATCGAGGTTACCAGTTGGCTCATCTGCTAAGATTAAAATAGGATTGTGTGCTAGTGCTCTAGCCATTGCGACGCGCTGTTGTTCTCCACCACTTAACTCCATAGGGTATTTGCCCATTTGATGGTTAAGTCTTACATGATTTAATAATTTGTCTACTTGTGTTTGGCATACATCTTTTGCATAACCAGCTATTATTAGAGGAAGTTGAACATTTTTTTCAATAGTCCACTCTTTTATTAGTTTATAGTCTTGAAAAACAATGCCAATATGACGTCTTAAAAAGTTTAATTTATTAGCACTAATATTACTCATATTGACTCCACCAACAATTAGCTCGCCACTATCTGGGTGAAGTTCACCATATAGAGATTTTAAAAGTGTAGATTTTCCACTACCACTGGCTCCTGTAATAAAAACAAATTCTGCGTTATGAATAGTAAAACTTATATCATTTATTATTTTATCTTTACCGTTGTAAGATAGAGTCAATCCTTTGGCGTGTATGACCTTATTCATAGAGCAAACCTTTTAATTTTTGGTGCAAAAAAAGATTTGTACGTGAGCGAATTGGTGAATTTGAGTAGTACTCTATGCCATTTGAGTTAATTATTATGAAAATATGTGATGGACGTTCAAAATTTCCCATAGTTAGAGAGAGTAGCATTGCTTTTTCATCGATTTTGTAAAGATTTTGTATATGTATAAATGAATTATCAAATTTAAAAGTTTTATTAGTTAACTCTTTTAAATGTTTTTGTAAAACTGTTTTTTTCTCAAACTCAAACTTTTCAATGTGTATTAGTTCATCTGAATGTTCATTGTTTATCATTGTAATATCATAGATGTTTTTTTGCATTTTTACCCAGCGATCTTCATATTTACTTTTAATCTCTATCTCTGCATTTTTACGAAGCTGAAAGTCAACTTGATTTAAATCTAAAAAAGTTTGAAGAGAGTAAGCAAAATAGTTTTCACTATCTGTTCTTAGGTTTAGTTCACCATATTTTGATAAAGCGCGAATACTCTCTGAGATGAATGCTGAACTTATTACACGACGATGTGGTTTTTTATCCCATGGGACTGGAAAATGTACAAATATTTTACCTACAATATTTGATGGTACAAACTCTAAAAATAGTCTAGCATCATAATCAAGTAGTAAAATATTTTCAATATTTTGAATGTTGATTTGTTTTACAACTTGTTCAATGGATGGTTTGTGAATTTCAATGCCAATCATTAAAATATTTTGGTTTTGTGATGCTTGGTGCAAAAGGTGTCTTCCACTACCAAAGCCAATTTCTATCCAAACCTCTTTGTCTATTGGAAAATTTTCAACAAAAAACTCTATAGGCTTTATAATAGAATCTTTGTTTTGCATATGATGATGATCTTTTGTACTAAGATTAGAAAATGATACTTTCGCAGATGAGACTTTAGCATAAGCTTTTAGTGCTTGTTGAACTACAACATTAATAGATGGACGTGTATATTTTTCAGATTTTAAAAGATAGTTACTCTCTCTTTTTCTTAACTGAAGCAAAAATTTTTTTTCATTTGATTTCACACCAATTAGTTGCTCATCAATACTATTTGTATTAGAAGCGATAAATTCAAACGCAATATTCTCACTATTTTCTAGTGAGATTGGCATTTTAGGTTGTGTGAACTCCGTAAGTTGTAGGTGTGGCACTGCTACTCTTTAGGTGCGAAAAATAGTTCAACTGAAGCTGAAGGTTTTGACTGTATACCGAATTTATCTATAGCAATAATTTGATACTCATATGTTGTTCCAGCTAATATTTGAGGGTCAACAAAACTAGATTGTAAAGAGTTTATATTTATTTGCTGAACTTTACTTTTAAACATATTTTCTCTTGATGTTTTAATTAATACATAACGCTCAGTTCTAACATCACCATTTTTCCATTTAAGATGAACTTCTGAATTTAAAATTAGAGATTCTGTAAATGTTGGTTCAATCAATGGAACTAAAGTGTTCCCAGCAGTACTTAAGATATTTTTTGAACCTTCAAGACCATTTTTCTCCACAGCAGTAACTTTATAAAAACGTTGTACGCCATCTTTAGGTATATTTTCAATATATATAGGCTCTTTGGTTGAAGTTATTTTTTTAAATCCTTTATCATTATCATCACTAGCATAGACATTGTAGTGAGTAATATCATTTTGAATACTTTTTGCCCATGTAACCTCTATGCGTTTAGATAGGTTACGGCTTGCTTGAACATTCTGAACAGGATTAGGAATAGGTTTTGTACTTACTGTAACAATCTTTGATGGTAATGATATAATATTGTCATATGTGATAGCTCTTAGTCTGTAGTAATAAATATTGTTATCTTTTAACCCTTTATCAATATATTCTGCTTGAAGACGATTGTTAATTGTAGCAACAGTTTTCCATTTAGGTTTAGCAATCTCTTTACGTTCAAGTTTATAAGAACTTACACGCTGGTTTGTATGTGGACGCCAAATTAGTTTGGCAAGACGTGGTAGATTGTCTACTGTTTCAAAATAACTTACAGATTCAAGTTGTGGTAGTGTTGTTGCTTCTACTCCTGCACCATTTGCAGCGCGTACGCCATCTTTACGTAAACTAAAAATAGTGTAGTTATATTTCGTATTTGCTCTTAAATTTTTGTCAACATAGTGTGAACTGTACCTATCTTCTATTTTGGCTAGAAAATATAATTTACCATCATTTTTTTCAGGGTTACTCCTATAAAGCACATAATCATTTACACGCGTGTCATTAACTGGTGTCCATTCAAATGCAATAGCATTAAAGTCTGGTATGAATTTTAAGTCATTAACTTTTGCTAAAGAGCTGTCTTGAGTTTTTTCTTGTGGTATGTTTGCACTTTTTTGGCAACCACTAAGTAGTAAAAGAGCGGATAATAAAATCAGGTGAAGTAACGGCATTTAAAGACTCCAATTCAAAATGTTTTGTAAAATATGTATTTAATTCATCTCTAATTGGTGCAATAAAACGCATCAATTCGCCAGTACTAGGATGTATCAAATACATTATATAAGCATGTAGAAAAATAGGTAATATTTTATCTTTTTGGCCCTTAAAACCGTATAAATTATCACCTACAATATGCCTTCCTATTGAGCTTAAATGCACCCTTATTTGGTGTGTACGTCCTGTAAAAAGTTTACAGGCTATTATCTCATTTTGTGTGTCATGACTCTGTATTAGAGAGATAAAAGATGTTTTTGCATCTTTACCACCATTTACAATACCCATTTTAAGCCTATTATGCGGGTTCCTTGCAATTGGTTTTTCTACAGTAACATTATCTTTTAATTTATTATCAATCATCGCTATATAGTAGCGTCCCATTGATTTGTTTTGAAGTTGTTTTGATAGTTTTTCATGTGCAATATTATTTTTAGCTACGACAATAGCACCGCTTGTGCCTTTGTCAAGCCTATGGACTATGCCATGTCTTTCTTGCGCACTTAAAGTAGAAAGGGAGATACCTTTAAATCGTAACCAATCAACTAAAGTTAGATTCTTTACACTAGGCGCTGGATGAACAATTAAGTTTGCTGGTTTATTTAGCACTAGAATGTCATCATCTTCATAAATGATTTCTATATCAAAATCTACCTCTTTTGCAACTTTTGGCACAAGTTTAGGTAGACTTACCTGAACATTTTGAGATATTTTTAATTTTAACCCATTTTTAGTTTGGACTTTATTATCAACTTTTACATGAGAATTTTTTATAAGTGAATTAACTTGATTTCGTGATTGATTTAGCACAGATGTTAAGAATATATCTAGTCTTTGTGTGGTTGTTACTGCAAAATTACGCTGGTTCATAAAAATTCTTGTATAATGCGATATGTTTCAGATTGATAGACGAATTTTAGCACACTTTGACTTTACGCTACTTGCGTTGATTGCACCATTTATATATTTTTCTGGTTCACTTATAGCAGAGATACATCCAGCACTAGCACATAGGCATATAATTTATGTAGGTGTAGGTGCAATTGCTTTTATAATGACTTTTCTTCTTCCAATTAGAGCTTTTTTATGGCTCATACCGTTTGCTTATTGGATTGGTATAATTATGCTTGTTTTGGTTGATGTTGTTGGTGTTTCTAAACTTGGAGCGCAGCGTTGGCTGGAACTTCCATTTGTGAACTTTACAATGCAACCATCAGAATTTATAAAACCAGCATTTATTTTGATGTTAGGTTATATTGTAAGTCGTAATCCACCACCAATTGATGGATACAAGTTGAAAATGTTTTTAAAGTTAAGTTTTTTTATTATGTTGCCATTTTTTTTAATTGCAAAAGAGCCAGATTTAGGAACGGCTCTAGTCCTTTTACTGCTTGGTTATGGTGTACTTTTTGTAATTGGGGTTTACTATAAAATTTGGTTAACAATTATAGGGAGTCTGCTTTTAGCTGCACCATTTCTATATACTCAATTACATGATTACCAAAAGCAACGAATCTCAGATTTCTTAGGTAAGAAACCAAGCTACCATGTCCAGCAGTCTATCATTGCCATTGGTTCAGGTGGAATGACAGGAAAAGATAAAGAAGAGGCAACACAGACACAGATGAAATTTCTTCCAATTGCTTCTAGTGATTTTATTTTTGCTTATGTAGTTGAGAGATTTGGTTTTGTAGGTGGTGCAGCACTAATTGTTCTTTATTCATTACTCATATTACATCTATTTAGTATTAATTTTCTATCAGAAGGTGATTATCTGCTTAGGGTAGTAACGCTTGGAATTTCATTTTTAATATTTATTTATATGGGAGTGAACATTGCTATGACTATAGGACTTGCCCCAGTTGTAGGTGTTCCACTTCCAATGTTTAGCTATGGTGGTAGTAGTTTTGTGAATTTTATGATTTTATTTGGAATATTAGAGAATTTACTTGCGTTCAGATTTAATTTTATGTATAATACCCCCCGCAGAAAAAGACGCTCAAGTAGTTAATTTTTCTTTAAGGGTCGATAGCTCAGTTGGTTAGAGCACGCCGCTCATAACGGCGTGGTCCACGGTTCGAATCCGTGTCGACCCACCACCATTTTAAACTCTTAAAATATAGTGTACAATCTCAATAAGAACGCGAAAAAATATCATTAGAAATGTAAGTGTCTTTGGTGTTTTTACTTTTTTGATATAAAAGTGTGTAATTGTTTTGGGGATTGGTATTATTTAGAAACACTCTTCAAAAGAAGAGTGTGCTTACTATTTTACTTTAAATGCATCTAGTATTATATCAGTTGCTACTATGTGTGCACCGTGATTTAGAGCGTCATAAATTTCTAATTCAGTGGCTTTTAGATTTTTAAGACTTGTTATATCATCTTGCGTTGTTGAATGTGGATCTTTTACAGATTTTAATACAAAAAACAGCAGTGCTTTCTCTTTATCATCTAAAGAAGTTACGTTAGACGCATCATCTTTTATAGCTTTAATTTCATCTTGACTAATGTTAAATGAATTAATCAACATTGATTCATTAAAATCTACACAATATTCACAATTGCTATCATTTGAAATTAATAATGAAATCATCGAAATTAATTTACCTGTAAGAGTTGGATGTGGATGAACCATTTTTGCATAATCTAAAGTAGCTTTCTGAGAATTTGGATTTATGCTTAAAAACTCACATAGAGGTGGTACAAAACCTACCATATCTTTTACGGTTGCATAATTTTGTGCTACAACTCCTGTTGCGTCCTCTGGTGCGATTGTTGATGTTAATAAACTCATATTATATCTCCTTTTAATTTTGTACATGCGCATTGTAAGCTAAATATAATTTAAATTCAAGTACTATCTTAAATGTACTATACATACTAAAAGGATACTAATGAGTTGCGATATAAAATATATTTTTAATAAAAAGAGCTTCTCTTGCCCTGTAGAGCTTGCTTTGAGTGTAATAAGTGGAAAATGGAAAATTTTCATTTTATATTTTTTAAATCAAAAAACTTATAGATATGGAGAGCTTAGAAAAGAGATTCCAGAGATTACGCAGAAAATGTTGACACAACAATTACGTGAATTAGAAGCAGATGGATTAATAATTAGAACAGTTTACCCTGTTGTCCCACCAAAAGTTGAGTACAATTTAAGTGAGATAGGTAAAGCTATACAGCCAATTTTAGTTGAATTAAGTAAGTTTGGTGAAAATTTATATACTAGTGTAGAGGGTAAGCCTTTACATACAAGTTGTTAAATAGACTTATTTTGAGAGTTTTTATTATTTGATTGTATTGTTCTTTATTTCTATTTAGATGATAGATCATAAGAGCACCTTCGAATGTTGCAATGATGAGTCTAGCAGTTTGCTTCTCTTCGCAAGGTTCTATTTCACTATTTTTAATGCCTTTTACTAAAATATTTTCTATAGATTTTTCAAACTCTTTGTATACTACTGAGAGAACTTTTTTAAAATCTTCGTCAAGATATACCATCTCTTGACTCATTTTATTTAATGGGCAACCGTAAATAAGTGTATCAGGAGCTGAAGCAAGAGTATTAAATAGTACCTCTATAACATTATCATTTTTTAATATATTTTCATATTTTGTTAGTATATGTTTAGCTATTATCTCTTTAATTACAGCAAGAGCTAACTCTTTTTTTGATTTAAAAAAATGGTACATCGAACCTTTATTTATACCTACTTCTTTCAAAATAGTAGCAATATTCGCACCTTGATAACCATGTCTGTAAAACTCTTGAAATGCTGAGTCTATAAGTAGTTCTCTTGTGTTTTTTTTCATGTAAACGCTTTTATTCAATATCTACAATTTTAACATCTTTATACTTACTCTTGACTTATCAGTCAAGTTAGGTTAGAATTTTACTTGACTAAATAGTCAAGTAAATTTAAAGGATGAAAATGAAGCCCATAATAACGGCCATTACTGGAAATAATGAATTGAAAATAAGACCACAAGAGGTTAATGAAAGTATTTATGAAGCATTAAATAATTTTTATATGGCGTTTAATAGTAAAGATTTAGGATTGATGCAAAAAAATTGGTTAAATACTGAAGATATTGCTATGTCTAATCCACTTGGAGGGATTAAAAGAGGATGGGATGAGATAGAAGAGGTTTACAAACGTATATTTTTAGCAGAAGCAAATGTATATGTTGAGTTTTATGATTATACTATTATATATATGCAAGATGGTTTTTGTGCTATTGGCCGTGAGAAAGGATTTTTAGAGTTAGATGGTGAGACAATAGATTTAGCTATTCGTACAAGCAGAGTTTATAGAGCTGTAGAAAGTGGTTATGCTCAGGTACATCATCACGGTTCTATTGAAAAGACGGAGTTACTAAAAGATTATCAAAATTTATTAAAAAAAGAATTATTATGAGTTATTATACTTTTACTACATTTTATATTATTATTATGGAAGTTTTCTTGGCATTTACAGTTGTTAAGATGCTTAAATTTAATGTTAAAAAGCCAGTAATTGGAAAAGCTACTATAATATTTGGATTTTGGTTGATCTCTACCGTTGTTCTTTTTGGAGTTATACACATTCTTCCAAAATCTATTAGTAGTGTAACTCTTTTTAGTACTATTCTTTTAGGTGTGGCATTTTCAGGATTCTTCTTCTATTTTCTAAAAGAGGAGTTTCTTAATCTACCTCAAGAACTTTTACTTTTACCACAAGCCTTTAGAATGTTTTTTGGTGCAGGTTTTATAATAGAGGCAGTATTTCAAATCATGCCAGTAAATTATGGTGTGATTGATGGAATTTTACATATTACAACAGCATTTTTATCTCTTACTTTGGCAATATATATAGCAAGAGGATGTAAGTGTGTTAAATCACTATTGTTGGTTAATTTTTTTGGACTGTTAGACATTTTAGTTGTGGCAGGTGGTATATCTTTTGTCATTTTAGAAGAAATTGGCTCAGCTCATAATGTATTTTTAGCTGTCTTTTTTGCAGCACCTATATTTATATGGTTACATCTACTCTCAATTTATAAAACAATATATAAAATTTAATTATTTTATGTAGGCTATTTGTGCTAAAATATATATAATTTTACTACAGTTTAGATAATGATTTAAAACTGTAGCTATCTGTATCATAATACTCAATATCGCCATTTTCTATATGGTAGTACCATCCATGTATGGTAAGATTTTCTTCATCTGAGAGTTTTTTAACATAAGGATGTGTTAGTAAGTTGTCAATTTGTGATACGATTGAAAATTTTTCAGTAACTCTGAGAAGTTTTTCTTTTTCTGCATCTTTGCCAAGACTAAGTAATGCCATTTGTTTGGCTTTTTCGCCAAGTTCTAACCACTTTTTTGTATATGTTAAGCTCTCATCAAGTTCTTCATACAGTTGTGCGCATGCTCCACAATGGGTATGACCGCAAACTATAATGTCACTAACTTTTAAAACTGTTACAGCATATTCAATTGCTGAGACTGTTGAGTGGTACTCATTATCTAGTTTATGTGGAGGTATAAAGTTACCGACATTTCTAACCACGAAAAGATCACCTGGTTTTGAGCTTACAATAAGATCAGGTATAACACGTGAATCACTACAACCAATAAATAGTGCTTTTGGATGTTGCCCATCTTTTACAAGAGTTAATAATTTTTTTTCATTTGTTTTAAAAAAAGAGTTCTTAAAAAGTTCATTGCCTTGTGCAAATTCTCCAAGATCCATGAAAACTCTTTAACTACAAGATGTTATGTTTAGTTGTTTCATAATATCTTCAAAAATATCACCGGCTTCTTTATCATAGTCATCATGGTACTCAATGTTGTATTGAAAAGAACCCTCTTTACCCTCAATACAATAGCATATTGGTGTTAGGTTATATTTATTTGTAATTTCTTTTATGCGTTCTTCTATCATTTTTTCTTCATTATTTGACGCTTTAAAAATAAGCTTTAGTCTAGCATATCGTTCTTCACTTTTAAAATCAGCTTCCATAGCTGGTAAATTACTCATAGATTCCCCCGTCCGTAAAGTATGGTATTTTAACTGTTTTATCCTGAATTAAAGATTTGCTAGATATTTTTCAAATAATATTGTAATACCTTAAGAAAATAGTACAGTATAAATCAACTACTATTCTCAGTTTATGACTTAAAGTAAAATCTATATTAAATGTAAATTTTACTTTTTTTCAATATTTATTTTTAGATTTTTAAGATCTATTAACTTCGGTTCAATCTTGATACCATCTTTTTTAAGTAATAATGCCTTTTTAATGTCTGCTTCTATAGATTTTAGAACCCTACTTTTTTCAATTTCCCTATCTTGTGATACTTCACAAATAAGCTCATTTTCAATAACTTCTAAGCGTACGCTATAGATTAAATTTGGAATTAATCCATTTAAGCAATTTGAGTAATTTCTAATAACTTTATTACTTTTATTCTCTTTAACTTGTATGAAAGTCTCAGCTTGTTCTTCAAAAACACTATAGTCTACTTCTAAAATAAAAACACTATTGTATTTATTGTTAATTATTTTACCATTTAAAATAACTCTTTTAGAAGTGTTTTTATCAGATTGTAATATTTTAGAAACAAGAGATACTTGATATTTAAACCTATTGTCATTTTTGGAAATAATAGTTTGTAGTTTCTTGTCCATCATGATGTTTTCTTCAATATTTTCTGCTTTAACTTTAATGGAAGGTTTACTTTTTTCATAAACTATTGGTGCGTCATACTTAATTTTATTTTGGCTATTTTGCTCTTTTTCATGAACAACATTTACAGTTACACTCTCGCATGGTTCTTGAAAAAGTATATAACTAAGTAAAGAAAAAGATAATAAAACTAATATATAAATAATAGTATTCTTGTTTAAAATCATAAAATATAAACTTTTTTAATGTTATTTTAACAAAAAAAGAATTAAAATACCAATCGATTACTTAAATTAGTAATTTAATTTAATTATCCATGGAGGGATAAATGAAAAAAGTTTTATTAGCATTAGCGTTATTTTTAGGTTTGGCGAATAGCCTTTTTGCGATTAGCATAAATGATATTGATTTAGGGACGCATCCTAGACCTTATATTACTCAGATAGATATAAGGGATAGTAGTGAATTTTTAACAAAATTAAATGTTGTTACTTATAAAGATTGGAATTCTGGATATCCTCGTAGTGCTATAAAATATTCTGGTACGATTGATAGTTGGTTATATACAACTGATTATCAAACTTTCTATCCATATTATCCAGAATTTGATTCGTATTTAGATGCAACAGATTTAAAAACAACTTTTATTTATGTATATTTTCCAAGTGGAGTTCTAAATTCTAATTCACTACAAAGAGATCAAGATAATTATATTATAGATGTACCAGGTTCAGGTTACCCAATGTATATTGGTAATAGCACTTGGATTTTCAGAGATATGAATTCAAGTGGTATAAATCACTATGAAACTGTAAAAGAAATTATTCCTGATGAGGGCGGAGTAGTTTATCTATACAATAATGTTTCATTTGATCGAACAGGACACTAAAATTTATTTGATATAAAAGCTTTATGCTTTTATATCAATAGAATCAAAAATTTTATATTTTTCGAACACATCTAATGCAAGTTCAGCATTAGGCCTATAAAATCCTCTTATAGGATTTAAAATCATTCCTTCTGCTGTAGGAATTGGTCTATCACCATCTTTCATTGCAACAATAGCTTCAGACTTTTGGAATTGTTGTTCTATTATGTCAGGATTATTTAGCATAAAATCGTAAAGTTCTAATTTTTTTTCAACTCTTGAAATCATAATTTTATTGCTTTGCTCAGGCTTCTCAGATTGATTCCATTGTTCATTAAATCCATAATCTTTTAAATTAATATCATATGACAATTCTTGATAATTTGTCTGTTTTGCAAGTTCTATTTCTTCTTTGGTTAATTCATATTTTTTTGCATCTATATTTTTTAATGTATTTTCCACTTCATATTTTGCATATTCTGATGTATCGTTATAGTTGGTAGTTGCATATTGAGCGGCATTTGTAGCAGCTTTTAAATCTTTACCTTTTTCTAATCCTTCATATATAGCGGCATTATAAAAGTTTGATAGTTCTTTAGAATTTGAGGCATTAAAGTTGTCATTTGACCATATATTATTAGGATATTTAATACGAACATCATGTACTAGTATTAAACTTTCTTTATATGTCTCCTCTCCTCCCATGCTTTGAATAAAATCTTTATTATGTATCTCGCGAATTTTTTTATCTTCTATACTTTCTTCTTTAGTAGGGTCAACAGACATTAATCCAAATTCTTGCACCATCTCATTAAATGGTAAAAAATCAGGATAAACTTCCCTAATCTTCTCTAATTGCAGGTCTTCTCTCTCTTTAGAGTAAGAAGCAGGCATAGGGGAATAAACATTTTTATACTTCTCTTGCATCTGCTCCATTCTACTAATTGGCGAAGTAGGTGAGGTTTTAGTATATGCAGAAGTGGCTCTAGTTTTGGTAACTTGATTTATGTTATAAATCTGCGCGCTACTAGTGGCTGAAGTTATCATTTTATTTCCTAAATTTAATAGTCAAATAAAAGTAAGCAACTGCTATTCCAACTTTATTACCAGCTTTTTAACTTATGTCCTTTTATGGCATAAAAAAGTATAAATAAATAGGGTGGAATTAATATTAGATATGATTGTTGAAAATCTTTGCTAACTTCGGCTAGTTTTCCAAAGAGAAGTGGTAAAATTGCTCCACCTGCTATTGCCATTATGAGAAGTGCGCTAGCGCGTGCAGTCTGTTTTCCAAGATTATCAAGGGCTAGAGGCCAAATTGTTGGCCATACTAGAGCGTTTGCTAATCCTAACAGAGCTACTAACATGATGCTATTTGGTGTATTTAAAATAAGTGTATCTATGTTTGAGCTTAAAACTATGGAAATAGTTATTAAAATTCCAGCAATTGCTGAACTTAGTAGCGCTTTTTCTTGGCTTAAATATTTTGGTATTAAAAGTACACCTAAAATGTAGCCAATGACCATAAAAACCATTGTGTAAGAGGTTAAAGATGTAAAGTTTTCTACTGCTAAACTTTGTCCAAAAAGACCAATTGTGTCTGCTGCAATTACTTCAACTCCAACATAAAAAAAGAGTGCAATACTTCCTAAAATAGCTTGAGGATATTTAAATATGCTTGTATGCTGATTGCTATTTTTATCTTGTGTAAATTCAAGTTCAGGTAGAGGTGAGAACTTAACAAGAATAACTAACGCGCTAAGAGTTAAAGCCATATATATGTATGGTTTTATTAGCCTTGAAGCTAGCGTATTAATTTGCTCAGCACTTGCACTCTCATCTATAGTACCAATATCTGAAAGTATTAGTGCTGTGAAAATTAGTGGAACAATAACACCAGCACCTTTATTTATAAGTCCCATAATGCTAATTCTCATTGCAGCACTCTCTTTAGAACCGATTAATACAATGTATGGATTTGATGCAGTTTGTAAAATTGTTAAACCAGTTCCTAAGATAAATAGTGCAATTAAGAATATTAAATAGTTAGCACTCATAGCAGCTGGTATAAAGAGTAAAGAACCTAGCACCATAATTGTTAAACCAAGTGCCATAGCATTTTTATAACCTACACGCTCTAATATAAATGACATGGGAAGTGCCATAACAGTATATGCAATGTAGAACGCAAATGTGACAAAAAGAGCCTCAAAATCATTAAGCTCGCAGATGATTTTTAAAAATGGAATGAGTGAGCCATTTAGCCATGTCACAAAACCAAATACAAAGAAAAGTAGTCCAATTATTGCCATTGGGATAAATGAAGAGTTTTTATTTTTCATGAATCTCTTTTAGGTATTTAGCTACGGCGTCTTCATCGTTTGTATGTTTTAAAACTATGTCAGCTACTTTTTTTACCTCTTTTTGAGCATTTTTAACGGCTACAGCTGTACCGGCTAACTCAAACATTCCAATATCATTTAAATTATCTCCAAAAACAGTAATATCTGATAGATTATGAGACATATACTCACTTATTGTTTTTAGTCCATGAGCTTTATCAGCTTCTGGATGTAAAACTGTTAGAAAGTAGCATCCTAAATAGGCTTCAGGTGCTAGTTTAAACTCTAAAGAGTCATTAAATACAGACTTTAGATGCTCAGTTAGTGGACTTAAAACACTTTTATGTGCCATGTAGACTAGTTTTAAATTTTTATCTTCAGTTGCAATACCTGAGTGTTCAATTGTATTATCATCTTCTGTGTATCTTTTTAATAGCTCTTCTTGGTAGAAGTTTCTTTTTTTAGGATAGATGAATTTTTCATCAAATATAGAATCTTTCATTGCTAAAATAAAAGGATGAATATCAAATTTATTACTTTCAAAAATTATAGCATTTGCTAAGTCTCTATTTATAAGTTTAGTAGAGATTATTTCTGATTTTTCATTTACAATAAGTGCGCCATCTAGTAAGACCATAGGAAGGTTAAGGTCTAAGCCATGTAAAAATTCAACTGTTTTTTTATAGCTTCTTGCAGTCGCAACTGAAAGTAAAGAGTTGTTTGCGTATTGATTCCAAATCTGTTTTGTAAACTTGCTAATGGTTAAATCATTGCGTAAGAATGTATGGTCTAGGTCAGTTATAAACATTTGTTTCATATTAAGTGTTATTAAGCAAAATTAGTTCCCTTTTTTGTGTATTATTTTATATGGAAAACTTTTTAAAAGAGACAGACATCATAAATTTCTTAAATCAAGATATTAGAGAGTTGTCAAATAAACTATCTGCTAATAGTACGAATGATGTTGAAATAGCAAAAAACTGTTTTGAATATGTAAGAGATAAGATACACCATAGTGGAGATTACAAAGATGATATTACAACATACATCGCTAGTGATGTTCTAAAGTATAAAACTGGTTGGTGTTACGCTAAAAGCCATCTACTTGCGGCACTTTTAAGGGCTAATGATATTCCTACTGGTTTTTGTTACCAGCGTCTTAGTTGTTCAGAGTATATAAAAGACATTTACTGCCTTCATGGACTAAATGCAATCTATTTAAAAGATTATGGCTGGTATAAGGTGGATGCTCGTGGAAACAAAGATGGTGTAGATGCAGAGTTTACTCCACCCATTGAGAAGTTAGCGTTTGAGCTTCAAGAAAATGAGTATGATTTGCCAGATATTTATGAAGAGCCTCTCGATGTTGTTATACAAGCTTTGAAAAAAAATAGAACGTACAGTAAGATGATAAATAATTTTCCAGATACAATTTAAGGATAAAAATGATTAAAATAGGAATTATTACAGCTTCTGATAGAGCTAGTAAAGGTATTTATGAAGATATTTCAGGAAAGGCTATTATTGAGACTTTAAAAGATTATTTAGTCTCTGAGTTTGAGCCAGTTTATAGAGTTATCGCAGATGAACAAATAGATATTGAAAAAGCTATGATAGAGCTTTGTGATGATGAGGGTTGCTCTTTGGTTGTAACAACTGGTGGAACAGGCCCAGCGCTACGTGATGTTACTCCTGAAGCTACAGAAAATGTGTGCCAGAAAATGATGCCAGGGTTTGGTGAGCTTATGCGTCAGGTTAGTTTGCAGTATGTGCCAACTGCAATTCTTTCACGTCAAACTGCTGGTATTCGCAATAGCTCTTTAATTATTAATCTTCCTGGAAAACCAAAGTCTATTCGTGAATGTTTAGATGCAGTTTTTCCAGCAGTTCCTTACTGTATAGATTTAATAGAGGGACCATATTTGGAGTGTGACGAGAGTGTTATAAAGGCATTTCGCCCTAAGTCTAAATAATTTGTAAGTTTTGTCGATGTTACTACTGTGTGTGAAGGAGTGATACTATGCAAATAAATACTCAGATAAATGCTGCGTCTATGATGCAACAGTTAGACATAAAAAAGAATGATGCGATTAATGGCACAGATAATGTGCCATCTTTTTTGCAAGAACCGGCTAATTTAAGCCAGTCAAATGTCTATTTTCAGTTAGAAGCATTTTCATTTAGTTTTGAACCAAAAGAGCCACCAATATTTACCCTTAGCGATATTGGTTATACAGGTAAACCATTTAGTGAACTAACACAAGATGATGCAAAAGGCCTAGTCGCAGATGATGGTTTTTTTGGAGTCTCTAAAACATCTAATCGTCTGTCTGATTTTGTTTTAACTGGTGCTGGTGACAATATAGATATGTTAAAAGCTGGTCGAGAGGGAATCATACAAGGGTTTAAAGAGGCTGAAAAGATTTGGGGTGATACACTACCTGAGATTAGTTATAAATCATTAGAACTTGCTTTAGAAAAAATAGATACACGATTACAAGGGCTTGGTGCTAATGTTATAGATTTTGGTGCATAGTCATCAAACCCTTTCTATACTTCAAAGATTTAATTAAACTTTCCATATTTAGATTTTCAATAATATACTTTTTATAATGCTATAGCTACTCAAATTTTATAATATTTTTAATAAATAATTTTATTATATTGACATTAAAGCTAAATAATGTTTTAATATGTGTAAATAAATGAGGAGTTATTATGCAAGAGCACTATAATTCAATTGCTTCATTGATTTTTAATATTAAAAACCATTATAATAGTCATACTATTTTGCATGATTTAAATACACAAAAGAGTTTAACTGGCGCAGAGCTTTATAATAGAGTTACGTTTTGTGCAGCAGGACTTAATTATTTAGGTGTTGGTAGTGGTTCAAGTGTCATAATTATGGCAAACTCTTCTATACTTTGGGTTATCGCTGATGCTGCTATTGCTATGTGTGGGGGAGTTAGTGTTCCAATATATATAGATATTAGCAGTGAAAATTTAGATTATGAGATTAATGATTCTAATGCAGAGTTTGCCATTGTATCTTCTGTTCATTTAGCTAAAACTCTTAGTAAACACTCAAAGATTAAAAAAATTATTGTCGATGAAAATGTTGATAATGACCCTGTGCTAATGTTTTTTGTTGAATTGATACATCTTGGTGAAACAATAGTAAAGAAAAATCCAGTAATCATAAATGAGATGATTGGTAAAATAGATGAAAATGATATTTACACGATAGTATATACAAGTGGAAGTATAGCTAAACCAAAAGGTGTGGAGTTAACTCACTCAAATATACTAAATCAGTTATACTCAATTAGAAAAGTATATACCCTTGAGACAGATATAGATGAAGCACTTAGTTTTTTACCAATGGCTCATATTTTTGAGCGAATTGTTATACTATTTTATCTACAAAGTGGAATTAAAATAAATTTTGTAGATAATATAGCAAACTTATCAAAATATATTAAAGAGATTAATCCTACAGTTATGACTGTAGTACCTAGAGTCTTAGAAAAAATATATGCAAAAATTAGAGCTAATGCAAATGAATCTACTATGTTAAGAAGATTAATTGCTAATAATTCGTTAGATAATGCGTTTGAAGATGATAAGTTTAATATTAAAACCCCTAAACATCGTTTGTATAACCTCTTTGTTTATTCAAAGGTACGTGCAGTTTTTGGAAAAAAATTGAACTATTTAATAGTTGGTGGCGCACCACTGAGCGTGTCGCTACATAGATTTTTTCTAAATATTGGAGTACCTTTGTATCAAGGTTATGGAATGACTGAATGTTCTTCTGTAATTAGTATAAATACTCCTAAAGATAATAGAGTAGGTACATGTGGAAAAGTTTTAGATGGTGTTGAATTAAAGATAGAAGAAGATGGTGAAATCTTAGTTAAAAGTAGATTTTTGATGAGAGGTTACCATAACCTAGCAAATATAATAAATGATGTGATTGATATAGATGGTTGGTTTCATACAGGAGATTTAGGCTCACTTGATAGTGATGGTTTTTTGAATGTGCATAGTCGTAAAAATGAGCTACTAAAAACTTCTACTGGTGAGTATGTTAGAGCTGTTTATATTGAACATCAACTATCTCATCATAAGGATATTGATTTAGCTTTAGTTGTAGCAGATGGTAAAAAGTTTGCTTCTGCATTAATTTTTTCAAGTTTAAATAGTAATACAAAAGAGATAAATAGATTTGTACAAAAATTAAATTTAAAATTAAACAATTTTGAGCAAATTAAAAAATTTACTATTATTAATGAGATTTTGACTATAGAAAAAGGGTTATTAACACCATCACAAAAGTTACATAGAGAAAAAGTACTAAAATATTTTAGTAACAAAATAGATTCTATGTATGAAGATAACTAATTACAAGAAGATTTAAAATTTAATATAAGTAGTCATAAATGTTGCATTATAAAAATCGTATAGTAATTGTAGGTGTATTTAGAACACCAATTTTAAAAGAGGTACTCCTTAGAAGTTTATCAAAATATCTTGCTACTTTTTGTATAGGTAGCGGACAGGGTGCTACTCTGATTTTGGAGGTAGAGTTATGATTAATTTAATAGAGGTTACAGATGAAATTATTGATTTAATAATTGATGAACCTAATAAAAAAGTAAATATCTTAAGTTCATCTTTTTTAAAAGAGTTGGATAAAACTTTAGATGAGATTGAAGAAAATAAAAGAATAAAACTTCTTCGTATAAAGAGTGCAAAAGTTGGTATTTTTATAGTTGGTGCAGATATGAATGAGATAGCTGTTTTTAAAGATGAGGTACAAGTAAAAGAGTTAATTGATTATGGTTTAAATACTTTATTAAAACTCCAAAATTTACATTGCATGACATTAGCAGTAATAGATGGAGCATGTTTAGGTAGTGGATTAGAACTAGCTTTGGCATGTGATTATAGAGTAGCAACTAAAAGTTCGCTTATAGGGTTTCCTGAAGTTAATCTAGGACTAATTCCATGTTTTGGAGGGACTCAGAGAATATTAGCATTAAGTGGTCTTTTTAATGCTATTGCTATGGTTATAAGTGGTAAAAAATATAACTCAAAAGATGCAAAAAAAATGAACGTTATAGATTACATTACATTGCATGAGTGGTTAGATGATGAGGTTGATACTTTTAGTAAAAAGTTGCTGAAAAATTTTAAAAAACGCTCCAATGTTATATTTACATACTGGATACAGCATATTTTTAAATCACTAATCATCTATTATGCACGTAAAAAAGTCTTGAAAAAAACTAAAGGTCACTATGAAGCGCCTATTTTAGCAATTGAAGTTTTAGAAAAAACTTTTGGAAAAGGTTATGAAAATGGAATATCGAAAGAGAGTAGAGCATTTTTAAAACTTAGTACAAGTGATACTGCTAAAAATTTGATTTTTCTATTCTTAACTAGTGAAGAGTTAAAACATAAGTATGAGAGCGTTACAGAGATTAAAGATGTTGCAATTTTTGGTTCAGGAGTGATGGGTTCTGCTATTAGTTGGTTATTTTTATATTATGGATTAACTTTAAAAGTATGCACAAGGAGTATTGAAAATTCAGCATATGTATACTCAATAATTAAATCACTTTTTACAAAATTAAGAGGTTCTAAAAAAATGTTACCATTTAAGGTAGATATCTGTATGGATAAGTTGAGTTATAGTGAACATTCACATGATTTATTAAAAAAAGATTTTGTAATAGAAGCTGTACCTGAAGATATGCACATAAAACAGGAACTTTTGATAACTCTTGAAACACAATTGAAAAAAACTACAATTATTGCAACAAATACATTATCTTTGAGTTTAACGAAAATGAGTAGTGTTATGAGTTATCCTGAGCGTTTTGTTGGAATGCATTTTTTTAATCCAGCAGATAAAATGCCACTTGTTGAGGTCATAAAAACTGAAAAAACTTCACAAGATATTATAAATAAAGTTGCAGCACTTGCAATAAAGTTAGGTAAAACTGCAATTGTTGTAAAAGATAGTCCAGGTTTTGTTATTAACAGAATTCTCTTTAGCTATTTAAATGAAGCATTTTTGATGTATAAAGATGGAGTTGACTTTGTGAAAATTGACAAAGAGATTCAAAAATGGGGTATGTCTATGGGTCCATTTAGATTTCTTGATGAAGTAGGTATAGATATAGCACATAAAATTTCAGATGTTTTATACTCTTCATACAATGATAGGATAAAATTAAGTCATATGTTAAGTTCTCTGCATGACAAAGGTTGGTTAGGTAAAAAAAGTGGAGTAGGTTTTTATGAATATATTGGTGAAAAAGCAGTTCCAAACGATGAATTGAGAATAGGTAAAAACTCAAATACTAAAATAGTTGAGCGTTGTATGTTGATGATGATTAATGAGGCTTCTATTGTACTTGAAGAGGAAATTATTGAAAAAGCAAGTTATATAGACTTAGCGATGGTAATGGGTACAGGTTTTCCTGCATTTAGAGGTGGAATCTTACGCTATAGTGATTCTATTGGAGTTGATACCGTACGAGAGAGTATGAAAAAATATAGAGATAAATTTGGAGAGCGCTTCACTCCATCTAATGGATTAACTCAATTTTATAAGGTATAACGTATATTTTAAGAACGTTGAGATAATATACTCAAAAAAACATTAGGTAGATATATGATATACGAGTTAACGGATGAAAATTATTCAAATTTCATACAAACAACAAATAGTGCTATATTTATAGATTTTTATACACAGAACTGTCCAGCTTGCATAGAACTTATGCCATTACTTGATAGACTTGATGCTAATTTTTTAGATAATGCACAAATTTGTCGTGTAGATGTTACGCATAATCCTAAGCTTGCACAAAAGTACTCAATTCGTTCAGTTCCAGTTTGTGTTGTAATAGGAAAAGATAAAATGGTTAAAGAAGCAGAACTTGGCGTTAATACAGTAGAACATTATTTTGGTATGATAGAAAGAGCTATTGGAAAAGGTTCAGGTATAACTGGTTTTTTCAGTAATCTTTTTGGTAAAAAATAGATGTGGTTTGTCTACATTGTAAAGTGTAGTGACAATACATATTATACGGGTATATCTACAGATGTTAATCAAAGAATATATGAGCATAATAGTTTAAAAAAAGGTGCAAAATATACAAAGGCAAGGCGTCCAGTTGAGCTTGTTTATGAAGAGGTAGCAGACAATAGAAGTGTAGCATCAAAGCGAGAGTATTTAATTAAAAAGTTGTCACGAATAGAAAAAATAAGGTTAATAAAGACAAATCCTAAAACTACAAATAATTGATATAAAGTTTTATATTGTTATTTTGAAGTAATTATTGAATATAAAAAATGAAGTTTCTTTTCTCACACATTATAGATTAGCTATTAGTATTTATATACTAAATAGTATTGGTTTGAGAACTTAAAAAGAATAAGCATAAAGTTAATATTATTTTGTTAAATTACTGTTTATGAAAAATACTAAAAACAGCCGAATGAGCGCAAATTCAGCGCTATTATTTTTTTATTCATTAGGAAGTGTTGCTATTTGGTTGGAGTATTTAAGTTTAATACAGCCACTACTTAGTGTTATAACATTAGGTGTACTTATTGCACCACTTATCTTAATTGCTAAAGATGAAGTTGATCTCTCATTTGTTAATATTGCATATTCATCTCGTTATTTTTTAGCTCTAATTCCACTATCTATTATGTTTGGTATAGCATCTTTCTTTTTTGCTTATCATGAAAAATATATAAGCTCTACTGTCTTAATGATTATCTCTATCTCAATTTTGCCATTTTTTTTCAAACATCTTAAACCTCGTCCATTTAGATATGCAATAAAAAGGCATGAGGTTAAAGTGAAACTCTCGAATAAAGTAAAAGAGAAAAATAGTGAATTAAATAAAAAAATTGAAATTGAGAAAAAGAAATTTTATGCAATGAAAGAGAAGAAAAAAGAGGCTCTTGAGAATGAAATAAGAATTAAAAGAGAGGTGGAATCTATGAAAATGAGTTTTGAACAGGAAAAGCTTAAAATAAAATTAGCTAAAATAGAGAAGCAGATGGTAGATTCTTATAAAATAGATGAAGCAGTTGCTAATTTAATAGAAAATGAGTTAGGTAATATTGATTCTGCTAAACTCCCACAAGAGGCAAAAGAGGAATTAATAGCTAAAGTGCAAAAAGACTTTGAACTATAAAAGGTGAGGATGTGAGTGAACAAAATGAGTTGGTACTAGATTCTGATGTTAAAAAGCATATAAAAATTTCAAAACCAGGTGAATCCTCTTTTGAATTTGTAAGAGATCTTGATGAGCAGATTGGAGAACAACGTAATGAGTTAATAAGTGAAGGTTTTGACAGTTTATTTTTTGAGATAAGGGAAAAAAGAGTCAGAAGGAATCAGTATATTAAAAAACTTCAAACCGCACTAAATTCAGAACTCGAACATTACCGTCATCAGATGCAGATTATCTCTAAAAGTAGTCAAAAAATTTCACAATCTCTTTATGAAGAGTTAATTACAAATGCTAGAAAATTGCGTGACAACTTCATGCAAGTTACACACATTGAAATTATCGAGGAGTTTCAAAAGCTATCAGACAGAGCACTAATTGATTATGAAACTGCTTTGCTTCGTTGTCCTCTACCAGAGCATGAAAATGAGCTGATAAATGCAGCGCGTCGTCAAAGAATAGATAATTGTACAAAAACATATTTAATAGGTATAGAGGCTATTCAGAAAATTTTTGATAATTTTCAAGCTGATTGGGCCAGTAATGATTCTGTTTTACAACTTAACTAAATATTTTTAATATTTGGTGGTGTAAAATAGTCTTCATTAAATTTTTTTAACTTACCATTTGCATCCATCTTGACCATCCAACTTTTCAAAGAGTCTCTATCTCCTTTATATTCCATATATGGGATTGACTCCCCACAACTAGATTCTACTGCATATATTTCAAATATAAAAAAGTTTCTAACTAAGCTCTCTTTTTCATTAAATAGCTCTAAATAACTATTAAAATCTTGACTTCTATTCTCTACGATTTTCGCTTTACAAAAAAGTCTTAAGATATTTGCTTTTCCAGTAAATGCATTAAAGAGTAGAGTAAATTCACCATTGTCTTTTGCATCTGTAAATGTTCTATTCCCACTTCCAGAATAACTTAAAAAAAGCAATTTTTTGTTATTTAGTACTCTTATAGTATCATATCCTTTAGGAGATAGATTTACCTCTTTTCCTGATGAACTTGCTATATAAAATAATTTTTGTTCTTTTATAAAGTTAATATCTGTATCTGTTAGTTCTTTATATTGTTTGCCCATTTTAATAATCCTTTGTTTCTATTATAATATTTCGTTTGATTATATTATAATATTCCCCAAAAATTAGGCCTATAATATTTATTTTGTCAAGAGCAGTAAAACAATATTTTTTATTTCACAAATTTATGATACTTGTGCTAGTTTTTTCTTTTTAGGAGTTAAATTATTGATAACTTGATAATTAAAATATATTTTATCTTGGTATAACATTTGCTTTAATTATCTAAGTTTTGTCCGATAGTACTTAAAAGGTTTGGTATGCTAGAAATTGAAAGTGATATAAAATGTCGTGGTAGTATATTAAGTATCGCTCTTGGTGCTAAAAATATATTTGTATTAGATAGTGCTTATCATTTAAATGTACTTTCTGCTACTAAACTGACTCCTTTAAAAACATTTTTATTAGAGAAAAAAGCTAAACCATTACACCAATTTTCAAAAGCTATGAGTGCTGGAAGTGCTAAAGAGTTACTCTATGGTGTTAATGAGAATGAAAAAGTTGTTCATCTTACTTTAAGTAAATCTTTAGAACGTTCTGAAATAACTAAATGGCATAATGGTGATACTAATAGTGCAAAGTTTAGTCCATCATCTAAAATGTATGTAACAGGCGGTGCTGATGGACGTTCTCATCTTTTTAAAACAGATGGTGATATTTGGCTAAATTCATACGAACCTCGTCCAGATTATATATCCAATATAGCTTTTAGTAGTGATGAGAGTAGAATATTAATATCTAGTTTTGATGGAATGGTTACAATTTATGATATAGAACGTAATACTAAACTTTTTGAATTTAAGTGTGATAGTGCTGCTGAAGATGCACTATTTTTTGATGGTTCAGATAAGGTTTGCGCAGTAACAAGAAATAGAGGTCTGTATATTTTTGATATGAGTATTTCAGAATCTTTTGAAGAGAAAGAAAAAGATGAAGAAAAAGATGAAGAGTCTATTAGTGAGACAAATCAAGAAGAAGTTAAAAAAAATGTAGCTGAGAATAAAAAAAATGCAGAAGATAAAAATAGTATAAATGATAGATTAATCAGAGTTAAAAATGCTTTTGATGAGTGGCCTACAACAATAATTGTAGGTGAAGATAATCGTTTTGCATTAGTTGGAAGTAAAAAAAATAAAATTTATTTAGTATATTTAAAAACTGCACAAGTTTTAAAAACTATTGTACTTGAAAATCAAGGTATTTCTGAAATGAAGTTATCTGAGGATTCTTTGTATATTGGGTTTGTTGATGGAACATTATTTAAAATTAATAGAAATACTCTTTTAGATAAACTTAAGATATCATTAGAAAAAAAAGATTTTGAAGAGGCTCAAAAATTACTTGATACTAATGAACTATTATGTCTTAATAGTCTTTCAATCGCTTTTGAAGAGGCTTGGCCATCTATTTTAATGGAGGCTATGGAGTTAATTGAGAGTGATAAATTAGAAGAAGCAGATGCAAAAGTTAAACCATTTATTAAATCTAATAAATTGTATTCAGATGAGTATTTAAGCCATTTTGAAAAGCATAAAGATATTAAAAACTTTATAGATTTTGTAAATGTAAAGAACTATGCAGAAGCATATGCAGCAGCAGAGATGAATCCAGAAATTGAAAAATTACACGCATATCAAAAATTAGAGGAGCATTGGCAGATTGTTTTTAAAAATGCTAAAAAACTTTTAGCATCTGGATTATATGAAAATTCATTAAAAGCTGAAAAAATTATGCAACCATTCATGAAAGTTCCAGATAAGAAAAAATTATCTCAACATTTAATTACTAATGGTGCTGTTTTCGAAAAAGCTGAACTTTTGGTAAAAGAGAAAAAATTTCGTGCTTATTTTTCATTGATTGAGCAATTCCCTTTTTTAAAAGATGTTGGTCTATATAAGAAAGTTATTCATTATGCTGATGGTATGCATGAGAAGGTAGTAGAGTTTGAACATAATAAAGAGTTTGATAGAGCTACACAACTACTCGAAGCATTGATAGTTTTTCCTCCGTATAAAGAGTTAGCAAAACAGGGGATTAAGAAAATAAAAACATATGCAGATTTTACTAAAAAGGTAAATAATAAAGATTATGTACAAGCTTATGCTATGGCAGAAAAGGCTCAATATTTGAAAGTTGGTGCTGAGTTTGTTGAGTTAAAAGATGATTTTAAAGCTACATATATAAACGCAGAAAAACAAGCAGAACTTGGAAATCCAGAGCAGGTTTTAGAAATTTTAGATATATATATGAAAGTTGAGTACTGGAAAGATAAAGTTAAAAATGTAATGCAAAAAGCATATGTCTGTGAGATGGAATCTAAGTCAGAATTAAATGCTATAAAGTGGACAGAAACATTTGAAAAATATGCAAATCTTTTTGGAAAAGATATGCAACTTCAGCAGTTAGCTGAAGATGTAAATATGATTAGTGCATATAATAGTTTAGAAGATGTAGAAGTAGATGAGAATATAGATTCATCTAGATATGAAAAAACATTAATAGAATATATGGAAATTTAGTTTTTAGAGAGCGTTTAAAATAGGAGTATTAGAAATTCTGTGTCAATCCAGTAGAATAACAACTACATAAGTAATGACATATGAATATCAAGATAAATGCCCAAGCAATTCTCCAACAGGTACAAGATGGTAAAGTACTTACTGGAAAAGATGGTGCGTTAGCACCACTCATTAAACAGCTCACAGAAGTTACACTTCAGGCAGAGCTAGATTTCATCTAGCTTAATACCTATAAAAGAGAGGTAAAAAAGAGATATTAGGACTATATTTCAATGAGAGTGAAGGTGTTAAATTTTGGCTACAGGTTCTTACTGACTTGCAAAATATTTTTATTGCTTTTGTTGATGGGCTAAAGGGCTTTCTTGAAGCTATTAATGCTGTTTTCCCAGACACTGAGGTACAAAACTTTGCATAGTCCACCAAATATGCAATAGTGTTAAATATATTGCTTCTAAGTATTAAAAAATATCTACAGGCGAGCTAAAAAGTGTCAATCAGAGTCTCACAATTCAATTTTTTACATAATTACAGGTTCGGCATTTGGATTAAATTCTTCAAAATCTATTACAATTCTATTTAACATTTTTTTTGTATTTTCAATTTTAATTGCATAATTATCAAATATGTACTTTGACGCTTGGAATGTATCTCCTAACTCTTTATAAATTAGTAGACGTCCATCAATATGTTTATTAATAACATTAAAAAGTTCTTGTAGTTCAGATTTGCTCACCATATGGCGCATCATAGCTTTAAACATTTTATTTCGTTCTTTAATTGGTAAGCTATAGTCCATCTCTGTACCAATACGCTTTATATCAATTCTAGTTAAGTTTACACCACTAATTGCTGGTGCTAAAAGTTTTTTTAGAAGCTCCTCTACAAAATTAGGAATATCTTCATCGTCAGCATTTTCAGCATCAAGTTCATCTTCACCACGATCATTTGTTGCACATCTATCCATAACGAACTTATCAAACTCATTTTTTAACTCTTCTATACCTGCTTTATCTAAACTCATTTAAATCTCCTTATTATCGTTTTTAAACCATTCTTTACAATCTATTTTAATCATCTCTTTAGCCAAATCATTTCCGCCAATATAAGCGCATTTATTTTCAGAATTTACCTCAAAAAATGAATGAGCCTTTTTTGGCAAGCTTACACTGTCTGATAAATATATTGGATATTTTGAAAATGTAATAAATTCATCATGTTCACTCTTTCCTAGATTAGTTGCATTTATAAGCATATCGGCATCTGCACTATAGGCTATGTTTTTTTCATATCTATCTATGTCAACTTTAATATTTTCTAAATACTCGCGCATTTGTTCAAGCATTTGCATAGCGCTCTCAATTCTATCATGCAAAAGTACAATATCTTCTACATTTGTATCTTTTAAATTCATTAAAATTGATTTAGCTAAGGAACCACTTCCTAATATTATTATCTTTTTAGAATTTTTATTTCTTAATATGTTAGCGTAGGCTTTTCCTACTGTAATGTAACCATGTAGTTTTTTATCTTTGATGCTTATAGTGTCAATAAAACCACAAAATTTTGCTTCATCACTTAGTATATCCATCTGCTCATAAGCACTTTTTACATACTCTGAACCTAAGTTTACGGCATTTATTTTTGAGTTCTTTAGTCCAGCAATCGTAAAATAAATGTCATCTTCTCTTATATTCATTGGAATATATGCAGCATCTACACCAAGCTCTAAAAAGCAATCAGATACTATTTGAGCCTTTTTTAGATTAGAAGCTAAATCAGCTAGCAAGCCAAAAAGTTTTGTATTCTTTTCAATTACTTTTGCAATCATCTTAATCCCCAAAGTTCTTTTGCTTCATCTTCTTCAACACGACAACGTTCACAAGTAACTTCACCACCACGATATGTAAAGTAGTTTTCACACTCGTTACATTTTCTAATTGTAAATTTTGCCAAGTTTTCAATTTTTGCATTGAAAAAGTTTTCTATTTTAAACGTATTTTTTAGTGTTATTGAATTTGGTTCACAAACATCATGACAGGCTGTACATTTAATACATAATCCAGCATCAAAATCAATACGTGAATTTTTATAGTCACTTGTGAGTGCTTTTGTTGGACAAATTCTATAGCACATTTGACAGTTTGTACATGTATCTAGGTCTATGTTCTTCTCAGACATAAAACTTATCTCTTTGGCTTCTATTATATGAAAAGTTTCTGGTGCTGTTACACGTTTTAGTGCTGTAAATAAGATTTTTCTGCTATCTTGTAAGTTTTTTGAGCGCATTGCAGCAGTATCAACATTACTTAATGAGTGCTCTTTTGCTTCAACGGTCTCAATTTCAATAGCACGATCAAAATTTTGTTTTTGTTTTCCTACACCACTTAGAGAGAAGTTATTTAAAAACTCTCTTCTATTTGGTTCACTCTCTTCTTTAGTTTCTTCTTTTATTGTAAAGTCAAGTTTAACTCTACTATCTTTTTGCATAGCTTCAAGTATATAATTTACTTCATCACTATTTTTTTGAATTTGAGGCTTAAGGGTGTGTGCCAACTCGCAATTTGAGCAGTGTGACATATCAAATATAATATCACCTTTCATTAATGTTAATGAGAATAAATTTTCTGCACTTATTGCACTAATGCAGGGGACATTGTTTTTGCAGCTGATAATATTTTTTTCGCTAGATACAAAGTCAAAGAAAAACTCAGTAGATGAAAAATTATCAGCAACTAACGCTTCACTTGGACAGATTCCATTACAACCACTACATCCAACACATTTTGATAACATAAGTGTTGGTAGTGTTGCATCTATGGCAATTGCTTCTGTTGGACAAATATCTTTACATTTTGTACAGGTAGAGTTTTTTGTAACTGCTCTAACACATGCATGGTTCTTTAAAGCTATCAAAGTTTATTAAACCGCTTTAGCCGTTTGGCTTAAATATTCATTATCACTTAATAAAAATTCTATTGCCATATCTGTGGCATCATGATATAGTGGAGTTCTAGATTCATATTTTGCACTTATTAAATACATTGGAACCCATTGTAATAGATGCTTATTTAAAAACTCTTTTTGTAAAGCTATGATGTCATCAACATTATCATCACCTGCTTCTATAGCTTTTATTTGTGCCTCAACAAGAGTATGCATAAACTCTAACTCAATTGCAATATGATCTGGTGCTACAACGCGTGCTTTTTCAAAGTCAACAACAAAGTTATAAGCTGAGTAGTAATCTGTTACAGGATTTGCTCCACCAGTTTCAATCATCTGGTCATCACGAACGTAAAAACCCTCATATGGAGTTAAATGTAATAAAGAGATATTTACAAAGTCAACATTTATGTGTTCATTTAAAAGAGTTGCCGCATCTAGTTCATTAAATAAATCCCACTCTTTTAAACTCGGAAAAAACTCTAACATAGTAGCATCATTTTTTAGTCTATCTATAAATTCAACATCTAGTTCTTGTAGTAGTATGCGTGAAAGTAGCGCATAAAGGTTACTTCGTGAGCGTTCTTGCTCCATATGCAAATCCTTGTATGGTAAATTAATACGCGATTATAGCTTTTAGTGCTTAATGTTTGTATAATCACCTATGTCAAAAACAAAATTTTTTTCAATTTTTATAGTATTTTTATTTATGGGTTTTTTTTTATTTTATAAACAGTTATTAGTGTTTTATTCATCTTTGTTTATTGAGACAGGGTATCAAAAGAGTACTGATGCTGTTATTTTGTTACGTGGCAATATTAAGTCTATTGCTTTAAAAGCTAAAGATATTTCTGCTAAAAATTATTTTATAATTGATGAAAAACCAATATCTGAAAAATATTTAGATATGTTTTTAAGTGAAGCACAGAGGAAAAAGATTATTTTAAATGAACATAATATTGATGCAGAGATTTTGAATAGTTTTTCAGCAGTTAATAGATTTGATGAAGCTTTAGAGGTTATAAAAATTCTAAAAGAAAATAATTTTTCTCATATTGTTTTAGTTGGTGGTACGCTTAGTTCAAAACGGACAAAGCTTGTATTTGAATATATGTTAAATAGGAGTGGCTTTTCTAATGTTAAAGTAGATTATGTGTGTACAACTACTATACCTGTTGATTGGTATAGAAAGGAATCTTATTTAATTGCTCATTTTGTAGAACCATTTATGTGGCTCTTTTATTTAGGTATGCTAAATAGATATTGATGTACAATCACGTAATAATTTTTTAGGGAATAGTAAATGGAATTTTTATTAAATACAAATATACAGTTTTATATTTTAGCTTACATGGTTGGTGGAATTCCTTTTGGTCTTTTACTGGCAAAAATATATGCTAGTGTAAATATTTTAGAAGAGGGTAGTGGGAGTATCGGCGCAACAAATGTATTAAGAGCTATTAAAGATAAAGATCCAGTACTTGCTAAAAAGCTATCTATTATGACTTTAGTATTTGATGCTCTTAAGGGTGTTTTTGTACTACTTGTTGCACAAGCACTAGGTTTGAGTGAATCTGTTCTTTGGGCAATTGCAGTTTTATCAGTAGTTGGTCACTGTTTTAGCCCATTTTTGAAATTTGAAGGTGGAAAAGGTGTTGCAACTGGAATGGGTGTTAGTTTTTATATGCTTCCTATTGAAACACTTATTGGTATAGTTGTATGGTTTATTTTTGCAAAAACTGTTAGAATATCTTCTCTTTCTTCAATGGGAGGATTGGTAGCTGTACTTACCTCTTTTTATATAATTCAGCCAAATGCTGTACACGCTCCAATGATTTTAATAGCCTTTTTTATTTTTTATAAACATATTCCAAATTTTATTCGTCTCATTAAAGGTGAAGAAAAAAGAGTTGTATGAAAATACATATTGAAGAGTTAGAGTTTAAGTGCATAATTGGTATTTTAGAACATGAACGCAAGAGTAGTCAAAAAGTTATTGTTAGTGCTAATTTAGAGTACGAATATAGTAGTGGAGTTTTCGTAGATTATGCGCAGATTAGTGATTTAATAATTAATAATATGCAAAAAGAAAAATTTGAGTTACTTGAAGATGCAATAGAGAGTCTTAGTGAGGTGATACATCAAAATTTTTCATTAGTGACTGAGTTATATTTGAAAATTACTAAACCAGATATTATGAAAAACTCAAAAGTTTCCTTAAGTGAAAATTATACTTTCCTTTAAGTTTTTTGAAAATAACTTTAAAATTTTCTAAAACTGTGCTATAATTCGCCAAATATTTATAAAGAGGCTATTAATGAGAATTCTGATTATTGAAGATGAGGTCACTCTAAACAAAATGCTTGCAGAAGGCTTAAAAGAGTTTGGTTATCAAAGTGACGTTGTCGAAACTGTAAAAGATGGTGAGTATTATCTTGACATTAGAAATTATGATTTAGTTCTTATGGATTGGATGCTACCAGATGGTGATGGCGTAGAGCTTATTGAAACGATAAAAAGTAAATCACCAAAAACTATAGTGGTAGTACTCTCAGCACGTGATGATAAAGAGAGTGAAATTGAAGCACTTAGAATGGGTGCAGATGATTATATTAGAAAACCATTTGATTTTGATGTTTTAATAGCTAGACTTGAAGCACGCCTACGTTTTGGTGGAAGTAACATTATTGAAATTGAAGAGTTAACGATAAATCCTGAAGAAGAAAAAATTATCTATCAAGAAAAAGATATTGAGCTTAAGGGTAAACCTTTTGAAGTTTTAACACATTTAGCACGTCATCGTGATCAGATTGTTTCAAAAGAACAGCTCCTTGATGCTATTTGGGAAGAACCTGAACTTGTAACTCCAAATGTAATTGAAGTTGCAATTAATCAAATTCGTCAAAAGATGGATAAACCATTGGGTATAACTACAATTGAGACTGTTCGTCGTCGTGGTTATCGTTTCTGTTTTCCAAAAGATGTATAAATAGATAATTTTTATGTATTAGTATTAAAGGCATTGAGTCTTAAATGCCTTTATATTTCATATATTGGATGATATTTTTTGAGCATTTTATTTTCAAAAAAAAGTATAAGAAATAGATTCCTACTTCAACTTTTCATAGCCTCAACGGCACTTATTGTAATCTTTTCATTTCTTCTGTACTCATATATTAAGCAATCAATTTATGAAGAGAGAAAAGAAGAGGTTGTATTACTAGCTAAACACATTATAAACAACGAAGCCCTAGATGGTACAGTTATTCAAGATACAGATATTTTACTTGGTGTGAGTGTAGAGATGATTTCAATGAAAATCAAAGTTACTAAGCCTATATTTAGAGATATTGTATTAGATGATAGATATTTTATTGTACTTATTTATCCCTATGAACTTAGTGAGGATAATTATATAAAAATTACTAAAGATATAACAAATACAAAAAATTTATTGAGCAAAATTTTAAATCATATTTTAGTAATTAATTGGATAGCACTTTTTATGATACTACTTTATGCTGTTATACTATCAAGAATGCTAATTAAACCAATTGCAGCGCTGGCTACTCGTCTTTCAAATATGAATGAGAATTTTATTACGCCTATAAAAATTGATACGCTCCCTGTTGAATTTTATCCTTTAGGTGATGGAATTAATAAGCTTATTTATAGAATACAAACTTTTGTAAAGTATCAAAAAGAGCTTTTTATTGGCACTGCTCATGAACTTAAGACTCCACTTGCTGTCATGAAATTAAAAAATCAAGTTACTGCTATAAAAAGAAGAGAACCTGAAGAGTATTTGGATGCTTTAAAAATATCTAATAGTTCAATTGATGAGATGAATAAAATTATTAGTGATATATTAAATATTGGTCGTCAAGAGAGTGCTCAGTTTGAAAAACCTACTAAGATAGATGTTATTGAATATTTAAAAAGAAAAGGAAAAGACTTTAATCTTTTAGCATTAAGTGAAAATAAAACTTTAGAGTTAGACTTTGAAGCAAAAAGTTTTAATGCTACAATACAATTGAGTCTGTTAAATCAGATAATGCAAAATTTTTTACAAAATGCTATAAAATTTACAGAAGAGAATAAAAAGATAATTTTTAGTGCAAAAAAGTCAAAAAGAGATGGAATGTTATTAATAGAGGTGATAGATGAGGGAGTTGGAATTGATGAAAATATTGATATTTTTGCACCATTTACACGTACTGGAGATAAGTCAGGAGTAGGTTTAGGACTATTTTTAGCAAAAAGTGCTGCTGATGCGATGGGTGCAAAAATTTATATAAAAAATCGTAAAAATGCTCAGGGTACAGTAGCTTCTTTAGAGCTTGGAGCAGAGCTATGTTGTGATATTTCTGATGATAGATAAATTTTATATTAATTTATTATTCACTTTAAAACTTTCCTAAGCTATCGTTTGATATAAATCCACCAAAGATATAACAAGATATATAATAAAAGGTAAAATAATGGCACTAATAATTAATGACGAATGTATTGCATGCGATGCTTGCAGGGAAGAGTGTCCAACAGAAGCGATAGAAGAGGGTGATCCACTATATATTATAGATCCTGATAGATGTACAGAGTGTATCAAGGATTATGATGAACCACAATGTATCGCTGTCTGTCCGGTAGATTGTATTGAGCTTGATAAAGATAATGTAGAAACAGTTACTGAGTTGACATTTAAATACAATAAATTAAATAGTGACATAGAAGAATAGGTATTAATGGCAAAACGTACCGCAATTATTGATATAGGTTCTAATTCGGTACGTCTTTCTATTTATGAACGTACAAGTCGCTATGGTTTTCATCTTATGCATGAAGCTAAGAGTCGTGTACGGATAGGTGAAGATGCCTATGAACATGGTGGGTATCTGCAAGACGAACCACAAGAGCGAGCGATGTTTGCATTAGAGGGTTTTGCAAATTTAGCAAAAAGTCTTAAAGCTCGTAAAACTTTGTGTGTTGCTACTTCTGCACTGCGTGATGCTCCAAATTCAGCAAAATTTTTAAAACGTGTATTAAATGAAACTGATATAAAAATAAAGATTATAGATGGTTTGAAAGAAGCAGAGTTAGGTGGTATCGCATGTGCTGCATTAGTTCCTCTTGAAAGTGGTCTTACTATTGATATAGGTGGTGGTTCTACTGAGTTTGCTCTTTTTGAAAATGGAGTTGTATTGGATACTTACTCTTTGAATCTTGGTACAGTAAGATTAAAAGAACTTTTTTTTGATAATGGTGATATAAAAGGTGCTAAAGAGTATATTCGAAAGGCGTTTGAAGAACTGCCAAAATCATTTATGAAGAGAGAACTCGCTGGTATTGGTGGTACTATTCGTACGCTTTCAAAATCTATTATGAATCGTACTGAATATTCACTAGATAAGCTACACGGATTTTCTTATAAGTTAGAAGATCATCAAGCTTTTTTTGATGAAATTATAAATGCAAAAAATAGTGCAAAATTAGCTACACTAGGAATTAAAAAAGATCGTTTTGATGTTATTAAACCTGGTACTCTAATATTTAGTGAAATGTTTAAACTACTTGGTTCAAAGCGTGTTACAGCTAGTGGTGTTGGCGTTAGAGAGGGACTTTTTTTAAGCGACCTTCTACGTAGTAATGCTTTGCGTTTTCCAGCTAATTTTAATCCTAATTTGCGTAATCTACTTGATCGTTTTTGTACAGATGCAAAGTATAGTAATCAGCTTAGTTCAATTTCAAAAAAAATATATGCTATAGTGGCAGAGACTATAGGTATTAGGTTAGGGTATGAAAAACATATCGAATATGCAGCACGTCTTTCAATGCTAGGCTTACATATGCATTATAGGACTCGTCATCGCGATGGTATGCATTTAGTTTTAGGTGTTTTAGAGTTTCAATTAACTCATAAGGATATTGTCTTAATTGCTGCACTTATGAGGTATCATGAAAATAAACCTCCTGCACCTAGGTTTTTGAAAAAGTTTAAAGATTTATTACCATCTACTCAAACTGTATTAGCATTAAGTTATATAGTAACGTTAGCACAAGCTTTGCTTTATAGACGAAATAGCAGTTATGATTACGCTTTTGAGATTAGTAGTGATGGTCATCTTATTGTTTACTACTCAAATGATGGTGATGCATATTTTGCAAAAGAGCAGATAAGTTATATTGAATCTCCAATTAATTTACACGTTGAGTTTAGAAAACGAGATTAAATTATTTAGAGTCTAAGTAATTTAATTTTTAACTTCTATAATTAAATAGGTTTTGTTAAAAAGTATTTTACACTTTATATGTCTTAATGGGAGCTAATCACATTAGCCAAGAAAAATCTTTTGTAAGATTTTTAATGTTATCGCAGATGAAAGAGCAGCAAAGAGACCTGCTACTATATCATCTCCCATAACTCCTAATCCTCCTTGTACTTTTTCATCTATTTTACCGATAATTGAAGGTTTTTTAATATCAAAAAGTCTAAAGTATATAAAACTTAAGATTAAGCCGATTAATGTTCCATCTTCTAGTGTTGGATTTAGTAAATTTATGAGTTCAAGTGATTTGCCCGGAGCTAAACTAAGAGCTAACCACATACCAGCTAATTCATCTATTACAATTTTTTTATCATCATGTGATTTAGTCTGCTTTTCATAAATATCAATCTGTTTTATTGCTATTATAGATATTAAAATTGTTGCCATAAAAAGGTTTGATGGTGGTAAAAATAGTAGAATTATTACACCTAATATAAGCGCAACTACAGAGCCAACAGTTCCTGGCGCTTTTGGAGAGTAACCGCTATAAAAAAGTGTTATAAAGACAACTCTTAAGTTCATTTTATGCCTTATGTTAGTGATGTAGTTTGGTATAGTTTCATTAGTTGTATATAGAAATCTTCTTCATTATGTTTTTCTAATAGTCCATCAATTGGTAGAATATCATTATATAGTGCTTCTATATTTTTCATGCGTCCTTTAAAGTACTCTGCAAGAATAAGTGCAGAAATCTCTTTTCGTACAAGTACAGCTGGGGGCATAAGACCCATTTTAATTAGTTCTAGTATCGTGTGTGAACGATAAGTTATATGGTGATGTTGTCCATGAGGGCATGCGTAGTTACTAACTAGTGTACTACAGATATTACAATATACATATTCACTTATCATCTCTACTTCAATATCAAAACCTATAAGTGTATCAACAATTGAACGATTTGCGTCATGGTCATAATACATTCCAACACCTGAATGATTTTTTCCAAGAACTAAACGGTTGCAACCATAATTTTGTGCAACTATTGCATCTAATATGACTTCGTTATGTCCACCAAAGATATAACTATTTTCAAGTGGTACTACAATGACTCTATTTTTTGGCAGGTAGTTATTTACAAAACGCATAATAGATTTATGACGTATTTCATATGGAAGAGGCTTATCATTATATGGTTTTAGCAAGAATATAACTACTAAATCTGTCTTATCTAAAGATGTTCTTATTAATCTTTCATGTGCTCTATGAAGAGGATTAGCTGCCATCATAATTGCGGTTGTATGTTTAGCATTTATCTTCTGTTTTGCCTCTTTAATTCGCTTAATATTCTCTTTAACGCTATTTGCAAAAATATCAAATTTACCAGCAACTGCTAATTTTCCAAGTCTTTTAAATGTTGCATCAACACAGTCAAATGTTAAATCATCTGTTCCATAGATATGACGAAGTCTCTCTTGCGGGTCAATTTCAAAAATTTCTTCAACATTAATTTCACCAATTTTTCCAGTAGCTGAAACAATACTTAATTTATCACCAGACTTTGTATCATTTAAAACTTTTTGATTCTGTTTCCCACTAGGGGCAAGCAAGAAAGGAAAAGGAAATGTTTTTGAGTTATAGATTTGATTTTTATATACAGATTCTGACTCTTTTTTATTTAAAAGTTTATTTATAGGCTTTAATATACCGTTATTAGCAAGTTCTAGAGCAGAGGCAGCTTCTACGTCTATGAAGAGAGTTTTATTTTTTACGTGCGATGCCATATTTTTTACGTTTCTCCCAGAGGCTTTTACGTGATATTCCTAATTTTTTAGAAAGTTCAGTATCAGGATATTTATGTTGATAATTTAGCACAATATACTTTACATAATCTTCAATTTGTAAAATATCTCCTTGATTAAATACACTATTTTGGCTAGTTAATTCTAAGGACTTTATTCCATAGTCTGTATCTAGCATACCGCTAGTACATATAATAATATTTTTATTATATGCAACTTCGTCAATAAAAGTTTGACGCTCAGTTGGTTTAAGTAGGTGAAAATCAACTGCATATATTAGATTGTTTTCATTAACAGCACGAATTACATCTGGTGTATCTTCATCAGCAAATGAAAAGAAAAGAAGAGTTTTACCCATTTTTCTTGCTCTTTCATAGGCATAGGCATCTGAGTGACGTTGATAGTTTGTAGCTATTAAAAGTGGTAAATCTAGATGTGTATCTGCTTCATGTAAAACAGATTTTAAAGAGTGCGTAACGTAACTATCATATGAACGTTTTAGACGTTTCATTTGCTCATATTCTTGATGATGAAAAATTTTTCTTGTTAACTCTTCAATCATAAATGGTTTTAAGATGTAATCTTTAGCACCAGCTTCAAGTGGCAAAGATACAGTGTCACTACTTACGTAGGAGACCATCAAAATTAAAACTACCTGTTTGTATGTCTCAATAATTGGATAAAAATCTTGTCCTGTTATACTAGTTGAAAGTAAAACTACATCATAATTTTTATTTTTTAATGCGTCATTTGTTGTTGTAACTACATCACAGGTATTTCCAAGTTCAGTAAGTTTTGCCGCAATACTTTGTGCTAAATATATCTCATTTTCTATTATCAATACTCTCATTTATTTCGTCCAATCAAAATATTTTAACGTTGCTATGCTCTGCACACCTACACCTTCTTTACGTCCAATAAACCCAAGTTTTTCTGTTGTTGTCGCTTTTACATTCATCTTATGTTTAGCAACTCCTAGTAATAAAGCTAAATTATTACGGATTTTATTTTTATATTGCTCCAATCTCGGAACTTGTGCTAAGATGGTAATGTCTGCATTTATGATTTTAAAACCTCTTTCATTTATTAATTTAACTATTTTAGTCAGTAATATTGTAGAATCAATATTTTTATATTGTTCACTAGAATCTGGGAACAGTGTTCCAATGTCTCCCATTGCACTTGCCCCTAAAAGTGCATCAATGAGTGAGTGAATTACAACATCTCCGTCAGAATAGGCTTTAAAGCCATAATTAACATCTATATCTATCCCACCAAGTACCATTTTCTTATTTGTCTCAAAACTATGGACATCAAAGCCAGTTCCACATAGATTCACATCTTCAGGTGCATTTAGGCATTTCATATGTTCTAAATCTGACATATATGTGAGTTTATGCGCTTTATTATCACCTTGAATAAATTCTCTTGTTCCACCATTTGCAACAATTGCGCTACTTTCATCTGTATAATGTATGTCTGAGTTTAAAGCACTCTTTAAAATTTTTGTATTTGAAAGTTGAGGTGTTTGAATACGTTTTAGACTCTTTCGCTCAATTGTAACACCATTTTGCACTACTGTATCATTTACATTTATGAATGGAACAATACAATCTGCATTTTTCTTTGAATTAATAAGTTTTTTTATTAAATTATCATTAACACAACATCTCGCAATGTCACTCACTAAAACATAATGAGTATTAACATGTTTAAGAGCATTTTGTAGTGAAGCTTGTCTTGTATCTCCACCTATAACTAACGTGTGTTCTGTGAAAAGTTTCATGTAGTCAATTTCATTAACACTTGCGGTAATGATTATTTGATTAAAATTGTAACTTTTAGTAAACCTTCTGGTTACAAATTGCCAAAGTGGTTCATCATTAATTCTTAACCATTGTTTCTTTACGGGCATATCAAAACGGCTTGAACTACCAGCTGATAGTAGTATTAGCGTTAAATCAGACAAAAATACTCCTAAATTTATGAAAGTGTTACAAAATTATACACTCTCCAAGCTTAGTTTAATTTTTTTATCGATATATTTCGCCTATATTTATAAGAACCAAAGGTTTAAACATGAGAAAAGATTGGCTTGTAAAAAGAGAAAGAGATTCTGTTCGTACTCAAATGTATTATGCAAAACAGGGCATTATTACAGAAGAGATGAACTATGTGGCAGAACTTGAAAAGTTAGAACCTGAACTTATTCGTTCAGAAGTTGCACGTGGTCGTATGATAATTCCAGCAAATGTTAATCATGAAGCATTAGAACCTATGGCAATTGGAATTGCAGCAACATGTAAGATAAATGCCAACATTGGTTCATCTGCATTAGCAAGTGAAATTGATGGTGAAGTTGAAAAGATTGAAGTTAGTCAGAAATATAGAGCTGATACTGCTATGGATCTCTCAACTGGTGGTGATTTAGATGAGATTAGAAAAGCTGTAATTTACAATAGCAAGATTCCAATTGGAACAGTGCCAATTTATCAGATTTTGCATGATGTAGACAATAAGATTGAAAACCTCACAATTGAGAAAATGTTAGAAGTACTAGAACGTCAAGCACAACAAGGCGTGAGTTATTTTACTATTCATGCAGGTTTTTTACTTGAAGCTATGCCATCGATTGCAAAACGTAAGATGGGAATTGTAAGTCGTGGTGGTTCACTAATGGCAGCATGGATGATGCATTATCATAAAGAGAATCCATTTTATAGTGCTTATGATGAAATTTTAGATATTTGTAGAAAATATGATGTTTCACTTTCACTTGGTGATAGTCTTCGTCCTGGATGTCTAGCAGATGCTAGTGATGAAGCACAATTGGGTGAACTTAAAATTTTAGGTGAACTTACTCTTCGTGCATGGGAAAAAGATGTTCAAGTAATGATTGAAGGTCCAGGTCATGTTCCACTAAATCAGATTGAGAGAAATATGAAAATTCAGCGTGAATATTGTCATGAGGCACCTTTTTATATTTTAGGACCATTAGTTACTGATATTGCAGCTGGATATGATCATATCTCTAGTGCAATTGGTGCGGCAGTTGGTGGATGGCATGGGGCTTCAATGTTATGTTATGTTACACCAAAAGAGCATCTTGGACTTCCAAATGCAGAAGATGTTAGAAATGGAATTATTGCTTATAAAATTGCAGCTCATGCTGCAGATATTGCACGTGGACGAAAGGGTGCACGTGATATTGACGATGAAATGAGCGATGCAAGATATTCATTTGATTGGACTAAACAGTTTGAACTTTCGCTTGACCCTGAACGCGCTCGTGAGTATCATGATGAAACGTTACCTCAAGATGTATTTAAAGAGGCAGAATTTTGTTCAATGTGTGGACCAAAATTTTGTAGCTATAAAATTTCTCAAGACATTATGGACAATCCAGAAGAAATAGTAGCACTTGCACAAAATGCTAGTTAAATAAATTTATAAAGGAAGAAATTATGATAACAGAAAATATAGTAAAAGAGGCACTTAGTAAAGTTACGTATCCTGGATTTACAAAAGATATAGTTACATTTAATTTTGTAAAAGATATAAAAATTGAGGGAGAAGCAGTTACAGTAACTATTGATATAACTTCAAGTGCACCAGAAGTTGCAAAACAGATTCAAGATGAGGCAATAGCAGAACTTATGCGTGCAGGTATTGATGATGCAAATATTGTTATTAATGCTCCACAAGTACCGCGTGAGACATCATCTCGCGGAAAAAACTTAGCACCACATGTTAAGAACTTTGTAATGGTAAGTTCAGGTAAGGGTGGGGTTGGTAAATCTACAACTTCAGTTAACTTAGCTGTAGCACTTGCTATGCAGGGTAAAAAAGTTGGACTACTTGATGCTGATATTTATGGACCGAATATTCCTCGTATGATGGGAATAGAGACAATAAAACCAAATGTTGTTGGAAATAAAGTTGAACCTATTAAAGCATATGGTGTTCAAGTTATGAGTATGGGTAGTCTTATGGAAGAGGGGCAATCGTTAATTTGGCGTGGTGCTATGATTATGAAAGCGATAGAACAGTTTTTACGCGATATTCTTTGGGAAGATATTGATGTGCTTGTTATTGACATGCCTCCTGGAACTGGTGATGCACAACTTACACTTGCTCAAAGTGTTCCTGTAACTGTCGGTGTTACAGTCACTACTCCTCAAAATGTTGCACTTGATGATACAAAAAGAAGTTTAGATATGTTTAAAAAACTTCACATTCCAATTGCTGGAATTGTGGAAAATATGAGTGGATTTATCTGTCCTGAAACTGGTAAGGAGTATGATATTTTTGGTAAAGGAACAACTGGGACATTAGCTAATGAATTTGATACCACGGTAATGGTAGAAATTCCAATTGAACCAGAAATTAGAATCGGTGGAGATACAGGTAAACCTGTTGTTTATAATTCACCAGAATCAGAGACTGCAAAAAGATATTTAAGTGGAGCGGATGATTTATGGAAAGCAATTGAAAAAGTAAATGCTGAGGGTGGTTCATCAAATGAGGGGATTCAGCCTACAACACCTCCTGGTGTATCAGCATGTTCAACAGCAGCGCCACAAGATAGTAATACTTCACATGGTGGTGGAAGCTGTGGTTGTCACTAGATTAAAGTAATTATATATAGTTTTTTGATATGATTATAATTGATAAAAGTTAATTGTTAAGGTAAGTGATGACAAAAAAAGTTTTGTTGCTTCAAGAAGATAAAGATACATTACAAAAGTTGCAACATAACCTTTTAAAAAATATAGATTACGAGCTAATCACAACTGATGATTGTGATGAAGTTCGGTTTTTAATTAATAAATATGATTTTTATGCAACTATAGTCGATATTAAGGTTATAGGTACAAGACGTTCAGAACTCATAGATCAGCTTATAGAAAAAAATATACCAGTAATACTGCTTACAGATTCTGAAGATATAACACTTAAAGATTCAATAATTACAAAAAATATTGTCTCCTATATTGTAAATCAAACAGATGAAGATATTACTTATGCGTGTTGGCTTTTAGATAGATTAGATAAAAATAGACTTAGCAAAATTTTGATTGTTGAAGATTCAATGGTTTATAGAAAGATGATAAGTAGGATTTTGTCTCCACATCTTTTTAAAATTTTTCAAGCAAAAGATGGTGTTGAAGCCTTAGATTTTTTAAGAGAAAATCCAGATATTAAAGTTGTTTTAACAGATTATAATATGCCAGATATGGATGGACTTGAATTAACGCGTGAAATTAGAAAACATTTTAAACGTACTAAACTTTCAATTATCGTTGTATCAGCAGAAGAGAGTGGTTTAGTCTCATCTCGTTTTTTAAAGTATGGTGCTAATGATTATATTCGTAAACCATTCACTTTAGAGGAGTTCTACTCTAGGATATATCTTAACCTAGATAATGTTGAACTAATTGAAGCTTCTGCAATTAAAATGGAAAAGATTAGCTCTATAACAAAAGAGTTAAATGAGTTAAATAGTACATTAGAGAGTAGAGTTCAAGAAGAGTTAGATAAAAATGCTGATAATACTAGTAGAATGAGAAAAGATCTTGAAATAATTAATCAGTATGTAATGGCATTGAGAACTGATTCTGATGGTGTAATTACTGATGTGAGTGATGCTTATTGTGAAGTTTGTGAATATAGTGCGCAAGAGTTAATAGGTAGTACTAACTCTATTTTACGTCATCCAGAGACTACAGATGAGCAAATACATGAACTTTGGCAGACAATAAAAAGTGGACAAAAGTATGTTGGTGAATTTAGAAATCGTAAAAAGGGTGGTGCAGCATTTTGGTTAGTATCTACTATAATGCCTGAATTTTCAAAGGATGGAAAAATTTGTGCATATAGTGCAATATATCAAGATATTACTCAGGTTAAAAAAGTAGAAGAGCAACAAAATCAATTAATTCAGCAATCAAAACAGGCTGTAATGGGTGAAATGATTGGTATGATTGCTCATCAGTGGAGACAGCCACTTGCTACAATTAGTGCAATTGCTGGAAATATATCTATTGGAATTGAGCTAGGAACTATTAAAAATGAGCAGACTAAGGAGTCTATGAAAAAAATTAATGATTTTTCAAAATATTTATCAAGGACTATAAATGATTTCCGAAATTTCTTTAAACCAAATAAAGAGATTGAAGTTGCTAGTCTCTCTTCATTAATTGAAGAGACATTAGAATTCACTGAACATATGTTAATGACTAATGGTGTAGAAGTATTTAAAGACTACAATACAGATGTATCTATAAGTGTTTTTAGAAGTGAAACTGTTCAAGTTTTAATTAACATTATAAAAAATGCACAAGATGCAATGGTTGATAATGAGATTGAAGATAAAGAACTTTATATTAAAACATATGATGATGCAGATTATGCGTATATTGAGATAAAAGATAATGGTGGAGGTATTTCAAGTGATATAATAGATAAAATATTTGATCCATATTTTAGCACAAAGTCAAAAAATGGCACGGGTTTGGGACTTTATATGAGCAAAACAATAGTTGAAGATCATTTGAGAGGTCGTTTGAGTGCAAGAAGTGAGGATGATAAGTCAATCTTTAAAATTGATCTTCCGTTATAATATCCTCTATAGTAATATCTGTATTACATTCTTTTGAGAGTATCATAAGTAGATGAAAAGTAGCTAAAATAGGTACACTTATATATATTAAATTTGGCTCAAAGTATTTTAAAAGCCATAGTGGTAAAATTGCAAATGCTAAGATTAAACCTACATACTCAGATATTTTTTCATTTATATAGTTACGGGAAAATAAAACAACTACCATGGATAGTGCATAAAGTGGGAGATATAGTAGTGGAAGCAAAATTAAAACTACAATCCACTCATCAACACTTTTATCGTAATAAAGGTTATATATTGCAAGAAGAGCAAAAATAGTACTATTAACTAAAAGTGCTGCTGCTTGTAGGTTCGAGAGCTTTTGAGCTAGACAAGAGAGCTTCACTATTTCTTCAGATATGCTTTTATTATTTTTTGCTCTTTAATTGGACGATTATTAAAAGAGGCTACAGGTTCTGCTTCCATTTTTTTAATAACCTCATAACCTTTTGTTACGTAACCAAAAATAGAGTGATGTCCATTTAGCCATGGCGTAGGTACAGTCGTTATGAAAAACTGACTACCATTTGTATGTGGACCAGCATTTGCCATTGCTAAGATACCAGCTTTATCAAAAGTTACATTAGGTGCAAACTCATCTTTAAAAGGTTTACCCCAAATAGACTCTCCTCCACGACCAGTTCCTGTAGGATCTCCACCTTGAATCATAAATTGTTTAATTATACGATGAAAAATTAGTCCGTTATAGTAACCATTTTTTACATGTGTTACAAAGTTCTCAACAGTTTTTGGTGCATATTCTGGTTTTAAAGTAAGTTCAAACTCTCCTGCTGTGGTTTGCATAACCACTATAGGGTCACTAGTTTTTGTAGCATTTAGTACAATTAATGTGCTAAATAATAGAGCAAATATCTTTTTCATTACTATATATCCTTAACTTTTTTGAAAATTATACTAGAATTATACATATGAAACAATTTGATTCCTTTTTAAAACTGTTAAATAATTACAAAATAAAAAATGATGATATAGAAGTACTACATGAATTGAGAGTTAGCAGTAGAAAATTATCATCAGTTTTGAAGAAAAAGAGCATGCTTGCTAGGAAGTTAAAGACTCTTAGAAAGTTAAGTAATGAAATTAGAGATTTAGATGTTCTTAAAGATGAGTTTTTTACTAGTTTAACAGATAATCAGAAAAAAAAACTTTTAAAGTATGGGTTAGATGATTACATAAAAAATAAGAAAGATATTTTAAAGTTTGAATTTTTACTATTTTTACGTTCTATTAAATGGGTTGAAGCTTCTATTAAACTATCTAAAAAAAATATTGATGAAGCAGTAGAAATAGATAATTTGGAGACACCATCACAAGAGAGTAATGAGTTACATAAGTTTAGAATCAATGTAAAAAAATTACGCTATAGATTAGAACATATTGCTCAAGAAGAGAATAAAAATATAACTTTTCTTAAAAAAATGCAAAATTTAAGTGGTAAGATACATGATCTTGATGTTGCGTTAAGATTTTTAGAAGATTTTTTAGATGAAAATAAATTCATTGAATTTTCTAAAATATGTGATACAAAGCGTAAAAAATTATATGATAAGCTATTAATAGTACTAAGCTCCTATCAAGAGCTAAAATCTGCATAAATAGGGAGATGATCTGAATAGCCTTTTAATAGATGATGATACGGCTGTTTACGTGAGATTTGCCAACGATTTATTGTACGACGATAAAAAAGCCAATTTGGTGCAAAATGGTTGAAACTATTTTTTTTATATTCAATACCTTTACTATCTGCAAGGGTTTTAGGAATTATCATATTATCGAGACTGCCTCTATTTGAGTGGTATATATGACTCCATCTATCTTTTTTATCAAGCTCTAGCCATAAATTATAGAGCAACTGGTTATTTTTTTGAGATGTAAATGTTCTCCAATCAACAACTTTTTTACCATTTATGGTTTTTAGAATATGATTAATTCCAGTAATTCCATTAGTATCGTTTAGTCTACGCTTTTTTTTGAAAGTTTTAAATTCATTGTAATTTGAGTTAAAGTCACCAAGTAGAATATATTCACTACTGTTTTTTAGAGTATCAAGACGTTTTTTTAAAATACGTGCTGATAATATTCTATTACTCTCTGCACCAGCCTTAGATTTCCAATGGTTTACAAAAAGTATTAAAGTCTGATATTTTATTTTTATATGTACCTCTAAGATATTTCTATAACCAAATTTATCTATTTCTAATTCATTATAAAAACTGATTTTATATTTTGAAAGAATAGCATTTTTTACACTGCTATTCTTTTTATCTGCTATTACAAAGTAACGATAATTTAAATGTTTTCTTAAATCCTTTAAAGCTGTTATAGATTCTATCTCTTGTAAGGCTATGATGTCTGCATTAATAGCTTTTATAACTTTTGCAATATTTTTTATTTTGAGGTTGTATGCCTCTTTATTCCAACCATATGCAGTGTTTGGAATATACTCTTTATATTCATGACCATCATATTTTAAATCAAAAAGATTCTCAACATTGTAAGATGCAATGCGAAAATTTAATGCGTGAGCAAAAAATAGAGATATTAAAAAGAGAATTAATATTTTCAGATTATTCCATTTAAACGTAAAAGTGCGTTACTATCTGGTTCTCTACCTAAGAACTTTTTAAATAAATCTTGCATACTACTACTACCGCCAGTAAAGAGAATATTAGTTAAATATGAATTAGTAATATCTTTGTCAAAAATACATTTATCGGTAAATGTAAAAAATGCATCGGCACTTAAAACTTCTGCCCATTTGTAGCTGTAGTATCCAGCTGCGTAACCACCACTAAATATGTGAGCAAATCCATTTTGAAATTTATTATAACTAGGTGGTGTAAGCATCTCTTGTGAAGCTCTAATTTTATTGAGAAGATCTTGAATTTGAGTACCTTTATGAGCTTTGTTATGTAGTTCAAAATCGAATAGAGAAAATTCAACTTGACGCATCATCTGCATTGCTGATTGAAAGTTTTTAGCTTTAACTAACTTTTCAATCATTTTATCGCTTAATACTTCTGATGTCTCAATGTGTGAAGCAAACATTTTAAGTACTTGTGGCTCATACGCAAAATTTTCTAAAAATTGTGACGGAAACTCAACTGCGTCCCATTCAACACCATGAACACCACTTACGCTATTTTCACTGATTTGACTTAACATATGGTGAAGTGCATGACCCATTTCGTGAAATAGTGTAACAACATCATCATGTCTTAATAGAGAAGGATTTTTATCACTAGAGGCAGGGAAGTTACAAACAATGAATGCAGATGCTAAATGTTCTTTGCTATGTTCATCAACACAATGGCTTTGCCAATTGTGCATCCACGCACCACCTTGTTTATCTTTACGTGCTTCTAAGTCAAGGTAAAGTCTTGCTTTGAGAGCGTTATTAAGATACAAATCATAAGCTTGTGCTTTTTCATCCCAAGTATTAACTTCAACTTTTTTAAACTCTAAATTAAACATATTTTTTAGAAAATTAAAAAGCCCATTTACTACTGAATTTTTTTCAAAATATGGGCGATATAGCTCTTCATCTAAATCATAATTTTTTTTCTTTAAAATTTCACTATAGAATCCACTGTCATAACTTTGCATCTCTTTTATACCATCTTCATAAGCCATCTCTTTTAATTTAAATAGTTCATGTTGTGCTTGAGATTTGGCTTTTGTTGATAAATCACGTAAAAATTTTAAAACAGATGAGACATCAGGGGACATTTTAGTAGCAAGTGAATATGCACTGTAACTTTCAAACCCTAAAATATGTGCCATCTCTTGGCGAAGAGCTAAAAGTTCATCGATGATGACAGCATTTTGTGGAGCTCTTGTTGAGTAAGCACGGTAAAGCTCTTCACGAATGGCTCTATTTGAACCATAAGTCATATATGAGATGTATGATGGCATTTGTAGAGTAAATCTGTAAACTGTTTTACCATTAATCTCTATCTTTGCAGTTTCAATATCATTTTTAGGTAGACCATTTATATCTGCTTCATTGTCAATAATTAGCTCATAAGCATTTGTCGCATTAAGCAGATTTTGAGAAAAATCATTACTGATTTCACTTTTTCGTAGATTAATCTCTTTTAGTCTATCTTTCTTCTCTTCGCTAAGTCCAGCACCATTTAGTTCAAACCCTTGTATTAGAAGATTAAGTGAACGTTTTTGAGAATCAGAAAGTGCATTGTATTCACTTTTTTTTATATCCTTAAATGCTTCATACAGTCGCTCATCTTGTCCAATATCTGTTGAGTATACACTAAGTAATGGCAAACTTTCTGAATATATTTTTTGAGTAAGTTCTGAATTTTTTACAGAGTTTAAATGTGAAATAGGTGTAAAAAATTGCTCTAATTTTTCATCCAACATCGTAAAAGGACGTACAAAGCTCTCATATGTCTTTTCCTCTTTTTGTAATAACTTTTCTATCTTTTCTTTATTGCTTTTTAACAGAGTATTTAACTGTTCAACTCTTTTTTCAAATTCATCTGTATTAAAATCTATAAACATTATTTGTTTCTCTCAATCCACTGTGTTAAAGAGTTCTCATCAAGCGCACCACTTACACGATCAATCTCTTTTCCATTTTTAAACATTATGGTAGTTGGAATAGAACGAATCCCATAACGTGCCGCAATATTTTGCTGTGCTTCTGTATCTAGTTTAGAAAAACGTACACGACCAGCATATTTTGTTGCAACTTTTTCAAATACAGGACCCATCATTTTGCATGGACCACACCATTGAGCCCAAAAATCAACAACAACAGCAATATCATTTGTTCCAACATGCATTTCAAAGCTTTTCTCATTAAGATTAATAGGTTTAGTATCTAGTAAAGATTCTTTACATTTACCGCAATTTGCCTTGCCTTCAGTCTTTCCAACAGGAATTCTGTTCGCTGCATGACAATGTGGACATACAACTATATGTTTATCGCTCATAGTAGCCCCTTTTATTAATTTTATGAATTGTATAATCAATGAGTTGATTTTATGGTTAATCGGATATATTAATGAGAAGATTTATATCTTATTAGTAGACTTTTTTTCTACGGGCTATTGTAGTGACTTTAATTAATATTATAAAAGATTTTTAACTTGATGTTTTTAGATGAATAAATGTTATTAATAGTCATACTAAATTTTTTTTGTTAATTACAATGATTCTATTTTTTATTATTGGTAGTACAACTGTATAACTTTCATGTTGCTCATTATAGTATTATGGAGCGTGTTCTAGTTACAATAGATATTAAATTCTCTAAGATTTGAATAATAAATTAACATTAATTTCTATAGAATATTTTTGTTATAATATGAACAAAATATTATTTATACTTATGGGAGATATTAAAATATTAGTTTCTATAATCATTCCTACATTTAATCGTGCTAAAACTCTTAAACGTGCGATTGCTTCTGTCTTAAATCAAACCTATAAAGCTAGCGAAATAATTATTGTAGATGATGGTTCTACTGATGATACGTTAGAGGTTTTAAAAATTTATGGTGAAAAAATAAAAATATTTTCTCAAAGTAATAGTGGTGTCTCAGCTGCTAGAAATTTAGGAATTCAAAAAGCAAAATATGAATGGGTAGCTTTTTTAGATTCTGATGATGAGTGGATAGATACTAAGGTAGAGAAGCAAGTTCAACTTCATATGTTAAACAAAGAAACTAAATTTAGTTACACTGGTGAACTTTGGATAAGAGATGGAAAACGTGTAAATCAGTCAAAAAAATTTGAACAATTTAGTGGTGCAATTTTTGAGAAAATTTTAACTCATACAACTATTGGTACTTCTACTGTTATGATTCATAAAAATATTTTTGAAGATATTGGAATGTTTGATGAAGAGTTTGAAGTTTGTGAAGATTATGACCTTTGGCTCAGAATAGCAAAAAAATATAATATTTACCTTTTAGAAGATAAGTTAACTACTAAGTATGGCGGACATGATGATCAACTTTCAACTAAATATTGGGGAATGGATAGATTTAGAATTAAGGCTCTACATAAACATAGAGAAAATAAAGATGCAGAAAAAGTGTTAGTTCAAAAGTGTGAACAGTTAATTCAAGGTGCTAAAAAGAATGAAAATGTAGAACTTCAAAAGGAGTGCGAGTGGTATCTAAAACAGAACTTTTAAATACACGTTTTGGACATAGTGGATTTAGAGAATTTCAAGAAGAGGCTGTTGATGCACTTTTAAAAAATAGTGATCTTTTGATGATTTTGCCAACTGGTAGTGGTAAATCCCTTTGTTATCAACTTCCTACTGCACTTATGCGAGGGACAACTGTAGTTGTATCTCCATTACTTGCTCTAATGCACGATCAAGTTGTAGCTCTTCGTGCACTTGATTTTAAGGCTCATATGTTAGCTTCTATTCAAAGCAGTGATGAGAATGCAGATGTATTGAGACAATTAAGACAAGGGAAATTAGATTTTTTATATGTAGCACCAGAACGGCTTGCTGATGGATTTTTATTAGATTTACTTAGTCGTATAGAGTTAAACTTTTTTGTTATAGATGAAGCTCATTGTGTGAGTGAATGGGGACACGAGTTTAGAGATGATTACAGGAAACTTTATCGTTTACGTGAACTATTTGCTAATGTTCCAATCGCAGCATTTACAGCAACTGCTACAACAAAAGTACAAGCAGATATTGCAATGCAATTAAAGTTAAACAATCATGTAGAGCTACGTGGTAAAGTTTTTCGTGATAATCTTTTAATAAACGTACGTCGCCGTCAAAAAAATGGACGCACCCAGCTCATAGATTTTTTAAAAGCTCATAAAGGTAGTAGTGGCATAGTCTATACATTTACAAGAAAAGAGACTGAACAGGTTGCACATTTTTTAAGTGATAAAGGTTATAGTGCGAAAGCTTATCATGCTGGACTTAGTAGCGATATTAGAAATGAGGTTTATCACGATTTTGTTCATGATAAGATTGATATTGTAGTTGCTACTATTGCTTTTGGAATGGGCATAGATAAGAGCAATATTCATTTTGTTGTACATATGAGTCTTCCTAAAACATTGGAGAACTATTACCAAGAGATTGGTCGTGCTGGACGTGATGGTGTTAATGCAGAAGTACTTTTACTTTTTAATGCAGGAGACGAACTCTCAAGAAGAGAACTTATTAATAATTTACCAGATACACCATATAAACAGTTGGCTTTTAATAAATTAGATTTATCTTATCGCTTTGCACTTGGTTCTGAGTGTCGTCATAAAACTGTTGCAAAATATTTTAATGATGAGATTGAAGATTGTAAAGATAAATGTGATAATTGTCAAAGAGGTGAAGTTGATAAAAGCGATATAACTGTGGATGCTCAAAAATTACTCTCAACTGTTTATAGGTGTGATCAGAACTTCGGACAAAACTATATAATCGACGTTCTTCGTGGTTCTACTATTGCAAAGATAAAACAAAATTCTCATGATGAACTGAGTGTTTATGGTATTGGTAAAGAGAGAAGTAAAAATGAGTGGGATGCAATTGTTGAGAGACTTTTTGAAGTTGGAGCGCTGGAGAGAAATGAGTATAGAGCATTACAAATTTTAGAAGTAGGTCAACAAATTTTAAGAAAAAAGAGAACTTTAGATATTAATAGCGAGCGATTAGTAAAAATAGAAAAAATAACACTACAGTCTGAGAATGAACAGTTAAGCTCACCAAACTTTGATAAATTTCGCGCTCTTAGAAAAGAGATTGCAGAAGATAGAGGAGTACCAGCCTACATTGTATTTAGTGACAAAACTCTAAAAGAGATGGCAAATAGATTACCAACTACAAAAGAGGAAATGTTGCAAGTTAGTGGTATTGGTGAGGTTAAATTTGAGAGATATGGTGATGAGTTTTTAGAGTTGTGTGAAAATTTGAAATAATAGACTTCTTGTAAAAGATTGAGAGCGTTTATTTTATGCACAGAAAATTATTGATTATATTTTTTAATTTTGTTGCATCAATTGGTTTACTGATATGAGCTTTCATACCAGCTGCTAATGTTTTTTCTATATCATATTGCATTGCATTAGCTGTTAGTGCTACTATTGGTAGATTAGGTTCTATTGGAAGTATATGTTTGGTTGCTTCATATCCATCCATAATAGGCATTTGTAAATCCATTAAGATTAAATCATAAGAAGATTTTTTTACTTTTTCAACTGCCTCTTCTCCATTATTAGCAATATCAACATTTACATCATAATCTTCTAACATCCCTTGAATAACTAGCTGATTTGTTTTATTATCTTCTGCTATTAAAATACGTTTTCCTTTAAAAGAAATTGATTGTTGTTCTTCTTTATTTTTTGTATTTAGAGCTTCTATTGCTTTTCCAAATACAATAGTAAAGTGAAATTCACTACCTATACCATATTCACTAGTTGCCCATAATTGTCCTGACATAAGTTCAACAAGTTGTTTTGAAATTATCAACCCAAGTCCTGTTCCTCCAAACTCACGACTTATAGATGAATCAGCTTGTGTAAATGGTCGAAATAGTTTTTTCAATACATCTGGCTTCATTCCAATACCACTATCTTTTACATAAAATTCTATTCTCTCAAAGTCTTCACCCTCATCAATATTAAATATATAAAGAGTAATTGCACCTGATTTTGTAAATTTAATTGCATTACTAATTAAATTTGTTAGTACTTGTGTTAAACGTAAAGAGTCTCCTATAAGATATTTATTATTTAACTTGTTATCAATTCTAAAAGTAATTCCTTTTTCTTCACAATTGATTGCAAATATATCTTCCATTGACTCTAAAACATCATCTAATTTAAATGCTCTTTTTTCAAGTTCTAATTTACCAGCTTCTATTTTAGAGTAGTCAAGAATGTCATTAATTACATGTAATAAAGTATGAGATGAACTTTGAGCTTTTTGTAAATAATCACGCTGTTTTTCATTTAGGTTAGTTTTTAGTACCAAATTAGTAAGACCTATAATACCATTAAGTGGTGTACGTATTTCATGGCTCATATTTGCTAAAAACTCTGATTTAGATTTATTAGCGGCTTCTGCTATATTTTTTGCATTAATAAGTTCCTTTTTTAATAGCTCCTCTTTTGTTATATCAACTACAGTTCCATTGGTAATGAATGGATTGTCATGTGCATCATATGTTGTTTTTCCTCTTTCGATAACATATTTCAATTTTCCTTGAGGAGTTATAATTCTGTGAATTACTTCATAGAGAGATTTTTCTTCAAGAGATTTTTTAAATGCTGTCTTAACAATTATTCTATCATCTGGATGAACAGAGGCTAAAAATATGTCATAAGATGGTGCTGTTGTAGCCTTATCGATTCCAAATATATTAAATATCTCATCTGACCATAATAGTATATTATTAACCATATTATATGACCAATTCCCCATATGAGCAATTTTTTGTGCTTCTATTAGCTGATTTTGTGTATTATTAAGTTGTTGTTGATAAGTAATATCATTTTTAATACTTTTATATCCCTCTATTTTTCCATTTTCTAAAATTGGTTCAATAAATAAATGGGCATACATAGTAGTGCCATCAGCATTTTTATTGACAATATCTCCTTCCCATATTTTACCTTGTGAGATTGTCTCCCATAATTCTTCATATGTTTTAGGAGGTGTTTGAGGATGATGAATCATTTTAAAAGTTTTACCAATAAGATCATCTGGCATATAGCCTGTTTTACAGGCATATGCATCATTTATATAGGTGATTATTCCATTTTTATCAGTCATTGACATCATAATATAGCGATCTATCATACTCTTTTGTTGAAACATCTCTTTAGTTAAATATTTGAGTTTCTTTTGCATTTTTTTTCTTATGATAAATGCTATAATACCTGTTAAAGCTATAAATAAAAGTAAACTAAATATAATGTAAATTATATATTTAGGTATTAACACTTTCTCTTTATACACATTGAATACTAATGTTTTAACAGCTTTATACAATTTTTTTTTGTTTATATCTTGTGTCTGTGCATAAGTGTCTGCTATTCTATAAAGTCTACTAATGCTTGTGTATCCTAGCTCGATAACATCAGATAGTATCAATTTTTTCATTGTGTTAGCTTCATATCTTTGATGTTCAAAGGATCGTTTTACATTATATTTGTTTATGAGAACTTTTATTGTCTCTTCTTGATGTTCAATTGCATACTTCCATCCCTTCAGAGATGCTTCATAAAAATTTTTGACTCTTTTTGGATTTTTTTTAATCTCTTTTTCGGTAGTAAAAAGATTGTCTCCATAAAAATCTATACCATAGTTTAAAGGATTGATAATATTTATTTCAATACCTAACTCCTTCATTGCAAAAGGTTGGTTACTTACGTATGCACTCATAACATCTACTTTTCTATTAATAAAAGCTTGCCCTGTAAAATCTAGTGGGACATGTGTATAGTCTGAAGAGGTTATATTAGCTTGATTTAGCATTCCTATTATAGGAGAATCATCAATACCTTGTTGATAAGAGACAATTTTATTTTTCATCTCAAATGGACTTATAATTCCTGAATCCTTATGTGAAATTAATACAAGTGGTGAATGTTGAAAAATGGAAGCTAATAATTTTACTGGTTGTCCTTGTGCTCTGTAAAGCAAGATAGACGAATCAGATATACCATAATCTGCTTCTGCATTTATAACTTGTAGAATATTGTTTTTTTTAGGATTACGTTCTATAATCTCAACATCAAGACCAACATCTTTATAGTACCCTTTATTAAGAGCCATATAGTACCCAGCAAATTGATAAGAGGCAAACCACTTGAGTTGTAATTTTACCTTTTCAAGGGCATACATAGAGCTTGTTATTAGAATAAAGATTAATAAAAAACGTATCATAGTATTTATAATCCTTTACACTTATAGACAATCTACTATTCTATATCTTAATGTATTTATAATGAAGTAAAACTTAAATAATAAATTTTTAATAATAAATTTTTACAGATTGTTAAAAATTAAATATAATTGGTAGTTTTGTTGCAATTAGTGATAAAATACGTGTTTTAGATATTAATCTCATTATTACTCGTAGTTTTTAAAAGGATAGCAGTATGATAAGAATTATTTTAATTTTTGCTAGTTTTTTCTTTTTAACGAATATTTATGCACAAGAGATATTGCGACTTAATAATCCTTTTAATTCTCCTGAAGCTGAATTTATGGAATCTATATGGAAAGAGGTTGCTAAACGTAATAACATTAGTTTGATTATTCAAAAGATACCATACAAGCGTTCATTAATTAATGTTAATAGTGGTATTGATGATGCAGATGTGGCACGTATATTAGATATTTCAAAATACTATCCTAATTTAGTTACTGTTCCTGAGAGTATATATAATTTGGAGATAGTTGCTTTCACAAATAAGATAGGGCTTAATATTAAAAAACTAGAAGATTTAAAACCATATCATGTTGGTATTATTAGAGGTATGAAAATAGCTAAACTTAAAATGTCAGATTTAAGTCCAAAGTCTTTGATAGAAGCTACAGATTATAATAGATTGTTAAATCTACTTATTAAAGGACGTATAGATGTTGCTTTTGTAGATAAAATGGGTATTATGAAAGAAGTTTTAAAATCTAAAACAGAGGATTCTTATCTAAAAATGTCACCACTCATTAGTGTAAAACTTTATATGCAGTTGAATAAAAAATTTAAAAAATATGTAGTTCCATTTGAACATACTCTTCGCAGTATTAAAAATGATGGTATGTATCAAAAATATTTTGATACATATATAAATATTGATGTACCTTTGAAAGCAAAAAAGCATTAAATGATGTTTTATAATAAAAATAGAAAAATAGCATGGAGATTAGTTTTTTTTACCATATTATTTAGTTCTATTATCACACTTATAATTACTGCATTTCAACTTTTTATCGATTATAAAAATGGATTACATAATATTGACACTCAATTATATAGTATAGAAGCTGGATATAAGGATAGTTTGGAACATAGCCTGTGGGTAGATGATAGAGATCAGCTTATTCTTCAGATGAATGGAATTTTAAATCTAAGTGATATTAAGTATGTACGTGTAAATATAGATGAAACGGAAAATATATCAGTTGGAACAAAGCTTGAAAAGTCGTATGTTGAAAAGATAATAAAGTTAAATTATAAATATGAAAAACGAGATATATATGTAGGTACTGTGTTTGTTATGGCAGATTTACAAGGATTATATTCTGAACTTATAAATAAAGTGATTGTGATACTGTTGTCTCAAGGTATTAAAACATTTTTGACTACTTTTTTTATTCTTTTTTTAGTGCAATATTTACTTATTAGACATCTTGAGGTAATTTCTGAATTTAGTAAACATTTTAATATCAATAATACAATGCAACCACTAGTTTTACAAAAGAGATATAATAGTGATGAATTAGATGAGGTAGTTAGTGCGTTTAACTTTATGCAAAATACAATAAAAGATGAGTTAAAAAAATTAGAAAATTTAAATGAACATTTAGAAGAGAGAGTAAGTGATAGAACAAAAGAGTTACAAGGCACTGTAGATGAGCTTAGTATTGCTCAAGAGCAGTTAATTCAATCAGAAAAAATGGCATCTTTGGGAAATCTTGTTGCAGGAGTTGCCCATGAGATTAATACTCCAGTTGGTTTGAGTATTACAGGCGTCACATTTTTAAGTGATGAAACAAAAAGATTAAGTGATCTATATGAACAAGAGAGCATGAGTAAAGATGATTTTGAAAGTTATTTAGAGATAAATGAAAAAATTAATAAATCTGTTTACTTGAATTTAAATCGTGCAGCTGAATTAATACGAAGTTTTAAAATGGTTGCAGCAGATCAATCAATTGAGAATAAGCATACATTTTCATTAAGTGAACGAATTGAACAGATACTTATTAGTATTAATAATCATGTAAAGCATACAAAAATCAACATAAAAGTGGTATGTGAGAGTAACTTTTATATTTATGGTGACCCAGGTGTGATTATACAGGTAATAACTAATTTAATGATGAATTCATTTGTACATGCATTTAAAGAGTATGAAGTTGGTACCATTGGAATTCATGCTTTTGAAAAAGATGAATATATTTATATAGTCTATACAGATACTGGTAAGGGTATTGCACAAGAGATATTACCTAAAATTTTTGATCCATTTTTTACAACAAATAGGGAATCTGGTGGTACTGGATTAGGGATGCACATTATTTATAACATTGTAGTCTCTAGGTTAAATGGTACAATTGATGTTTCTAGTGAGGTTAACAATGGGGTAAAGTTTGAGATTAAGTTTCCAAAAGAGTTAGACCCAGCTAACTCTTAAGTTTAATCTTCATATAGTTCTGTACTTAGGTATCTCTCACCAGTATCACAAAGGATTGTAACGATAGTTTTACCACTATTTTGAACTCTTTTTGCTACTTCGTAGGTAGCATAAAGGTTTGCACCAGATGAGATACCAACTAATAGACCCTCATCTTTAGCAATAGCACGAGACGTTAAAAATGCATCTTCATTGCTAACTTTAATGATTTCAGTAAAAACTTTAGTATTTAAAACTTTTGGTACAAATCCAGCTCCAATTCCTTGAATCTTGTGTGGACCACCTTTTCCTCCTGATAGAACAGGAGAATCTTGTGGCTCAACTGCAATTATCTGAATATCTGGATTATGTTTTTTAAGAATTTCACCAACTCCTGTAATTGTTCCACCAGTTCCAACAGCAGCAACTAAAATATCAATTTTACCATCAGTATCACGTAGAATTTCTTGTGCTGTTGTATCTCTATGAATTTGAGGATTCGCACTATTTTCAAATTGTTGAGGAACATATGAGTTTTGTGTTATATTTGAGAGTTCTATGGCTTTTGCAATAGCACCTTTCATTCCATATGATGGTTCAGTTAATTCAAGTTTTGCACCAAGAGCTTTGAGCAGGCGACGCCTTTCAATGCTCATAGAACTTGGCATTGTTAAGATAAGTTTTAATCCAAGCGCAGCACAAACAGTTGCTAAACCAATTCCAGTATTTCCGCTAGTTGGTTCAATTATTGTTGTATTACTATCTATTTTCCCACTATCTAGTGCTGTTTTAATCATATTAAAACCTATTCTGTCTTTAACAGAACCAGATGGATTTAAAAATTCACATTTTCCTAAAACTGTACAACCAGATTGTTTACTAATACCATTAAGATAAATAATAGGAGTGTTTCCAATTAGTTCAGTAACATTTTGTGCAATATTCAAATTAGACCCTTTAAATTGTGTATGTAAAATTTTGACGATAACTTTGAAGTTCGTATAGACTTATTTGAAAAAGAGCATCTATCTTATTTCGACGCTCTTTCCAAAAAATATTTAATATATCATGATTATCTTGTGCTAAAGAGAGACAAAAGTCTCCTTCTAAAATTTCAATAATCTCTAATACTGTAATCTCTTTTGCATTTTTTGCTAACTTATACCCACCATTAGCACCTCTAAAACTTGTTAGAAGACCAGCTTTTTTAAGAAGTGGCAACAGTTGTTCAAGATAGTTTTGTGGCACATTTGCCAGTTTTGCTACTGTCTTAATCTGCATGGGCTTACCATTAGACAGAGAAAGTTCGTACATAGCACTCAGACCATAAATTCCTTTTGAAGTAATACCAGCCATAAATACCTTTGAAGTAATTGAGTATAAGTATTATTGAATATGAAATTATTTATATTTCATTACTTATTATGTTATAGTTTGTTTTAAGATATTGTAATATTAGTATTTTTAAGTTCTAATGTCAAGTAATTCAATCTATTTTATCGGATATGTCTAATAATTAATATATAAACTTTTAATAAATTTAGCCGATATTGACCTTAGAACTTATAATAATTATAATTTTTTAGATAGAATACGGTTAAGATAAGAGGTGGATTATGGAATTTTTACTTAAAATAATTACATTATCATTACTATTTTTAGCAGTAGTTCGTCCTTTTTATGCAAGGCGTGCTGTTTTAGAAAATAAAGATGAGTATAATACAGATTTTTACCATTTTATAGAGAATACATATGCAGGACTTTTGAGCGCAATTTTTGCTAAAGTTGCAAAGGCCGATGGAAGAGTTTCTGAGAAAGAGGCACTCTATGTAGGTTCATTTTTAAGTGGTTTAGCAGAAGAGTTTGATGAAGATAAAGAGCTTGCACGTAACATATTGAAATCAATTTTTAATAAAAATAAAAATGATGTAGATGGTTATGAAGATTTGGTAAAGAATCTTTATGTTCAGGTTAGCTCAAATAATGATTTAAAAGAGAGAAGTATTCAGTTATTAATGGGTTTAGCATATATTGATAATGACTTTTCAGATGATGAAGAGGCACTTATTCGTCATATCTCTGTACTACTTAGATTTAATGATGAAGATTACATACGTATTAAACAATCTATAACAGAGCAGTACTCAGATCATAAAAAATTGGTTAACTCATATTTTCAGACATTAGGTATTAGTCAACGTGCTGATAATGATAGTGTTAAAAAAGCTTACCGTGCTTTGGTTAAAAGTTATCATCCTGACTCTATTGTTGGAGCGACAGATAAAGAGTTACACGAAGCAAATGTTAAATTGCAAAAAATAAATGAAGCGTACGCAGAGATAAAAAAAATAAGGATGTTTTGATGTCTACAGTTTTGATAATTGGTGCTGGTGGAGTTGGGCGAGTAGTTGCTCATAAGTGTGCGCAGTATAGTGATATTTTTCAGAATATTGTTTTAGCTAGTAGAACTAAAAGTCGTTGTGATAATATTGCAAGTGAAATTAAAAATGTTGTAATTAAAACAGCTGAAGTTGATGCTGACAATATTGATGAATTAGTTACGCTCATTAAACAAGTAAAACCAAAAGTTTTAATAAATGTAGCACTTCCATACCAAGATTTAACCATTATGGATGCTTGTTTAAAAACAGGTGTACACTACCTAGATACAGCAAATTATGAACATCCAGATACGGCAAAATTTGAGTACAAAGAGCAGTGGGCAAAAGATGATGAGTTTAAAGATGCTGCTCTTTTTGCTCTTCTTGGAAGTGGCTTTGACCCTGGTGTTACTGGTGTTTTTTCTGCATATGCTCAAAAGCACTATTTTGATGAGATAGAGACTATAGATATTTTAGATTGTAATGATGGCGATCATGGTTACGCATTTGCTACTAATTTTAATCCAGAAATTAATATACGTGAGATAACAGCTAATGGGCGTTATTTTGAAAATGGTAAGTGGATAGAGACAGCACCACTTAGTGAAAAAATTGTTTGGGATTATCCACAAGTTGGTAAAAGAGATAGTTATTTACTTTATCACGAAGAGCTTGAGAGTTTATCAAAAAATATTAAAGGTGTAAAACGTATACGCTTTTATATGACTTTCTCACAAAACTATCTTACACATTTAAAAGTTCTTGAAAATATTGGAATGACAGGCATTGAACCAATAGATTTCAATGGTACACCTATTGTTCCATTACATTTTTTAAAGGCACTTTTACCAGATCCTGCATCTTTAGGTGAGAGAACAAAAGGAAAGACAAACATAGGTTGTGTTTTTGAAGGAACTAAAGATGGCAAAAGACGTAAAATTTATATCTATAATGTAAAAGATCATGAAGAGTGCTATAAAGAGGTAAAGAGTCAAGGAGTATCATATACAACCGGAGTGCCAGCTATGATTGGTGCTAAACTAATCATGCAAGATATATGGAGCGCAAAAGGTGTTTTCAACATAGAGGAGTTAGATCCTGACCCTTTTATGGAAGCACTTAATAGCGATGGGTTGCCTTGGATAGTCGAAGAGTTAGATGTATAGTAGTGTAGACACACCAGCTTATATATGTGAAGAAGCGCATTTGCGTAAAAATTTAGAACTGCTTGAACATGTTCAAAAAAGTTCAGGCGTAAAGATATTATTAGCTCTCAAAGGCTTTGCAATGCATTCAACCTTTGATTTGGTTTCAAAATATTTATGTGGTGCAACGGCAAGTGGTTTAAATGAAGCTCTTTTAGCGTTAGAGTTAAATAAAGAGGTTCATACCTATTCTCCGGCATTTAAAGAATCAGAGATAGAGCAGATTTCAAAAATTAGTGATCATATAGTTTTTAACTCATTTAGACAATTAAAACATTTTAAAAGTAGGGTAAAAGAGTTTAATCCAAAAGTTTCAATTGGAATTAGAGTCAATCCTGATGTATCAACTGTAGATGTAGACCTCTATAACCCTTGCGCTCCATTTAGTCGCTTAGGAGTTACGAAAAAGAATTTTGTATTTGATGAAATAGATGGTGTAGATGGATTACATTTTCACGCATTATGTGAGCAAAATGTTGATGCCCTAGAGATTGTTCTAAAAAATTTTGAAGAGCAGTTTGCTCATATATTGAGCAGTTTAAAATGGGTTAACTTTGGTGGTGGACACCATATCACTAGAAAAGATTATGATGTAAATAGATTAATAAATCTTTTAAAGAATTTTAAAAGTAGATATAAAAATCTTGAAGTATATTTAGAGCCAGGAGAAGCTGTTGCTTGGCAGACAGGTGTTTTGGTCTCACGTGTGCTTGATATCGTAAATAATGGTATTGATATAGCTATTTTAGATACATCAGCTGAGACTCACATGCCTGATGTTTTGGCAATGCCTTATACACCTGATGTTAGAGGGGCTGCAAAACCAAATATTAAAAAATATACTTATAGATTCGGTGGTAATAGCTGTTTAGCAGGTGATATAATTGGAGATTATTCATTTGACGAAGCACTAAAAATTGGTGATACTATCATATTTGAAGATATGATTCACTATACAATGGTAAAGAATACAACTTTTAATGGAATAGCTCTTCCATCTATAATAATAAATAAAGAGGATGGAACGCTTGAAACTGTAAAAGAGTTTGGATTTGATGACTACAAGAATCGCCTTTCATAATATTATTATATATAACTCTTGCATTTAATAAATTTTTTATGTATAATCTCAACTATAATGAAAAATAATGATACTAGATACTCTTTAATTACTAGCTACCTTGTTGAGTTTTTACGTAATGAGGTTGAGAAGACTAGTTTAAAGAGTGTTGTTATTGGTTTAAGTGGTGGTCTTGATTCTGCTGTTGTTGCACTGCTTGCTAAACGTGCATTTGGGGAGAACTTACTGTGTGTTTTAATGCCATCTCAATACTCTTCTAGTGGGAGTGTAGATGATGCGCAAGCTTTATGCAAGGAGTTTAATTTAAATTATGAAATAGTATCTATTGAGCCACTTTTAAATGCTTATGGAATAGATAGTACTCAAAATATGCGAATTGGGAATTTTTCAGCAAGAATGAGAATGTCTATACTATATGATATTTCAGCTAAATATGGTGCTTTAGTATTAGGAACTAGTAATAAAAGTGAAATTATGTTAGGATATGGTACAATATTTGGAGATTTAGCTAGTGCTATTAATCCATTAGGTGATTTGTATAAAACAGAAGTGTATGAGCTTGCAAAATATTTAGGGATTACTGGAGAAATTATTTCAAAGCCACCATCAGCTGATCTTTATGAGGGGCAAAGTGATGAAACAGATTTAGGTTATAGTTATGCTAAGCTTGATGAAGTTTTAAAACTTTATGTTGAAGATAGAGTAAATGAGTATGAGTTAATTGGACAAGGGTTTGAGCCTGAATTGATTAAAATGTTAAAAAAGCGCATATATCAAAATCAGTTCAAGCGCAAACCACCAGTGATAGCTAAGTTAACGAGTCGATCGATAAATCATGATTTTTTGTATCCAAGAGATATAAATTTATAAAGGAATTTTGAAATGAATAATATTGCTTTTTTTCGTCCTAGTGTTGATGAGACAGAAGAGGAACTATTAAAAAGTGTACTTAGTGCGCAAAGTGTTAATCAAGATAAGGTTTTAGAAGAGAAATTTTCAAATTTGATAGGTGCTAAGCATGCTATTACGATATCAAATGGTACAGCAGCGCTTCACCTTTCAATGTGTGCGCTTGATTTAAAACGAGGTGATAAAGTTATATGTAGTGTTAATGCATATCCTAGTGTTCCAGAGGTTGTACGTCATTTTGATGCAGAACCTATTTTTGTAGATGTATATGAAGATTCATACACATTAAATTTAGATGACCTTGAAGATATATTGAGTAAAAATACTTCAAAAAAATTAAAAGCTGTCATTTTTACTCATATTGGTGGTCGCATTGCAGATTTAGATAGACTGTATGCTATTGGAAAAAAATATAAAATAAAAGTTGTTGAAGATGCTTCTGAAGCTTTAGGCTCTACATATAATGGTAAAAAATTAGGTGCAACTGGTGCAGACATTACAACTTTTACATTTAGCTCACACCTTAAGGGTAATGTTGCAAAAGGTGGTATGTTAGTTACAAATGATGATGTCTTATATGAGCGTGCGTTACTTCTTCGTAATCATGGTATAGAGATTAAGGGTGATAAGGATAGTAGTATGCATTACGTGTATGATGTCCTAGATATTGGATGTAATTATAGTATGGGAGATATTGAATCAGCTTATATAATTGCACAACTTGGAAAATTAGATAAGCATATAAATCGTCATAAAGAGATAGCATCTGTTTATAACTCTAAATTAAAAAATCTTCCACACATTACACTACCTGTATTAGATAGTAATGATGCTCATCAGCTTTATATTATTAAAATTGATAGAAATAGAGATAATTTTGCAAGAGAGCTTCAAAAAAGAGGAATAGAGACAGGTCTTCACTATATCGCTCTTCATAGATTGACATATTATAAAGAAAAATATAATTTACGTGTAAATGATTTTCCAATCTCTTTACAGAATTATCAGCAGATACTCTCAATTCCTTTATATGCAGACTTAAGTAATGAAGAGGTTGATTATATTTGTGAACAAATTAGTGATGTTGCTTCGCATTGGGTTTAGTTAGTATCACCGAAAGCTATCTTTTTAGGCCCTCTTTTGTGGGTCAACTCATCTCATATTCTCTTCTTCCTTTAACTTTTATCTACTGTTTTATAGTTTGGTTACGTTTTAGGTTAGTATCTGTAAAAGATTATGGTATTACAGTTGTGAGTATTGGTAATTTAGTGGTAGGGGGCAGTGGTAAAACTCCATTTACTATAGCAGTTGCTAAAAAGTTTGAAAATAGTGCAGTGGTTTTACGTGGATATAAAAGAGAATCTAGTGGGTTATATGTTATTTCAAATTGTGGTGAAATTTTTGAAAATGTTAGCATTAGCGGAGATGAAGCGATGCTTTATGCGAAAAGTTTGCCTAACTCAATTGTAATAGTAAGTGAAAATAGAGTTGAGGGCATTGAAAAGGCAAAAAAGTTAGGTGCTTCTATCGTTTTTTTAGATGATGGTTATAGTAAACATTTTATAAAAAAATTAGATTTTATTCTACATTCAGAGACAAAAAATAGTTTTTGTCTGCCATCGGGACCCTACAGAGAGAGATTATGGTATAACAAAGAGGCAATAGTACTTAAAGAGGATAATGAATATTTTAGAAAAGTAACAATTTTGGACTCTTCTAATAAAATGATTTTAATAACAGCTATTTCAAAACCATGGAGATTAGATAGATGGCTTTCAGACAATGTTATAGATAAAAAATATTTTTCAGATCATCATATGTTTGAAAAGAGTGAAATCAGCGAAATATTTGAAAAAAGTGGTGCAACATCTATTTTAACTACTCAAAAAGATGCTGTTAAATTAGAAAATTTTGATTTACCATTGTCCATTATGGAGCTTGACATTGAGGTTAGTGATGATATAATTTCACTAATCAAAACATATAAAAAAAATTGTAAAGAAGATTATGCAAAAGAAAATTGAAACCGTAAAAACGCTTCTTGATGCGTTGCCATTTATTAAAAAATTTAATGGAGAAAAAATTGTCATTAAATATGGTGGTTCAGCACAGAACTCTCCTGAGTTAAAAGAGAAGTTTGCTCAAGATATTTTATTAATGTATTTAGTTGGTATTAGACCTATTATTGTTCATGGTGGAGGTAGACGTATTACAGAACTACTTGATGCTCTTAAAATAGATACGCAATTTATTGATGGTCAAAGAGTTACTACCAAGGAAGTTATGCGTGTTGTTGAGATGGTTTTAAGCGGTGAAATCAATAAGGAGATTGTATCATTACTTAATAATTATGGTGCAAAGGCTATTGGAATAAGTGGTAAAGATGCTCATTTTATGATAGCTAAGCCTAAAAATTTTGATAAATTTGGTTTAACTGGTGAGATAGAGTCTATTAATCCAGATGTAATAAATAATCTTTTAAAGGAGAAGTTTGTTCCAGTTGTAGCACCAATAGCAGCAGCTGAGCAACTGAGTCATCCAGGATTTAATATTAATGCTGATATTGCAGCAAGCGAGTTAGCACGTTCAGTTGATGCAAATAAAATTATTTTTCTCACCGATACTTCTGGTGTTTTAGATAAAGAAAAAGAGTTATTATCAACTTTAAATAGAGATAGAATTGATGAGCTTAAGGAAGATGGAACAATTTATGGTGGTATGGTTCCAAAGGTTGATGCTTGTCTTATTGCAATAGATGGTGGAGTTGAAAAAGCTCATATTATAGATGGAAGAATAGAACACTCATTACTGCTTGAACTATTTACAAGTGAGGGTGTTGGAACTCAGATAATACACTAAAAATGGTTGTAGTTCTTTGCACAGTTTCTAGTGAAGATGAGGGTCGGCAGATTGCAAAAACTCTTATTAAAGAAAAGCTTTGTGCTTGTGTTAATCAGATACCTAAAGTTACTTCATACTATATATATGAGGGTGAGTTCTGTGAAGATAGTGAAGAACTTCTAATTATTAAAACTCTTAAAATTAGTTTTGAATTATTAAAAAAGCGTATAGAAGAGTTACATAGTTATGATACTGTAGAAATTGTTGCACTTGAAGTAAAAGATGTAAATGAGAACTATCTAAACTGGGTACAAGGGGTGATTTATGACAAATAGGTTAGCAGCTTTGAAGTTAATAGATACCGCTGCAAAAGATATGCAAGCTGCGCATGTTTTAATTGAAGCATATGATTTTAATGATTTAGCAAGTATAAAGGTACGAAAGGCAATAGAGATGTCTCTTTTATCATTAGTTGTCTTTTATGGTGAAAAAGTAAAAAAAAGTAGGGATTTAGAAAAAATATATTTATCTATTAAAAATTATATTCCACTTGATAAAGAGGATTATAATTTACTTTGTGAGGCCAATTTATATGCTATAGAAGATGATAGGTTTGGTAATAATAACGATGTTAATGAGGCACACTTAGAAGAGATTATTATTTTAGAAGAGTATTTAAGTCAAAGGGCTGAAAAGATAATAATGGGGAGTTAGAGTTTGAAGTTTTTACCTTCAAGATTTTCCAATGTGGTATCTTCAAACATTTTTTGTATCATATCTTTTGGTTGTACCCATTTATCATGTAGAGCGCACTTATTTTGACTATCACACGAACCTATACCTAGAACGCACTTATTATAATCAATTGAATCATTAAATTTATTTAGTATCTCCATAATTGTAATAGCAGAAGCGACTTTTGCTAATTTATAGCCTCCATCTCTACCTCTTATAGAGATAATAAATTCAAATTTAACTAAATCAGTCATTATTTTTGTTAAAAATTTGTAAGGAATCTCTAGAATTTCAGATAGATACTTAGCATTATGAAGTTGATAATTATCATGTTTAGCAATATAGCTTAGTACTCTTATTGCATATTGAGTTGTATTGTGTAATTGCATATCTTGCCTTTGATAATTAGACTAGTATTTTATCAATTAGAAAATCAAATAGATTTCCTAAAAGAGAGTTTGTAGATTAACATATCGTTCATTAGAAAAAGCCGTAAAGTTTGATTTTAAATATCATACTTCTAATTTTATAAGAAGTTTGGTGATAGAAGTTAAAATTTAAATCTTAAATTTGTAAAAAATTGCAAATATATATTGTTAGAGAAGGGTTTATACTATTAGTGTTTAACTTCAACGAGATATTGAGTCAATACAGAAGTATAAAAAGACTTACAGGTAAAGATAACTTTTAGTTCCACGTCTCAAATATTTCTAATATACTATTAAAAGGTAGAGTTAAATTTTTTCTGTTATAATTTCAATTACTACTTTGAGGTAGAATTTATAAAGGGAGTTACAATGTCTGAACGTATTACCAAGAATATGGCAAGAAATATCTACTTTGGCGGTGGTATATTCGCTATTTTAGTATTTGTTGGACTAACTGTAGATACAGTGCAACGTGTTCCAAAGCTGTCAAATGCTGATAAAATCACAGAATCTGTAGCGCGCGGTAAGAACTTATGGGAAGTTAATAACTGCGTAGGATGTCACACTATAATGGGAGAGGGCGCATATTATGCACCTGAACTTGCAAATGTTTACAATCGTAGAGGTGGAACTAATGAAGTTGCATTTAAAACATATTTAAATGGTTGGATGTCAGCACAACCATTAAATGAACCAGGTAGACGAAAAATGCCTCAATTTCACCTAAGTGAAGAGCAAGTTAATGACCTTGCAGACTTTTTAATTTGGACATCTAATATCGACGATAATGAATGGCCACCAAATATTGAAGGATAATTGAAGATGAAATACAGTTCACAAATGGTTGCAAAGCCATATTTTGTTTTTGCATTGGTTCTTTTAGCAGGAGAGGTTCTTTTTGGTCTAATATTAGGTACACAATATATAACTGGTGACTTTTTATTTCCAGAGATTCCGTTTAACGTAGCAAGAATGGTTCATACGAACTTACTTATTGTACTTATTTTATTTGGTTTTATGGGTGCTACTTACTATTTAGTTCCAGAAGAATCAGAAAGAGAATTATGGAGTCCATGGCTTGCAAAAGTTACATTCTGGGTTTTTGCAGCAGCAGGCGTTGCTACAATTTTAGGTTATTTATTTGTTCCATATGCGACTTTAGCAGAACTTACATATAATAATATTTTACCAACAATGGGAAGAGAGTTTTTAGAACAACCTACAATTACTAAAATTGGTATTGTAATAGTTGCACTAGCTTTTGTTTTAAATGTTGGTATGACTGTAATTACTGGTCGTAAGACTGTTATTACTGTTGTTTTATTAACTGGTTTAGTGGGATTAGCGGTTTTCTTTCTATTTGCATTTTATGTACCTGATAATTTAGTTTTAGATAAATTTTTCTGGTGGTTTGTTGTTCACTTATGGGTTGAGGGTGTCTGGGAACTTATAATTGGAGCTATTCTCTCATTTGTATTAATTAAAGTTACTGGTGTTGACCGCGAGCATATTGATAAATGGTTATACTTGATTATTGCTATGACATTAATTTCTGGAATTGTTGGAACTGGGCATCACTATTTTTATATTGGTACTCCTGATTATTGGTTATGGATTGGATCTATCTCTTCAGCAGTTGAACCACTACCTTTTTTCTTTATGATACTTTACGCATTTTCAATGTCTAAACAACGTCGTATTGAACATGACAATAAAATAGCACTTACATGGGCTAAGGGTACAGCTATAATGGCATTTTTAGGCGCTGGTGTTTTAGGATTTTTACATACATTAGCTCCTGTTAACTTTTTTACTCATGGAACACAGCTTACAGCAGCTCATGGTCACTTGTCATTCTTTGGCGCTTATATTATGATTTTATTTACAATTATCTCTTATGCGATGCCAATTATGAGAGGTCGTCCACATGGTAATAGTAAAAAAGCTCAAAAAGTAGAGCTTGCAAGTTTTTGGCTTATGGTTGTTGGAATGTTAGGTGTAACTAGCGCACTTGTAGTAGCTGGGACAATGCAGGTATTCTTACAACGTTTACCAGAGATTGATGCTCTAAGTTTTATGGATACTCAAGCTGAAATTGTACCTGTATATATGGTGCGTTTAGTATTTGGTATTATGACTTTGACTGGACTTTTGACATACTTTTATAGCTTTTTTGTAAAAGAGGAAGCTGTAGCTTAATTGCTACTGTAAAGTTTTAAAATGGAAGAGAGTATTGGTAAAGTTTGGGATAAGTTTTTAAAGAAGAGAACTAGTAAATCTTACGATAGTAAGAGAGTCTTTTTCTCAGATAAAAGTAAAGCTCTGAAGATTTTTTATCATCTCTTAGGTGGTGAAAAAGCTAAAGAGTTACAAGCTACAGACAAACGCTTTATTGATACATCTCGCTCATTAATAGAAAAAGTCTCAGGTTCAGGTAAAACATTTTTTCTTGCATGGCAAGATGAAAATGGTGTTTACCTACCATCTTCATTAGCATATTTTCCTACAAAAGAACAAAATGAGATGTTATACTTTTGGCTTATTGCAATGGCTACAAAAGTAGATGCAAATAGAGGAAATATAGTATATAAAAACCATTTAGCTTCAAAAACTTTATTAAATAGTTATATAGGATTTAAAAATTTTTATGAAAAAGCAAGTAAGCATTTATATGAGCAAAATGAAGAATTATCGTTTGTTAAGTTTTTAAATGAAGAGAATTTAACTAACGCTAAATCATCCAAAGAGATAAATATGTATCCATTTCCTTTATGGATTTATCCTAAGCTCTCTAAAAATAAAAAATATAGCGATTTTGATGATAGCAATGAGCCTGTAAGAAGTGAAGAAAATAGAGATAAAACAGACACTCTTAAGATGAAAAAGCAAGCTAATAAGATTGATGATAAAAAAGAGACAGATGGTCTGCTTGCATTTTTACCAGATTCAATTATGAGTATTATGGAACATATAAATGTTGATAGAAGTGAAGATGATAGTTTTGATGAAGATGCTCTTTATAATGCTGAAGATTTAGATGAAATTACTTTAGGGCAGAAAAAAGCAAATTTGTCATCTAGGTTAAAGATGGATTTAGACTTATCGGTTAATTCTAAAGAGGAGTATCCATTAGGTAAGGGACATTTTATTGATGAGTGGGATTATTTAAAAGAGAGTTATTTGAAAAACTATGTCTGTATTAAACCTCTTATAACTACTAATATAGAACCAATTGAACTACCTAAACGACTTCAAAAAATGGTAAAGAAAATTCAGAACGAATTAGATCTTTTAGAACTAAACCGTATTAAAAATAATAACTTGCCATATGGTGATGAGATAAATATAGATACTTGGATTGATTATAAGGGGCATGAAAATAAATCAGGGCATCATCAAAAGTTTTATGAAAGTTTTGAGAAGAAAACAAGAGATATGTCCACTTTAATATTAGCAGATATATCCCTCTCAACTGAAGCTGGAATCACTCAAGAGATTCGTATAATTGATGTTATTAAAGATGGACTTATGGTGTTTTCTGAATCACTACAGAGACTGCAAGATAGGTTTGCTATATATGCTTTTTCTTCACTTAAAAATACAAATGTGCGTTTTCATATAATTAAAAATTTTAAAGAGAAATATTCTAACATGGTTCGTGGACGCATTGATAGTATTAAACCTGGTTATTACACTCGCTTGGGTGCGGCTATTAGGGAATCTTCAAAGATTTTAAACAAGCAACAGTCTCAAAATAAACTGTTATTAATCATTAGTGATGGTAAACCTAATGATGTAGATAGATACGATGGTAGATATGGCATAGAAGATACTAAAAGGGCTATACAAGAGGTAAAAAAGCTTGGTATTACACCTTTTTGTATTACTGTTGATTTAGAAGCTAAAGAGTATCTTTCATACTTGTTTGGTAAAAATGGTTATGTAGTTGTAAGAGATTCTAAAAAACTACCAAAAGTATTACCAGAAATTTATATGAATTTAACAAAATAAGGAATAAAAATGTCTCAAACATATTATTTAGCACAGTCGAATGAAGTAGAACTTTTTGATGCAGCAGCTCAGATGAACTTGCCAATTTTAATTAAGGGTCCAACAGGTTGTGGTAAAACTAGATTTGTAGAATCAATGGGAGAGAGATTAAATAGAAAAGTATATACAGTTGTATGTCATGATGATTTAAGTGCTGCTGATTTAGTTGGACGACATTTAATTGATGAGAATGGAACTTATTGGCAAGATGGACCACTTACAAAAGCTGTTAGAGAGGGTGGTATCTGTTATCTTGATGAGATTATAGAGGCTAGAAAAGATACAACTGTTGTACTTCACTCACTAGCTGATTATAGAAGAGTACTACCAATTGACAGAACTGGTGAGATGATTGAAGCACATCCTGATTTTATGTTAGTGGTTTCGTACAATCCTGGGTATCAAAATGTTCTTAAGGGAATGAAGCCAAGTACAAAACAGAGGTTTATTTCACTTAGTTTTGATTACCCTAAAGCTGATATTGAAAAAGAGATAATAAAAAAAGAGAGTGGTATTGATGAAGAGGTAGCTAATAAGCTTACATCAATAGCAGGAGAGATAAGACAACTTAGTGATAATGAAATTCAAGAAGCAGTCTCAACTAGGCTTCTTGTTTATGCTGCAAAGCTTATTGTAAAGGGCTTTGACCCTTATGAAGCGTGTATGCACTCTATAGTTGAGTCTTTGAGTGATGAAGATGAAGTAATTGAGGTGTTAGAAAAATTAATAAGCCTACATTTTACTAAAAATAATTAATCCAAATTAGATATAATAACGCAATTTTTTTAGAGGCTTAAGATGAATTTTATAGAAACACGTGGAAATGATGGTAAATGTGCAGCTAAGGTTACATTCTCAGAAGCGATATTGAGTCCTTCAGCTAGTTATGGTGGTCTTTATGTTCCAGAGTATTTACCAAAACTTGATGATGATTTTTTAAAATCACATGTAAACAGTTCATATAAAGTTCTAGCACTTGACATTTTAAAACGTTTTGAAATTGATATTGAAGATTCTGTTATTGAAGAGGCATTAAAGCTTTATGATGAGTTTGATAATGCTAATGAACCAGTTCCTGTTGTAAAAATTAAAGATAATCTCTTTGTATGTGAACTTTACCATGGTCCAACTCGTGCATTTAAAGATATGGCACTTCAACCATTTGGTTCAATTCTTTCTTATTTAGCAAAGAAGAGGGGCGAGAAATATCTTATAATGGCAGCAACTAGTGGTGACACAGGTCCTGCCGCACTTGAGACATTTAAAAATAAAGAAAATGTACAAGTTGTATGTCTGTACCCAGATGGTGGGACAAGTGATGTTCAACGCTTGCAAATGGTTACAGAAGATGCAAAAAATCTAAAAGTTTTAGGTATTAATGGAGCATTCGATGATGCTCAAAATGCGTTAAAAGAGCTGTTGGCATCAGAACATTTTAATAATGCCTTAAGAGATAAGGGTATTAAATTATCTGCTGCAAACTCAGTAAACTTTGGAAGAATTATTTTTCAAATAATTTACCATGTGCATGGATATTTAGAACTTGTCCGTAAAAATGAAATAACGTTTGATGATTTTATCTATTTAATTGTTCCTAGTGGAAATTTTGGAAATGCACTTGGTGGATATTATGCTAAAAAAATGGGTTTAAAAGTAGAAAAAATTATGATTGCTTCAAATGCAAATAATGTTTTAAGTGATTTAATTAATAGTGGCTCATACGACTTAAGAGGTCGTACAGTGATAAATACAACTTCACCTGCAATGGATATTTTAAAATCATCAAATATTGAACGTGTGCTTTTTGATATGTTTGGAGCAGATAGAACACGCGTGTTAATGGATTCATTAAATAGTGAAAATGTATATGAGTTAACACAAGATGAACTAAAGACTCTTCGAGAAACTTTTGGTGCAGTTTATAGTAGTGATGAAGAGATTTCAAAAGAGATTATAGAGTACTTTGAAAATGGTTATTTAATGGATCCACATACCGCAACTTGTATAAAAGCGTATAATGAGTTAAATGATTTTGGTAAAAAAATAGTAATTTATTCAACAGCAGAATGGACAAAGTTTTCTCCAACTATTTTAGAATCAATTGGTGGTGTTAGAGATGTTCATGACTTAGAAGCACTAAAAGATATTTCAAGAAAGGCTAAAATAGAGATTCCTAAAATGATTAATGGACTATTTTCTAAAGAAATTAAACACAAAGAAATCATAGAGATAGATACTCTTGAAAATAATATTTTAAATTTTTTATAGAAATATAATAGATAGATAAAAATATATTAAGTGCGTTCTGCCTTTAGGTTACCCTCCATGTTTATTATCTCTTGATCTCCATTTAGTACAATATCTGAATTTGGATGTAGTTTTTTCTTTGATGCTTTATTTGGATATGTTAAGTTTGTTAGAATATGTTTAATACAATTTATACGAGCACTTTTTTTATTGTCTGAACGTATAATTGTCCATGGCGCGTGATCTGAATTTGATGCAATTAGCATTGAGTATTTTGCAATTGTATATTTATCCCACATCTCTTGAGATTTTTGATCAACAGGAGAGAGTTTATACTGTTTTAATGGATCATCTTTTCTATTATCAAAACGTCTTTTTTGTTCATCTTTACTTACTGAAAAGTAAAATTTCATTAGAACAATTCCAGAATTAATTACCATCTGCTCAAAATTAGAAACTTCACTTAAGAACTCTTTATGCTCTTGTGGGGTACAGAAGCCCATAACTGGTTCAACACCACCGCGATTGTACCAACTTCTATCAAATAATACAATTTCTCCTGCACCCGGGAGATGTTTTACATATCGTTGAAAATACCATTGAGTACGTTCTACATCTGATGGTTTTTCAAGTGCTACAACACGTGCGCCACGTGGATTTAAATGTTCCATTATTCTTTTAATTGTTCCACCCTTACCAGCAGCATCACGCCCTTCAAAAAGTAACACTATTTTTAAACCGTTCTCTTTTACGTGATTTTGAAGTCTAAGTAAATCAATTTGAAGTTTTCTTAACTCTTTTTCGTATTTAATTGTCTCTTGTTTAACCCAAATTTGTACTTTCTTTTTTCTATTATCTCCATTTTGATTTTTTATTTTTACATCTGAAACTTTAAAGTCTTCTTCATCTATCTCATCTTCTATCATCTTTCTATGAGCACCCATTTGAAACTGTCCTTAAAATAAAAAAATAAACTGAATAAGAATTTTTAATATAAATTTAATTAAATTATGCTGAATTTACACTTTTTAGATAATTTTTTATAATATTTATAAGTTCATTTGGTGTTTTTATTTTAGCAAAACAACTCTCATGTGAGCAAAGTGTTGAGTCTTCATCTGGAGTTTTTTTAATATACAGAAAAGGGTAGTAATTATTAGAAAAACTTTTTTGTATTTCTAAGATTTTATCTGAATTAGTTTTTATAACTAAATCATTAAACTGTAGATGAAGAGCAGAAGAGCTTAGTCTTGCATAGAAAAAAGGATTTTTGACAAGTTTAAGAGAGTAGAATTCTAGACTTCTTTTTGCTAATAGAGTATATTTAGAATCAATTAAAACACCAAGTGCAAACAGTACTTCAACCATTATTGAAACTGCTGCTGGGTATCCACTATCGTTAATATCTGCTTCTGTAATTATATCAGTTGTACCAAATAACCATCTTCCCTCTTTAAAGAATTTTGCAATTGAATCAGTAGCTATTTGTTGAGCTAGAACTAAATACTTTTTATTTTGAGTATGTGTAAAAGCACTAATTAAGGCTTGAGATAAATAGGCGTAATCTTCTAAAAAAGCTTCAATTTTAGGAGTTTTACCAATTAAAGCACTGTGGTAAAGTGTTCCATCTACATACATCTTATTTATAAGTGCAGAAAGTGAAAGTTCAGCTTGTGGATGTGATGCTATAAAAAGAGTTTTAATCATCATTGCATTAATTGCTACAATTATTTTTTTGTCAATAAATGGGTAAGTACGTTTTGTGCGAAGCTCTTTTAAGACTTTTCTACTTTTTATAAAATGTTCTGATCTTTTATTTTCTTTAATTCTAGGAATGGATGTACCTTCAAAGTTTCCATCTGCTGTAATACTAAGCTCATATGTTGCATCGCTTCCTATAAGTTTTACAATTTCTTCATAATCATAAACAAAATATTTTCCCTCAACACCTTCTGTATCTGCGTCACTTGCACTATAAAAAAGATTATCTTTCATCATTTTATCTATCATGAAATATATCGTTTCATCTGCAATAGTTTTGTAATGCTCATTTTTTGTAATTTTGTAAGTATTTAGATAGACTTCGCTAAGAAGTGCATTATCATAAGTCATTTTTTCAAAATGTGGAATAAGCCACTCTTTATCTACTGAGTAACGACAAAACCCTCCATCTATTAAATCATACATTCCACCTCTACTCATATTATTAAGTGTATGAGTTACCATATCTAATGCCTCTTGTGAATCAAGAAGTTGATGTAGTTGTAAAAGTGTAGACAAAATTGCAGTTTGTGGAAATTTTGGAGATTCTGAAAAACCACCATTTTCTGTGTCATAATATGTGCTAGCTTGTCGTAAAAATTTGTGTGCAAAATCCTTAGTAAAACGAGCAGCTTCAGTTGGACGCTCTTTTTTCTCTAAAAAGCTTTGAATCTCTTTTGCATTTTTGAAAAGTTCTGTGTCTTTTTCTTTAAATTTTGTAGCTATTATTGTTATCAACTCTTCAAATCCAAGCATGTTATTTCTACTTTTTGGAGGAATGTAAGTACCTGCAAAAAATGGTTCATTGTTATATGTAGAAAAAATAGAAGTTGGCCAGCCACCTGGACGACGGTTTAACATCATATGAACATTTTGATAATATTGATCCAAGTCAGGCCTCTCTTCACGATCAACTTTAATGCAGATAAAATCTTTATTTAAAAGTTTTGCAATCTTTTTGTTTTCAAAAACTTCATGTTCCATTACATGGCACCAATGACAACTGCTGTAACCAATAGAGATAAATATAGCCTTTTTATCTTTTTTAGCAAGCTCAAATGCTTCGTTACACCAAGGGTACCAATCAACTGGATTATTAGAATGTTGTTGCAAATATGGGGAATCTTCTTTTATTAAACGGTTATTCATATCAATCCTATTAATAATCTTTTGAGTAGTTTATCAAAAGTTACAAAGTTAGAGCTTATTTTATGGTAAAATTAAACCTTTACTAAGGAATACTTAATGGAAGAGAATCTAAAAGAAATGCTCATACCGCTGTTTGACAGCGCACCATACCTAGTAAGTTTAGCGGCTGGTTTTTTAACCTTTTTAAGCCCATGCGTGTTACCACTAATTCCCGCATATC